>Ga0209343_10004498_pt1 | contig 17210 bp, 15 predicted proteins | sample RifCSPlowO2_02_FD_184026 | JGI IMG/M metagenome (GOLD analysis project Ga0209343, IMG submission 184026) | Groundwater microbial communities from Rifle, Colorado - Rifle CSP2_plank lowO2_0.2 (SPAdes) (version 2) | ecosystem: Environmental > Aquatic > Deep subsurface > Groundwater | place... | reverse complement strand
GATGGCGTGGAACAGGCGTTTCTCGGCGCGGCCCATGATCACGTCCTGCTCGGACAGGTCGGTGGTCATGCCGATGCGGTACAGCTGCGGGCCGCTGGAGCGGGTGCCGCGGTTGTCCCAGGAACTGCCGGCGCAGGCGATCGGGCCATGGACGATGTGCGCCACATCGGCGATCGGCAGCAGGGCGATCTGCGCGCCGTCGAAGGCGCAGCCACCATCGGTGGCACCCGGCTTGGGCTTGGCGCAGCCGGATTTTTCCTTCTTGTTGTGGCTGCAGGCAGGCTCATCGAGCAGCTCGGCAATGTCCTTGGCTTTCATCGCACCCCTCCGCGTCATCGGTGTCGCACACGAAGCCTGTTGCAATGCCCATACCAAACAATAACTGATTGATTTTAAATGGATTATCTGAATAACCCGTTGTCGCAAAGCCGCCCTCCTGTCGGCTTTGCAACAAGGCCGTGCAGACATGACTCCGCTTGTCCGCCTCACTGTACCGGCCGATGAGGATGCCCGGACCAACTGTATGGCCCTTTGCACGCTTCGCTGTATCGCGACACCCGTGGCATCAGCCCTTAGGCTGGCAAGCACAGCCACCGAGTGCCCTGCCATGACCGCTGAACTGCTGATCGCCTTTATCGCCTTTGCCTTCGTCACCTCGGTGACGCCGGGGCCGAACAACATGATGCTGCTCGCCTCCGGGGTGAACTTCGGCATGCGCCGCAGCCTGCCGCACATGTTCGGCATCAGTCTGGGTTTCATGGTGCTGGTGATGGCGGTGGGTTTGGGCCTCGGCCAGGTGTTCGAGCAGGTTCCCCAGCTCTACACCCTGCTGCGCTACCTCGGTGCGGCCTATCTGCTCTACCTGGCCTGGAACATCGCCCACGCTGGTGCGCCGGACAGCCAGGCCCAGGCCAGTGGCAAGCCGTTCAGCTTCCTTCAGGCCGCGGCCTTTCAATGGGTCAACCCCAAGGCCTGGGTAATGGCCATCGGCGCGATTACCACCTACACCCCGCAGGACAATTTCGTGGTCAATGTGCTGCTGATCTCTGCCCTGTTCGCCCTGGTCAACTGCCCCAGCGTCGGCCTGTGGACCATGGCCGGCAGCCTGCTGCGCAACTGGTTGAGCAATCCGCGGGTGCTGCGCGGCTTCAATATCGGCATGGCGCTGCTCTTGGTCGCTTCGCTCTATCCCATCTTCGCCGACGTGCAGGAAGTGCTCTGATGCAGGAACTGACGCAAGGCCGCCTGCGCCCCCTGGCCGATAGCTCGACCTCGGCGGTGGTCGCCGGCTTTATCGCCATGCTCACCGGCTACACCAGCTCGCTGGTGCTGATGTTCCAGGCCGGTCAGGCGGCGGGGCTGAGCAGCGGGCAGATTTCCTCGTGGATCTGGGCGCTGTCGATCGGCATGGCGGTGACCAGCATCGGCCTGTCGCTGCGCTACCGCGCGCCGGTGATGATCGCCTGGTCGACCCCGGGTGCCGCCCTGCTGATCAGCAGCCTGCCGGGGGTGCCCTACGGCGAGGCGATCGGCGCCTATATCCTCGCCTCGGGGCTGATCGTACTGATCGGCCTGACCGGCAGTTTCGACCACATCATGCGGCGCATCCCCGGCTCCATCGCCGCCGCCCTGCTGGCCGGGGTGCTGTTCAAGATCGGCCTGGAAATCTGCGGCGCCGCCGAACAGCAGCCCGTGCTGGTGGTGGCCATGCTGTTCGCCTACCTGCTGGGCAAGCGCCTGCTGCCGCGCTATGCGGTGCTCGCCGCACTGATCGTCGGCTGCCTGCTGGCCGGGTTGTTCGGCCTGCTGGATTTCAGCGAATTCGAGTTGCAATTGGCCACCCCCGAATGGACCACGCCGAGCTTCTCCTGGGCCGCGTCGATCAGCATCGGCATTCCGCTGTTTATCGTCGCCATGGCCTCGCAGAACCTGCCCGGCATGGCCGTGCTGCGTGCCAACGGCTACAACCTGCCGGCCTCGCCACTGCTGACCACCAGCGGCCTGGCCTCCATCCTGCTGGCACCCTTCGGTTCCCACGGCATTCATATGGCCGCGATCAGCGCCGCGATCTGCGCCGGCCCCGAGGCCCACGAGGACCCGGCCAAGCGCTACACCGCCGCGGTCTGGTGCGGGCTGTTCTACGGCATCGCCGGGATCTTCGGCGCCACCCTCGCCGCCCTGTTCGCCGCCCTGCCCAAGGCGCTGATCCTGTCGATCGCGGCGCTGGCGCTATTCGCCTCGATCATCGGCGGCCTGACCCATGCCATGAGCGAACCCAAGGAACGCGAGGCGGCGCTGATCACCTTCCTGGTCACCGCCTCGGGCATGACCCTGTTCTCGGTCGGTTCGGCCTTCTGGGGGATAGTGGCAGGGTTGCTGACCCTGACGATTCTTAATGTTGGCAAGGATTGATGGGTATCGGGGCTCGGAGACTTTGTAGGAGCGGCGGGGACGCCTAGTCCCATGGCCGCGACAGGGCATGCCTGCAAAAAGCATCGCGGGCATGGCCCGCTCCTACGAAACGCCCGAGAACCGTAGCCCGGATGCAATCCGGGGGCGCTGGACGGGGCGGTAATTTTCCCGGATTTCATCCGGGCTCCTCCTAGGTTGGGGGCACCCCAAAGAACAAAGGCGCCTGGATAGGCGCCCTTGTTTGCTCCGAGCGAACCGCGATCAGATCGCCGTGGCCCCGCCGTCCACCGCCAGGGCGTGGCCGGTGGTGAAGGCGGCGCCGTCGCAGCACAGGTAGAGCACCGCGGTGGCGATTTCCTCGACCTTGCCGATGCGCCCGACCGGGTGCATGGCGGCGGCGAACTCGGCCTTCTTCGGGTCGGCCTCGTGGGCGCGGCGGAACATGTCGGTGTCGATCACCGCCGGGCACACCGCGTTGACGCGGATCTTCTTCTTCGCATATTCCACCGCAGCCGACTTGGTCAGGCCGATGACCGCATGCTTGGAGGCACTGTAGATGCTCATCTTCGGTGCCGCGCCGAGGCCGGCGACCGAGGCGGTGTTGACGATGGCGCCGCCGCCCTGGGCCAGCAGCAACGGAATCTGGTACTTCATGCACAGCCACACGCCCTTGACGTTGACGCCCATGAGGGCGTCGAACTCGGCCTCAGTGCCCTCGGCCAGCTTGCCCTTCTCGATCTCGATGCCGGCATTGTTGAAGGCATAGTCCAGGCGACCGTAGGCGGCGACCGTGGCATCCATCAACGCCTTGACCTCGGCATCGCGGGTCACGTCGCAGCGCACGAAGGTGGCTTGGCCGCCGGCGGCACGGATCAGTTCGGCAGTGCCTTCGCCGCCGGCCACGTCGACATCGGAAACCACTACCTTGAGGCCTTCGTTGGCGAAAGCCAGGGCCGTCGCACGGCCAATACCGGCAGCGCCGCCGGTGACCAGGGCAACCTGGCCGGAAAAGCTCAAACTCATCTGGGTGTCCTCACAAGGAGTGGAAGTCAGCCTGCAGTCTAGCCAGGCCGATAAGCAGGTTGGCAGCACTATCAGAACAGCGGTTGGCGGCTCATCCAAAGTAATGATTAACACCCCATCGCGCCATCACCCGAATGGATCGTCAGCCATTCGGCCCCAGGGCAAACCTTGCCCATCGGCCCAGCAGGGGCTATCACAAGTCTTTCCGTTCAATGAGTACCGATCATGACTGCCAGCCTCAACCGCCAATTCCTCCTCGCCCAACGCCCCGTCGGCCTACCCAGCCGCGACACCTTCAGCTACGTGGAAACCCCGCTCGGCGAGCCCGGACCCGGCCAGATCCTGGTCAAGAACCTCTACCTGTCCCTCGACCCGGCCATGCGCGGCTGGATGAACGACGCCAAGTCCTATATCCCACCGGTCGGCATCGGCGAGGTGATGCGCGCCCTCGGCGTCGGCCAGGTGGTCGCCTCGCAGCACCCCGATTTCGCCGTCGGCGACCATGTCAACGGCGCCCTCGGCGTGCAGGACTACTTCCTCGGCGAACCCAAGGGCTTCTACAAGGTCGACGCCAAGCGCGCGCCCTTGCCGCTGTACCTCTCCGCCCTGGGCATGACCGGCATGACCGCCTATTTCGCCCTGCTCGATGTCGGCGCGCCAAAGGCCGGTGAAACCGTGGTGATTTCCGGCGCCGCCGGCGCGGTCGGCAGCATTGCCGGGCAGATTGCCAAGCTCAAGGGCTGCCGCGTGGTCGGCATTGCCGGCGGCGCGGACAAGTGCAAGTTCCTGATCGACGAACTGGGCTTCGATGGCGCCATCGACTACAAGAATGAAGACCTGCACGCCGCCCTGAAACGCGAGTGCCCGAAAGGCGTGGATGTGTATTTCGACAACGTCGGCGGCGACATTCTCGATGCCGTGCTCACCCGCCTGGCCTTCAAGGCACGGGTGATCATCTGCGGCGCGATCAGCCAGTACAACAACAAGGAAGCGGTCAAAGGCCCGGCCAACTACCTGAACCTGCTGGTCAACAGCGCACGCATGGAAGGCATGGTGGTGATGACCTACGCCCCGCGCTTCGCCGAGGCAGCCCAGGAAATGGCAGGCTGGATGGCCAGCGGCAAGCTGAAGTCCAAAGAAGACATCGTGGTTGGCCTGCAGACCTTCCCGGAAACCCTGCTCAAGCTGTTCAGCGGCGAGAACTTCGGCAAGCTGGTGCTCAAGGTCGAGTGAAGCAAGCCGCCCGGCAGGTCGATTCGCGGCTGAAGCCGCTCCTACGGGAGGGAATGCTGTAGGAGCGGCTTCAGCCGCGAAAAATACATCAGCATCGTAGGGTGGATGACGCTTTACCCATCCACCAACGACGGTGGTGGATGAAAAAGGCGTCATCCACCCTACCCTGCTCTCGTAGCCCGGATGCAATCCGGGGAAATGGATGCACCTCCACCACCGCTCCCGGATTGCATCCGGGCTACGGTCTGGCTCGGGGCGGAGCAGTGCTGCGCACAGCCTAGGCGGCCCCGAGCACCCTAGGCTTCGGCGACCTCCGGCTCCTGCTGTTTGATCGGCCGCCAGCTGCGCAGCAGCATATACAGGGTCGGAATCACAAACAGGGTGAAGAAGGTGCCGACCAGCAGGCCGCCGACGATCACCAGGCCGATCTGCTGGCGGCTTTCGGCGCCGGCGCCGCTGGCGATCGCCAGGGGCAAGGAACCCAGGACCATGGCCCCGGTGGTCATCAGGATCGGCCGCAGACGCTGGACCGAGGCGTCTATCACCGCGCCGCGCAGCTCATGGCCCTGGCGCAACAGCACGTTGGCGAACTCGACGATGAGGATGCCGTGCTTGGTGATCAGGCCGATCAGGGTCACCAGGCCGATCTGCGAGTAGATATTCAGGGTGCCGCCGAACAGGGTCAGCGCCAGCAAGGCACCGGCCATCGATAGTGGCACGCTGAACAGGATGATCAGCGGATCGCTGAAACTCTCGAACTGCGCCGCCAGCACCAGGAAGATAAAGGCCAGGGCAAGGGCGAAGATCAGCGCGATACCGGCGCTGGATTCCTTGAAGTCACGCGAGGTACCGGTGTAGTCGTATTGCGTGTCCGGCGGGAATACATCGCGGGCGGTGTTTTCCAGATGGGCCAGCACCTCGCCCAGGGTGTGGCCGGCACCGACGTTGGCACTCACCGTCACCGCACGCAGCTGGTTGAAGTGGTTGAGTTCGCGCGGCGCCACCGTCTCGCGCACCTCGATCAGGTTGGACATCTGCACCATGCTGTCGTCACGCCCGCGCACATAGACGCGGTCGAGATCCTGCGGATTGCTGCGGTCGACGCCCTGCAGTTGCACCATCACGTCGTACTGTTCGCCGTTCTGCTTGAAGCGGGTGACCTGGCGGCTGCCGAACAGACTTTCCAGGCTGCGGCCGATGGTCGCCACGTCGGTGCCGACTGCGACCGCCTGCTCGCGATTGATCGCCACCTTGAGCTGTGGCGCATTCAACTTGAGGTCGCTGTCCAGGCTTTCCAGACCGGGGTAATCACGCAGGCTGTCCAACAGCTGATCGACGTAGCCCTGCAACTCGGCATATTCCATCGAGGAGCGGATCACGAAGTTGACCGGCTGGTTGCGTGCGCTCTGCCCCAGCGGCGGCCGGTTGACCGGAAAGGCGCGCACCCCGGCGATGTCCTGCAGCTTGGGCAGCAGCTCGTTGCGAATCTCGAACTGGCTGCGCGAGCGGTCGCCCCAATCCTCCAGCTTCATGAAGGAAATGCCCTGGGCCACCGTGGGGAAACCGGCGATCACCATGTAGCGATTGGTCTCCGGGATGCTGTCGTAGGCCGCCTCGATCTCCCGCGCATAGCGCCCGGTGTAGCCGATGGTGGCGCCGTCCGGGCCGTTGAACACGCCGATGATGGTGCTGGTGTCCTCGGTCGGCGCCAGCTCGGCCTTCAAGCCGGCGAACAGCAGCAGACAGGCCAGCAGGGCCAGCAGCAGCACCCCCAGCACCAGCCACCAGGCGGCCAAGGCGCGGGCCAGCAAGCGCCTGTAGCCATGGGTCAGGCCGTTGAGGAAATCCTCGATCAGGTTGTACAGACGGTTGTGCCGTTCACCGGCCCGATGCGGCTTGAGCAGCACCGCGCACATCATCGGGGTCAGGGTCAGGGCGACGAAACCCGAGACCAGCACGGCGCCGGCCAGGGTCCAGGCAAATTCGGTGAACAGCTTGCCGGTGGTGCCCTGCATGAAGCCGATGGGGGCGAACACCGCGGCCAGGGTCAGGGTCATGGCGATCACCGCGAAGGCGATCTCGCGGCTGCCCTTGAGCGCCGCCTGCATGGGCTGCATGCCTTCTTCGATATGCCGGTGGATGTTCTCCAGCATGACGATGGCGTCGTCCACCACCAGGCCGATCGCCAGGACCATGGCCAGCAGCGTCAGGGTATTGATGGTGAAGCCCATCAGGCTCATCAGGGCGAAGGCACCAATCAGCGACACCGGGATGGTCACCAACGGAATGATTGTGGCGCGCAGCGATCGCAGGAAAATGAAAATGATCAGGATGACCAGCGCCACCGCTTCCCAGATGGTGATGAAGACGTTGTCGATCGACTCGCGGATGAACAGCGAATTGTCGTGGGCGATGGCCATTTCCATGCCTTCGGGCAACAGCGCGCGCACTTCCGGCAGGGCCGCGCTCAAGCCATCGGAGATATCCAGGGGGTTGGCCGTGGCCTGCTTGATCACGCCCATGGACACCGCCGGGCGGCCCTTGTAACGCACGATGCTGCGCTCGTTCTGCGGGCCTATCGCGGCATAGCCGACATCGGCCAGGCGCAGCAGATAGCCCTGCGAGTCATCGAGAATCAGCTGGTTGAACTGCTCCGGGGTATTCAGGTCGGTTTCCGAGAGCACGGTGAACTCGCGCTCGCGCGACTCGATGCGCCCGGCGGGAATTTCCACGTTCTGCCGGCGCAGGGCGTCTTCCACGTCCTGCACGGTGAGGTGGTGCGCGGCGAGCTTTTCCGGGTCGAGCCAGATGCGCATGGCCAGGGTCCGTCCCCCGCGGATCTGCACCTCGGAGACGCCGGCGATGGTCTGCAGGCGGTCCTTGATCACCCGCTCCAGCAGGTCGGTGATTTCCATCGAGCTGTAGCGTTCGCTGTAGAAGGCGATCCACACCACCGGCTGGGCATCGGCCTCGACCTTCTGCACGATGGGTTCGATGATTTCATCCGGCAGCAGTCCGCGCACCCGGCCGAGCCGGTCGCGGACGTCGTTGGCCGCTTCGTCGCTGTTGGCACCCAGCTTGAACTGGGCCGTGATCTGGGTGTTTTCCGAGCGGCTGATGGAACTGACGAAGTCCAGACCCTCGATGCCCGAGAGCACATCCTCGATCGGCTGGGCAACCTGGGACTCCATGATTTCCGGGCTGGCCCCGGGATAAGTGACGTTGACCGTGACGATGGGCACGTCGACGTTGGGGTATTCGCGCACGCTCAGGCGGTCATAGGCCATCAGGCCGAGCAGCACCAGGATCAGCGACAGCACGGTGGCGAATACCGGCCGGCGGATGCAGATGTCCGACAGCGTCATAGCGCGCGCTCCACCACCTTGGTGCGCACCGCCATGCCCGCGCGCACCTTCTGCCAACCGGCGCTGATCAGGGTTTCATCACCGACCAGGCCTTCGCGCACCTCGACCGTGCCGACTGTACGCTTGCCCAGCTTGACCTCGCGCACCTCGACCTTGCCGTCCACCACCAGGTTGACCAGCAGGCGCTCGCCGACCGGCATCACCGCCTCCTCGGGAATCACCAGGGCATCGGGGCGCTCGGCGAGAATCACCGAGACCTTGACGAACTGGCCGGGGCTCAGGCGCCCATCGGCATTCTCGATACGGGCGCGAATCGCCTGGCTGCGCCCGGCTTCATCCAGGCGCGGGTTGATGGCGTAGATCTCGCCGCTGAAGCGCTCGCCCGGATAGGCGTCGAGGCTGATCTCGATGCTCTGCTGCAGGCGAATCTGGCTGACGGCCTTCTGCGGGATGCGGAAATCCACCTTGAGCGGATCGAGCACCTCCAGGTTGACGATATCCTGGCCGGCACTCAGGTAGTCGCCCGGGCTGACCTGGCGCAGGCCCAGGACCCCGCTGTGCGGTGCATGAATCCGGGTTTTGTCCAAACGCGCCTGGGCCAACGCCAGGCTGGCGCGGGCGGCTTGCTGCTGGGCACTGGCTTCATCCAGCGCCTGGGCATTGCTGGCGCCGCGCTTGAACAGCATCTGCGCGCGCTGATGATTTTTTTCCGCCAGATACAGATTGGCCTGCGCCTGGGCCAGCTCGGCACGGGTAATCGCATCGTCCAGGCTGACCAGCAAGGTTCCGACCGCGACGGCCTGGCCTTCGCGGAAATGCAAGGCGGCCAGACGCCCTTCGATTTCCGGGCGGATCATCACCGACTCATCGGAGCGCAGCGAACCGAAGGTAATCAGCTCGTCGCGCACCAGGGCTTTTTCCACCTGCACGACTTCGACCAACGGGCCTTCAGCCGCATGCGCCAATGGCCAAAGGGCCGAGAGCAGCAACAGCGATGCGACGAATAACGGGCGCGGACGGGCAGACATATACAACCCCAATGATTCTGTAGAGGCTGAGTCTAACGGCTTCGCCGCGCCTTTCAGCCGTTAAAGATGTTTCCCGATATTGTTTGCCAACACCTGTTACTGACGCATGCCGCGCCCGCTGACCAGCAAGCGAATGCACACGCCATAGAGCACGGCGGTGGCTATCAGCATGAAGCCGATGGCGACACCGATGCGAATGTCCGACACGCCGAGGATGCCGTAGCGAAAGGCATTGACCATATGCAGCACCGGGTTGACCAGCGACAGGGTCTGCCAGAACGGCGGCAGCAGGCTGATCGAGTAGAACACCCCGCCCAGGTAGGTCAGCGGCGTCAGGACGAAGGTCGGGATGATCGAGATGTCATCGAAGTTGCGCGCGAACACCGCGTTGATGAAGCCGCCCAGGGAGAAGATGGTCGCGGTCAGCAGCACCACCAGCACGGTCACGCCGAGATGATGCACCTGCAGGTGGGTGAAGAACAGCGACAGCAGGGTGACGATCAGGCCTACCGCCAGCCCGCGCAGCACCCCGCCCACCACATAGCCGACGAGGATGATGTGCGGCGACACCGGCGACACCATCAGCTCCTCGATCGAGCGCTGGAACTTGCTGCCGAAGAAGCTCGACACCACGTTGCCGTAGGAGTTGGTGATCACCGACATCATGATCAGCCCCGGCACTATGTATTCCATATAGGTGAAGCCGCCCATGTCGCCGATCTGCCGGCCGATCAGGTTGCCGAAGATGACGAAGTACAGAACCATAGTGATCGCCGGCGGCAGCAGAGTCTGCGGCCAGATGCGGGTGAAGCGGCGGATCTCGCGGTAGACGATGGTGCGCAACGCCACCATGTTGGCGGCGAACTCGGAATTCAGATAAGCCATGCTCATACCGCCACCTTCGCCAGGTTCTTGTCGACTTGCACTTCCAGGGTGTGATGGTCGAGCAGGTGCGCCGGGTAACCGATCAGCTGCGGCGGCACCAGTAGCGACTCCTTCAGGTCGAGCAGGAAGGTCTCCACGTGCAGCTTCTTGAGCAACTCGCGCATGCTGGTGTTCTCGACGATCCGGCCGTGATCGATGATGCCGATGTTGCGGCACAACTGCTCGGCCTCCTCCAGATAATGGGTGGTGAGGATGATGGTGATGCCTTGCTGGTTGAGTTCGGTGAGAAAGCTCCACATCGAGCGGCGCAACTCGATATCGACCCCGGCGGTCGGCTCATCGAGGATCAGCAGTCGCGGCTGATGAACCAGCGCGCGAGCGATCATCAAGCGCCGCTTCATGCCTCCAGACAGCTCGCGCGAGGGCACATTGCGCTTGTCCCACAGCCCCAGCTGGTTGAGGTACTGCTCGGCACGCTGCTTGGCGATGCGCGCGGGAATCCCGTAATAACCGGCCTGGGTCACGACGATGTCGAAGACCTTCTCGAACTGGTTGAAGTTGAACTCCTGGGGCACCACACCCAGGCAACGCTTGAGTGCCGAAGGCTGCTTGTCCAGGTCATGGCCGAACACGTTGACCGTGCCGCTGGTCTTGGTCACCAGGGTCGAGAGAATGCCGATGGTGGTGGATTTGCCGGCGCCATTGGGGCCGAGCAATGCGAAAAAATCCCCTTCGGCGACATCCAGGTCGATGCCATGCAGCGCCTGGAAGCCATTGCCGTAGGTTTTGGTCAACTGCCGGATGGACAGAGCGGTACTCATAAAAAATGCACGCACCTGTAAAAAGAAGAAATCAAAAGATGGGGGCTGCGCCGCTCAGTACAAGGGCAAAGCGCAGCAAGTCTAGCGCCACAGCGCCGCCAATCGCAGTGTTATCGAGAGAAATTGCGGGTGGACGGCAAAACCGCCACGCACAAAAGCCAAGCGGCGGGCCGCGCCCCCTACGGACCAGGCTACGAGTACAGCGCCTTTTGAAAGTCAGTTTGGCGCTGACAAGCGCGCGACCCGGGGGTATCGTCCGGGCATGAATAACGCCCCGCAAGCCACGCTGCTGTTGCCCTACCACGCCCCCTGGGATTGGCAGCAGTTCCACGACCACTTCGCCCTGCGCGCCCTGGCGGGGGTCGAACGACTGAGCCGCGAGTGCTATTGCCGCAGCTTCCGGCTGGCCAACGTCAGCGGCTGGTTCAGGGTAAGCCCGCAGCCCGGACAGAACGCCCTGGCCCTGAGCTACAGCGCCTCGGCCATCCCCTGCCTGGCCGAACTGCAGCAGCGGGTGCGACGGATGTTCGACCTGGATGCCGAACCGCAGCGCATCGGCAGGCATTTCGCCCAGGATCCCTACCTGGCTGCGCTGGTCGCGCGCAATCCGGGGCTGCGCCTGCCGACGGCCTTCGACCCGTTCGAGCAGGCGGTGCGGGCCATCGTCGGTCAGCAGGTCACGGTAAAAGCCGCAGTGACCATCAGCGGGCGCCTGGTCATGCGTCTGGGCGAGCCTCTACCGGCGGCCGACGGCGCCGGCGTCGACCGCCTGTTCCCCAGCGCCGCGGCTATCGCCGGGGCCAACCTGGAGGGCATCGGCATGCCGGGTAAACGCGTACAGACGCTGCAGCACTTCGCCGGGCTGGTCGCCAGCGGCGCCTTGCACCTGGATCTGCGCCACGGCAGCGAAGCCCTGATCGAACGGCTCTGCGCCCTGCCCGGCATCGGCCCCTGGACCGCCGAATACATAGCGCTGCGCGCCTTCGGCGCCGCCGATGCCTTTCCCGCCAGCGACCTGGGCCTGCTCAAGGCGCCACTGTGGGGCGCCGACGGCATCGACGCCAGGCAACTCAAGGCCCGCGCCGAAGCCTGGCGACCGTGGCGCGCCTACGCCGCCGCCCACCTGTGGCACAACTATTCGCAGAGGTGACTGGCCATGTTTTACCGCTACCACCCCAGCCCCATCGGCCGCCTGCTGCTGGCCGGCGATGACACCGGCCTGCAGCAACTGCTGATGGAGATCGACGACAAACCCTGGCAGATCGGTGAGCACTGGCGAACCGCTGCTGACGAACTGGATGAGGTGTGCCGGCAACTCGACGACTACTTCGCCGGCCGCCGTCGGCGCTTCGAGCTGCACTTGGCGCCGCACGGCACGCTCTTTCAACAGGCGGTGTGGCAGGCGTTACAGAGTATCCCCTTCGGCCAGACCAGCAGTTACAGCGCCCTGGCCGCGCAGATCGCCCGGCCCAAGGCGGTGCGCGCGGTCGGCGCGGCCAATGGCGCCAACCCCATCGCGGTGATCATCCCCTGCCACAGGGTGATCGGTCGCGACGGCAGCCTGACCGGTTATGCCGGTGGCCTGGCGCGCAAGGCGCTGCTGTTGCAGCTGGAAGGAGCGCAGGTACCCGAGCAGGCAACGCTGGCGCTTTGAGGCGGGCTGGCCCTTCAGGGCCACGCTGCTAGTGTCGTGTCAATCCTGAAATTTCGGATCACTGTAGGGTGGGTGGGGCCGCCTAGGTCGGGCCGCGCAGGTTAGCGGCGCCAACCTCCGAACGATCAGGCACCGCCATCGTGGCGCGCCGCGTAACCCACCAGGCGCCTCGCCTCGAAACCGGGCTGCGTTGCGCCGATGGTGGGTTCATCGCCATCGGCAGCGTGCGCCTAACCCACCCTACGGCGCCGGAATGCGCGCCAAGACCTGGGCCGGAACGCCGAGCGGCAAAGCCAGGATCAGGCCTTCGCCGGAGGCGGGATAGCTGCCGGTCAAGGCGCTGATATTCACCTGATGAGACACCAGCACCATGGGCGCACCGCGCGCCAGGCCATTGACCTGGGTGACCAGCTCCGCGGTCTGCTGGCTGGCGCGTGCGCGGTTGGCGAAGAAGGAGTCCAGCGCCGGCATGGCTTCGACCGTGCCCAGGTCCATTTCCTGCGCCGTATCCCGCGCCCGGCACCAGCGGCTGCTGAACAGCCTGGGCTGCTCGATCCACTGACTGCGCAGCAATGCGCCCCAGCGCCGGGACTCCTCGCGACCCTGCTCGCTGAGGTTGCGCTGGGTGGTGCAATCGCCGAGTTGGAAGTTCGCCGGATCACCGCTACCCGGCGCGCTGGCATGGCGCAACAGCAACAGCGCGCGGCCCTCACGCAGGGCATCCCATGCCTGGCTATCGTTGGCGTAGCCGAAGCCAGGCAGGCTCAGCCAGGCCAGCAACACCCAGCCGACCAGGCGGACCATGCCTTTAGAAACGCACGTTGCCACGCGGCCCCAGCAGCGCCCAGATGATCAGACCGATCACCGGCAGGAACAGGATCAACAGCACCCAGAGGACTTTCTTGCCGACCTCGGTGTTGCTTTTGACGATATTGATGATGGCCCAGATACTCAGAACCAGAATAATCAGGCCGACAAGGCCATTCATTGTAGAACCCATGGGGACACTCCTGTGCGAAGGGTTGCCCGACTAGCATAGCCAGCGATGCCCAGAGTTGCGCAGACTCTGCTGCAGAGACGCGCTTCAGCCCCCGAACCAGCCGTGTATCAATCATCCAGCCGCGGAAAACGGCTGGCAATATCATCGCCGGTGAACTCGGCGACCCAGCCATCGGTATTGCTGAACAGACGAATCATCACGAAGTGCGGATGCTCGCCCATGTCGAACCAGTGCCGCGTGCCGGCCGGCACCGAGATCAGGTCACCCTTCTCGCACAACACGGCGTAGACGTAGTCGTCGATATGCAGGCTGAACAGGCCGCTGCCCACCACGAAGAACCGTACTTCGTCCTCGGCATGCCGGTGCTCGTCGAGAAACCTGGCGCGCAGCCCGGCCTTGTCCGGGTGGTCATCGCTCAAGCTGAGCACATCGACCGCGGCATAGCCGCGCTCGCTCATCAGTTGCTCGATCTGCGGCCGGTAGGCGGCGAGCACCTGCTCCTGGCTGCAGCCAGGAACAAGCGGCGCCACCGCCTGCCAGCGCTCGAAATGCACACCGACGGCAGCCAGGGTGCTGGCGATATCTTCCAGATGGGTCAGTACCTTGTTCGGCAGATCGGCAGAAGACTCGGGGTACACGCTCAGGCTGCTCATGATCAGAACTCTCGTGGGTTATCCGTAGGCAGGGTAAAGGCACGCTTGAAGCCCAACCCCAAGGGCGCGCTGCATGGCCGGTTCATGGCCGCGGCTCATGCATGCGCGTAGCGGTAATGGCCGCGACCAGGGCGATCAGGCTGGCGATGGCGAACGTCCAGGCCGGGCCGAGGCTGTTCCAGCTGTAACCGGAATAGAGCGCGCCCAGGGCGCCGCCAACCCCGGTCAGTGCGGCATACAACGCCTGCCCCTGGCCCTGCTGACGGTCGGCGAAACTGCGCTGCACGAAGTGGATGGCCGCCGCGTGAAAACTGCCAAAAGTCGCGGCGTGCATCAACTGGGCGAACAGCAATACCAGCAGATGATCGGCCAGGTTGCCCAGCAGCAACCAGCGCACGGCGGTGATCAGAAAGCTGGCCAACAGCACGCTGCGCAGCGAAAAACGCGCCAGCAGCTGGGCCATGACCATGAACAGCACGATCTCGGCCAACACCCCGAGGGCCCAGAGCTGGCCGATCAGGCCGCGCGAATAGCCGAGCGACTCCAGGTGCAGGGTCAGAAAGGTGTAGTACGGACCGTTGCTCAGCTGCATCAGCCCGACACTGAGGTAAAACGCCAGGATGCCGGGGCGGCGCAACTGCTGGATAAAACCGCCCTCGCCCAGCGCATTGGGGCGCATGCGCGGCTGAGCGTTGGGCACCCACCAGCTGCTCAGCACGATGCCGCCCATGATCAGGATCAGCGCCCAGGGATAGGTATCCAGGCTGAGCAGCTCGAACAGCTTGCCCAGGCCGACCACCGCGACGATGAAGCCGATGCTGCCCCACAGGCGAATCTTGCTGTAGCGCGCCGCCTGCTCCTGCAGATGGGCGAAGGTGATGACCTCGAATTGCGGCAGCACCGCATGCCAGAAGAACGCGTGCAGGGCCATGATCAGGGCCAGCCAGGCATAGCTCTGGCTGATGAAGATGCCGGCGAAACACAGCAGCGTGCAGATCGCGCCAAAGCGCACGATGGCCAGGCGCTGGCCGCTGTGATCGCCCAGCCAGCCCCAGATATTGGGCGCGATGCAGCGCATCAGCATGGGAATGGCGACCAGTTCGCCGATGCGGGCGGCGGAAAAGCCCAGGTGATCGAAATACAACGCCAGGAACGGCGCCGTGGCGCCGAGCAGCGAGAAATAGAAGAAATAGAAACCGGACAGGCGCCAGTAGGGCAATGCGGGAGTCATGGATTAACGAACGCCGGTTGGATTGAAGAGCACAGCGACGAAGCCCCACATGGCGAGCTGCCGGCCAACAACTGCGCTTGCCGCCGTTGGGCTGCGCTGCGCTCAGCCCAACCTGGCTTGCTCAAAGCTGCGGCAACACCGGTGTGGTCACCCGCACATCGGCGTTCTGCGCGCGGTGGCGCAACAGGTGATCCATCAGCACGATGGCCATCATCGCCTCGGCGATCGGCGTGGCGCGAATGCCGACGCAGGGATCGTGACGGCCCTTGGTGATCACCTCCACCGGGTTGCCAGCGACGTCGATCGAGCGCCCCGGCGTGGTGATGCTGGAGGTCGGCTTGAGCGCCAGGTGGGCGACGATCGGCTGGCCGCTGGAAATGCCGCCAAGGATGCCGCCGGCGTTGTTCGACAGGAAACCCTCGGGGGTCAGCTCGTCGCGATGCTCGGTGCCGCGCTGGGCGATGCTGGCGAAACCGGCGCCAATCTCCACGCCCTTGACCGCGTTGATGCTCATCAGCGCATGGGCCAGTTCGGCGTCCAGGCGGTCGAAGATCGGCTCGCCCAGGCCCGGCATCACCCCTTCGGCGACCACGGTGATCTTCGCCCCAACCGAATCCTGGTCGCGGCGCAGCTGGTCCATGTAAGCCTCCAGCTCCGCCACCTTGTCCGGGTCGGGGCTGAAGAAGGCGTTCTGCTCCACCGACTCCCAGCTCTTGAACGGAATCTCGATCGGGCCGAGCTGGCTCATGTAGCCGCGAATCACGATGCCCTGGGTCGCCAGGTACTTCTTGGCGATGGCGCCGGCGGCCACGCGCATGGCGGTCTCGCGGGCCGAACTGCGGCCGCCGCCACGGTAATCGCGGATGCCGTACTTGTGCTGATAGGTGTAATCGGCATGGGCCGGGCGGAAGACATCCTTGATCGCCGAGTAATCCTTGGACTTCTGATCGGTATTGCGGATCAGCAGACCGATGGCGCAGCCGGTGGTCTTGCCCTCGAACACCCCGGCGAGGATTTCCACCACATCGTCTTCCTGACGCTGGGTGGTGTGGCGACTGGTGCCCGGCTTGCGCCGGTCGAGGTCGCGCTGCAGGTCTTCCAGCGACAATTCCAGGCCCGGAGGGCAACCATCGACGATGGCGACCAGCGCCGGGCCATGGCTTTCGCCAGCGCTGGTGACGGTGAACAACTTGCCGTAGGTATTGCCGGACATTTGCAGGATACTCCGCGGGAATCAGCACCTGGCCCGGCGCAACGCTTGCCTGCGCGCGCCAGACTGCTACTCGATAAAGGCCGCGAGTATACCCGCGGCGCCGGCTCAGTTCACCCTGGCAGCCTGTCGGACTTGACCGTCCGTAGCGAGGAGAAGACCGGACTGAGGCAGTTTTGTTGCTCTTTCGAGGCGAATAGCCGGCTATTTAACGAGAATTAGCAGCAAAAATGACCACTCCGGTTTCTCCGCAGCAGGACAGTGTTAAGTCCGACAGGCTGCCGGCACCTTATGTCGATGTTGACGTCCAACTCACGTCCCCTGCCACAGTGCCCATCATGCTGCGAGTTCTGCTGTTGACCCTGACCCTGCTTGCCGGCCTGGCCCAGGCCGCGCCCCATACCATCATGCAACGACCGATCAGCCTGGTAACCGAGCAGGGCACCCTGCATGGCACCTTATTACGCCCGCAAAGCGATCAGCCGCTGCCTGTCGCACTGCTGATTGCCGGCTCCGGACCGACCGACCGCGACGGCAACAACCCCGCCGGCGGGCACAACGACAGTCTCAAGCGCCTGGCCCAGGCGCTGGCCAGGCACGGCATCGCCAGCGTGCGTTACGACAAGCGCGGGATCGCCGCCAGCCGTGCGGCCACCCCGGACGAGCGCGACCTGACTGTCGAGCAGTATGTCGCC
>Ga0209343_10004494_pt1 | contig 17218 bp, 19 predicted proteins | sample RifCSPlowO2_02_FD_184026 | JGI IMG/M metagenome (GOLD analysis project Ga0209343, IMG submission 184026) | Groundwater microbial communities from Rifle, Colorado - Rifle CSP2_plank lowO2_0.2 (SPAdes) (version 2) | ecosystem: Environmental > Aquatic > Deep subsurface > Groundwater | place... | reverse complement strand
AAACGCAAATTCGGCGAACAAACACGGTCGCACAAGATCGAAAATGCCTTCAATGAAGTGAAAAGAAAGTTTTGGGTCTATGACAGAATGAAAACTTATGCTGAAACGCATGCATAGAAATTCAATTAGCTCAAGCTATTTGATATCTGTGCAACACAGCATTTGGAATCTATCCTCATAACTTCTAATAATCCTATACAATCTATCGTGAAGACCAGTTCTTGACAATGTATCCATAGTTATTATAATGTAGTAAAATTATTTAAACTCAGTTTCCATGTCATTCATACATTCCATGTAAACCTTATCAAAAACATTCCTGACAAGATACCTGAATTCTGCTTCATAACCTGATACAATAACACATCGTGCTGTGCAGCCGTCATCAGATTCTTTTATCATGAATGTGCTTTCTTCTGTTCCAAAAATCGTGTCGCGCGTTCCTCCGAAATGAGTAAATTCTGTAGTATTGTTTTCATCAAAATAAAAAATAGACACCAGATCATCTCTGTCAATAAGTCCGTTATGATTTTCATCGTCTACATAAATTTTTATCTCATGGATTTTTCCGGGAATTATTCTTGTATATTCACCTTCATATTCATATGTACCACGTTCATTCATTGCTTTTTCAGCAACATGCTCCATTCTTCTGCAGATGCTCTGCCTCAGTTCATATCGTGGTTGGGGTTTTGAGCAAATGAGAGCAGCAATCAAAGACAAACCTGCAATAGGATAAATCCATGACTTATATTTCATAATCAAATATGTATGGAAAAGTTTTAATTTTTACGAAAACTATTCAATCCGTTCAATGCTATTGCCTGCTGTGCGCATGTATCCTGTTGCAATCAGCTCATCATCAGGAATTTTGCTTATAGAACCATAAGTTCTGGTGAGCTCAAGTATATTTTCTAATTTCATATCAATCTTTTTGACAGGAACACTATGTGCTGTTTCCATATGTTTATAGCGTTTACGCCTGACAACTAGATCATTTCCGTCAACCGCAGCTTCAAGATCCAGCACCTCAAATTCTTCAGGCGGAACCATTGATACAGAGCCATACTTTTTTACAAGCTTTTGTGCTACTATTTCAGGCAGCAATGGAGATTTTTGAGGAGGAATGGCAATTCTGTTGTCTGGTGTTGTCGAACGATGTTTTTGTGCAGCAGCAAAAAACCTGTTCTTGAAAGGCTCGAAAAAATATTCTGTATCTGCTGGATAAAGAAAATCATATAATTGTGAAACAGAAGCTACAGGAACAAAAAGATTACACGAATCTATTGAGCTTTTCATCTGACGTTGACGAGCATTAATTTTATGTGCAGAAAGATTTCTACGGAAATGACTTGCTACATCACTATTTGGAAATGTTATAGACACATTTTCATGTATGTGTCCTCTTCCTTCAATATAGCCACGCACGAAACCAGTATCAAACTCTTCTGGTATATCAGGATATATCATATCCGTCTTATGTGAACCTGTTGGATAACCTAATTCAATTAATCTGTTACAAAATTCAGTGCTATTAATCCAAAAACTAATATCATTACCAGAACTATAAACAGGCTGCTCTGCTCCTATTGTACTGCGTATATGTTCAATCCATTCTCTTGATGCCTCTGTTGTAGATATTGCAAATCTGATTATATCGCTGGATTTTTTTGGGATTATAGATCCACTTGAAAATAACAATCCGAATGCATAAACTGATCTTTGTGTCCATTCTCTATCAAAAATTTCCGGAATACTATAGTCATCTGCTATATGTACAAGATATTTTTCATTAATTTTATAATGACTTTTTCTGCAATCATCATTGCAAAAAGGTTCTCCTGGAATTCGACCTACTCGAACACGAATTGGAGATTCACATTCGATACAATAAACTATCCTGCCTTTTGTTTTTAAACCAAGCTTATCACAAACGGTTCTTGCGTGCTCTTTAGTAACACCCAGACGTTCCCCTATGTCAACATATCTTGCACCATCTTCTATCATTTCTTCTATAGCGGCCTTATTATATTTTTCTGAATACATAATTCACACCTTTAAGTTAAAACAATCGTAGATATTATTACAAGAAGATATAAAAGGTTACCGATTGAATATCCAGCTCAGGAAACTGTTTTTCGGCTTATAATATTCTCCGCTTAATGTATGTGCAACTTTTTTAAATTCCTGACTTGACTGGCGATTTGGCCTGTACTGAACAACAGGTGTCCGCTCATAAATTGCTTTCTGGACAAAAACATCTTCCGGTATTTCAGCGAGAATATCAGCTTCTAAAATATTGCGTACATCTTCTGCTGATAAGTGATGCGACTTTCCTGTGGCACGATTTATTATCACACCCCTGACTTGGGTGCCTAATTGCTCTGCGAGCTTTATTGCTTTCAATGCATCAGTAACAGCTGTGATATCCGGATTTGTAACTATAAGTAATTCATCACTTGCCTCTATTGTTGCCATTGCTTCGCGGCCAAGCCCAGCTGCTCCATCCAGCAAAATGAAATCAGTAGTTCCGATAATTTCATTTAATACAGAAGGAAAATCACGGGGATCAATGCCTCTTAAATCTTTTAATGATATTCCAGCTGGAATGACATAAGCTCCGCTGTCATGCCTGTACATTGCACGACGTATTGATGCCCGGCCTTTCATAACATCATGCAGCGTAACTGGTGTTAATGGCATGCCCATATGAAATCCTAAATTGGGGGTTGTTATATTAGCATCTACCATCACAACACTCTTTCCTATAAGTGCAAGCTGAACACCAAGATTTGAAACCACGGTAGTTTTTCCAGCTCCGCCCTTGGCTGAAAGAATGCCAATAACTCTTGTCATGAATACACCTGTAATTATTATTCTATTCAATATTTTAAAAGACAGTATTTACAAATTCCAACTCAAGGAAAATAAAAAGAAGAAAAAGTATAATGAGCGCGACGGGAGTTTCGTAATGTTTCTACAATGGTTTTCTTTCTTTTCCGTTAAGGCTTTTCTTTCTATTTCAGAAGCTTTGCTTCTGAAATTCTAAGACGCATCTTTATGATGCGTCGTCAGATTTTCAAAAGAAAAGGATTAATTCGAACCCGCGACCCCCTGCTTAGAAGGCAGGTGCTCTTACTGGCAACCATGTATCCAGACTGCTCAAGCCTATTCTCATGTTTTTCTCTTTCCCCAAGGGCTTTCTCTTTTTTTGATGAATTTTATAGAAAAAGAGAAAGGGCTTACTGAGCTACGCGCCCATTATGAAATATTTTATTTCTTAAGGTTAAAAACAGTTAAGAATTTAAATATTTCTGTACTAAATTTATAATATATGAAAACAGGCTATGAAATCTTGTCATTGAACTTAAGTAGCTTGGCTGTTCTGTTGCTGGAATAATCTGGCATCAGCGTTCTCTACCATTTCTTAGCACATTTTTCATTGAGATTTTCAACATGGTAGTCGGAACGCTATACAAAAAAGGAGGTTGTAGGAATATGGAAAATTTAAGGGGTGTTTTTGAAAATTTCTTAAGAAAACAATATGAAGGTAGCGAAGAATGCGAATGGTATAAAGCAGGACAAGAACCATATTTTAGGGAACAGAGCTTCGAAAATCTTGGAAAACTTCTGGAACAATCTGGAAGATGCGCACTTGTCTATGATAATGGTGTTCCTGCAGTTCTGGTTGAAAATACAGGCGGGAAAATGATAAGATCTGTCAATGTTGGTGTAGACGGCGAAGGTATTCCGTTTTATGGATTTCAAATCATTGAATATCCATGGACAATGTGCCGATTTCATGGAAATTGCAGTAATTATAAAGAAAACAGGCTATTATGTAATGGGGACCCAAGAATAAGGGAAGTGGATTGTGATAAATACACCGATATTGAGTGGTTTAATTTATTGAAAGAACTGGAAAGGACAAACTGTTAAAATAAATTGGAAGCCAGTAGCCTTTCTTAAAATCCGAAAGAAAAATTTACATGAGGGGAAGAAAGTGTATGAAGCAGTAAAAATAGAAAAGAAATGGCAGAAAATCTGGGAAGAAAAGCAGCCATTCAGGATAGACAACTCGCCGAAGAAAAAGTATTATGTTCTTGAGATGTTCCCTTATCCAAGCGGAAAGCTGCATATGGGACATCTCAGAAATTATTCAATTGGCGATGTGATTGCACGGTTTAAAAGAATGAATGGGTTTGATGTTCTCTATCCCATGGGCTATGATGCATTTGGATTGCCGGCTGAAAATGCTGCTATAAAAAACAAAACACATCCTGCAAAATGGACATTTGACGCTATTGAGTCTATTAAAAAACAACAGAAGCTTTTGGGGCTCAGCTATGACTGGAAAAGAGAAATTGCAACATGCAAGGAAGGTTATTACAAATGGAACCAGTGGATATTTTTAAAAATGTTTGATCGGGGTCTGGCTTACAGAAAAAAAGCAGGTGTTAACTGGTGTTCTGGATGCGAGACTGTGCTGGCAAATGAACAGGTTGAAAATGGAAAATGCTGGCGATGCAAAACAGAAGTTGTGCAAAAGGAACTGGAGCAATGGTTTTTTAAAATAACTGAATATGCTGACGAACTATTGAAAGACATGGAACAGTTAACAGAATGGCCTGAACGCGTAAGAACAATGCAGGAAAACTGGATAGGAAAAAGTTATGGAGCTGAAATTGATTTCGATATCAAAGGTATAGATAAAAAAATATGCGTGTTCACAACCCGTTCTGATACTTTGTATGGTGCAACATATGTTGTTCTTGCTCCTGAGCATGCTCTGGTAAAAGAACTTGTCAAGGGAACGAAATATGAAAACAAAGTTTCAAAATTCATGGAAAAAATCAAAAAGAAGAATATGCTTGAGCGTACGTCAAAGGGAAAGGATGGCTTGTTTATCGGAGCTTATGCTATTAATCCTGCCAACAAAAAGGAAGTTCCTATATACATTGCAGATTACGTTGTAATGGGATATGGGACCGGAGCTATAATGGCTGTTCCTAGCCACGATGAACGGGATTATGAATTTGCTCAAAAACATAATCTGGAAATAATCAATGTGATAAAGCATGATACAAAAGAAAAAGTTTATACTGGTGACGGGGCTCTGATAAATTCAGAAAAATTTGACGGAATGGATAACAAATTTGCAATGGACAAAATCATTGAAAATGTTGGAGGCAGAAAAGTTGTACAATATAAACTCCGGGATTGGCTGATATCACGACAGAGATACTGGGGAACACCAATACCGGTCATATACTGCGAAAAATGTGGTGTGTTGCCATTGCCAGAAGATGAACTGCCTGTAAAACTTCCTGAAGATGTTTCATTCACAGGACATGGAAATCCTCTGGATATTGAAAGCTTTACGAAAACAATCTGCCACAAATGCAGCAGCGACGCGAAGCGGGAAACAGATACAATGGACACATTTGTTGATTCAAGCTGGTATTTTTTACGCTACTGCTCTCCTGATTATGAAAAAGCCATGTTCGATAAAAAATCAATGGTATGGATGCCTGTTGACCAGTACATTGGCGGAATAGAGCATGCTGTACTGCATCTGCTTTATGCAAGATTTTTTACCAAGGTTCTGAGAGACATGGATATGCTTAAATTCCATGAACCTTTCAAGAGATTGTTGGCACAAGGCATGGTTACAAAAGACGGCACAAAAATGTCCAAGTCAATCGGCAATGTTGTTGACCCGCAGGAAATTATAGATAAATACGGGGCTGATACAGCACGGTTATTCATGCTGGCTGCTGCTTTGCCTGAGAAAGAATTAGAATGGAACGACAAAGGTGTTCAGGCAATTTACAAATTTCTAAATAGAGTGTATGAATTGAAATCCAGTACTGTGATGAAGGCGAGTGAAATTGAAAATGAAATTCTGCTGGTAAGCACAAATACAGTGCTGAAAAGGGTGACTGAGTACATTGAAGATTATAAATTCAATTTTGCTGTTTTGGAGCTTATAAAATTATCTGACATTTTAAAAAATTATCCTGAAAAAAACAGCAAAATATTTAATAACTGCTATTACACTTTTCTGAAAATGATGCTACCATTTGCGCCGCACATGGCTGAAGAACTCTGGAACGATGGAAATGAATCACTACTTTCCCTGGAAAGCTGGCCGCATCCGGATAAAAAGTATCTTGGTGAAATTTATGAAATGCGGCAGAAACTAATTGAGACTGTTTTCGATGATATTAAAAATATAGAGAAAATTACCGGCATTAAGCTGAAAAGGATAAAATTATTTGCTGCAGAGCAGTGGATTTATGATGTTTATAATATAGCAGTGAACCATAAGGATCCTTTGAAAAAATGCATGGAAAATCACGAGATCAAAAAGCATGGTAGGGATGTTATAAAATATCTTTCACATATTCACAGCTTTCATAAGTATAAACTGATTTTAGACAGGAAGCAGGAACTGGATGTTTTGAATAAACTAAAACCTATTCTTGAGAAAAATTTTGGCGCTGAAGTTGTCATAGAAGAAATTACAAACCCGAAAGCTAAGCCGGGAAAGCCTGCAATATTGCTGGAATGAAACCAAAAAAGCTAAAAATAAAAAAAAGAAAAAAATCACTTTCTTTGCATCATGGGACAATGCTCTGCCATTTCATTAAATTCTTCATCTGTGAAGCCCATATGCTCTTTCATTTCTTCTCTCATTGATTCCATATCATGATCTTGCATCATTCCCATCATGTTGTCCATGCCCATCATGCCAAAATTGTCATTCATCATAGTTCCTTGCTGATTTATGCTATTGCTATGCGCGCTTGCAACACTTATGACAAATGCACTTGCTACGATTGCAACGAGAGCAACTAACAGATGTTTGTTTTCCATGTTTATCACCGTATATAATAGAACATGCTATAATAAGTAGATTGCCTCTGAAACGGTTTAAAACGATTTAAGCTATGTAATTATAATCATATATATGATAATTCCCATAAAGCCTATAGGCGTTGTAAAGAATAAAGAAAGGAAGCAACACTTCGGTAACTGGAAAAAAGTCGTTTCGGACATAGTTATCAGCAAAAAATTTTCTTCTGGTCTGGATGGTTTGGAAGAATATTCGCATGCAGTTATTGTTTACTGGATGCACGAGGTTAAGAAACATGCAATAAAGCATCATCCCCAGGGAATTGCTCCGCTTGTTGGTATATTTGCGTGCAGATGCCAGGGAAGACCGAATCCTATTGGTATATCAGCAGTAAAGATAATAAGACGCAGAAAAAATGTACTGACTGTCAGAGGCCTGGATGTGATTAACGGTACACCTGTGATTGATATTAAGCCGTACACTCCGCAATACGATCTGGTAAAAGATGCGAAGGTTCCGGAGTGGACGAAAATGTTGCGCTATTGATGTTTCTCTTCTGCTATCGATATCAGACACAAAGTTACCTCAAATCTTTTGTCAAAAATACCCTGTATGTCTTGCCCTGTTTTTCTCTTTGTACGAGATTCATTCTATCCAGCCTTGTAAGTATTGTGGAAACCTTTGCCTTGCTCCAGCCTAGCCTTGCACGCAGCGAATCCTGGGTTATAGATTCTGCTATTTCTATTTGCTTTAGCATCTTCTTTTCATCATCTGATAATTTTTTTCTGACAATAGCGAGTGCTTTCTTCCTGCTATCTATAGGTCTATGGATATATGTATTTTTTGTTTTTAGCTGATAAGAAACAAAAAGTCCGATACCCAATGCACTAATCAGTGCAATCATATTAGGAACTGCACTCTGTTGTGAAAATCCCATCATTTGCTGCATTACTTCGTACATTGTTCGTGGTGTCTTGATGAAAAAAGGCGTTATAGTCATGCTGATAACAAAATATGAAACTGCAACTACAAAAATTACAAGAAATATTTTTGTTGTCTGATCCAGATGCAATTCTTTGCACATAAGAAATTATAATTGCAGATGTATTAAAAGGTCGTGTTTATTATATTCCGCCAGCATCCATTTCATATTTTAATTGATTGGCAGCTTTATTTCTTCCATTTTTTAGAACCCCGGTTTAATCGTTATCCCGAAAAGATAAACTGCTTCATTAGCGTTAAAATCCGGAATCTCCGCCCTACAGAATAAATCAACTCTGCCTGAAATAGCATGGTTTAATTGCAGTTCTGTATAATACACTGGATGATTGTGTTGAGAAAATTCACTGGATTGAAAGATTTCTGCACTAATTCCTTTTCCAACAGGTTTGCCGCAGAACAAAGTCACTTTGGCAGATCTGTTGTTAGCAGTGGTATCAAGATAGCCATAACATCCAATAGATTCTACCATGCCTGTGTTTCTTATTCCTGCTTTTGTATCAAAAACTCCATGTTTATCAGCTCTTGTTTCAATAAGTAGTCGTGTTTTCTGACCATTCTGCCCGATGGTAAGACAGTTTCTACCAAAATACGTTTCAATGTTTAAATTATTCACTTCATTCAATCCGCTATAACCAATTTCCATATTACCAGTTTCAAGAGAAAGATTTGTTAAGACTCTGTTTCTTATATGTCCGTCTGTTGTAACAGCTGTTTCCAGTGCATTATAATCCATGACCAATTCATCAGCTTTAGCATGACTTGCATATAAACTCAAAGATAAAGCAGTTCCTAAGAATGTATTTCTTATTATTTTGTATAATTTACCCTGTCTGTAGCCTGTCATACCGCATGGAAATTTATCATAATTTGATTCAGACATTTTCATCATCTCTTCTAAAATTCTTCCAAACTAGTCAGCATATCTTCCTGCTTTTTTTTGTCTTCAATGTATTTTTCAATTATCGCATTGAAAAAGCCTTCAAGTTTTTTTGTTTTTGAATAAAGTGCTGCGTTTTCTTTTTTCAGCTCGAGGACAGCGCACCAGAGCTGTGCAATTTTAACATCTTCAGCTGAGCGGAATGCTGTCTTGTAGCCTTCTAAATTTTTAATAATATCATTCATCCTCTTTTCATCCTTTGGAGTTAAAAGAGTTTTCCAGTCTGCTTCTCGTTTGATTAACATAAGTTACTATAACACAGAAACATTTAAATACTTTATGGTGGTAAAACTATTATGGATGAAAATCGGGAAATTGCTGAACAGCATATATATGAAACAGTTGAGGAATTCATGGGAATATTGCCAAATTTTTCATGCTATTTTTTAAGTACTGGCTGGATGCCACAAGTAAGCTGACTCGCTCCGCTCGTCAGCTAATTTTTTAACTGACTTTTATCAGAAACAGCCGCAGCCTAAAAAGGCGGCGGTTTTATACTTTATTTACAGATATAAAATCCTGAATTTGTCCTAAAAAGTATGTATGCAAAGATTTGTTTGACGGACAACAACTTCAGAAAAAGTGGATTAAGCTGTTTTGTGAAGTAGATTATAATACTCTTATGGAAATGCTCGAATATATTGAAAGATTAAATCCTGAAAAGTTTAAAGGCGGGGTTTTCAGGTATTCATGAAATTTCTCATTGCCTCTTAAAAGATGTTGAAACTACAAATAAAAGTACTACCATGAAAACAGTTCCGGCTATATAAAGATTATTAATGACGGGTGCCAATGCATAAACAACTGAAAATATTGCGAGCATAAGGACAGCACCTGATACTGTTCTTTTTAATTCATGTTTTGTTTTATCATGCTTCCACGATAGCCTGCACCTAATTATACTGGCTGTCATAGCAGCAGCGCCGAGCAATGCCCATAATTGAATATTGCCTATAAACATCACTGCCAGAATTCCAAAAAATGATATTGCAAAATCAAACAAAAACTGCCAAAAACTTCTGGATGGCAGGAATTGTATAAACAATTCAGTGTATCTCCACCAGAATCTGAGCATCAACAAAAAGGATGTTATATACAGCAGTATGGCCTGAGCACTGCTCAGCAATCCTGATGCAGCTGCATATATAAATATTGAAAGGGCAACACCGAATGTTATGCTTGCAATGCCCATACCCAGCTGCTGAAAGTTTATTTCCTTCTCCATATTTTTCCCTGTATTATATATATCGTGAATTGTGTAATTTATGTCACATAAAAATAAACTATGCAATTATATATAATATATAACAGACAGGCTATATAAAAATTTATTCGATCTTAATTTCTCCTGCCTTGATTTCTTGTTGCATCTCTTTTGCGTTCTTGCCATCAACTGTAACGCCGCTGCTAAGGCAGGTACCAAGAACCTGCATAACTTTTTTTTCCAGTGTGTTGCCGGCGATGTTTGGCTTACTTTTTGCAATTTTTACGACTTCTTTTAGTGAGATATCACCAGGCTCTATGCGTTTGCCGTCTTCTGTGAAACTGAGAAGCTTTTGAGCGCCTATTGCCTTTTTTATCATTGCAGATGTCGGTGGTGTGCCGATTTTTATTTCATATTTTTTGTTTTCATCAATAATAATTTTGACAGGAACCTGCATTCCTGCAAAATCTCTTGTTCTCTCATTAATAGCAGTAACTATTTCAGTAACATTCATTTTCAGCGGCGATAATGTTGGACCTAAAGGAGGCCCTGCACTAGCTTTTCCACCTTCAACCAGAACATCGATAGTTTGTTTACCCATATAAATCACAATACTCAAACATTCTTTCAAAACTTTAAAAGGTTTTTTTAAGCACAAAAAAAGAAAGATATATCATACTATGAAAAAAACAATTTTCACCATTACAGAAAAGAATATAAAGAATATTGCGGATTCTGCTGAAATAGTGAAACGAGGATGGAACTATTACAGGGAAGGCCGCGTTCTATGGGTAAAGAACGCTGGCAGCACAATTGCTTCACGTGTAAGAAGCCATTATGGCATTTACACTGTTGAGATATATTTCGATGAAGATGAAATTAACGGTGAATGTAATTGTCCATATCCTGGAAACGGATGCAAGCATATTGTTGCTGTCCTCTATCATCTCATGAATAACAATAAAATGAGGAAAAACTCTTTATTTCCTATTTCTCTTGCTTATATCGAAAGCAGAATCAAAAAAGACGAGTTGTTAAAATCCATAAATATTGTTCTGAATGGAAAGGTTGATATAAAAAAAATATCTGATTACGAAATCTATGCATCGGTTCATGACAAAGGACACTACCTTGTATCAGTGCAGATGCCGCGCTATTTTATGCTTATTCCAAACAACCGTATCATACATGATTGCACATGCAACAGAGTCTCTTCAGAGAACTTCTGCGAGCATGTATCAGCTGCATTGCTGGATGTATGGAAACAAAAAAAAGGACTGCCGAAACTGGAAGAATATGCCAGAAAAATACGCATGGCTGTGCAGAAAGAGAAGTTCGCATCTTTCAAATCATCACTTGATAATATCACGGTTTCAGATGTTGCGCAAAAACAACAATATGGAATAATTTTCTCTGCGTCAATGGAAAAAAATAGTTTTCTGCTGAAACTGGAGAAAGCTGCTATTAAAAAATACGGCTTGTCGTCAAATGCTTCTTACATTTCGCAGGAAATGGTGCAGAAACTCTATCCCGACTTCTCTGCAGCTAAAAAACGGTCAGTGGAAATGTTTTTGCTGTCGATGAAAATGGACAATCGATGGTCAATCGAGCACAGATTTGTTAAGTCAGAATTCTCCACTCCTGTTGACTTTGAGTTACTCTCATCTGTAAAAAACCTGTATCAGGAAGATCCTACCTCATTCAGAGGGTGCTTTTTTCCACAAGAAAAAGCATTCGCTGAATTCAGCATAGAAAATTGTAAGGACAATAATAAATTGCTCTTCTCAGTGTATGCCAGATATAACAAAACTGTTCACAAGCTCTTTTCGCACAGTATTTTCTATGGAAAGAAGCATGCATGGGCTGTTGCTTACAATAAAGGCAAAAAAGTATATGACATATTTGAAATTGATACGTCTCATCCGGAGCTTCTTGTAGAAATAATCAAACATACGGGTATAGAAATATCAAAGAGACATGTCAAAGATTTTGTGAAAAAATATTACACGAAGCTTTCCAATGTCGGATCTGTTATACTGACGGCAGATTATAAAGTGGAGGAAATTTCAGAAAAACCTGTGCCGCGTCTTTTTCTCCGTGATTATATGGACAATTTCTGCATTGATATTCGCTTCCTTTACGGGAAACATGAAGTCGCTTTTGACAGCCACGATGATATAGTATTCTCTGAAGGGAAAAAAATAATAAAAATAAAACGGGATTACGATACAGAAAAATACTTTTATTCACTGCTGCTGGATAATTATGTCTCAGAAAGAAATAATGTTCTCGTTCCTGCAATAGATCCATATGAATGGCTGGCCAACACATCTACATGTCTTATTTCCCGTGGTTACGAAATATACGGCACTGAGAAACTTATCAACCAGCGCATCAGCAAAGAGAAACCAAAATTGTTTCTGGAAGTTTCCAGTGGGATAGACTGGTTTGACATTAAGGGTTCTGTAGAATTTGGAAAGGAAAAACTGCCGCTGATTAAAGTACTTGATGCGCTTGGCAGCAACGAGAAATTCGTGAAGCTGAGTGATGGCAGGCTTGGTGTAATTCCAAAGAAATGGCTGGAAAAGCTTTCTGGTGTTAGTAATTTCCTCGTGCAGGAAAAAAATAATGTGAAAGCATCTATGACGCAGATATCCATTATCGAGGCGCTTGCTGACATAGCAGACAAGACTGTTTTTGACAGCCATGCAGAATCATACCGGCAGAAGATATCCGGATTCACGGAAATGAAAGATGCACAACTCCCGGAAATAATGCAGGAAAAATTAAGAGATTACCAGAAAACTGGCTATAGCTGGCTGAAGTTTTTAAATGAATTCTCTTTCGGAGGCTGCCTTGCTGATGAGATGGGTCTTGGTAAGACAGTACAAGTATTGACACTCCTCATGGATCAGAAGGAAAAACACATTTCCATTCCGTCGCTTGTGGTGGTTCCTACGTCACTGGTCTTCAACTGGATAGATGAAATAAAGAAATTCACCCCATCTCTTTCTGTGTATGTTCATCATCGTCACAAGAGACTTAATACCATAGGAAATATTCTAAAAAAGAAGCCGGACATTGTAATAACAACCTATGGCACATTGAGAAATGATATTGACATGTTATCGAAAAAGCCTTTTCACTATGTAGTACTTGATGAATCACAGCACATCAAGAATCCCGTATCCAGGAATGCGAGAAGCGTCAGGCGTCTGCGTGCTGCTCATCGTCTTGCGCTTACTGGAACGCCTGTCGAGAACAATTTACTCGACCTCTGGTCACAGTTCTCGTTTCTCAATCCTGGCCTGCTAGGGAATATGGATCAGTTCAGGCAAACATTCATGAAACCAGGTAATGAAGAAGCAATAAATGCTCTGAGAAACACTATAAAACCTTTCATTATTGCACGAAAAAAAGAAGCTGTTGCAAAAGAGCTTCCAGAAAAACAGATCACTAATCTGTATTGTCAAATGACACATGAACAGTATGAAATATACAACCAGTGGAAAGCAAGATTCTCAGATGAGATCAAGAGATCCATCAAAGAGAAAGGGTTCATGAAGTCAAAAATTAAAATCCTGGAAGGTTTGCTGCGACTGAGACAGATATGCAACCATCCGGCTCTCGTCAATGAAAGTTATTCTGGCAACTCGGGAAAATTCCAACTTCTTACCGAGCAAATAAAAGAGGCTGCTAATAGCGGCCACAAAGTTCTTGTTTACTCATCTTTTGTCAGAATGCTTGACCTGTTCAGGAAATATTTCGATACACAAGGAATACGATATTCGTATCTTGATGGCTCTACAATAGACAGGAAAAAAGAAGTTCAGGAATTTCAGCACAACGATGACATAAAAGTGTTTCTTCTCAGCCTGAAAGCCGGTGGAGTGGGGCTTAATATCACTGCTGCTGATTACGTGTTCATTGTTGATCCGTGGTGGAATCCAGCTGCAGAAATGCAGGCTATTGACAGAACGCATCGCATTGGCCAGACAAAAAGTGTTTTTGTATACAAGGCAATCGTAAAGCACAGCGTCGAGGAAAAGATACTTGAATTACAGAAACTCAAACAAGAACTTGTCAAAAACGTAATCACTGCAGAGAATGGAATAGTTAAGCGATTAACCCGGGAAGATCTGAATAACATATTTTCGTAATTTTCAAATGATAAGCTTAAATAATTATAACGTATTATAGTTTACTATGGCAACTACAATACAAATAAGCAAAACACTTCACCGTGAGCTGGTAAACAGAAGGCTTTATGACAATGAGACCTACGAAGATATCATATGGGACATGATAGAAGATTCAGCCGAGCTTTCTGAACAGATAAAACGTGATATAAAGGAAGCTGAAGAAGATATTAAAAAAGGTAGAGTGCGCTCTTTCAAGGAAATTAAGAAGGAGTTGCAGTTATGAGTTATGAAATTATTTTTACTACCAAGGCTGAAAAACAATTTAAAAAGCTCGATAAAATCACACAAACCCGGATTGGATATGCATTAGAAAGGATATCCACAAGACCAGATGAATATGTCAGAAAATTATCCGGTTTTAGTTATTATAGATTAAGAGTTGGGGATTACAGAATAATAATGGATATTCAGCATCAAAGTCTGATAATTTTTATAATTGCAGTTGCACATAGGCGAAACGTATATGAAAGTTTCGGATAGGATAAACTGTGAATTTGAATACAAAAAGTATTCAATGTCCCGAATACACAAAACAAATTCAATCATTGTAAATGATTAGACACTGTTTTTGTCTCACACTATTAGGATTAATATTTTCTCTCTCTTATCCAGCCAGTTCAATTGTTTTTATTCTCAGTTCATCCTCGCCTGTCATCCTATTTTTGGTTATAGCTCCACCGACTTTGAATTTCTTTTCTATAAGATGCTCACCTGATATATAATCACTGCTGCTCATTGTCTTTAGTATGGCTTCAATTTCCTGCATGCCTTTGCCCAGAACCCTTTCAGCAACATCGCGGAAAAATACGGTGTTGATTGATTTTGTACCATCGTCTACAATTCCTGATAATATCAATGCTTTATCTGGCTGAACCATGCCATGTACATTGCAGACATTGCCTGATAATCTGGCGCGGCATTCCGGACAAAATGAATAAACCAAAGGCCGGTCAAATATTTCTATGATACGCAAATCTGTTTCAATACGATCACCTTCTTTAGCATCTTCCAGTGAATGTTTGGGGCTTTTTAACTTTATTGGAATGTCTGTTTTTTCTATTTTTCCATTGAAACCCAGTCTTGCTTCCGGACGCTCCAGATTATCTTTTCTTGTTATGCAATTATCAATCTTGATAACATCTCCGTTTGCTATCATATACTTGTCGATCTCATCATTCCAAAGTGAAATACGAATTGATCCTGTTTCATCTTCCAGTGTGATGTTCATTACCCTGCCTGGCCCGCGATCAGTAATAAATTCGTGAATAGGACTGACATCAGTAACTTTCCCTACAAAACAAATATTGCGCATGTTAGGTAGTATACTGTTTATTTTCAGCTCCTGGGCTGGGGGCCTGTTTAGATCAATTCCTAAATCTTTAGCAACCAATGTTATCAAACCATTTTCAGAAACTCCTGGAAACTCGGTTTTTTTTTCTTCTAACTTTCCAAGAATATCTTCTTTGGCAAGGTCTGCCAGAGAACACAAACGATCTAAATTATCCATAAGATAATGAGAACCTGAAAGCTTAAATTTTTAATTTTATTATCTGATGACAGAATCTGAAAGCCTGAAATTGAGGCATCGACAATCACAACTTTCGCCTATACGCTCAATATCATCCAGACTATCAGCTAAAATGCCATGATACTCCGGTGGTGTCTGTGCATATAAATTTTCTACAATTTGTCCACATGCTTCATATCCGTGTTCATTAATTCCGTGTTCAAGACGTCTAAAACGTGGATACAAAATTCCATGATATTTCCACGGGATGCGAGAGAACACCCCATTTACACTTTTTTCATATTCAGATTTTAGATCTTCGCATTCCGGGTTCATAGAACTAATTTTAGATGGAAAAGTTTATAAATACAACTTTCCTTTTGAAATTCGTGGATTTCCATTCAATTTCTATTCACATGGTCAACATGTTCTTGCATTCTCAAACATTTAGTTTTATTTTCCATTACCCGCTCTTTGCTTTTCCATACATGCGCACGGAGTTTACAGAAATAGTTACAGGTATTGGGATTGCAGCTTCAAGCAGCTCAACTGTGATACCAGCTTTTGCCTCATCGGTTCTTGTGATTTTTGCTTTTTCACCTTTGAACGGGCCGCCAATGATTTCCACGACATCTCCGATTTCAAATTTAATTTCGCTTTTTTCAGGCACGAGGAATTTTTCAATACTCGGTATAGAAACATCTTTTCCAATGACACCGCGTATGTGAGGAATGCCCCGTACAGCTTCGTCTATTTCATTGCTTTCACCTTCTATAAAAATGTAGCCCCGCAATTCTTCAGGATGAAAAACAGATTTGATCGGAACACCTGCCTTTCTGACACGGGAAATTATTGATTCGATAACAATGTTTTCCCTGCCTGTTGTTGTTCTTACAGTAAATATCATCTAAACAGCTCCTATAAAAGTAAATATGAGAAAGATTATAAAGCCTATAACTCCGATTATTCCTATACCTATTCCGGTGATTTTTGCTGACTGCCTGATTTCATTCTTGTCCGGCTTGGAGGATATGTGTAATATTCTGTTGCACTGGAGCAAAAACTGCCTTAATTTCTGTATGACACCCATAAGAATACCTTTTCAATGATTCATTCCTTTTTCTTTTTTCATTGCAAAGCTTAAAAAGTTTAGCCAGAATATGTTTTGCTTCAGATGGTATTTTTAATCGACGTGAGATAATTAATGATTTATTAATTATCCGAAGGCACTCTTTTTCTTTTTCTATGAAATTTTTGGAAAAAGAAAAATAATAGTATGTTCAGTTGATTTTGGAACATTTCATTGGAAAAGCAAAGCTTTTCCATGTGTCAGGCAAAGCCTGATATGTCAGGCGAAGCCCAACATTATGTGAACCTACTATAATACTTAACTTCGCCACTTTTATAGATTTCTTTTGATTTATGCATGATTTTTCAGCCTCCATTTTTGGATGGAGAGCCTGAAAAATCTTTTATTAACCACCTTATAGACTAATTCTATTCCTTT
>Ga0209343_10004493_pt1 | contig 17223 bp, 14 predicted proteins | sample RifCSPlowO2_02_FD_184026 | JGI IMG/M metagenome (GOLD analysis project Ga0209343, IMG submission 184026) | Groundwater microbial communities from Rifle, Colorado - Rifle CSP2_plank lowO2_0.2 (SPAdes) (version 2) | ecosystem: Environmental > Aquatic > Deep subsurface > Groundwater | place... | reverse complement strand
GTTGCCGTGATCGTGCCAGGTCCACGAGGGCGTGATGACGAAATCGCCCGGAACCATCGTCACGCGCTCGCCGTCCACGGCGGTATAGGCGCCGGTCCCCTCGATGATGAAGCGCAACGCGGTCTGCGTGTGGCGGTGGCTCGGCGCGACCTCGCCGGGCAGGATCAGCTGCAACCCGGCGTACAGCGTGTGCGTGATGGCCGATTCGCCGCGCAGCCCCGGATTTTCCAGGACCAGCACGCGCCGCTCGGCCTCGGCGGCCGAGATCAGCTCCCCGGCCTCCATGACATACGAGCGCACGTCGCGGTATTTCCAGAGCGCCGGCACGCAGGGCGTGGCGGGAGTGGGCGGCGCCAGCTTGCCGAGCACTTCCCACAACGGCGCGAGATCATGCCGCGAGATACGGTCGTAGAACTCGCGGCGCTTGGGATTCTGCTGCGGTATCGCTGACATGGCCCGTCTCCGTTGCTGCCTACTATATCTCAGGCACTGCGCGTCGTGCGCAGCGTGTCCTGGTCGTAACCGGCGACCTTCGCGTAACCCTTCGTCAGCGCGGCAAGTTCCTCGCGGCTGATCACCTCGTCGATGTCCTTAAACGGCTTGTCGCCGGTTCTCAGGTAGACCTCGCGCAGGATCGCGTCGGGCGGATTCTTGCGGTTCATTCGTACGATATTGGCCGTCGCTTCGAGCCGCCGCGCCTCGTATTGCTTCAGCGCCTCGACCGTGTCCTCCCGCTGCGCCAGGCACTCCGCGAGCGCCACCGCGTCGAGGATCGCCTGGCCCGCGCCGTTCGATCCGCGCGGGACCATCGGGTGCGCGGCGTCGCCGAGGAGCGTCAGGCGGCCGAAGCTCCAGCGCGGGAGCGGCTCCTGGTCCACCATCGGGTACTCGAGGATGGTCTCGGCGTTGCGGATCAAGGCCGGCACGTCGAGCCAGTCGAACGTCCAGTCCTCGAAGACGTGGATGAAATCCTCGAGCTCGCCGGCGCGGTTCCAGTCGCGCCGCTTGTATTTCGGGGTGAAAAACTCGCCCACCCAGCTCACGAGCTGGCGGCCTTGCGCGTCGCGCCGGCTGCGGATCGGGTAGATGATCATCTTCCCGGACTCGAGCCAGCCCGCGCGCACGAAACTCTCGCCGGTGAGGAACGGGGTCCACCAGGTCGCCCCGCGCCACATGTTGACGCCGGAGTAGATCGGATCCCCTTCGTCCGGATAGAGCTGCTTGCGCACCACGGAGTGGATGCCGTCGCAGCCGATGGCGATTGCGCCGTGCTGCGGCGGCAACGCTTCACCGGTCGAAGTGCCGGTGAAGTGCGCCGTCACGCCCTTGCTGTCCTGCTCGACGCGCGCGCAGCGCCAGCCCGGGAATATCCGGTCCGCACCGATGCGGCGGCTGCACGCTTCGAGCAGCACGGCCTGCAGGTCCCCGCGGTGGATCGAGAACTGCGGCCAGTCGTAACCGGCATGGCGGCCGAGCGGCTCGCTGTAGACCAGCTGCCCGAAGCGGTTGTAGAACGCCGCCTCGCGCGTTGTCACCGCGGTGCCGGCGAGCGCGTCCTGCAGCCCGAGACCGGCGAGCTCCTTCGTGGCGTGGGGCAGGAGGTTGATCCCCAGGCCGAGCCCCTTGATCTCCGGCGACAGCTCGTAGACCCGGCACGGTATTCCGGCCCGGTGCAATGCCAGTGCGAGCGTCAATCCGCCGACGCCGGCGCCGATGATGATGACGTCGTTCTTCATGTTCACAACCTGGACGTATTTTACAGTGGAGCTCCGCAAGAGCGGCCGCGATTTGTCCTATACTTCCGCTTCCCCGACATCAATAAATGGCCGTTTCGGTACGACTGAAACGGCCCCTGGTCACCATGTCCCTGCGTTCAAATACACGTCCCGCGCCCGACAAGGTCCTCGTGACCATTGCCGATTACGTCGAGCGCTACCCGGTGAAGAGCGCCCTTGCGCTGGAGACCGCGCGGCTCGCGCTGATCGACAGCCTGGGTTGCGGCTTCGAGGCGCTGTCCTATCCCGCCTGCACCAAGCTGCTGGGGCCGGTCGTTCCCGGGACCGTCGTGCCGAACGGCGCGCGCGTGCCGGGCACGCCTTTCGTTCTCGACCCCGAGCGGGCAACGCTCAACATCGGCGCGCTCGTGCGCTGGCTCGACTTCAACGATGCGTTCTACGGCGCGACCGTGATCCATCCTTCGGACACGTTCAGCGGCATCCTTGCAGTCGCGGACTGGCTTTCCCGCACGCGAGTGGCGCAACGGAGGCCGCCGCTCACCGTGCGCGACGTGCTGGAATCCGCGGTCAAGACCTACGAAATCATGGGCGGGCTCGCGCTCGAAAACGGCTTCACCGCGGCCGGGCTCGACCACACGATCCTGGTGAAGATCGCCACCACGCCGGTGGTGACGAAGCTTCTCGGCGGCACCCACGAGGAGATCGTCAATGCGCTTTCGCAGGCGTGGGTGGACGGGCACGCGCTCGCGACCTTCCGCCGGAAGCCCAACACCGGCCCCCGCAAGTCGTGGGCCGCGGGCGACGCGGCGAGCCGCGGCGTGCGTCTTGCGCTGATGGCCGTCACGGGAGAGATCGGCTGCCCGTCGGCGTTGACGGCGAAGACCTGGGGCTTCTATCACGTGCTGTTCAAGGACAAGCCGTTCCGGTTCCAGCGCCCGCTGGGCGCCTACGTGATGGAGAACGTGCTGTTCAAGATTCCGTACCCCACCGCGTTCCATGGACAGAGCGGGGTGGAGGCGGCGATCAGGCTGCATCCGCTGGTGAAGGACCGGCTGGACGACATCAAGCGCGTCGAGGTGCGGTGCCACAACTCGACCATGGTGATACTCGACAAGACCGGCCCGCTCCACAATCCCGCGGACCGCGACCACTGCATGCAGTACATGATGGCGGTCGGCATGATTTTCGGGACGATGACCGCGGAACACTACGAGGACCACATCGCGGCCGATCCACGCATCGACAGGCTGCGCGCGAGGATGCATCTGGCGGAATCGAAGCAGTACGAGCGCGAGTATCACGATCCCGCCAGGCGCACCAACGCCAACTCGATCCAGGTCTTTTTCAGGGACGGGACGAAGACCCCGCTGTCCGAGGTGCTGTATCCGCTCGGCCACCGCCGCCGCCGCAAGGAAGGCATCCCGGCGCTGATGAAGAAGTTCGAGATCAACGTCGCCCGCGTGTTCGCCCACAAGCAGCGCGACGCGATCCTCGCGGCCTGCCTCGACCCGAAGCGGCTGGAGGCGATGCCGGTGAACGAGTTCATGGATTTGATGGAGAGAGCATGAAACATACGGAACAGCGCAAACGGCTGCGCGCGGTATTCGCCGGGACGAAGTGCCTGTCGCCGGCGAGCGTGTACGACGGCCTGTCGGCGCGCGTCGCCGAGTCGGTCGGCTACGAGCTCGGCATGCTGGCGGGATCGGTGGCGTCGAGCACGACGCTCGCGGCGCCCGATCTGATCGTGCTGACGCTGACCGAGTTCGCCGACCAGGTCCGGCGCATCATGCGCGCAGCCGACCTCTCGCTGATCGTGGACGCCGACCATGGCTACGGCAACGCGCTGAACGTGATGCGCACGGTCGAGGAGCTGGAGCACGCGGGCGTGTCGGGCATGAGCATCGAGGACACGGCGCTGCCGACGCGCTTCGGCCAGCCCGAAGGCGCGGACGAGCTCATTTCGCTCGACGAGATGGTGGGCAAGCTCAAGGCCGCGGTCGCTGCGCGTCGCGACGCCTCGACCGTCATACTCGGGCGCACGGCCGCGCTGAAGGTGGAGGGCACGGACGGCGCCGTGAAGCGGGCCAGGGCGTTCGCGGCGTGCGGCGTGGATGCGATCTTCGTGGTCGGCGTCGAGTCGGTGGACCAGGTGAAGGCGGTCCATGAGGCGGCGAAGCTGCCGGTGATGGTCGGCTCGGCCCCCGCTTCGATCAAGCGCGAGGACTTCGCCGCCGCCGGGGCGCGCGTCCTGCTGCAAGGCCACCAGCCGCTGCCGGCCGCGATCAAGGCGTTGAAGGAGGTCTACACCCACCTCTACAACGGCGGCGCGCCCGCCGACCTCAAGGACAGGATCGCCCCGGCGGGGGAGATGGACAAGCTCGTCAATGCCGCGGCCTACAAGAACTGGCAGCGCGACTACCTGGGAATCAAAGGCAAAGGCTAAGTCGAAAGTCTCGCCTTCCGCCTGGCATCATGAAATCGCCGCTTGAAGTCCTGAAGCTGTACCCGGAGCACGACTACACGCTGGCCGGAGCGTTCAAGAGCCGGGCGAGCCGCGATCCGCAGCGGCCGTTGCTGTTGTTTGGCGGCAAGACGTGGAGCTGGGCGGAATTCGGCGCAGCGGCGGACAAGACCGCGTGCCTGCTCGTAGCGCGTGGCATCCGCAAGGGCGACCGCGTCGCGGTGATGGCGCGCAACCACGAGGGCCACGTGCTGGTGTTGTTCGCGCTGGCCCGCATCGGCGCCATCATGGTGCCCCTGAACCCCGAGTTCGGCGTCGAAGAAGCGCGCTACGTCATGCACCATGCCGGGGTGTGCGGCGTCATCGCTTCGAGCGACACGCTCGACACCGCGCGCGCGGCGTGCCAGGGGCTTGCAGCCGCGCCATGGTTCATCCTGCTCGACGCCGGCCGTCACGACGTGCCGCTGCTGAAGGATCTCATCCGGCGCGCGCCGGACTGCGCGCTGCCGGAGGATGTCACCGGGGACGCGACCTGCCTCATCGTCTACACGTCGGGCACGACGGGCTTCCCCAAGGGCGCGATGCACAGCCAGAGGAGCTTCGTGACCGGGGGAGAGGCGTTCGTGCAACGCGTCCACCTTCAGGACGAGGACCGCGTGATGATCGTGCTGCCGCTGTTCCACATCAACGCGATGTTCTATTCGGTGGCGGGAACGCTCGCGGCGGGCTGCTCCATGGTGGTCGTGCCGAGATTCTCGGCATCCACGTTCTGGGACACGGCGGTCGAGACGGGCGCGACCGAGGTCAACATCATCGAGGCGATCGGCACCATACTGAAGAACCGCCCGCGCGGCGAGTTCCGGCCGCAGCACAGGTTGCGGAAACTCTACGGCGCGCGCCAGAATTTCATCGAGAGTTTCCGCAACGAGTTCGGCATCCCGCACCTGGTCAGCGGCTTTGGCATGACCGAGATCCCGGGCGTGACCTGCACGCCGTTCGAAGGGCAGTACAAGCCCGGAAGCATGGGGCCGGTCGGGCGCCATCCCGATCCCGCGCGCGCATGGGCGCAATGCCGCGTGGTGGACGACGAGGGCCGCGATCTCGGCGCGAACGAAGTGGGCGAGTTTGCCGTGAAGACGCCGATCGTCATGCAGGGCTACTACCGCGACCCGGAGCAGACGCGCGCCGCGTTCCGGGACGGCTGGTTCCTGACGGGCGACCTGGTGCGGCGCGACGAGGACGGGTGGTTCTTCTTCGTTGCGCGCAAGAAGGACATCATCCGCCGCCGTGGAGAAAATATTTCAGGGGCCGAGCTCGATCGCGTGATCGGCGGTCATCCCGCGGTGCACGAGGCCGCGGCGATCGCGGTGCCGAGCGAGCTGGGAGAGGACGAGATCCTCGCGGCGGTGAGCTTGAAGCCGGGTGAGCGTTGCTCCGCCGCGGACATCGCCGATTGGTGCCGGCAGCATCTCGCGCCGCAGAAGGTGCCGCGCTTCGTCGTGTTCGTGGACGAGTTGCCGCACACGCCCACGCACAAGGTGCAGAAGGCGGCGCTGCGCGCCGATCCGGCGCTCAAGGCGCGCGCGGTTGATCTACAATCGGTGACCCGTGACCCGTGACCGGTGAACGGTAAACCCTGGGAGGAAGCCACATGTTTCCGAGGAAAAGCACCGAACTCATCGCGCCGCACGGACTTTCTGTTTCCCTGGCGCTCCTGGCGGCCCTGGCGGTTCCGTACTGCGCTTCCACGAACGCTGTCGCGCAAGCGTTCCCGGCCAAGCCGATCCGTCTCGTGATTCCCTACCCGCCGGGCGGCGGCATGGACACGATCGGGCGGCCGTTCGCGCAGCGCCTCTCTGAAAACGTCGGCCAGCAGGTCGTGGTCGACAACCGTGGCGGCGCAAACGGGACGATCGGCATGGAGATCGTCGCGCGCGCGAATCCCGATGGCCATACCATTGGCTTCGCGCTGAGCGCCCAGCTCGCCATCAATCCGGGCCTCTACCGGAAACTGCCGTACGATCCGGTGAAGGATTACGCGCCGATCACGCTGTTCGCCGAGGGTGTTTACATGCTGGTGGTGCATCCCGCGGTGCCGGCGAAATCGGTGAAGGCGCTGATCGCGCTGGCGCGCGCGAAGCCCGACGGGATTTCCATGGCGTCGTCGGGCAACGGCAGCGGCGGCCATCTCGCGGCCGCGCTGCTGACGAGCATGACGGGCACGCGGATGCTGCACGTGCCGTACAAGGGGGGCGGCCCGGCGCTGGTGGCCGTGCTCACCGGCGAGACGCAGGCGCTGTTCGCGACCTATGCGGCGTCGAAAGGACACATTGCGGCCGGCCGCGTGCGCGCACTGGGCGTATCCACTGCGCGGCGGCCGACGGCGATTCCCGACATCCCGACGATTGCCGAGGCCGGCGTCCCGGGTTACGACTCGGGCGTGTGGTACGCGTACGTCGCGCCGGCGGGGACCCCGCGCGCGATCATCGCGCGGCTCAACCGGGAGATCGTCCGCGCGCTGAACCACCCTGAATACCGGAAGATGCTGAGCGCGAGCGCGATCGAGGCCATCGGCAGCCCCCCCGAGCGGCTCGGCGTTTACATCAAGAGCGAGCTGACGAAATGGGCGAAAGTGGTGAAGGACGCGGGCGTGCGCGTGGACTGACGCGCGCGCGGGCGAAACCGCCGCGGCGGGCGCGCTTGTAACAAACCTGCAATCTCCCGCCGGTATGTTGCGGTAATGTTCGGGAGACGATGATGTTCCGACTGATCTCAGTGGCGAGCCTGGCCGTAGGGCTAATCGCGGCGTCCGCGCCGGCCGCATGGGCCCAGGGCAAGGCGGCGAACAGTCCGGGGGATTATCCCGGCAAGCCGGTGCGCATGATCGTGCCGCTAGCGCCCGGCGGCGGCAGCGATATCGTTGCGCGCATCGTGTCCCAGGCGCTGACGCAGCAATGGGGACAGTCGGTGGTGATCGACAACCGGCCCGGTGCCGGCAGCACGATCGGCACCGCGATCGCGGCGCGCGCCACCGCCGACGGCTACACGCTGCTTGCGACGAGCTCCTCGTTCGTGATCGGCGCCGCGCTGTACCCCAATCTGTGGTACGACGTGGTCAAGGACTTCGACGAGATCTCCATGCTCGCGAGCCAGCCGAGCATCATCGCGGTCAACCCGGGGGTGCGCGCGAAATCCTTGAAGGAGCTCGTCGCAATGATGCGCGCGGAGCCCGGCAAGCTCGGTTTCGGCTCGGCCGGGCAGGGCACGGCCAGCCATCTCGCGAACGAGCTTTTCCTGATGACGGCGGGCGTCAAGGGGACCCACGTTCCCTACAAGAGCGCGGGCCTGGCGGCCACCGCGCTGCTCGGCGGCGAGATCCAGTTCATGGTGACCAACATGGCGACGGCGGTGCCGCTGGTGCGCTCGGGCAAGCTGCGGGGGCTCGCGGTCACCAGCGCCCGCCGCGCGCCCTCGGTAGCCGATCTCCCGACCGCGGCGGAGGCGGGAATTCCCGGCTACGAGTACACGACCTGGTACGGCCTGCTGGCGCCCGCGGGCACGCCGAAGAGAATCATTTCCCGGCTGAACGGCGACGTGACGAAACTGCTGAATGCGCCGCCGGTGAAAGAGCGCTTCGGCGCGCAGGGCCTCGATGCGCAGCCGACCACGCCCGGGGAATTCGCGGCTTACGTGAAATCGGAACTGGCGAAGTGGAGCGGCGTCGTCAGCACCGCCGGGCTCAAAGTACAGTAACCCCTCGCGCGCGCCGCGGGCTGCCGGTCAGCCTGCCCTTTGACCTTTCCGTGGCCTGTTGGCTAGACTGCGGGCTCCGTTCAATCTCCGGCAACCAGGACATTCCACATGGCGGTCAAGCCCAAGCTGAAGGATACGCGCGACCGGAACAACCGCAGGCTGACGCGCAGGGACGTGCACAAGGCGGCCAGGCGCTTCAAGAACTGGGGCCGCTGGGGCAAGGACGACGAAATCGGCACGCTCAACTTCACCAGCGCCTCGGACATCGTCGCGGCGGCGCGGCTCGTGCGCAAGGGCAAGGTCATCTCGCTCGCGCTCGATTACGACCAGAAGGGCCCGCAGGGCGGCAAGACCAAGTACCCGGCGCTCGGCCGCTTCAATCCGATACACATGATGACCCGGACCGGTACCGACGCCTATTCCGGCGTGCTCGACCACCGCAAGATCCGCGGCACCGACGACATCATCATCATGCCGCTGCAGTGCGGCACGCAGTGGGACGGCCTCGGACACATCATGTACTACGACCACATGTGGAACGGCTACGACTGCCGCAACGTCACCTCCGGCGGCGCGCAGAAGGGCGGGATCGAGAAGACGCGCGAAAAGATGGTCGGGCGCGGCGTGCTGCTCGACGTCGCGCGCGCGGTGGGCAGGAAATGGCTGCCCGATGGTTTCGCGATCACCAGCGAGATCCTGGATTACACGGAGAAGAAGCAGGGCGTGCGGGTGCGGCGCGGCGACTACCTGCTCGTGCACACCGGCCATATCGAGCGCTGCCTCACGAAAAAGAGCTGGGATGGCTACTCCGGCGGCGACGCACCCGGCTTCGCGTTCGAGACGGTGGAATGGCTGCACGGGAAGGAGGTCGCCGGCGTCGCGACGGATACCTGGGGCGCGGAAGTCCGTCCGAACGAGACCGAGGACACCAACCAGCCGTGGCACTGGATCACGATACCGATCATGGGGCTGACGGTGGGCGAGATCTTCCACCTCACGGAACTGGCGAAGGACTGCGCGCAGGACAAGCGCTACGAGTTCCTGTTCGTCGCGCCGGCGCTGCCGATTACCGGCGCCGTCGGCTCGCCGGTGAATCCGCTTGCCATCAAGTAGGAGGGAATATGCGTGCAATGCGATTGCTGTTGTTGTGCCTGCTCGTTGCCGCGGCTCAGATCGCGTCTGCCCAGACCTACCCGACCAAGCCGGTCCGGCTGCTCGCGCCGTATCCCCCCGGAGGGCCGGTCGACGCGATTGCGCGGATTCTCGCGCAGCATCTCTCCCTCGGCCAGAACGTCGTCGTGGAGAACCGTTCCGGCGCCGGCGGCAGCCTCGGCGCGGAAGTCGTCGCCCGGTCGGCGCCCGACGGCTACACGATGCTGATCGGCAACACCGGGCCGATGACCGTCAATCCCGTGTTGCGGAAGGATCTGCCCTATGACCCGAAGCGGGACTTTGCGCCGGTTTCGTGGCTGACCTCCTCGCAGATGGTCCTCATGGTGCACCCGTCCCTGCCCGTGCGCTCGGTGAAGGAAGTGGTGGCGCTCGCGCGCGCCAATCCCGGCGCCGTCAACTATGGATCGGCGGGGATCGGGAACCTGACGCATCTCGGCATGGAATTGTTCCAGTCGATGGCGAAGGTGAAGATGAATCACATCCCGTACAAAGGGGTGGCGCCGGCCTATGTCGACCTGATGTCGGGGCAGATCGCCGTCATGTTCGGCAACGTGTCCGGCCCGCTGGCCTACATCCGGGCGGGGCGGTTGCGCGCCATCGCGGTGACCTCGTCGAAGCCTTCGCCCGTCCTGCCGGGGGTGCCGAAGCTGGAGGACTCGTATCCCGGCTTCAATCTCGTGACCTGGATGGGCATCTTCCTGCCGGGCGGCACCCCGGAAGCCATCCGTTCCAGGCTGCAAGGGGAATTCATCAGGACCCTGCAGGTGAAGGAGGTGAACGAGCGGCTCGTCGCGCTCGGGAACGATGTGATCGCCGGCAGCGGCGCGGACCTGGCTGCGTTGCTCGATCGCGAGTTGACGCTGTACGCGAAAATCATCAAGTCGGCCGGCATCAAGGCGCAGTGACCCGCGGAGCGGCTAAATTATGACTATTGGATTTATCAGTAATTAATAGGAATGGAGCGCATGGCGTCGAAGAAGAAGACAGCCGCGGGAAGGAAGGCCGCCGCGAAGAAAGTCAGGACCTACGATCTGCACAACCACGTCATACCGCCGGCGGTGGTCGACGCGATCCGGCGCAATCCCGACCGGTTCGGGACGCGGATCGAGGATAGGAACGGCAAGCCCTACTTCGACGCGCACGGCCGCATGATCGAGTTGCTGCCGGAATTCAACGACGTCGACGCCAAGATCGCCTGGATGGACCGCGCGGGGATGGACGTCTGCGCGATCTCGGTCGGCCCCCCGATCTACTTCTACTGGCTGAAGCCCGACGCCGGGATCGAGATCATCCGCCTCGCGAACGATGGCATCGCGCAGATGGTGGCCAGGCACCCGGACCGGCTGCGTGGCATGGCGCACCTGCCGATGCAGGACCCCGATGCGGCGATCGCCGAGCTCGAGCGCGTGAAGAAGCTCTACGGCTTCAAGGCGGTGGAGCTCGCCACCTCGATCGAGGGCGCGCCGCTCGCCGACATGAAGTTCCGCAAGGTGCTGAAGGCCATCGAGCAGCTCGGGCTCTTCGTGTTCGCGCACCCCTACCAGTGCCTGGCGCAGGGCTGGATGGACAGCTACTACCTGCGCAATTTCATCGGTTTTCCGCTCGACACGACGATGATGATCGCACACCTCATGTTCAGCGGCGCGCTCGACGACCTGAAGCGGCTGCGCATCCTGTGCGCGCACGGCGGCGGCTTCATGCCGTACCAGATCGGGCGCTTCGTGCACGGGCACGACGTGCGTCCGGAGCCGAAGGTGAACCACGCGAGCTCGCCGCGCGAGCTGTTCAAGCGCTTCTACTTCGATTGCCTGACGCACGAGCCGCGCTCGACGCGCCACCTGATCGCCATGGCGGGGGCGGACCACATCGTGATCGGGACCGACAATCCGTTCGATATGGCGCCCAAGGGCGCGGCCAGGCAGGTGGGCCAGGTGGACGCGATCCCGGGCCTCACCGCGGCCGAGCGGGAATGGATCTGCAACAGGACGGCGAAGAAACTGCTCGGAGAAAAGTGACGGCCGGCCAGAGCCATCACGCCTTAGCTTTCCGCGAAGATCCGCTTGAGACGCGCAACCGCCGAGTGCGGGCTCGTGAGCACCTTGCGCCCTGGCGCCGGTGGAATGCCGGCCGCGGCGCGCGCCATGGAGAACTGTCCCAGCACCAGTGCATCGCACGGACCCACTTCCGCGGCCGCCGCCGCGATCAGGCGGTCGTGCTCCGAGTCGCGCCCTTGCTGGAGGGCGGCGATGGCCGCCGGTATCGTGCGTGTCTTGAGTCTGAGCTTGATGCCGCGGCTCGAAGCGAGCGCCTCGAACTCGCTCCGGAGCGAGGGAATGCTGGGCTCGAAGGTGGCCAGCAGCGCGAAATCGGTGCCGGCCGCCAGTGCTTCCTCGAGCATCGCTTCGTTGGGCTTGAGCACCGGCACCTGAACCGTTTTACGGGCCTCCTCGATCGCCGTGCCGAACGCTGAACAGGTGAAGAGCACGGCGTCGGCCCCGCAGCTCACGCTGTAGCGGGCCAGCGTGACGAAGCGCTCGGCGATCGCGGGCGTGATGCTCCCCGCGGCGGTCAGGTCGGCCGGCAGCGAATCGTCGAGCAGGTGCGTGATGCGGGCTTGCGGCCACATCTCCCGGAAGACGTGCGCCACCGGCTCGATGGCGACCGGCATGGCGTGGATCAAGGCGATGCGGGGTGCGGACATGGGAGCGCGATTGTAGCGCAAATTATGAAAAATGCATAAAAATCAGGGAGTCGCCAGCGACGTCATGCCGCGCGGCGCATTCCAAAGCACCGCGATCCGGCCCAGACGGGCGCCTTTGCCGGGTCGGGTGTTTGTGGCAATCTACGAAGCGCGTGACGCACCTTGGGGAGAGGCCCATGCGTTTCCGTCATTTCGCTACTCGCCTGTCGTCAGTCGTCACTTGGAAATCGGAGGAGCCCATGCTGTCCAAACTGATTCATGCGCTGACCGCAATCACCCTGGGTATGTCGCCGGCTGCGGTAATGGCGCAGGCGTACCCCACCAAGCCGATCCGCATGATCCTGCCGTTTCCGCCGGGCGGGCCGACCGACATCACGGGCCGGGCGATTGCCCAGAAGCTCTCCGAGCAGCTCGGCCAGACGGTGGTGCCCGAGAACCGGCCGGGCGCCGCCGGCAACGTGGGCCTGGAGCTTGCGTCCAGGTCGGCGCCGGACGGCTACTCGATCGTGCTGGCCGCACCTCCGATCGCGATCAGCCCCTCGCTCTACAAGAAGCTCAATTACAACGCCCAGAAGGACCTGGCGCCGATCTCGCTGGTGGCGTCGATCGAGAACATCATGGTGGTGCACAATTCCGTGCCGGCGAAGTCGCTGAAGGAATTCATTCAGCTGGCGCGCAGCTTTCCCGGCAAGCTCAATTTCAGCTCGAGCGGAGCCGGCAGCACCAACCACCTCGCCAGCGAGCTGTTGAAGGGCCGCTACAAGCTCAACATGGTGCACGTGCCGTTCAAGGGCTCGGGCCCGGCGCTGGTGGCGTTGATGAGCGGGGAGGTGGACGTTGGAACCATGGCGGTGCCGGGCGCGATACCGATCGTCCGGGCCAACCGGGTGCGGCCGCTCGCGGTGCTCTCCGAGAAGCGGGTGCCGCCGCTGCCGGACGTGCCGACCGCGAAGGAGGCCGGCGTTGACGATTTCGTCGTCTCGATCTGGTACGGGGTGCTGGCTCCGGCGGGCACGCCGCGCGACGTGATCAACCGGCTCAATTCCGAGATCCACAAGGCGCTGGCATCCGCCGACCTGAAGCAACGCCTTGCGGCCTCGGGCGTCGACCCGCTGACCAGCACGCCGGAGGGATTCGCGAGCCACATCAGGAGCGAGACCGTGCGCTACGCCAAGGTGATCAAGGACGCCGGCATCAAGGCCCAGTGACGACGGCGGATGGCGTGGCCTCGAATCGACCCAGTGCGAATGACGGGAAACCATGGAGGAAAAGATGAAATCCACTATTAACGTTCTGGTGGCCGCGGCGCTGTCCGTGCTCGCGCTTCCCGCCCCGCACGCGGCCGAGCCGCAATACCCGTCGCGGCCGATACGGATTATTGTGGGGTTCCCGCCCGGCGGACCGACCGACGTGATCGCGCGCTTCGTCGGGCAGAAAATGACCGAGTCGTGGGGGCAGCAGGTGGTGGTGGACAACCGCGTCGGCGCGGGCGGCAATGTCGGCATGGGGCTCGCGGCGAACGCGACCCCCGACGGCTACACCATCCTGTTCGTGAGCTCGAGCCTGATGGTCAATCCGGGGCTCTACAAGAAGGTCCCCTACGACCCGCACAAGAGCTTCATCCCGATTTCCGTCCTTGCCGCCTCGACCCACGTATGGTTCAGTCACCCGAGCGTGCCGGCGAAGTCAATATCCGACCTGATCAACCTGGCGAAGAAGAGCTCGAGCATGTCGAGCGTAGCGACGCCGGGCGTCGGCACCGTTCCTCATCTGTCGGTACACCTGCTTGCCATGGATTCCAAGACGAATCTCGTCACGGTACCCTATGCAGGAGGCGGGCCGTCGATCGTCGCGGTGCTGGGCAACCAGGTGCCGTTCGGCTGCCAGGCGATCCCGCCGGTGACGCCTCATATCCAGGCCGGCCGGGTGCGCGCGCTTGCGCTGACGAGCCTGAAGCGCTCGGCGCTGCTGCCCGAGGTGCCAACCATGGACGAACTGGGATACAAGGGCCACGACGCGGAGACGATCACCGGCATGCTGGTGCCGGCCGGCACGCCCGGGCCGATCGTGAAGAAATTGTACGCCGAGGCGATCCGGATCATGGCGCTGCCCGACATCAAGCGGCGGGTGACCGACATGGGAGCCGATGTCATCGCGAACACGCCCCAGCAGTTCACGGCGCAGATCAAGCGGGAGGCCACGCGGTGGGCGAAGGTTGTCAAGGACGCGAACATTCCCGCGAACTGAATTCATCCCTGGGTTCACGCGGTCACGCATCTCGCTATTCATGTGAGGAGGAGGCCATGAAAAAAGCCGGTCTGACGATGGTGGGGATGTTGGCGATTGCGGTAGCGGGGGCGGCGGTGGCGCAGAACTGGCCGGCGCGGCCGGTGCGGATTGTCGTGCCGTGGGGCCCGGGCGGGGCGACCGACATCATCTCGCGCCCGCTCGCGCAGAAGCTTTCCGAGAACCTCGGCCAGCAATTCATCGTGGACAACCGCGGTGGCGCGAACAGCCTGATCGGCACCGACCTGGTGGCAAAGGCGCCGGGCGACGGCTATACGTTCCTGTTCAATACGCTGGCCGCATTCACCCAGAACACGAGTTACTACCGGAAGCTGCCGTACGACCCGGCGGGCTTCACGCTGGTCGCGCAGGTCGGCTGGACGCCGATCATGATGCTGGCGCACCCGTCGCTGCCGGTGAAGAGCGTGAGGGACGTCATAGCGCTCGCCAAGGCCCGCCCCGGCGAGCTGACCTACGGGTCGTTCGGCAGGGGCAGCAGCTCGCATTTCGCCGGCGCGCTGCTCGCGCACGAGACCAGGACCAACATGATCCATGTGCCCTACAAGGGCGGCGGCGCGGTGGCCGTGGCGAACATCGCCGGCGAGGTGCCGATACATTTCGGAGGCGTGCCGCCCACGATCCAGTTCGTCAAGGCCGGCAGATTGAAGGCGATGGCGGTGACGGCGGCGAAGCGCACCGCGTTCCTGCCCGAGGTGCCGACCATCGAGGAGGCGTTGAAGGTTCGCGACTACAACATCACGGTGACCTTCGGGATGCTGGCGCCGGCGGGGACGCCGAAGCCGGTGGTGGACCGGATGCACGCCGAGCTCGGCAGGATAATGAGTTCGCCGGACTTCAAGGCGACGCTCGTGAAACTGGGCACGGATGAAACCCCGGCGATGTCGCAGGCGGACCTCGGCGCATGGCTGAAGAACGAAACCGCGCGCTGGAAGCGCGTCATCGAGCTCACCGGCATCCGGGCCGATTAGTTCCGGCCCGGACACGATGCGTGAGTAGTGAGTCACCACTCACTATTCACGCCGTATTCACAGCGTGAGAATCGTTGATATCCGCGAAACCGCCGTCGCGCTGAAGTCGAGCCTGCGCAACGCGGCGTTTGATTTCAGCGAGATGACGACCTCGGTCGTCGCGGTGGTCACCGATGTCGTGCGCGAGGGCAGGCCGGTCGCGGGCTTCGCCTTCAACTCCACCGGCCGCTACGCGTGCGGCGCGCAGATGCGCGATCGCTTCATCCCGCGCATCCTGAAAGCGCGGCCCGAGTCGCTCGTCAACGCGCGCGGCGACAACCTCGATCCGGAGAAAGTCCTCGACTGCATGATGCAGCGCGAGAAACCGGGCGGCCACACCGAGCGCTCGGTCGCGATCGGCACGATCGAGGTGGCTTGCTGGGACGCGGCCGCGAAGATCGCCGGCAAGCCGCTGCACCGCGTGCTCGCGGAAAAATACAACAAGGGCAGATACCCGAAACGGGTGCCCTGCTATGTCGGCGGCGGGTGGTACGAGCCGGGCAAGGGCCTGCAGGCACTGCAGGATGAGATCCGCGGAAAACTCGACCAGGGCTACGCCGCCATGAAAATCAAAGTCGGCGGCGCGACCATTCCCCAGGACGTGAAGCGCATCGAGGCGGCGCTGAAGGTAGTCCGGTCGAGCGACAACCTCGCCGTGGACGCCAATGCGGCATTCGATCGCGGCCGGGCACTGGCCTATGCCAGGGCGCTCGCGCCGTACGAGCTCAGGTGGTTCGAGGAGCCGTGCGACCCGCTCGACTATGCGCTGCTCTCCGACGTCGCGCATGACTACGACGCGCCGCTCGCCACCGGCGAGAACCTGTTCTCGACGCAGGACGTGCAGAACCTCGTGAGCTACGGCGGGCTGCGGGCGGACCGGGACATCCTGCAGATGGACGTGCCGCAGTCCTACGGCATCGTGCAGTTCTCGCGCACGCTGGCGATGCTGGAGCGCCGCGGCTGGAAGCGGAAGTCCGTGTTTCCGCACGGCGGCAACCAGATGACGCTCCATATCGTCGGCGGCTTCGGGCTGGGCGGCTGCGAGGCGTACCCCGGCGTGTTCGGCCCGTTTGCCGGCTTTGCCGACGACGCGAAGGTTGAAAAGGGCCACATCAATCTGCCCGAACGGCCGGGAATCGGATTCGAGGCGCAGAATGCGCTGTACGCGGTGATGCGCGAGCTGGTGGCGGGGTGATCCATGCCGGTATACATAGTCTGGATATACGAATGCATATGCATATATCCACGGGCATGAAGTTGTATCTATTGGTAGGTGGCTCTACCATTTCCATGATGCCGCCTATTGCTAGTTAGCCATTGCAATGGGACGCAAAACCGCACATCCGTCCGACTCTGACGCGCAGCGGCATGCAGAGGTGGCATCGCTGCGGGAACTTGAGAAACGATTGGGCTTCCCCGTCGCTGGCGAACGTGTTGAGCTTGGCGATGGGTACTTTGCAAACGTGGACGGGATTAACCGCGACCGTCGTTTTATCTGCGAAATCTACTCGCGCATCGGCAAGCTTCAAGCGGCGCAAGTCGAGAAGGTTGCCTCCGACATCCTGAAACTCGGCGTTCTTGAGCGTGCACTTGGTGGCACCTGGCGAAAGGCAATGTGCTTTGCCGACGAAACGGCGGCAAATGTTCTTCGCAATCGTTCATGGCTAGCGAAGGCATCAAAAGACTTGGGCGTGGAAGTGATCGTTTTGAGCTTGCCCGATTCCGTTCGCAAAGCGGTCCTCGCAGCGCAGACGCGTCAAATAATGGTCAATAGGGTCACGAGCGATGGCTAACCCCGCAGCCCACGCGGACGCGCGGCCAGCGCGGTGCCTCATCAACCGACGGTGCTCGCGCGCCGGTGGCTGCGAAAGTTAAGCATCTCGACTGAGTTCGTAAGAGGCCAATGTCCAATCCGAATTTGCTCCCGCCCATGCGTTGGGCGTAACCTATTTCAACCATGAAACAGCCGATCGTCACCTGCTCGGTAGACATACTCGGGGGAACCCCCGTATTCGCAGGTACCCGCGTGCCCGTGCAAACCCTGCTTGATTATCTTGAGAATGGCGATTCAATAGACGAATTTCT
>Ga0209343_10004492_pt1 | contig 17224 bp, 14 predicted proteins | sample RifCSPlowO2_02_FD_184026 | JGI IMG/M metagenome (GOLD analysis project Ga0209343, IMG submission 184026) | Groundwater microbial communities from Rifle, Colorado - Rifle CSP2_plank lowO2_0.2 (SPAdes) (version 2) | ecosystem: Environmental > Aquatic > Deep subsurface > Groundwater | place... | reverse complement strand
TACGGGTTATCCAGCGCCGGGCGTATGGGCTGCGCGATGAAGAATACCTGCGGCTGAAAATACTCACGTCAACGCTCCCGGCGCTCTGAAAACCATGAAATTTACCCACTCGATTACGCGAAGAGCCATAAAGATTACGTTCGCTAAAGTCCTTGGCCTCCTTCTCGCCGAAATCTTTCTTCAGCAGGCGGTTGCGTTTGGCCTGCCGGTAAGTCTTGGTGGTGTTGACGAAGCCGACGAAGTTTTGCCAGCGCGGACTGTTCTCTGCGCCGCCAAGATATTCGTAAGGTGTACGATTGCCTTTGTCTTGATTACACTTTGTGTGGACAACGACCTTGTTGTTCATGCTGTCGTCAAAGCTGCGTGAATATGGCAGAACGTGATCGACTTGGGCATACATGTCGTCGGAATCACCAAACATACGATGGATATTCAGTTCGCCCTGGCAATACGGGCATTGGTCGAGCTGTTCACGAAAGAGGCGCATTTTGATTAATTCATCGCGCTTCGGTTTTCGTTTCACAACGTCAATGAAATGCTCCAATCCTTTTTCTTTTTCAACTTGGAATTCCTTCTGCAACTTCTCTATATTGCGCCGCTCATCAAGTGGGCGCGACAAATCGCGTGCCATTTCGATATGCATTTCGTGCGGTTGTTGCCTGTATTTGCGGATGAGCGCATTGACTACCTTGCGCGCCTGATTGAGCGCACGCAGCACCACCGGGTTGCGAGGAATTCCTCCTTGAATTTCTTGCTCAATGCGTTTGCTAAAAAGCATCTTGTCTTTGTTCCATGGTTCTTTGCCACGATGCTGCTCATAAAATGGGGGGAGGTATTGCTCTTTGCATTCTTCTTTTTTGCGCAACTGGCTGTGGTGTCCGTATTCCGGGATGTTGGCAACAGCTTCGTCGAATCGTTGGCCTTGTTCCATGAGTGGCACGATCTTGTATAGAGCTTTGAGCGAGAGATTACTGAATTTGTCGAATTTGATGAGCGAGAGCGCTTTGACCAATTCGGTCTTGTTTGGTAACTCCAGTTTGTGCAATTCGGTCTCGATTTCCTTGTCCTCTTTGTACACGGAAAGCACCCAGGCGATCTGGTCAAGCAGTTGTGGCTTACCGTCGAGAGCGGCAACCGATAGTTGCTGCCATTCGTTTTCCAGCCCGACATCTTTTAGTGTCTTGCACAACTCCTGCCATGCGGGCAGTTTGATGAGCTTCTCGTCTTCCGGGTCTTTGGCTTTTTCTTCTTGTTGCTGGCGTTCGCTGGGATAGGAAAGTCCGGCGAAACGAAACTCATCGGTTAGTCCGACCTTGGTGAGAGCCTTGCGCAGTTGTTTGTAACTGAACCCTTTGTAACTATCCTTCTTGGCATTGCTATCACTGATTTGTTGATACGGAAGTGGCAAGGCAATTTGCCGTTCAGCTTCGGTGAGCGGGCGCATTTTGCCATCCATCACGATGCGCAGATTGTTGAGGCGTGTTAGCCAGACATGCCGTTCGGCGGTGAAGCTGGCCTTGGGTGCGCGGTATTCCTCCTTCTCGAAGGTGCAGTGACCGAGCATTTTCAGCAAGTCTTTACCAGAAAGGGCTGGCTTTTGCGCCCAGAACAATCCGCTCTTTTTGTCGCCATTGCCGAGGAGGGCGGCTTCGAGTTCCGCCCCGGCGTGCGGGTTGCCGGATTTACGTTGATGCTCGAACAGCATTTTTAATTCGTCGGCAAGCAGGATTCGCGAAAGCGCTTTGCTGTAATCGCCATGCTTGTTGCGTGCTGCCCCATCGAATATTTGTTCACCCTTCTTGTTTAATACTGGCTCGTTGTTTTCATCGGTTCGCTCCGTCAGAAATTTTGCTAATACCATTTCTGCGGCGGTGCGGTAGTTTTCTTTCAACTCTTTTGTTTTTTTCAACGCTTGGGTCACCGCGCCACCTTCGCCTTTTGCATCCCCTTCTGCGGCCTTTTCTTCGGCTTTACTGATCCAGTGGAAGCCGCGATGCTTGCACAAGTGATAAATTACGCGGGCCCATTCCTCAGCTTCGAGCTTGCGATCAAGCGCTTCCACGCGCAGCTTCCAGAGGTTCGGCGTATTGAAGCCTTTCGCGGGCTGTTGCTTGAGGATGTTTACATCATGGATCAGACCTTCGTGCTTGAGCAGTCTCGCAAGTTTGGTGAGCCGCCATGCGCGTCTGCGCAAGCGTCTGCGCATGAGCCGTGCAGTGCGGCGTGCAAGGTTGAGCGACTCGCCTTCTTTCGCTGTTTCTGCTTTGTCAAAGCACCGCACCCCAAGATCAATGATGCGGTTTTCGCCCAGCACCGCCCACCCAACCGAAGCAATACCGATGTCCAATCCGAAAGTCAGTGCGCCGAAATTTTCTTGCTTGCTTGTCATTGCGTTCTCCGTGATAATGAAGCCGTTGTAGTAGATCATCCGGGGTGAGAGCCGTTGCTACAATAAAGATCAACCGCAAGGTTGAGTCTGTATCCGAAAGCCCAGTGGGGAAACCTGCTGGGCTTTCTCTTTTACGAAAGCATTTTTCAGGAATTCGAACAGTAGAAGCCAAACATCGCGCGTGGGCTGTTATGGGCGGTTGCCCGTGCGCCACGAATGAGAAGGATGGAGGCTTGCAGTTGTTATCCCCTTAATAACAAATCCGCTGTGTACGGAAAAACGCCCTCTCCCTAACCCTCTGAGTGAAACAACTAGCCATTCGACTAAGCTGCCAAAGACCGCTGCCATGTCGCTGGTTATCCCGCAAGCGGGGGGTGGTAAGGGGTTTGCGCCAGCCTCCTATGCTGATTTTCCGCCGTGTCTGTGCCGTGCTTTGCGGCGCAGTTTCATTGCGGCGGTTGCGCAAGTGGCGTGAACTCTAGGGGATGGGTGATGGGGTGTCAAGGGTGTGAGGGGTGCGCGCGCAAACGCCTGGGTGCGGCAATATGTCACATTCACAGCCCATCTTTCCGTCTGTAATATCCGCAATTTCAAAATACTCGAAATGCTCGTGAGGAGAGGCGGTCATGAATAAGCAGTCGTTCAAGAAAGGTGCTTGGTTTGCGCTCAGCTGTGTTTATGTCAGCGTGGCGAATGCAGTATTTGCAGCGGACGAACCGCAGATAATGGAAGACGTGAGCGTCTATGGCGAGCGCCCCGCCGCATTCCGCAACATCACCACCTCTACCGAGGCGGCAACCAAGGCATTGATCGAAAGCACCAATGTCATCAATACCGAGGACGCGGTAAAGTATCTGCCGAGCGTACAGGTCCGCAAACGCTTCATCGGCGACCGCAATTCGATTCTCGCTTCGCGCAATGCGGGCACGCTCGACAGTGCCCGTTCGCTCGTCTATGCGGACAATGTCCTGGTATCGATGCTGCTTGGCAACTCCTATAGCTATGCGCCGCGCTGGTGGTTTGTTTCACCGCAGGAGATCGAGCGCGTCGACGTGAGCTACGGCGCGCATTCCGCCGCTTACGCGGGTAATGCAGCTGGCGTCGTCATGGTCATGAAGTCGAGGATGCCGGAGAAATTCGAGGCATATGCCGATGCGCAAGCCTTTGCCCAGCCGTTCAAACTTTACGGCACCGATGAAACGTACGATGGCTCGCGCATTGGTGCCTTTCTCGGCAATCGGAATGGCGATTTGCGCTGGACGTTGAGCGTCGGGCATCTGGAGAACACGGGTAATCCGATGTCGTTCTCAAATTCCGCGCGCAGGACGACAGCGGCCGGAGCCAGCGACACGGCGGTGACGGGGTATCACTGGGATAAGGACTCGAAAGGTGCCGACCGCGTCATCTTCGGCGCCACCGGCATTGACCAAAGCACCCAGGACAATGCCAAGGTCAAGCTCGCCTACGATTTATCCCCAGGCTCGCGGCTCACCTACACATTGGGCTATTGGCAAAGCGATTCCGACTCCAGCATACAAAGCTATTTGCGCGATGCGGCAGGTAATCCCGTCTACAGCGGTAATGTGAACATTGACGGCTTCAGATACGTGCTGGCCAATACAGCCATGCAGCCCAGCAAACGCCTTGAAGAACACTGGATGAACAGCCTGACCTGGCGTTTTGACCGGAAGCAGGAAAGTGACTGGGCTTTCGAGGCGGCGCTGACGAAATACGAATTCGGCAAGGATACGGCACGCAGACCTACCGTTGCGTTACCGGCTGCATCGGGCGGCGGCGCGGGGCAGGTTCAGTTCATGGATGGAACCGGCTGGCATACGGCGGATGTGCGTGCGGACTGGAGCCCGGAGCGCGGCAAACGCGGGCATGACGTTGCCTTTGGCTACCACTACGATCAGCACACCCTCAATGACCGGACTTACACGAACACAGACTGGCTTGCAGGGAACGCGACCACCGTCAATGCGGGCAACACGGGCAAGACGGAAACGCAGGGCTTCTATGTTCAGGATGCGATCCAGGTGGGGCAGAGCATGAAGTTGACCGTGGGCCTGCGCCACGAGCAATGGAGCGCCTTCAGCGGCACCATGACAAACGCGGCAACGACCCTGGCCTATCCGGAGCGCAAGGAGAACTTTACCTCGCCGAAATTTTCCCTTGCGTGGGTTGCGACGGACGAATGGCTGCTGCGCGGTTCCCTTTCGCGCGCCGCGCGCTTTCCCACGGTCACCGAGTTGTTCCAAGGCTCAATCACGGGCACAAGTATTACCAACAATGACCCCAACCTCAAGCCGGAGAAGATATTGGCCGGCGAACTGGCCGCCGAGCGCGATCTCGGTGCGGGAAATTTGCGTATCTCGCTTTTCCAGGACGACGTGACCGATTATCTGACGCGCCAGACCAACACTACCGTGACTCCGACGGTGACCAACATCCAGAACGTCGACAAGGCCCGCATTCGCGGCATTGAAGCAAGCATGCAGCGGCGCAATGCATTCATGAAGGGGCTTGATCTGACCGGCAGCCTGACTTACGCCGACTCCGCGATACTCGCGAACGACAAGAATCCAGACAGCGTTGGCAAAGAGATGCTTCGCATTCCGGACTGGCGGGCGACACTGGCCGCAACCTGGCACCCCAACGACACGATGGACTTTACGCTTGCCGGCCGGTATAGCGGGAAGCAGTTCGGCCAACTGGACAACAGCGATACCAACGGCGATGTGTACGGTGGCGTGAGCCGGTTTTTCGTTGTCGATGCCAAGTTCAACTACCATTTCGACAGGCGTTTCTCGATGTCTGTCGGCGTGGACAATTTGAACAACGAGAAATACTACGCTGCCCACCCCTATTCGCAACGCACGTGGATTGCGCAGATCAAGGGCAGCCTGTAATTGGATGCGGACGGGCAAGGCGCGACATGTCTTTGCCGTGGGCAGCATTAGTCTCATGTTGTAAGATTGCCTGCATGGACAAGCGATACCGGCAGGCCAAACAAGCATCAAAGACTCCGGTCGATGCGCCAGGTTTTCCAGAAGGCATGAAAATATGAACAACTTAGCCATCGCACTTTTCTTTACCGCAATGCTGCCCGCCGGCGCGGCGCTGGCGGCCGACCATGCCGGTCACGGCAAGGTCGGCATGGCTGCGCCTGCCGCCGCGTCGGCAGACAGGGAAAAAAAGTGGAAGGAGAGTCTCGCCAAACCGTCGCTGGCGGTTGGCGCGACTTTCGACGAGAACGCGCGCCTGTGGCTGGCCGAGTTCCAGGGGCAGCATCTTTACGTCAGCTATTCCGACGACCGCGGCGTTACGCGGAGTGCGCCGGTCAAGGTCAACGCGGAACCCGAAAACTTTCTCGGCGACGGCGAGAATCGCCCCAAGATCGTCGCGCGCAAAGGGGTGATTTACCTGTCCTATACGCAGGGGCTGGCGAAACCCATGTCCGGGGATATCCGTTTCAGCCGTTCGACCGATGGCGGGAAAAGCTTCTCCGCGCCGATTACCGTCAACGATAACCGCGAAATCATCAGCCACCGCTTCGACTCCATGGCGGTGAACGGCAAGGGTCATATTTACATTGCATGGCTCGACAAACGCGAGCATAGCGCGGCTGAAAAGAGAGGCGAAAAATATAATGGTTCGGCGATCTATTACGCGGTGTCGGACGATGGCGGGGCGAGCTTCCGGCGCAACGATAAAATTGCTGATCATGTTTGCGAATGCTGCCGCACGGCAATGGCGGTAGACACCGACGATTACCCCGTCGTCGCCTGGCGCCATATTTATGACACGAATACCCGCGATCATGCGCTGGTCAAGCTGGACGGAAAAATGGCACCGGCGCGCATCAGCCGGGAGAACTGGAATATCGCCGCATGTCCGCATCACGGGCCATCCCTTGCCATTGCCGCAGATGGTGTTTATCACGCCGCCTGGTTCAGCAATGCGCCGCAGCAGCGCGGCCTGTTCTATGCGCATTCTGATGACCGTGGCAAGACTTTTTCCGGGCCGCTGAATTTCGGCAACATCGAGGCACAGCCATCCCGTCCCTACGTGCTCGGTCTGGGCAACCGCGTTTATCTTGTCTGGAAAGAATTCGACGGAGAGCGCACCGCCATTCTGGGGATGGATTCCGCCGACGGCGGAAAGTCCTGGCACGCGCCGAAAAAACTGGCGGCTACCGCTGATGTGTCCGACTGGCCGATGCTGATCGGGGAAAACGGCCGCGCTTTCCTGTCCTGGAACACCGGGAATGAAGGCTATCGCCTGATCGAAATAATCATGGGAAACCAATGAGACGGCATGGGCTATTAACGGCGCTGTGTTTCGCCATATTTTCCATTGCACCGGCGCCGGTATCGGCCGGGCAGGAAATAAAGCCGTTTGTGCGCGGCAGCTACCAGAAAATCGTTGCCGCCCGGCAAGGCAAACCTTTCGTCCTCAACTTCTGGTCGTTGACTTGCAGCTACTGCATGGTCGAACTGGAGATGTTTAAAAAGCTCGCTAGGAAATATCCCAACCTCGATCTGGTGCTGGTTTCCACCGACACGCCGGAAGAAGAGAAATCGGTTTCCGCCACCCTGGCAAAATTTTCCCTGGGCAAGGCTGAAGCCTGGGTGTTCGCCGACAGTTATACTGAGCGCCTGCGCTTCGAAATCGACAAGAAGTGGCAGGGCGAGTTGCCGCGCACCTATTTTTTTGGCGCAAAAAACAATGGGGTGGACGCCGTCAGCGGCAAGGTTGAACAGGATGAAGCGGAACGGTGGATAGCAGAACAGTATGGGCACTGATGGCGCAGCGGCGTCCGGGTAACATGAAATTCGCGCAGAGATTCGATGGGCATCTCTCCCTCAGTGTGTGGGAGGGTGTGCGGGAGAAGGACATGGCGAGTTTCATTCTCGGGGGCGGCCTTCTTATAGTGCCCGCAAGGTTGGTCGGATGACGCTGCCGGCCATTCCGGGTTTGGCGGACTTGCCATTGCGTGACCGTGTGCTGGTCGTGGCGGCGGTGGCGCTTGCGCATATGTTGCTGGCGTGGTCATGGGTGTCGTTGCCCAGCCTGCCCAAACCGGCGCATCGCGAAATGTCGGTAAGCGTGATGCTGCCCCCGCCGCCGCAACCCGCGCCGGCTCCGCCGCAGCCGAAACCGGAGGTTAAACCGCCCGAGCTTAAACCGGTGGCAAAGCCGAAACCGAATCCAGTCGAGCCTCGACTTGTGCCGGAAGCCGAGCCGGTCGCGGCGCCAGTGGAACAGCCGAGCCCCCCGCAACCGGCCCCGGCAAGCGGCGAAAAGCCCGAGCCGGTAGCGGCAGCGCCCAGCCTGCCGGATCGCGAGCCGGATTATCGGGCGGCCTATCTCAACAATCCGCTGCCGCCTTATCCGATGACGGCGCGGCGCATGGGCTGGCAGGGCAGGGTGGTGCTGAATGTCGAGGTGCTGGCGAGCGGTTTGCCCGGCCAGGTCAAGCTGCATCAAAGCAGCGGGCATGACGTGCTGGACAGCGCGGCAATACGGGCGGTGAGCGGCTGGCGCTTTGTTGCGGCGCGCCAGGACGGGCAGTCGGTCACCAAATGGTTTTTAGTTCCGATCCCTTTTATTTTGAAAGAAGCCGAATGAATACCTTGTTGATATCCTCGTCGCCGATCATCGGCGGCACATTGGCTTTGCTGGTGATTTTTTCCATCGTCACCTGGTCGATCATCGTCGTCAAACTGTGGCAATACGGGCGCGACGGCAAGGATAACCGCGCCTTCAACGAATCGTTCTGGGCCGCCGGAGAGTGGCAGCAGGCAGAGCGCATCAGCGCCGGGATGCCCGGCAAACAGGCGTATCTGGGGCAGGTGGGGTTTTCCGAGTTGCGCGCCGCGCAACGGCAGGGCAACGATATGAAGCATCTCGGTTCGCCGCAGGATGGTCTGGAGCGCAGCTTGCGCCAGACGGTGCAAAATATGCAGCGGCAACTTGAGGGTGGCCTGGCCATGCTAGCCAGCATCGGCTCGACCGCGCCGTTTGTCGGGCTGTTCGGCACGGTATGGGGCATCATGCATGCCTTGCAGGACATCAGTCAAACCGGCTCGGCCAGCCTGGACGTTGTGGCCGGCCCGATCGGCGAGGCGTTGATCGCCACCGCCATCGGTATTGCGACCGCACTGCCCGCCGTGCTGGCCTACAATTTCTTCCTGCGGCGTATGCGCCTGTCCGTGGCCGACCTGGAAAATTTTGCGCACGATTTCCTGCGCCTTGCCGCAAAGCACGATTTCAAGGTGTAATAAGATGGCTTTCCAGAATAATTCCAATCAGGAAATGATGAGCGAGATCAACGTCACGCCGCTGGTGGACGTGATGCTGGTGCTGCTGGTGGTGTTCATCGTCACGGCGCCATTGCTGTCGCAATCGCTGGAGGTGAAGCTGCCCAGGACGGCAGCAGTGGCGGGGCGCATGGACACCAAGCTGCAAACCGTCACGATCAACGCCCAGGGAGCAATCAGCCTGGAGAGCATTTCCATCAGCGACGCCGATCTGGCGAAGCAGCTCGCCGAAGCGGCGGCGGGCAAAGACAACTACGAGTTGCACGTTCACGCCGACGAGACGGTGCCTTATGGCCGCGTGGCGCAGATCATGGCCATCGCGCAACATGCCGGGGTGAGCAAGCTGTCGTTCATGACGATGGCGGGGCAGTAAGGGATGCAGAAATTGTAAAAGAACGAACCGGGGGTGGGTTTCGTAGGTCGGGCTTCAGCCCGACATGTCGGGTTAAAACCGACCTACCATCCCTGATTTTGTGATGATGCAATGGCTATTGGTAACTCCGGTTTTTACCGGAACGCGTGTTCCTATTGCTGTCCTCTTTGAAAACTTGGCCGATGGATTGACGTTGGATGAAATTCTTGACTCATATCCAACCATAAAACGCGAACAAGCTATTGCTACTCTACAGCAAGCAGAATCGCTGCTTGAGTTCAAGAAGGCCGCTTTTGATTGATGAATGGCCGAACAGCAGCCATTAGCAAGTAGCCCGCATGTAACGAAGTGGAATGCGGGGATCAATATGTCAGTGTTCGGCTTCTTTCCCGCATTTCGCTGCGCTTCATGCGGGCTACGTCACTAAACTTTTCAGCCGACACTGTCGTGGCTTCTGGAGGGTGCATTCGAAAGTGGTGATTAACCCGCATCCGCGAGGCAAGGCGCGAGCAGGAAACAGCATAGACCCCAAGACCACCCCCCCCTCCAACTCCCCCTTGTCAGGGGGAGAGCAATGCTCCTCCCCTGACAAGGGGAGGCTGGGAGGGGTTTTATGAGGCAATTTGGTGAGTTGCTGTTCCGTGGGTGATTGATTACAATGATAGCACTGCAACCACTATTGGGGGCCAACATGGCGGCGCTTACGATCAGAAATCTTGATGATGATGTCAAGAACCGTTTGCGTGTACTGGCAGCGCAGCACGGTTGTTCTATGGAGCAGGAGGTGCGTGAGATTCTGTTGCGTGCGGTTTTGCCGAAGAGAAACCAGCCGGCATTTGCGCAACGTATTCAAAAGCACTTTGCCTCTCTGGAGTTGGATGTTTTACCTATTCCTGAGCGTCGGGTGGCAAGAACTCCGCCTTCGATGGAGGGCTGATCATGCAGGGCGTGTTGCTTGACACCAATGTGCTGTCTGAGTTGATGCGTCCGCAGCCATCTTCAGTGGTGCTTGGTTGGTTTGCGCAACAAGAGGGTGCCGAGTTTTATACCAGTGCCATTACTCAAGCTGAGTTGTTGTTGGGTGTGGCTTTGTTGCCGGGCGGCAAGCGCAGAGATGCAATTGCCAATGCGTTGGAGCAGATGTTCGATCAGGACTTTATCGGACGGTGCTTGCCGTTTGATGAGTTGGCTGCGCATGAGTATGCTGCCTTGGTTGCCGCTCGTAATAAACTCGGTATGCAAATTTCTACTGAGGATGCACAGATAGCGGCCATTGCGCTGCGAAATGGCTTGGTCTTGGCAACCCGTAACACTAAAGATTTTCGCAAGATAAGCGGGTTGGGCTTGGTTGATCCGTGGCTTGCAAAGGTAATGGAGTCGGATTGATCTTGAAATGAAATCGACTCCGGCACCTTTGGATTGGCAGGGTGGCGCAGATCATGGCTATTGCGCAACATGCCGGAGTGAGCAAGCTGTCGTTCATGGCGACGGCGGGGCAGTAAGTGGTAGGGGCGCGATAAATCGCGCCCCTACAGATACAGATATGAAAAAGGCACGCCTCGGCGTGCCTTTTTGCTGCTGCGAATTACCGGTTAACGGCTGTTGCCGTTGTTGCCGCGACCGAGTGCGTAGCTTGGGCGGTCGCTGCCGCTGCGGCGTGGTGCGCTGGCATTGCCGCGATTGGCGTTGCCGAAGCTGCGTTCCTGGCTGCGCGGTTGCGCCTGACCGGCAAAGCCCTGGCTGCGGCTCTGCCCACCGAAACCTTGACCGGCGCCCTGCGCATGGCCGTCCTTGCGTCCGGCGTGGGTGTGGCGGCTGTCCGGCGCGCTGTGATGGAATCCTGCGCCACCGTTATTGCCGTTGCCGGTGAAGGCGGAACTGCGGTTGCCGCCGTAGCCCTGGCCGCCGCCGTTACCGCGATTGCCGCCGAAGCCGCCGCCACGCGGGCCGCCGTTGCCGCGCGGACGATCCGAAGACGGGCCGGTGCGCAGTTTGTATTTTGGTTCCAGTCCTTCGATGGTGTGCATCTTGATGCTTTGCTCGGTGTAGCGTTCGATGCGCTTCAGCATCTGCGCATCGCGGTTCGACGCGAACGAGATGGCAATACCATTCGTTCCGCCGCGACCGGTGCGGCCGATGCGGTGCACGTAGTCTTCGGCGAACTTGGGCAGGTCGAAGTTGATCACGTGCGAGATGCCGCGCACGTCCAGGCCGCGCGCCGCCACGTCGGTTGCCACCAGAATACGCACGTTGCCGTTGCGCATGTTGAGCAGGGTGCGGTTGCGTTCGCGCTGGTTCATGTCGCCGTGCAAAGCGGCGACCGAATGGCCTTGTGCGGAGAGTTGATCCGCCAGGCTGTCGGCATCGCGTTTGGTGGCGGTGAACACCAGCGCCTGATTCATATCAGCGTCAGTCAGCAGATGGTTGAGCATCTTGTTTTTGTGCGCCACGTCGTCGGCAAACATCATGCGTTGCTCGATGTTTTCATGCTTGTCGCCAGCCGCCGAAACGGAGATTTTCTTCGGTGTCTTGAGCAGGCGCGAGGCCAGGTTGCCGACCACGCCTTCCAGCGTCGCGGAAAACAGCAGGGTCTGGCGCGTCTTGGGCGTGGCTGCGGCGATGCGTTCCACATCGTCGACAAAACCCATGTCCAGCATGCGGTCAGCCTCGTCGAGGATCAGCATTTCCAGGCGCGAGAAGTCGATACGGCCGCGCTCCAGATGGTCGATCAAACGGCCCGGCGTGGCGACCAGAATATCCACGTGGCTGGACAGCAAACGGTTCTGTACCGGGTAAGGCATGCCGCCCAGGATACTGATGATCTTGAAGCGCATGTTCTTGCCGTACTTGGTTGCGGCATCGCACACTTGCTGCGCCAGTTCGCGGGTCGGGGTCAGCACCAACACGCGCGGGCCCTTGCCGGGCAATGCGGAAGGCGTGGCCAGGCGGTCCAGCGCGGGCAGGATGAAGGCGGCGGTCTTGCCGCTGCCGGTTTGCGCCGAAGCCATCAGGTCGTGGCCTGCGATGATTTCGGGGATGGCCTGCGCCTGGATCGGCGTAGGCTCGGTGTAGCCGGTGTCGGCAATCGCCTTGAGAATGACGGCGTTTAATTTCAGTTCTTCGAACGACATGGTGCTTCCTTTTCTAGAGTCAAAGGGAATCCGTTTCGTCATGCCGAATCAATTCGGAATGGCGAATAAGCAGTTCCCTGAGGTAAGCGCAGGCAGTAATACTACCCGTTGAACGGGCGGAGGATAGACCGGCGCATAAAACATCGTCGCTAACCGGAAAACCCAGAATTTCTTGATGAGTTTTTTAGACAGGCGCGATTGGATTCGCGCGAGAGATAGGTCAGAAAACGATGAACCAATGCCGCAAGTTGCGGCAAGGCGCGCATTCTACCGATATAAAAAATAAAAGCCAGCGGTATTTTGGCTGTGGTCGAGCGCGGGCAATTTCGCCAAAGCGGAAATCGCCGGATCCGTGCGCGCGGCCTGCGGGATCGGGCCGTGCGCACGGAACGGCGCGGTTACTCCTTATTGGGTTGATTGTAGGGGCAGTCTGCGGGGCGCATGTCGCAGTCTCCGCCCATGCCGTGTTTGGGGTTGCGGCGCTCTTCGGGCGGCATTTTCTCGAAGTTTTCGCGCATTTTCATGCGGTGTTCGGCGCGCTCTTCGGGCGACATTTCCTTCCACTTGCCCTTCATTTTCATGCGCATTTCCTTGCGCTCTTCGGGAGGGATTTTCTCCCAGTGCTCAAGCATCGCTTTGCGGCGCTCGGCGCGCTGTTCCGGCGTCATGCTATACCATTCCTTGAACTTCTCCTTGCGCTGCTCGAAGCGCTCTCCCGCAAACAGGCCTTTCATGCTCTCGCGCTTGGCTTTGCGTTCTTCGGGAGTCATCTTCTCCCAGTATTCGTGCATCGCCTTGCGCTGCTCGGCGCGTTGTTCCGGCGTCAGCTTGTGCATCTCTTCGCGCATTGCTTCGCGCTCTTTGGCGCGCTGCTCGGGCGTCATATCCTTCATGCGCTCCATGCGTTGCAGGTGATCCTGCACGGAAGGGACGGCGGCTGTGTCGGCCGCCAGCGCATTGAAACTGAGCGACACGGCGATGCCGGCGACGAGTATAACCAGCCATCTGGCAAGCGTTGTTTGCCTGCTTGTAACCGGCCGCTTATTCGCTGTTTTTTGGCGGGTTAGCGGAACGGTTTGTTGTTCCGTCAATTGGATGTCCAGCGGTTGCAGCAAGGTTTTCAGAATGGCATTCATGGTATTTTCTCCATAGGGTTTTCGGGTGAGGCGCCGCGCCGGATCAGACACCGGGCGGGGCGTTAAACGCATGGTAGGATTGAAGCGTAAGCGAAGTGTTTCCGCCAGAGGCGAAGATGTAAAAGTTTGTTTCAATTCCGGATTGCCGGTTTCCGTTTTCCGTCTTCTGTGTATCATGCCGCCATGAGCAACCCGCAACGCATCCTCATCATCGACGACGACGCGCGCCTGCGCGAGCTGCTGCTGCGCTATTTGTCGGAACAGGGATTTACGGCAAAGGCGGTGGAAGACGGCAGCGCGTTGGACAAGGCGTTGAAGCTGAATTATTACCATTTGCTGGTGCTGGATCTGATGCTGCCCGGTGAGGACGGGCTGGCGATCCTGCGCCGGTTGCGCGGCGCGGGCGAGAATGTGCCGGTGATTCTGCTCACCGCCAAGGGCGACGAGATCGACCGCATCGTCGGGCTGGAGATGGGCGCGGACGATTACCTGCCCAAGCCGTTCAATCCGCGCGAACTGGTGGCGCGCATCAACGCGGTGCTGCGGCGCAAGGGCTTGCAGCCGGCGGGTGCGCCCGATGCCGAGGAGAAAAGCATTGCCTTCGGCGATTGCGAACTGAATCTCGCCACGCGCGCGCTGACCCGTTCGGGCGCACCGGTCTCGCTGACCACCGGGGAATTCGCGTTGCTCAAGGCGCTGGTGACCCATCCGCGCCATCCGCTGTCGCGCGACAAGCTGATGGAGCTGGCGCGCGGCCGCGACCACGAACCGTTCGACCGCGCCATCGACGTGCAGGTGTCGCGGCTGCGCAAACTGATCGAAGCCGATCCCGCTAGGCCGCGCTTCATCCAGACGGTGTGGGGGCACGGCTATGTATTTGTTCCGGAAGGAGCCAAACCTTGAGCGTTGTGCCGAAGACCCTGCTGGCGCGCTTTTTCCTGCTGATGGTTATCCTGATCGTGTTGTCGCTTGCCGCTTCGGTGGCGATATTCCGCCATGTCGAACAAGAGCCGCGCTCAAGGCAGATGGCGCAACTGGTGGTGTCGGTCGTCAACCTGACGCGCGCCGCCGTGCTGTCCGCCGCGCCGGAATGGCGCAGCGCGCTGCTTGCCGAATTGGCTGAAGCGGAAGGGCTGCATGTGCAGATGGCGGACGACGGCGACGAGCTCATGCCCTTGTCCGCCCGCTCGCAGGAATTGCGCAAGATGGTCGAGAAAGTGCGCGGCAGCCTGGGCGAAAATACCCGCTTCGCGTCGCAGCGTAACGGCGTGAAAGCACTGTGGGTGAGTTTCTTCATCGGCGATGAGGAATTCTGGGTGGCGTTGCCCAGGGAGCGCATCGAACGTCCGGTATCGCAAATGTTGTTGGTGTGGAGCGGCATAGTGCTGGCGTTGTCCCTGCTCGGCGCTTATTTCATCGCGCGCCAGGTGGCGCACCCCCTGAAACGGCTCGCGCGGGCGGCGCAACAGGTCGGCCAGGGCGAGGCGCCGCCGCTGCTGCCGGAGCGCGGCGCGGAGGAAATCGCCACGGTGTCGCGCGCCTTCAACCAGATGTCCGCCGACCTCGCCGCCAACGAGCGCGAGCGGGCGCTGGTGCTGGCCGGCATCTCGCACGATTTGCGCACCCCGCTGGCGCGCGTGCGCCTTGCCGCCGAATTGAGCGCGGATGAAGCGCTGCGCGACGGGTTGGCCGCCGACGTGGAGCAGATGGACGCGGTGATCGGGCAATTCCTCGACTATGCGCGCCTCGATGAGAACGAAGCCGCCGTTCCGATCGACCTGCCGACGCTGGTGCGGGAAGCGGCGCAGCCCTTCGCGGCGCAGGCCGGGTCGCTCACCTTCGATTTGCCGCCGCTGCCGCCGCTTGTCGTGCGTCCGTTGCTGTTGAAGCGCGCACTTTCCAACCTGCTGGACAATGCCGTCAAACATGGCGGCGGCGAAATCGCGGTGCGGCTGGCGCAACACGGAAACCGAATCATGCTGACGGTGGCGGATCGCGGCGCGGGCATTCCCGCCGCGCAACGCGAAACCGCAAAACGGCCCTTTATGCGCTTGGAAAGCGCGCGCAGCGATGCGGTCGGATCGGGGCTGGGGCTGGCGATCGTCGAACGTGCCGCACGGTTGCATGGCGGCGAATTTCTCCTGGATGAACATGCGGGAGGCGGTCTGGTGGCCAGGCTGGCACTGCCGGCAAGCTGACATTCTGCTTGCTGCGCGCAACAAAAAAGAGTAGGGTTAATACTGTAATTGTTTGAAGGAGTGAATCATGGACATCAGTAGTGCTACGGCCACTTCCGTTGCTGCGATTGTCAACAGTCCGCAGCCGCAGCCTCCCGCTGCAAAAGAAGAGAATCAGCCGGAACAAAAGCAGGACGATACTTCGGTAAAACTGTCTGCTCAGGCGCAGCAGTTGCGCCGCGCCGAAAACCAGAACATCAATACCGAGCGCGCCGAAGCACGCCCTCAGGAAGTTGCCGAACCTCCCGGCATCAGGTTCATGGAAGGCGACAAAAAAGGTGGAAACGTCAACACCTACGTTTGAAACGCATTAATTTCGGTCAACTGCTCCGCCCGGGAGAATTACCCGGGCGGCGCGTCACGTAAATCGCTACGCTATGAATCCAGACTGGCAACAATTCCTTGCGCAACAGGGCGCGGCTTTTGACGCGGGCGTCGTGCAACATTTCGGCAACGCTGCCGCCGAGCTACTTTCAACCCGGCAAGGCACGGTGCTGTGCGACCTGGGCCAGTTCGGCACGCTGCGCGCTTCCGGCGAGGATGCGCAATCCTTCCTGCAAAACATGCTGAGCAACGACACCCGCGAGGTCGATGTCGGCCGCGCGCAGCTCAGCAGCCTGAACACCCCGAAGGGGCGCATGCTGGCGACCATGCTGATCTGGCGCGACGGCGACGACTACCTGCTGCAACTGCCGCGCGCGCTGTGCGAGCCGCTGCGCAAGAAGCTCTCCATGTACGTGCTGCGCGCCAAGGTGAAAATCTCCGACGCGAGCGACGAGATCGTCGCGCTCGGCGTGTCGGGCGAGAACGCGCAGGAAATTCTGCAAAAACAATTCGGCGAACTGCCGCAGCAGCCGTTCGGCTTTACCGTTGCCGGGCAGGCGGGCGTGCTGAAATTCGGCGACACGCGCTTCCAGGTCAGCACCGCCGCGCAACATGCGCCGGCGCTGTGGCAGGCACTGGCCCAGCACGCACAACCGGTCGGCAGTGTCTGCTGGGAATGGCTCAACATCCGCGCCGGCATCCCCGACATCCTGCCGCAGACGCAGGAACAGTTCGTGCCGCAGATGGCGAACCTGGAAGTCCTCGGCGGCGTGAATTTCAAGAAAGGCTGCTACCCCGGCCAGGAAATCGTGGCGCGCATGCAATACCTCGGCAAGGCGAAGCGGCGCATGTATCTGGCCCATGTTGCCGGGGCGCACCTCGACAGCGGCGCAGCCCCCCAGCCGGGCGACGAATTATTCAGTGCGGACATGGAGGGCCAGGCCTGCGGCATGATCGCCAACGCCGCACCCGCGCCGGGCGGAGGCTACGACCTGCTGGTGGTGATACAGATCGCCAGCCGCGAAGCGCAGGCAGTGCACTGGAAATCCCCGCAGGGCGAGGCGTTGCAATTCCTGCCGCCGCCCTATCCGTTGCCGCAAGACTGACCGGCGCAGCCGGGTGCGCGGAATTCAACGTCAGCTTACGACCTGGACGAGACCGCCGCCACTATCGACATAAACTTCCACTTTTGTTAAGGAGGCGCTGATTTATTCGTCATCCCCGCGAAGGCGGGGATCCAGTGCCTTTACTTAACTGGGTTCCCGCCTTCGCGGGAACGACGAAACCGAATAAATCAGCGCGTCCTTA
>Ga0209343_10004488_pt1 | contig 17226 bp, 17 predicted proteins | sample RifCSPlowO2_02_FD_184026 | JGI IMG/M metagenome (GOLD analysis project Ga0209343, IMG submission 184026) | Groundwater microbial communities from Rifle, Colorado - Rifle CSP2_plank lowO2_0.2 (SPAdes) (version 2) | ecosystem: Environmental > Aquatic > Deep subsurface > Groundwater | place... | reverse complement strand
GCAGTTCAATTATCTCCCGCTGTAACCTGGTCAGGAACCGATCGTGGTTCCAGACGTCGAGATAATTGAACTGCCCGAGCACATCGACGTCGCCGGCCATCGTGGCCGCGTCGCGCAGACGCACCGGAATCAGCACACGCCCCTGCGCGTCGAGCTCGCCGACCTGTCCGAAATAGTTGATGCGATCCAGGAACCGAAGCTTCGAAGGATGCGTCGACGGCATGGCGCCGAGCTTCTGCTCGATCTCGACCCAGACCGGCAGCGGATAGACCCGGACGTACTCGCCAGACACGCTGGTCAGGAATAGTTCGCGTCCGTACTTGCTTTCGAGCAAGGCGCGAAAGGCATTTGGAACCTTGAGTCGTCCCTTGTCATCGATGCGTGCCGGAGCGTTCCCCCTAAACACGCAATTTTACTCCATTTTTAGCCACAAATTTCCACCGGCATAGTATGTGGAGCCCGACAGGATGTCAACCGCAAAACACAACCCATCAGTAAGTTACGCCAAATTTTCGCCTTTTGCTCGCCCCGGGGCCATGCGACCGATCGAAGGGGTCGGCCGCCGCGAGGCACGGGCCAACCGCGGCGTGCTACGATGCAGGATTTCTCATGCTCAGAGCGGCCCTGATTGGGTTCGGATCCAGCGGAAAATCGACGCTTTTTCAGCTGATGACCAGCGCACGAGAGCTGGCACGCGCGGCCCACGGCAAGGGCGAAGCCTCGATCGGCATGTCGAGAGTTCCCGACGCGCGGCTCGACCGCCTCACGGCCATGTACAACCCCCGAAAGCGGGTGCCGGCGATCGTCGAGTTTTCCGACCTGGCGGCGGTGGGTTCGTCGAGCGGCGTGCAGGCGCTGGTCGACGTGGCGGCCTACAAGAACGCCGATGCCCTGGTTCACGTGCTCCGCGCGTTCCGCGACCCGGCGGTCCCCCATGCCTCCGGTTCGGTCGATGCGGCGCGCGACGCCCAGGCGATGGAAGACGAGCTCATCCTCGCCGACCTGGGGGTTGCCGAACGGCGGCTGGAGCGGCTGGACAAGGACCTGAAGAAGAGCCGGTCAGCTGAACTTGAACGCGAGCGCGACGTGCTCGTCCTTTGCAGCAAGGCGCTCGAGGAGGGACGGCCGCTGCGTGCGCTCGACTTGAAGGGCGAGGACTACAAGCGCCTCCGCGGGTTTCAGTTCCTTTCCGCCAAGCCACTCCTGCTCGTGATCAACCTCGACGAGGCGCAGCTCGCCGGGGGCGACGCCGGCGGCAAGATGACGCGCGCGGCCGACGTCTCCGGACTGACGCCATTTCTCACGCGTGCGGGAACCGCCGCCGTGGCCATCTGCGCCAAGATCGAACTCGAAATTGCGCAGTTGGAGACCGCCGACGCAGCGGCGTTTCTATCCGACCTCGGTCTTCGTGAGTCGGGCCTCGACCGCGTGATTCGCGCCAGCTATGAACTGCTGGGCTATATTTCGTTCTTTACCGTCGGCGACGATGAGTGCCGCGCGTGGTCGATTCCGCGCGGCACGGCCGCCCAGCTGGCGGCGGGCGAAATTCACAGCGATATCGCGCGGGGCTTCATCCGGGCCGAGGTCGTCAGCTACGATGCGCTGGTCGGCCGGGGGGCGATGGCCGCCTGCCGCGAGCACGGCGAAGTGCGGCTCGAGGGAAAGGAATACGTCGTGCGGGACGGCGACGTCATCAACTTCCGGTTCGCCACATAACGATTACGTGAACCGGGTCATTGGGTAATCTGGGAATCGGGTGATTGCCGGGTCACATTGCCCGATCCAGTTCTCGATCACCCCATGACCCAACTGCCCAACCACCAGATGTCGGCGCTCCCGCTCCCCGAACAGACGTCGGTGGTGATCCCGGCCTTCAATGAGGGGGCGGGCATCGGACCGCTCGTCGCTGACCTCGTCGCCGTTGCGCGCTGGCGCGAGGTCCTCGTCGTGGATGATGGATCATCCGACGACACGGCGCAGCAGGCGCGGTCAGCGGGCGCGCGCGTGGTCACGCATCCCTACAACAAGGGCAACGGGGCGGCCGTGAAGACCGGGATCCGCCAGGCCTCCGGCGTCTGCGTGCTCATCGTCGATGCGGACGGACAGCACCGTCCCGCCGATGCCGCGCGACTGGTCGCGCACCTCGACGCCTACGACCTCGTCGTCGGCGCCCGATCGCCCGCCTCGCAGGCCGGTTGGGCGAGGCGAGCGGGGAACTCTTCATTGAACGCGATCGCGGGCTACCTGGCGGGACGGCCGATTCCCGATCTCACGTCGGGCTTTCGGGCCGCGCGGCGCGAGTGCCTGCTGGAATTTCTCCACCTGCTGCCGAATGGCTTCTCGACGCCCACGACGACGACGCTCGCGTTCATGAAAGCCGGCTACAGCGTCCACTTCGAGCCGATCGAGGCCGCCCGGCGGCAGGGAGTCTCGAAGATCAGGCTCGGCCCGGACGGCGTCAGCTTTCTCCTGATCCTGCTGAAAGTCATCACGATATTCAGCCCGCTGCGTATCTTCCTTCCGGTGAGCGCCGCGGCGTTCGCTGCCGGCGCCGGGTACGCGGCGTGGACGATCGCCACCCAGTCTCACGTGACCAACTCTTCGGTGCTGCTGATCCTGCTGAGCGTGGTGATCTTTCTCGTCGGTCTCGTGTCGGAGCAGATTTCCTCGCTCCGGTTCGAAGGGCGCAGGACGTGACGGCGCGGAGCGCCATCGTCATCGTCCCGACGTATAACGAGCGCGCGAATCTGCCGATCCTGGTCGCCGCGCTGATGAAGCATTCCGGCGTTCGCGTCCTCGTCGTCGACGATCAGTCTCCGGACGGCACCGGCGACGTGGCGGACGGGCTCGCGCGCGAGCATCCGGGGCGGGTTACCGTACTCCACCGCACCGGCCGCCGCGGTCTGGGCCGTTCGTACATCGACGGCATCAAGCACGTGATCGCCGAGCCCGTCGACGTGCTCTGTCAGATGGACGCGGACCTGTCGCACGACCCGCGGCAGTTGCCCGACCTCGTTGCGGCCACCGCGGACGCGGACGTCGTGATCGGATCCCGGTACGTCGTCGGAGGCGCCATTGTGAACTGGCCGCGCCGGCGGCGGTTCCTCAGCCGATTCGCGAACATCTACATCCGCTGCGTGACCCGACTGGGCGCGCGCGACTGCACCAGCGGGTACCGGTGCTGGCGCCGCGCGGCGCTCGCGTCGCTGCCGCTCGACACGTTTTTTTCCGATGGCTATTCATTCCTCGTCGAGATGCTGTTTGTCGCCGCACGCCGCGGGTGTCGGGTTGCGGAGGTGCCAATCACATTCGTGGAACGGCGCGAGGGCGCCTCGAAGGTGTCGCGCGGCGTGCTGCTCGAGTCGGCGATCACGCCGTGGCGGCTCGTCGCGAGTCCCGGCGCGGCCAGAAAGGCGCCGCGAGGCGCGTCCCACTGAGCCTTTTCATGCTATGGTTTAGGGACATTTCCACATGTCGGACGCTGCCGGTTCCAAGCCTCCGGGCCTGAGTGTATTTTTTCCGGCGTACAACGACAGCGGCACCATCGCAAGCATGGTCATTCGCGCCGTGCAGGCCGCATCGGCGCTGACGCCGGATTACGAGGTGATTGTCGTCAACGACGGCAGTGCCGACGCCACGGCGCAGATCGCCGACGAGCTGGCGCGCACCTATCCGAACGTGCGGGTCGTGCATCATCCGCAGAACCGCGGCTATGGCGGCGCCCTCCAGACTGGGTTCCACGCGGCGACCAAGGATCTGATTTTCTACACGGACGGCGACGCGCAGTACGATCCGGGCGAGATGAGCGTGCTCTGGAGTCGACTGACACCGGACGCCGACCTGGTGAACGGCTTCAAGATCAGCCGCTCGGATCCGCTGCACCGGATCGTGATCGGCCGCATCTACCACCATCTGGTGAGCACGCTGTTCGGCCTCACGGTCCGCGATGTGGACTGCGATTTCCGCCTGATGCGGCGATCGATCTTCGAGCGCATTCGGCTCGAGAAGACGAGCGGCGTCATCTGCCTGGAAATGATGAAGAAGATTCACGACGCCGGGTTCCGGATCGTCGAGGTGCCGGTCCATCATTACCATCGCGCATTCGGCAAGTCCCAGTTCTTCAACATCCGCCGGATCGTCAAGACTGCCGTCGACGTCATGCGTCTGTGGTTTGCGCTCGTCGTGCGCCAGGAGCATCGCCGCCGGGACGTCGAGCCGGTCGTCGCCTCCTCCAGACGGTAATCGTGGACTACCGCGAGTTCTACCGCGGCCGCAAGGTGATGATCACCGGAGGCCTCGGCTTCATCGGCAGCAACCTCGCCCGGCAGCTCGTCGAGCTCGGTGCCGATATCCTGCTCGTCGACTCCCTCATCCCCGACTACGGCGGCAACCTGTTCAACATCGACGGCCTCGCCGATCGGGTGCGCGTCAACGTGGCCGACGTCCGGCAGCAGAGCACGATGAACTATCTGGTGCGCGATCGCGAGGTGCTGTTCAACCTCGCGGGGCAGGTGAGCCACATCGACAGCATGCGCGATCCCTATGCGGACCTCGAGATCAACTGCCGCAGCCAGCTCACGATTCTCGAGGCGTGCCGCTACAACAACCCGGCCGTGAAGGTCGTCTTCGCCGGCACGCGGCAGGTCTACGGCCGGCCCGAGTCGCTGCCCGTGACGGAAGCCCACCTCGTGCGGCCGACCGACGTCAACGGGATCAACAAGGCGGCCGGCGAGTACTACCATCTCGTGTACAACAACGTGTTCGGAGTGCGCGCGTGCTCGCTTCGCCTCACCAACGTCTTCGGGCCGCGGCAGCTCATCAGCCACAACCGCCAGGGCTTCATCGGCTGGTTCATTCGTCTCGTCATCGAAGACGGCGTGATTCAGATTTACGGCGACGGCTCGCAACTCCGTGACTTCGTCTACGTGGACGACGCGGCAGACGCATTCTTGCGGGCCGGCGCGGATGACGCGTGCAACGGCGAGGTTTTCAACGTGAGCGGCGACGAGACGATGAGCCACCGCGACCTGTCGACGCTGTTGGTCCAGCTGGCGGGGCGCGGGCGCGTGCAATACGTCGACTGGCCGGCCGACAAGAAGGCGATCGACATCGGCGACTGTTTCGCCGACTCGTCGAAATTCAGGCAGCGGACGGGATGGGCGCCCACCGTCAGCCTGCGCGAGGGGCTGCTCCGCACAATCGCGTTCTACCGCCAGCACTACGCTCGGTACGTCGATCGAGCGGGCGGTCCGGCGGAGCCGGCGTGATCGACCCGCAGATTCCGTTTCTCCCGCTCACACCGGGTGAAGACGCCGGCGCGGTACGGGCCGCGATCGACCGCGTCGTTTCGGGCGGCTGGTTTGTGCTCGGCCCCGAAGTCGACGCGTTCGAATCGGAGTTCGCCGACGCCTGCCGGGCGAAGCATGCCATCGGCGTGGGCAGCGGGACCGACGCCCTCGCCTTGATTCTTCGTGCCCTGGACATCGGGCCCGGAGACGAAGTCATCACCACGCCGCTTTCCGCCGCCTATACGGCCCTCGCCGTCATGATGGCCGGCGCCCGCCCGGTCTTTGCCGACATCGATCCTCAGCGGTGCACCATCGACCCGGAGGCGGTCAACGCGGCCGTGACGGCGCGAACGCGCGCCATTCTGCCTGTGCACCTCTACGGACAGGCGGCCGACATGCCGGCGATCGAACGGATCGCATCCCGACATGCGCTCGCCATCGTTGAAGACTGCTGCCAGGCGCATCTGGCCACCGCGGCGGGACGGGCGGTTGGCACGATTGGCGTGGCCGGAGCGTTCAGTTTCTATCCCACCAAGAACCTCGGGGCATTCGGCGACGGCGGCGCGGTGGTCACCGGCGACGCCGCCCTCGCAGCGCGCGTCAGACGGCTGAGGAACGGCGGGCAGACCCATCGGTACCATCATCAAGAGGCCGGCATCAACTCCCGGCTGGACGAAATACAGGCCGCCATCCTGCGGGCCCGGCTGCCCTTCCTTCCCGCGTGGACCGCGCGGCGCCGCGCGCTGGCCGCGCAGTACCGCGCGACGCTGACGACCGCATCGGTGAGGGCTCCCGAGGAAGCCGACAACGGACACGTGTACCATCTGTTCGTCGTCCGTACCGGTGGCGCGGCGGCGGGCGATCGACGCGCGGACCTGCAGCGGCACCTGAAGACAAGAGGGATCGAAACGCTGGTCCACTATCCCGTACCGATTCCGCGACAGCCCGCATTCGCGAGTGTGGGCCCGGCCGACTGCCCGCGTGCGACCGCCGTGTGCGACGACGTGCTGTCGCTGCCCCTGCATCCCCGTCTCGGCGGACAGGAGCTGACGCGCGTCGCCACCGCCGTCGCCGAATTCCAGGGAAAGGACCGACGCGAGTGAACGCACTGATTACAGGCGGGGCCGGCTTCATCGGATCTCATCTTGCGGAAGCCTTGCTCGACCGGGGGCACCAGGTTCTGATCCTCGACGACTTGTCCACGGGGTCAATCGATAACATCGCGCACCTGAAAGGCCACGCCGGTCTCGAGTACTTCATCGACTCGGTCGAAAACGAGCCGCTGCTGGCTGAGCTGGTCGATCGGAGCGACGTCGTCTTTCATTTCGCCGCCGCGGTGGGCGTCAAGCTGATTGTCGAGCGGCCGGTGCACACGATCGAAACCAACGTCCACGGCACCGAAGTGGTCCTGAAGCACGCGAGCAAGAAGAAGAAGCTCGTCGTGATCGCGTCGACCTCCGAGGTGTACGGCAAGAGCGAGGACGTGCCGTTCGGCGAAGACTCGGATCTCGTGCTGGGGCCGACGCCCAAGCACCGCTGGGCTTATGCGTGCAGCAAGGCCCTCGACGAATTTCTCGCGCTCGCGTACTGGAAGGAGCGCCAGCTTCCCGTCATCATCGTCCGCTTCTTCAACACCGTGGGCCCGCGCCAGACAGGTCGATACGGAATGGTCATCCCGAATTTCGTCCAGCAGGCGCTTGCCGGCGTGCCGATCACGGTATTCGGGGACGGAACGCAGTCGCGCGCCTTCACCCATGTCTTCGACGTGGTCGATGCGCTGATCGCGCTCGTCGCCGAGCCTGCCGCCATCGGTCAGGTCATCAACATCGGCAATTCCGAAGAAGTCACCATGACCAGGCTCGCCGAACGCATCCGGGACTTGGCGGGGTCGAAGTCGCCGCTGAAATTCGTCCCGTACGACGAGGCCTACGAATCAGGATTCGAAGACATGCCGAGGCGTGTCCCCGACCTCACCAAGATCACGGCGATGATCGGTTACCGGCCGAAGCACACGCTCGAAGACATCCTCGTCCAGGTCATCGAGTATTTTCGGCGGAAATAGCCGGCAGCGCTTGGAAGAGCCGGAACCGGCGGGTATACTGGGGGAGGCATGCGAACCTGTCAGATTCTGGCGCTGGCCGCCCTCCTCGGCCTCGGGGCCGCTGATTCGGCGCGGGCCGATGTCCAGATCGCGATGTGGGACGGTCGAGTCACGTTGAATGCGACGGGCGCGACGGTTCGTGAGATCCTCGCCGCGTGGGCGAAGGCTGGCCAGACCACGATCCTGAACGCGGAACGGATTTCGGGGGCGCCGATCAACCTGCAGCTCCTGGACGTGCCCGAGGAGCAAGCGCTCGAGATCATCCTGCGGTCGGTCAGCGGATATCTGGCGGCGCCGCGCGCAGTCACCCTTGCGAACGCCTCGCGGTTCGATCGCATCTTCGTGATGCCGACGAGCACTCCGCCGCGTACGGTTCCCGCGCCGCAGCCGGCGTTTCCTCAGCCGGCGTTCAACCCCGCGGTCCAGCCACCGCCGGCGTTTCCACGGCCGTCGCTCAACCCCGCGGTCCAACCACTGCAGCCGGCCCCCGACGACGACGATGAACCCGCGCCGGGCGGGGTACAGAATCCGCGGGGCCCGCTCTTCACGTTCCCGCCGCCCGGCATGGCGCCGCCGGGAGGCACGCCAGCCCCAGCTGTGACACCCGCGAATGGACGGGCGCCTGGTCAGGGATCTGTTGGTGTGGCGATACCCGGGATGATCGTCCAGCCCCCTCAGCAGCCGGGACCGGGGCCGTCCGCGGCGCCGCCGCCACAGCAGGAACCCTGAAATTACCCGATTCTCCATGCTCGTTGACGAAGTAACCGCCGCCATCGCCGATGCGATGCGCAAGCAGGACCCCGCCAGACTGAGCGCACTGCGCATGCTCAAGGCGGCGTTGGTGAATCGGGCCGTCGAAAAGGGGCGCGACCTCGACGAAAGCGAATCGCGGCAGGTCGTCAGCTCCCTGGTCAAGCAGCGGAAGGACTCCATCGAGCAGTTCACTGCCGGCGGCCGTCAGGACCTGGCTGCGAAAGAATCCGCCGAGATCGCCGTCCTGGAATCCTATCTGCCGCCCGCCGCCGATCCGGCGGCCGTGGATCGCGCCGTGACCGACGCGATCGCCGAAACGGGAGCGGCATCGGCGAGAGACCTCGGGCGCGTCATGAAAGCCGCCATGGCCCGACTGGCCGGCCAGAACATCGACGGTAAAGCCGTCAACGAGCTCGTGCGAAAAAAACTGGGCGCTTGAAGCCGCCGCCCGACCCGCTCGCTCGTTCGGCCGGATTGGCCGGCGCGGCGACCCTCACGAGCCGGATTCTCGGGCTCGCGCGCGACCAGGTCCTGGCCGCGCTCTTCGGCGCTGGAAACGACATGGACGCGTTCCTTGTCGCGTTCCGCATCCCCAATCTGGCGCGCGATCTCTTCGCGGAAGGCGCGATGAGCGCCGCCTTCGTCCCGACCTTTTCCCGTCATCTCTCGCTCGGCGGCAAACTCGACGCGTGGCGTCTCGGCAACAGCACGCTCAACGCGGTTCTGCTGCTCACAGCGACCGTCGCCGGCCTGGGCTTCATCTTCGCGGACCCGCTCGTCCGCGCGTATGCCGGCGACTACGCCGTCGTCCCGGGCAAGCTCGAGCTGACCATCCAGTTGACGCGTGTGATGCTGCCGTTTCTGACGCTCGTCGCCGTCGCGGCGGTGCTGATGGGGATGTTGAACGCGCTCAATTACTACTTCCTGCCGGCGCTCGCCCCCGCGATGTTCAACGTCGCCACCATCGGGTGCGCGCTGGCGCTCGTCCCCGGTATGGTCAGCGCCGGGCTGCCGCCGATCGCGGCGGTCGCGATCGGCGCTCTCGCCGGCGGCGTCGGCCAGGTCGCGCTGCAGTGCCCGCCGCTCTGGCGCGAAGGGTTCCGCTATCGGCCGCTCCTCGATTGGCGCGATCACGGGCTGCAGCGGGTGCTGCTGCTGATGGGACCGGGAACGATCGGTCTGGCCGCGACGCAAGTCAACCTGTTCGTCAACACCCTGCTCGCGACGAGTGAGGGGACCGGCGCGGTGTCGTGGCTCACGTACGCGTTCCGCGTGATGTACCTCCCGATCGGCCTGTTCGGCGTCTCGATCGCCACGGCGGTGCTCCCCGCCGCCGCGCGGCACGCGGCGATCGGCGATGCCGCCGGCGTGCGTGACACGGCGTCGAGGGGGTTGGCTCTGATGTTGACGGTGAATATTCCGGCGACCTTCGGGTTGATCGCCCTGGCCACGCCGATCGTTCGCCTGCTGTTCGAGCGCGGCCAGTTTCTGCCGGCCGACACGGCCTCGACCGCCGCAGCGCTTCAGTGCTACGCTGTCGGCCTGGTCGGCTACTCCGCGACCCGCATCGCCTCCCCGATCTTTTACGCGCTCGGCCAGAGCCGCGTGCCCGTCGCCGTCAGCGCCGCCTCGATGGCCATCAACGTCCTCGCAGCCGTGCTGCTGGCGAGGGCGGCCGGCTTTCGCGGGCTCGCGCTGGCCACTTCGCTCGCCGCCCTGGCCAACGGAAGCCTTCTACTGGTGCTGTTGCGGAAGCGTCTGAACGGACTCGACGGCCGTCGTCTCGCCCTCGCCACGGTGAAGCTCGTGACCGCGTCGCTTGTCATGGCGTTCGTCGCGGCCGACGTCGAGCGGTGGCTGGCGGCCGCGGCACCAGGATCACATGTGATGATGCAGACGCTGCGCGTCGCCACGGCCATCGGCGCGGGAATGGCGACACTTGCGGGTGCGGCGAAGCTTCTGGGCATTGCGGAGTTCGACGCCGCGCTGGCGATCGTGCGCAAGTGGCCTCGGAAGGTGCGTGGCCGCTGAGACGAGCCGTGGTCCTGGCCGTGATACGATCGGGCGACTTCGCTCTCATGCGCCGCTATCCTTCCCCGTCCGCGTCCGCTCTCTCGTTCGGCCCGGGTCCCCTCTCGACGGCCATCAAGGCCATCATCGTCGCGAACGTGGTGCTGTTTGTTGCGTCGTCCTTCAGTCGAATCATCATCGACGAGCTCGGGCTGGTGCCGTTCCTGTTCCTGCGCGAACTGCGTCTGTGGCAGCCGGTCACGTACATGTTTCTGCACGCCGGCATGTTTCATCTCCTCTTCAACATGCTGGCCCTCTGGTTGATTGGCACGGAGCTCGAGCGGATCTGGGGGACGCGCTACTTTCTGAAATTTTATTTCGTCACCGGAATCGGCGCCGGCCTGCTCACGGTGTTGTTCGCGCTGCTGCCGTTCGGCTTCGCCCAGCAGGTGTACGGGTCGAACGTGATCGGGGCATCGGGCGCGATCTACGGCTTGCTCCTGGCGTACGCGCTGTATTTCCCGGATCGGCCGATCTACATGTACTTCCTCTTCCCGATTCCAGCGAAGTACTTCGTGCTCATCCTCGGCGCGATCGCTTTCTACTCGTCTCTTGGAACCGCGGGCGGCGTCGCAAACGCCACGCACCTCGGCGGGCTCGCCGTCGGTTACCTGTTCCTCAAGGGCAGGCCGATTCATCCCCTCGCGGAGGTGAAATACCGCTACCTGAAGTGGAAATACAACCAGGTGCGCCGCAAGTTCGATGTGCATGCCGGCGGCCGCGAGGACGACCGGGATCGCCGGATGCACTGACGGGCCTCCGCCCATCGCGCCACGTCGACGGTCTTTTCGGAAACGCCGCCCGCCGGCCTCGCGGCTAGCGGACGCTCCAGGGCAGGCGGACGCCGCCAAGGGTCAGACCGAGCGTGGACCCCACCACGGGCAGCCCGTATCCATTCGTCAAATACGAGTACGTGAAGATGGTGCCGCTCGCGACCGCGAAGTTGACGACCATGAAGAACGAGATGAACGCGAACACGGGCGTCCAGAACCCGACAATCAGCGCCAGCCCGGATACAACTTCCCCGACCGGCACGAGGCGGGCAAACACCGCGAGGCCCGGCACCGCGACGTGATCCAGGTACCACCGGCTGATTGATCCGGGCGACGCGGTCTCCAGCCAGCCGTTGAACTGTTCGGCCAGAATCGAGGTGTCGACGAACCACCGGTACTTGTTGATGCCCTGGAACAGCAGAAACACGCCGAGACACACCCGGGTAACAGCCAGACCCGTCCCCTGCCGATCGATTGCCATGATGCCCTCGTCTTTGCGTCGGCGAATGATTCAGCCGCAGCAGAACTACTCGGCCGCATCCAGCCAATCCTGGCGAATCGGGCTGAACAGGTCGAGCTCGAACGTATCTTCCAGCGCCTCCGCCTGATGTGCGATGCCCGAGGGAATGTGCAGCACCTCGCCCTCGCGGACGGTGATCTCCTCGCCGCCGACGAGAAACTTGAGGGCACCCTGCAGCACGTAGGTCATCTGCTCGCTCTCGTGCGCGTGCATCGGTACCAGGCAGCCGCGCTTCACATACACCTGCACGAGCATCTCGCGGTCGCCGCTGACGATTTTCCGCGACAGCATTTCCGTGACTTTTTCGAGCGCGATTTCATCCCAGCGATGCAGCCCGACCGCCTTCGGAGCCATCGGTAAGAAGAATATCTCATCCGGCCCGAATGCTATAATTCGGCCCGGATGAAGGCTACCGTCGTCAACGGCGGCGCAGCAGCGAGTCAGTCGGCCGGACTTTCCAGTCCTGCCGCGAGTGAAGCGGGCCGAGAGGACTTCCTGGGCCTCGACCGCGACGCCCTTCTCGACGTCTACCGCTGCATGCTGCGGTCTCGGAAACTCGACGACAAGGAAATTCAGCTCAAGAACCAGAGCCGCGCGTTCTTCCAGATCAGCGGCGCCGGGCACGAAGCGGTACTGGTCGCCGCGGGATTGACGCTGCGGCCCGGCTACGACTGGTTTCACGCGTATTACCGCGACCGGGCGCTCTGCCTGCAGCTGGGCGTCACACCGCTCGAGATGCTCCTCGCGTCGGTGGGCGCGACGACCGATCCGAGCAGCGGCGGGCGCCAGATGCCCTCTCACTGGGGCAGCAAGCGGCTGAATATCGTCCCCGGATCGAGCGCGACGACGACCCAGGTCCTGCACGCGGTCGGGGCGGCGGAAGCCGGCGTGATATACGGCCGGGTCGCGGGCATTCCCGATCGCGAGTCGCGCGCTCATGGCGATGAAATCGTCTATGCCTCGCTCGGCGAGGGGTCCACGAGCGAAGGCGAGTTCTGGGAAGGCCTGAGTGTCGCGTGCACCAGGCGCCTGCCCGTGCTTCTCCTCGTCGAGGACAACGGATACGCCATCTCCGTCCCCGTGGAGGTTCAGACGCCTGGCGGCGACATCTCGCGCATCGCGCGCGCTTTTCCGGGCCTGCACGTCGCCTCGGTGGACGGCACCGATTTCTTCAGCAGTCTCCGCGCGATGCGCGACGCCTCCGCCTTCGTCCGCGCCCGGAAGGGCCCTGCCCTCGTGCACGCGCGGGTCGTTCGCCCGTACTCCCACTCGCTCTCCGACGACGAAAAACTGTACAAGACTCCCGCGGAGCGGGAGGCGGAAGCGCGCCGCGATCCCATCGCGCAATTCGCGGAATTCCTGCAAAGGCAAGGGCTGGCCGAACCGGCCAGCCTCGCGGTCATTGCCGCCGACATCGAGCGCGAGATCGACGCCGCCGCCATCGAAGCGCTGAAGGCCCCGCGTCCGCCCAAGGAGTCGGCCGCCCTCTGGGTCTACTCGCCGGACGTCGATCCGACCACGGCCCGCTTCGAGACGACGGCGTACCCCGAAGGCAAGCCCGACACGATGGTTGCGGCCATCAATCGCACGCTGAAGGACGAAATGGCCCACGATGCGCGCATCGTGATCTTCGGTGAGGACGTCGCCGACGCGACGCGACAAGAAGCCCTGAAACAGGTGCCCGGCAAGGGCGGCGTCTTTAAAGTGACCCACGGCCTTCAGCGCCTGTACGGCGAAGACCGCGTCTTCAACGCTCCGATCGCCGAGGCCGCCATCATCGGCCGGGCCGTCGGCATGGCGACGCGCGGGCTGAAGCCCGTCGTCGAGATCCAGTTCTTCGACTACATCTGGCCGGCGATGATGCAGCTCCGCAACGAGATGTCCGTCCTGCGGTACCGCTCGGCGAATCATTTCGCGTGTCCGATGGTCGTCCGCGTGCCGATCGGCGGCTACCTGCGCGGCGGCGGACCGTACCACAGCCAGTCGGGCGAGAGCATTTTCGCCCACTGCCCGGGCGTTCGCATCGCGTTTCCGTCGACTGCGATGGACGCGGCCGGGCTGCTGCGCACGGCGATCCGGTGCGATGACCCGGTGATATTTCTCGAGCACAAGCACCTCTACCGCCAGACGTACAACAAGGGCGAGTACCCCGGCAGCGACTTCATGATTCCATTCGCAAAGGCCGCGCTGCGCCGCGAAGGCAGCGACGTCCTCATCGTCACCTGGGGAGCGCTCGTGCATCGGTCGCTGCTGGCGGCCCAGCAGGCAGAAAAGCACGGAGTCCACGCGGCGGTGCTCGACCTGCGGACGATCGCCCCGTACGACTGGGCCACGATCGCCGCGCTCGTCAAACGCACGAACCGCGTGATCGTGGCTCACGAGGATCAGCTGACGTGCGGATTCGGATCGGAGATCGTGGCGAGGATCGCCAGCGAGCTGTTCGAGCACCTCGACGCGCCGGTCGGACGTATCGGCGCGCTCGACACGCCGGTGGCCTATTGTCCGGATCTGGAAGAAGCGATCCTGCCCCACACCGCCGACATCGTGAACGCCATCGACAGGACCGCCAGGTACTGAAGCTGTCGCGCCCGCTTGCGGGGAGAACGCCCCGTCGCCCCGGAGACGCCGGTCCGCTCGACACACGCTCCGCCGGGGGCGGCGGGCGCGCACCCTGACACCTGGCCTAACATGACGGTGTGATCAGTGGCAGCCATCTGACACGACGCTTCGGCGACCGGACTGCGGTCGACGACGTCTCGTTCGAGGTGAGGCGCTCCGAGATCGTGGCGTTGCTCGGCCCGAACGGAGCCGGCAAGACGACCATCATCCGGATGCTCGCCGGGCTGATCGCACCGACCAGCGGGTCGGTCGTCATCGACGGCGTGCTCCTGACCCACGCGACGGGCCCGGCGCTTCGCAGGAAGATTGGATTTCTGCCCGAGGCGGCCGGGCTCTGGGACCGGCTGACCGTCCGCGAGAATCTGACGGTGTATGCAGACTTGTACGGCCTCGGTCGCACGGACGGAATCGTCGACCGGCTGGTCCAATTGTTCGAGCTGACACCGCACCAGGCGGTCCGGGCGGCCGAGCTGTCGAAGGGGATGCGGCAGAAGGTGGCGCTCGCGCGCGCGCTGCTCCACGACCCTCGGATCCTCGTGCTCGACGAGCCAACGTCCGGTCTCGATCCGGAAATCGCGAGAGCCGTGCGGCAGCTGTTCGAGGAACGCCGCGGGCAGGGCTGCGCGATCCTCGTCTCCACTCACAACCTCGATGAAGCAGAACGGCTCGCCGATCGCGTGGCGGTTCTGCACAAGCGGCTGATTGCGATCGACACGCCAGCCTCGCTGCGGCGCAAGCTCACGCGCGGGCGCATCGTGGTCCGCGTGGCCGGCGGCGCTGCGGCCTGCCTCGACGCCGTCCGCCGTTTCGACAGGGCGGCGGCAGCCGACGGCCAGGTGCTGACGCTGAGCCTGCCGGAACCCGAGCGCGACACACCGGCTCTTGTACGCGCCGTCGTCGAGGTCGGCGCGGAGATTCTCGAGGTGCGCGCGGAGACGGCCCCGATGGAGGACGTGTACCTGCACCTCCTCGCCGCCCGATCCGACGACGAGGCCCGGCCATGATCAGCGCGCCGCTGGCGGCCCTGCTCCGGAAGGAGCTGCTCGATTTGTCGCGCAACCGGGGCGCCCTGCTGCCCGTGGCCATTGTCGCCCTCGTCGCGCTGCTGCTGCCCTTCGGCGTCACGATCGCCATCCCGGCGATGACGGGGCAACATCTGGGCGATGACAGCGACCTGCTGCGAGTGAGCGCGGCCCTTGGAACACACGACGGGCTCTCCGCCGACGGCCGGGTGCAGTTGTTTCTCTTCCAGCAGTTCCTCATGTTGTTCCTGCTCACGCCGATCACCGGAGCCATGGCGCTGGCGGCCCACTCAGTGGTCGGCGAGAAACAAGCCAGAACGCTCGAGCCGCTGCTCGCCACTCCCATCGGCACGATCGAGCTGCTCGTCGCAAAGGTCCTCGGATCGCTGATTCCGACTTTGGCCATCGCGATGACCGGACTGGTCCTGCATTTTGTCGGCCTGGCGCTGCTGGCCGAGCCCGGCGTCCTGAGGGCCATGGTGACGCCTCGCACGGCATTGCTCGTGTTTCTGGTCTCGCCGGCGGCGGCGCTCTTGTCGCTGCAGTCCGCCATCGTGGTGTCCTCGCGCGTGAACGACGCGCGTACGGCGCAGCAGTTCGGGGTGCTCCTCATCATCCCGCTGACGGCCGTGCTCGTGGCACAGTTCGCCGGAATGTTGTGGCTCTCGGCGCGCGCCCTCGCGCTGGTCGGCCTGGGGATCCTGGCCGTCTGGGCCGTGCTGACGGTCGTGAGCGCCGCGCTCTTTCAACGCGACGCCATCCTGACGAACTGGCGATAGCGTCCGGTGCGGGCCGTCGGCCGGATCAGCGCGGCCGCCCGCCGCGGCTTCACGCCGGCCCGGCTTGACACCCGAAGTGGACTGAATGACCATTCATTCAGTCGCCATGCCGGCCCCTTCCCTCGCCCGCCGACGACCCGACGCCCCGGCTGCCTCCAAGCGCGACGCGATTCTCCGCGCCGCCATCGACGTCTTCGCCGAGCGCGGCTTTTTCAACGCGCAGGTCGCCGACGTGGCGCGCGCCGCGGGCGTCGCCGCCGGCACGGTCTACCTGTATTTCCGCGGCAAGGACGACCTGCTCGTCTCGATCTTCGAGCGCACGATGCGCGAAGCGTTTACCGAAGGTCGCCGCGCGGTGGCCGGCGTGCGCGATCCGGGCGAGCGCCTTCGGCGGTTCGCGCTCGTGCACCTGGGCCGACTCGGCCGCGACCGTAACCTCGCGATCGTCTATCAGGTGGAGCTGCGGCAGTCGGTCAAGTTCATGGAGCGTTTTTCCTCGACACTCCTTCGCGACTACCTCAGCCAGATCCGGGCCGCGATTGTCGACGGGCAGCAGAGCGGCGCGTTTCGCGCCGATCTGAACGCCACGTCGGTGGCCAAGATGTTCTTCGGCGCCCTCGATGAGATGGCCACGAACTGGATCCTGAGCCGACGCCGCTATTCGCTGGAAGCCGACGCCGATCGCGTGGTCGACCTGTTCCTCAAAGGCGCGCAGGCGAGATGACGACCGGCCATTCGATTCGATCCGCCGCGGTGCTGGGCGCGGGCACGATGGGTGCGCAAATCGCCGCACACCTCGCCAACGCCGGCGTGCGGACCCTGTTGCTCGATCTGACGGTCGACCTCGCGCGCGAGGGTCTGAAGCGCGCCCTGTCGCTCAAACCAGACCCGTTCTTTACGAGAGACGCCTCGGCGCTCATCGCCGTCGGAGGCCTCGATCGCGACCTCGCGGGCATCGCCGACGTCGACTGGATCATCGAAGCCGTCGTCGAGCGGCTCGACGTGAAGAGGGCCCTTCTCGAGCGCGTCGACGCCATCAGGCGGCCGGAGACGATCGCGACGTCGAATACGTCAGGTATTCCCCTTGCCGCGCTCGCCGAAGGGCGCAGCGACGGCTTCAAGCGGCATTGGCTCGGCACTCATTTCTTCAACCCGCCGCGTTACCTGCGTCTGCTCGAAGTCATTCCTACGGCTGACACCGATCAGGCCGTCGTCGACAGAATCTCGTGGTTTGCGGATCACCGGCTGGGCAAGGGCGTCGTCATCGCCCACAATGCCGACGAGTCGATGGCCGCGCTCGA
>Ga0209343_10004487_pt1 | contig 17226 bp, 14 predicted proteins | sample RifCSPlowO2_02_FD_184026 | JGI IMG/M metagenome (GOLD analysis project Ga0209343, IMG submission 184026) | Groundwater microbial communities from Rifle, Colorado - Rifle CSP2_plank lowO2_0.2 (SPAdes) (version 2) | ecosystem: Environmental > Aquatic > Deep subsurface > Groundwater | place... | reverse complement strand
CCCATCCCCATCCTAGCCTTCCCCTTGAAGGGGAAGGGACGATAGCTCTCCACGATTTTTTTGGGGAAAGGAAGTATGTCAATTTGTGCAGCATCTGGTGCTTTTACGCTTAAGGTAGTGCCATGAGGGTCTGTCTTGGTAGGTGCGAATTTATTCGCACACAATCCTGTGTATTCGTGCGAATAAATTCGCACCTACCACCCGCTCAACTGCTTGTCCCGGCATGGTCTGCATTCCGCCTACTGTCCAGCCATCGTCATGAACGACAACTTGCTCACACCGGCATGCTGTGCAATCGCCATGATCTGCGCGACGCGGCCGTAAGGAACGGTCTGTAAGGAACGGTCTCGTCGGCGTGAATACGGCTGCCGCATAATGAGCGTGTTAAAAGATACGGAATTCAGAGGCAAGGTCACAACCACGCCAACTGTTTCCCCAAAGACTATCGTAAACCGTATTGCTCCCTGATCCACTGCTCAACGTCTTTCTGTTCAAGTTTGCCGCTGAAGGCATTTGTTTTGCCGTCCGCGCCAAAAAAATAGGTACGCGGCAACTCGCCATACCACCTCTTGTCAATCTCGAATCGCAAACGGTCGGTGTTGCTGTCCGCAAACAACCAGGTTTCGGCTTTGCCAAGGGAAAACGTTTCCAGGGTGTCGGAAACGGGCTCCATTTCCTCATACGTATCAGTCGATACCACCACCAGGTCGAGCTGCGGATATTTTTTGACCAGCTTCTTGAACATGGACAATTCGACCTTGCAATAGCCGCAACTCAGCGACCAGAAGTTGATGATGAAGGGTTTTCCATGCCGCGCAGAAACAATCTGCTGATAGCTGCCGCGGACGAACGGTTTTATCTCCTGCGCGGCCAGCGTTGGCGCCGGAGCAAAAAACGATACGATCAGGCACAAGCCCATCAAAGAGCCAAATCTCTTCATCATGCAGGACGGTAGGATGCGGTGACGAAGGAACCGCATCGCTCGCGTGCCAAATGGTGTGGTTCGTGCCTCACCACATCCTGCTACCACGAAACTCTTGTCATGTTTTGAGATCATTTGGCTGGCAAGAGACCTTCCCCGCTTATCTCGATCAGGCGATAACCTTCATTCTTGGTGTTCCATGACAGATATACCCTGCTGTTCTCGCCGATCAGCATCGGCCAGTCGGATACGTCGGACGTGCCTGCCAATTTCTCCGGCGCAGACCAGGATTTTCCGCCATCGCCGGAGCGCATCCCGAAAATGCCGGTGCTCTCCCCGTCAAATTCCTTCCAGACAAGGTAAACACGGCTGCCCAGACTGAGTACATATGGATGCGCCGGCTGTGCTTCGTGGTTGCCGAAATTCAGCGGGCTGGAAAAAGTCCTGCCCCGGTCGGTTGAGTGCGCATAGAACAGACCGCGCTGCTGCGGCGCATTGCTGAACCAGGCAGCGTGATAAATGCCGTCCGCAGCGATGGAAAGGGACGGCCCGTGATGCGGGCAGCCGGCGACATTCCAGTTTTCCTGGCTAAGCCGCATCGGCGCCATCTTGCCGTCCAGCTTGACCAGCGCATGGTCGCGGATATTGGTATCGTAGATATGGCGCCATACGACGACAGGGTAGCCGTCGGTGTCCAAAGCCGAGGCCGTGCGGCAGCATTGACAAGCATGGTCGGCAATTTTGACATTGCGCCGGAAATTCATCCCGCCATCATCCGACATCGCATAATAGATGGCCGCACCGTTATATTTTTCCCCTTTTTTTTCTGCGGTGCTCAGGTCGCGTTTGTCGAGCCAGGCGATGTAAACATGTCCCTTGTCATTCACCGTCATGGAGTCAAAGCGATGGCTGATGACTTCGCGGTTATCGTTGACGGTAATCGGCGCGGAAAAACTCTTTCCTCCATCGGTCGAGCGGCTGAAGCGGATGTCGCCGGTAGTAGGCTTCGCCAGCCCCTGCGTATAGGATACGTAAACCACCCCCTTGTGCGCGATGATCTTGGGGCGATTCTCGCCGTCGCCGAGAATGTTTTCAGGCTCCGTGTTGACCTTGACCGGCACGCTCCGGGTAACACCACGGTCATCGGAATAGCTGACGTAAACATGCTGCCCGCGAATGGACGCAAGCCAAAGTTTGCCGTTTTCATCAAAAGTCGCAGTTACAGCAAGAGAAGGCTTGGCGAGTTTATCCTGCCACTTTTTTTCCCGCTCTTGCTCAAAAATCGGTGGTGCGCTATACCCCGCGTTGTTTGGTTGATCGACCGCCTGAGCCGTCCATCCCAGGCACAATGCAACAAGAAATAAGCCGAGCGTTATTTTATTCATTTATCACAACTCTCTACAGTTCAAAATTATTTTCCGCATGTTGCGTTCCTCCTCTGAGCCATGCCCAGTGCTCGTACTTCAATTCGGCGTGGATCACGTACTATTGCACAGTGCAAGCAACTTGGTCGAATCAGTTGTACTGTGGCTCAGTCACAAAACCGATACGTATCAACCCGGCCTTTGCTGCGCTGGACATTACCTGGGCCACTAACTCATAACGCGCCAGACGATCGGCGCGGATATGCAACTCCGGCTGCGGCTGTTTTTTTGCTTCCAGCGCGAATCGCGCGGGGAGCGATGACATCTCAACCTTCTCGCCACTCCAGAAGAGGCTGCCATCGTCGCGTATGCCAAACTCGATATGATCCGGCTTGGTGATGTTTGGGTTGCTTGACGCTTTCGGCAAATCAATTTTGACCGCGTTGGTCATCAGCGGTGCAGTGATAATAAAAATTACCAGCAATACCAGCATCACATCCACCAGCGGCACCACGTTGATCTCCGCCATCGGTCCCTGATGCCGACGCGAATCAAAATTTCCCATAGCCATAAATTTCTCCCGTAGGTTGGGTTAGCAGTTTCACCGCGTAACCCAACAGCCTTTTTTATGATGTTGGGTTACGCAAAAAAGCCGCTAACCCAACCTACAAAATCATCAAGCCTTCTTGTCGCCCACTGTGACCAGCGCAAAAAGATCATGTGCAAAATTATCCAGTTTTGCCAGCCAGATTCGATTACGCCGGGTGAATGAGTTGTAGGCCAATACGGCCGGGATCGCCACCGCCAGACCGACCGCCGTCATGATAAGTGCTTCGCCCACGGGGCCGGCCACCTTATCCAGCGTGCCTTGCCCGCTCATGCCGATTTGCACCAGCGCGTGATAAATCCCCCACACCGTACCGAACAAGCCGATAAACGGCGCGGCGGAACCCGCCGAGGCCAGTACAGTCAGCCCGTATTCGGTCTTGATCGCTTCCTGATCTATGCCATTGCGCAACACGCGCGTCAGATACTCCGCTGTTCCGCCCGCCACCAACAGCTTCTCCACACCGCTTTGATGACCATCGCTGACCGTCAGCGCCTGCCGTGCCAAATCGGAAAAGGCGTTGTCTGCACTGCTTGCACTCAGCGACGCCTGCATCTCCTGCAAGGAAGATGCATCCCAGAATTTCTTCAGGAAAGCATCTGCCCGTTTTCGCGCTGCCCAATTTGCAATGGCCTTGGTCACCATCAAATACCAGCTTGCAACTGACAATACCAGCAGTAAAGCAAGCACACCTTTGCCCATGGCATCGGTTTGCGAAATAAAATGCGCGAAGCCCAAACCCTGTTCCATATCATCTTCCTTCCAAAATAAAAGCAAACGGCTGCAAGGCAACCGCAGGCACGGCCACCCCATTCTGTATTGCGGGTTTGCAACGCCAGGTTTTAACCGCACTCACCGCCGCCTCATCCAGCGATGGAAATCCGGAACTCGTTTTTACTGCTACGCCGGATACACGGCCGTCTTCACCCAGCTCCACACGTAACAAGACCCGCCCCTGTTCGTTAAACCGCCTCGACCGCGCAGGATAATTCGGCGGCGAACGCTCTGGGCAACTCACCGCAAGCTCGCCGCTTAACATCACCGGCTGCACAGGCAGTGGTGGTGGTGGCGGTGCCTCAACCACCGGCTCGGGCGGTACATAGGTAACCGGCTCATCGGGCAAAATCACTGGCGTCTCAACCGCTAGGTGCAAATGCTCCTTGGGGGGCTCAATCGGCCTGGGCTTAGGTGGCTTTGGAGGCTCAGGCTTGGGCGGTTCGGGCTTAGGTTGCTCCGGGGGCGGAGGGTTGATGAGATTGACCATCAGTGTAATCGCTTCGTCCGGTGTCGGGATGATGCGATAACTCCATAGCCCGTACAACCCCGCGCCATGTAACACCAGCACGAATAGCAGACCGAACAGCTTTCCCCGGTCTAGATGGCGCAATGCTTCAAACATTCATTTCTTTCGTGAGCCAGGAAGCGGCAAAGTGGGATGTCCGCGCAGACTGACGTTATATGTCCCTGCCATCCGCGCTTGACTACCTCTCCGGCAAACTCCCCGGCCGTGCTCATTGCGTTCACACCATTCTTCAAATCATCTTTAGTAGTCAAACTTCACGCTACCAAAGAATGTCCTCTGCGGGTATGGGGCCAAAGTGTAATATTTGAAATTACCAATGTTGTCGATGCCGACGGAGGCGGACCACTGCTTTGTAAATTTATAGAGTGCCTTGACATCGAAAACACTGAAACTACTACGCCCGCCATAGGCATTCGGATTCGGATCATCCGGGTATTGCTTAGTTGTAGTGTTGAACAGGCCACTACGCTGGCGCCCGCTGAAACGATAGCCCAAGCTATATGAGAGTTTGTCCGATGCATGGAAGGTACCCAGCAGCGTTGCACGCCAGTCCGGAATGAGATGCGGCCACGTATTTTCCAGCCCCGGATTCGCAGAGTTTTTTACAACCCTCGAATGGATGTAAGCAACACTGCCGGAAAGATCGAGGCCATGCATCCACATATCACTGGTCTGCAAAGCTGTTTCAATTCCGTAGGTGCGAACTTTGTCGACATTCTGAACACTGGAAATTGCATACGCTCCATAAGCAGCCAAGGTTGTAGTGTCCGACTGCTGGATGAGTGCATCACGCTTCTCTTCCCCAAACAATGAAGTGCGCCACAGACCGCTCTCCAAGAACCGCTCCGCCGTAAACTCCCAAGAGTCGGCAGACTCTGGTTTGAGGTTGGGGTTATTGGTTTTTGTTGATTGGTAAGCCACCGGCAACACAGCAAGTTGTGCGGTAGTAGCCGTGATTCCGTTGAGCGTTATACCAATGTTCTTGAATAACTCGCCAACCGTCGGAAAGCGTGTCGCCCTGCCATAAGAACCACGTAGTGCCCAATCATCGGAAGCCTGATAGGCAAGCGACAACTTAGGCGAGAAAGCATTAGCGGAACTGTCCCGATAGGTGACGTTTGCGTTGTTTGCATAGTTGCTCCCGTTGGATGCTTTCCAGCTTTCCGCACGGCCGCCCACCACCAGTTTCCAGGCAGGATCGAATTGCCAGGCATCCTGGAGGTATAACGCCTGAGTATTCGTTTCCCCTCTTGAATTAGCGCTCAGCGCGCCCGCAGCACTCGTGCGCCAGTTACCAGCAACAAGATTGTATCGATCTAACTTGGTCGTGTAGGTGTCAGTGTGAAAACCAAAGCTCACTTGGTGCTCGCTCTTCAAATCGCCGCCGGGACGCCATTCGCCGCGCAAGTCCAGATTTTTAAAACCTGTCCCATCTTCAAAGGAGATAGTCCCGGCAGTAGCAGCACTGGGAGGTGTTGTTCCAAAGTTGCCGGATGACGCGCGGTTAACTTCCTTATTTTGAATGAAGTAGCTTGCCGTCGCTTCCCAATCCCATGTGCCGCCACTATTCGATTTTACCGATAGCCCGTGCATATAATTCTCGGTTTCGCCATAGCCAACGCTCGGCGAAGTCACCCGGTAATCCTTGCCATTGATACGCACATACTGAAAGGCCCCTGCCCCACCAGTACCGTAGATCGTGTTTCCGTCGGCATCCCTCAAATAACTGTCAACCGTATTATCGGAGGTGTTTTGCCAAATATCAAAAAGATAGGTGGCTTGCACCGTTGAGGAAAAGTCATAAGCCACCTTGATCTTGCCATCGACCTTCACGGTATGGTCCATATTAGATGCGGCAGTGATGACTCTCGGCTGATTGGCTATGTCGCTATCGAAGCTTGCACCGGTGACATCGGTGAATTGCCCCGCCGCTGCCGCCGCCCCTGTCTTGGCGGCGGCAGCAGAGTAGCTTTGCGGATGGCTATGGTTATCCAAATGATCGCCGCTCAGCCAGAATGACCAGTCGCCCACCTTGTGACCCACGGTCACGGCACCATGCACCCCAGTAAAGTTCTTGTCCGTTCCATAAAGCTTGAAATTCTGACCGAAGGCATCCAGTTTCGCGTGAGCTTCAAACTTGGCAGGCATGTGTGTTGTCATCAGCACCACCCCACCTACCGAATTTCCGGGATAAAGTGCAGAGAATGGGCCATATATGACGTCGACCCGATCGATCTCTTCCGGCGACACCATGCCCCAGCGCGGACCGGGACAACAACTATTGGTTAGAAAGTTTGACAGTAGCAGGCCATTCGCATAGACAATGGTTCCCGCACTGGAATTGACACCGTACATCCGCATCGCGAGACCACTGTCCTCGTCGCCCATAAAACGCTCACGAACGTGAACATTCGGCAGGAACAGCAGTGCCCCAGCCGATGACACCGAATTGACACTTTCAGCGATCTGCTTTGCCGTTACCCCTTCAGTGGTTGACGGCAAGTTAGCCGGGACAGCCGGTTTATCGCTCTTGATGACCATCTCATCCAATTGCTGCGCGCTTTCGGTATCCGCCGCAAACGCCGCATTCACCACGCTCACATAAATGCAAATCAATGCAAGTAATTTTCTGCTGCCAAGTAACCGCTTTTTCATCACTACCTCTCCCCCAGTTAATTTTTTTATGAATTTTTTTATGAATCCCGAAAAACGGGCGGATATTACAGATGTAAAAGCGGCATGGGAATGCGGCATATTGTCGCACCCCAAAGCAAATCGCCCCGCATGGCAAACATGAGGGGCGATCTAAAGGGTAGTGCGACTATTCCGACAAGTTTGGCATCAAGCCGCTATTTTTTTACACTCCTTGAAGCAGGCGTCACACGAATCCGCTGCCTGTTTGCATTGCACATGTTCTTTCTCGAATTTACGGCACTCCTTCTCGCAATCCTGGCAGACATCCATAACCACCCTTGCCATCTTGGCGAGATGCGCCGAGTCGTAGCTGGCAAGCTGCTCGATCGCGGCGCACGCGGCAATCATCTCGTTGACGCGCATGGCACAGATGGCCATTCCCTTGTTCTCGCCCTGGCTCCACAGGTGGATGCCATGACTAAGGCATGCCTGGCCTTTTTTCATGCAATCGGCAGCAGCATCAATCAGGCTCTGGTTCTTCTTGCCCGATCCATGCATGTCATGCATATGCTGATGGCCGGCAGATTGTTTAGTGTTTTCTGCCGCAAATACCGAATTTCCGGCGGCAGCAAGCATCAGGCCTCCGGTTGCCACTTTAAGCATTTCTCTTCTATCCATGATCAGACTCCTGAAAGTTGATAAACGTGGGTGGGACAAAAAGCACACCATCACAAAAATCATGACGATGGCCTCATTTTTAAGTATAGCTCAATAACCTGTTAATTCTGGCTTTCAGCCAAACCAGCGGGCATCCATTAAGCTTTGCGCTTTACATTGCTTACCTTGATATGCCCGTTGCCGGGAACCATCTTGGCCTGGCTATCCACCAACTGTTGCAGCGTGATGAAGGATAAGTAGTCATAAATGGCTTCGTTAAGCCCCAACCACAATTTGTGAGTGAGGCATGGGCGACCGTCGGAGCAGTTACCCTTTCCGCCACAACCAGTGGCATCCAATGGCTCACCCACCGCCACAATAATTTCCGCTATGGAAATCTTGTCCGCAGGCTTGGCGAGGTAATACCCACCACCCGTGCCGCGCACGCTTTTCAGAATTTGGCGTCGGCGCAGCCTGCAAAACAATTGCTCCAGGTAAGAGAGCGAAATCTTCTGCCGCATGCTGATTGCCGCCATATTTATCGGCCTGTCTCCGCCATACATCGCCAAATCGACCATCGCCGTTACAGCAAAGCGCCCTTTGGTAGTTAATTGCATATCACCCCCCCCTATCACAACCCCTACCGCAAAAAATTGCCAATAAAGCAGCGCGGGTAAGCAGTACCCATGGGAGGAGGAAAAACCACACTGCCTTATTGGCAAGAAGAAATATAGAATATTTTTTTCTGCTTGGGAATGTGACATGATGTCGCGCGACAAAATGTCGCACCTTCAAGGATGAAGCGGCATTTTGCGGCGAAGGCTATTGGGCTTTCCAAAATACATGACAAAATTTCCGCGTCGCATTATTTCCCTCACCCTCGTTCCCTCTCCCAGAGGGAGAGGGATGCAAAGCCCTTCTCCCTCCGGGATAATCAGCGACTTGGCTGCGGTTTCTTGCAGCCTAGTAGTTGAACCCATTAATTACGAAACATACACCGCAGACGCGTAGGGTGGGCACGGTTTTTGTGCCCACCGTTCTTCCGCGTGGGCAAACGATGAAGCCGTTTGCCCACCCTACATGATTGCTGGTTGTCTCCAAACGAAATGTTTCGTTATTTGCGATTTGCAATACTAGTCGAATGGCTAGTTGTTCCATCCAGAAGGATGGGGATGAGGGAATGTGTTTGTCATGATTTATGGAAGTATCAATAATATGCGCGCAGCGCATGTTATGTCGTAGCCACTATCTGAAATACTGCGGCATTTTTTGCCGCTTGCAGCAAAAACAATTTTTTACAAATGAGACATTGCCGGATAATCGCAGGCAGTTATACTGAAAAAAGTAGAAAATAATGTTGCCCATGCGCCCTCACCTGATGCGTTCCATTCTTTGCGCTCTGCTCTGTCTCTGGAGCAGTCTTGCACTATCCGAAGAAACTTCCGATCCGTTCGACACGCAGAAGAGGCTGCCGCTCAAGCCCGCGCTGCGCCTGGGCGGCGCAATCGGCGATCCCTGCACGGATGCCATGCCGACCGGCGCACTCAATCTGCTGGATGTGGTCAACCTCGCGCTGTGCAACAACCCGCAAACCCGCGAGGTATGGGCAAGTGCACGAGTGCAGGCGGCGCAGGTCGGCGTGAGCAAGGCAAGTTATTTTCCTGGCGCCAACCTGAGCGCTTCCGGCAATCGCACTTCTCCCGGCACCGGCCAGCGCAGCTATGGGCTGACGCTTTCGTACCTGCTGTACGACTTTGGCACCCGCGCTGCCGGTGTGGAAAGTGCGCGCCAGTTGCTGGCGGCGGCGAGCGCTACGCAGGACAGCGCGGTGCAAAGCGTTTTCCTGCTGGCGGTACAGTCTTTTTATCAGATGCAGGCTGCGCAGGCTGCGCTGGATGCTGCAAGCGAATCGGAACGCGCCGCAAAGGAAAGTTTTACCGCTGCCGCAGCGCGCTATGGCGTCGGCAGCGCAACACCTGCCGACAAGCTGCAGGCGCAGACTGCCTTTTCGCAAGCAACGCTGAATCGCATTACCGCCGACGGCAGCATGAAGAACATGCAGGGCACGCTGGCAAATATCCTCGGTCTGGATGCCAACCGGACCGTGAAGCTGGCGGCTGCGAATGCCGCAACCATTCCGGCAGATTTCGACCGTGACGTGAACACGCTGATCGAGGAAGCCAGGCTGCGCCGCCCCGATTTGCAGGCCGCTGCCGCACAGGTGAAAGCCGCGGAAGCCAGCGTCGACGCCGCGCGCGCGGCTGGCAAACCCTCCATTTCCCTGACTGCTTCAACCAATCAGACCAACGCGGCGGGCATCACCTCGCACGGTTCATCGGTCGGCATCAATCTGAGTGTGCCGCTTTTCTCCGGCTTCGCGCCAACTTACCGGATACGCGCTGCCGAGGCGCAAGTAGAAACGCAAAATACACAACTGGAACGCCTGCGCTTGCAGGTGGCGCTGGATGTATGGACGGCGTACCAAAACCTCACCACCGCGACACAATCGTTGCGCACCACCGCCGACCTGCTGAACAGCGCCGAGCAATCGGAACGTGTCGCGCTCGGCCGCTACAAGGCCGGCGTGGGCAGCATCCTCGACGTGCTGAATGCACAAAGTGCCCTGGCCAGCGCGCGCCAGCAACGTATTCAGTCCGCATTCAACTGGAACATCAGCCGTGCCACGCTCGCCCGCGCGATGGGCGGTCTGGATGAAAGCCTGCTGCGTGAAATCAGCCAAACACAAGAGAAAATCAATCATGAGTAAACTGTTGCGTTCCCCGATGGCCCTGTTTTTCCTCGCCCTTACTGTCATCACCGCAGGCGTTGCCATCTACCGGCAGTTCTACCTGGTCGCGCCGGAGCAGAAATACCGCATGCAGGCCGTGGAAACAGGCGACATCAGCCAGACCGTTTCTGCCAACGGCACGATCAATCCGGTGTCGCTGATCAATGTGGGCACGCAGGTTTCCGGCACGGTGAAGAAGCTTTATGTGGATTTCAACAGCGAGGTCGAAAAGGGACAAATCCTGCTGGAACTGGATGCCGCCCTGCTCGTCGCGCAACAGAAACAAAGCCTGGCCAATGTGCAAAGCGCCAACGCATCGCTGGAACTGGCTGCAGCCAACGAGAAACGGATACGCGACCTGTTCGCGCTGGAATATGTTTCGCGGCAGGAACTGGATACCGCGGTGCAGGCCAGAAAAGCCGCCGAAGCGCAGCTGCAACTGACGCGCGCGGCGGTGGAAAAGGACCAAGCCAACCTCGGCTATTCCGTGATCCGCTCGCCGGTATCCGGCGTGGTGGTGGACCGCTCGGTGGACATCGGCCAGACTGTAGCCGCCAGTTTGCAAACGCCAACGCTGTTCAAGATCGCGCAGGATTTATCCAAGATGCAGATTCACGCCAATTTCGCCGAGGCGGATATCGGCAGCATCCGCATCGGCCAGGCGGTGCACTTCACCGTGGATACCTTTCCGGGACGCCATTTCCAGGGCGAGGTAATGCAGGTGCGCCTGAATCCGACCACGCAACAGAATGTCGTCACCTATGATGTGGTCATCAACGTGGACAACCCCGAACAGATTTTGCTGCCCGGCATGACCGCCTATGTGAGCATCGCAGTCGCCGAACGCAAGAATGCGCTGCTGGTTCCCAATGCCGCGCTGCGCTACAAACCGTCCAATGGCGCCATACGCAAGCCCGGAGGCGGCCATCCGGGCGGCACGCCAAAAGGTGGCGCAGCGCCCAAGCAAGACGCTTTTTCCGGCAAGGTGTATGTGCTGGAGCAGGGCGAACTCGTTCCCGTCAATGTTTCGCTCGGCATCACCGACAGCCGCAATACCGAAATAACCGGGGGTAACCTCAAGGCCGACGATCAGGTCGCGGTCGGTGAAGCGCCAACGGCAAACGGCTCCGCAACAGGCAGCGGCTCGCCGATGCGCATGAGATTCTGATGGCCAACCCGGTAATTCGCATCGAAGGCCTGCACAAGTCCTACGAAACTTCTGCCGGATTGTTCCCGGCGCTGAAGGATGTCAGCCTCGACATTGCCGCCGGTGAATTCGTCGCGATCATGGGGCCGTCCGGTTCAGGCAAATCCACTTTCATGAATCTCCTCGGTTGTCTCGACAAACCCAGTGCCGGGCTTTATGTGCTGGATGGCCGCGACGTCGCGGAACTGGGCAAGGACGAACTGGCCTTGCTGCGCAACCGCACCATCGGCTTCGTGTTCCAGGGTTTCAACCTGCTGCCGCGCATGTCGCTGCTGGAGAATGTTGCCTTGCCGCTGATCTATTGCGGCGTGGAATACGGAGAGCGCCAACGGCGCGCCGGCGAAGTGCTCGCCAAGGTCGGCCTGGCAGACAAGGCCAACTCCGTGCCCAACAAGATATCCGGCGGCCAGCAGCAGCGCGTGGCAATTGCGCGCGCCTTGGTCAATTGCCCGCGCATGATTCTCGCCGACGAGCCGACCGGCAACCTTGACAGCCGCACCGGCGAGGAAATCATGGCGCTGTTCGATGAACTCAATCGCGAAGGCATCACCATCGTGCTGGTCACCCACGAAGCGGATATCGCACAGCATGCCAAGCGCCAGGTGCATTTCCTCGATGGACGCATTGTCAGCGACCATGCTACGCCGCATATGGAGGTAGCGCTATGAACACAGCAAAAACAATTCACCACGAAGGACACGAAGAACACGAAGATTTTTCATGCGATTACATGACGCCAGATATTCACCAACAAGGCAATTTTTATTTGTTAATGCAACATGCAGTTTTTCTTCGTGGCCTTCGTGTTCTTCGTGGTTCAAAGGAAGTAACAGCATGATCTTCGCCATGCTCGGCGAGGCATGGCGCGCGATGGGCGCCAACCGGCTGCGCACCTTGCTGACCATGCTCGGCATGGTGATCGGCGTCGGTGCGGTGGTGCTGATGATGTCCATCGGACAAGGCGCGCAATATGCCATCAAGCAAACCATCACCGCGATGGGCAGCAATCTGTTCATATTGCATTCCGGCAGCACGACATCCGGCGGAGTGCGTACTGGCAGCGGCGGTAATTTTACGTTGACGGTCGGCGATGCCGAGGCCGTCGCCGAACTGCCCGGCGTACAAACGACTGCGCCGATTCACCCCGGCAACGCCCAAGTCGTTTACGGGCCGAACAACTGGAATACTTCCGTCATCGGCACTACGCCGAGCTATCTTGATGCACGCTCCTGGGTGGTTACTTCGGGTTCGGCATTCACCAACTCGGATGTGCGCTCCGCCACGCGCGTCGCGCTGATCGGCAAGACCGCCGCGCAGAACCTGTTCGGCGACGAAGACCCGGTCGGCAAGACCATCCGCATCCGGCAAAGCCCGTTTGTCATTCTCGGCACATTGGCGGCCAAGGGTCAAAGCATGGATGGACGCGACCAGGACGACACGCTCATCATTCCGCTCACCACCGCGCAACGCCAGGTGTTCGGCACCCAGTTTCCGGGGTCGGTACGTTTGATAATGGTGCAGGCCGCCAGCCAGGAAATCATGCCGTCGGTGGAAAAATCCATGACCGAACTATTGCGCCAGCGGCACCGCATCCGCGAAGGCATGGAAGATGATTTCTTCCTGCGCAACCTGACCGCCGTGGCCGATTCCGCCGAGGAAAGCACACGCACCATGTCGTTGCTGCTCGGTGCGATCGCCTCGGTTTCGCTGCTGGTCGGCGGCATCGGCATCATGAACATCATGCTGGTTTCGGTGACCGAGCGTACCCGCGAAATCGGCATCCGCATGGCTATCGGCGCGCGCGAACGCGACATCCTGCTGCAATTCCTACTGGAAGCGATCATCATCTCGATAGGCGGGTGCTTCATCGGACTGCTGCTCGGCATCGGTGGCGCGCTGCTGGTCAACGAGCTGACCGGCACGATGGTCATCATCTCGGCCAGTTCGGTCGTCGTCGCATTCGGCGTGGCGGCGACGGTGGGCATCTTTTTCGGCTTCTACCCGGCCAGGAAAGCCGCGCAACTCGACCCGATCGAGGCGTTGCGCTATCAGTAGCAAAACAATTTGGCGGGGTATTTGAGATTTGCCACGCCAGTCAGGCGCAGCATGAGCCCATATCCCTGATTGCGATTGTCGGCAATCAGAATCGCATGCTATTCTCGGGCATCCTGAAACAACTTCCCTGAAGCAGCGCAAGCCAAATGCCCGTCTCCATCAAGACCCCGCAAGAAATTGAAAAAATGCGCATTGCCGGCCGCCTGACCGGCGAAGTACTCGACTACATTATCCCGTTCGTCAAGGTGGGCGTGACGACCAACGAACTGGACAGGCTGTGCCATGACTTTATTGTCAACGTGCAACATGCCATCCCCGCGCCGCTCAATTACGCGCCCGGCGGGCATCCGCCCTATCCAAAATCGATTTGCACTTCGATCAATCATCAGGTCTGCCACGGTGTGCCCAACAATAAGGCGCTCAGGAACGGCGACATCGTGAACATCGACATCACCGTTATCAAGGATGGCTATCACGGCGACAGCAGTCGGATGTTCTGTGTCGGCGCGCCATCGATCATGGCCAGACGCCTGTGCGAGAACACCTGGCAAGCGCTGTGGCGCGGCATCCGCGTGGTCAGGCCGGGCGCCTATCTGGGCGACATCGGCCATGCCATCCAGAGCTTCGTCGAACCGTTGGGCTACAGCGTAGTGCGCGAGTTTTGCGGACACGGCATCGGCCGGCAATTCCATGAAGAACCGCAGGTGCTGCATTACGGCCGCCCGAAGACTGGAATACAGCTCGAACCCGGCATGACCTTCACCATCGAACCGATGATCAACGCCGGCAAGGCAGCCATCAAACATCTTAACGACGGCTGGACGGTCGTTACCAAGGACCACAGCCTGTCGGCGCAATACGAGCACACCATACTCGTCACCGATGCCGGCTTCGAAGTGTTGACTGTTTCCGATGGCTGCCCTCCACCGCCAAACCCATAGCCCCATTGGCACGCTGCGCGAATTGTTGCGCAGCGACCGCACTGCGCTCGAGCAAGGCTTTCTGAAGCACAACAATGCAGCGCGCTTGCTCGCTGCGCACACCCGTTTGATCGACCGCTATCTGCGCCGCGTCTGGCGACAACTTGCCATGCCTGACCGTATCGCACTGGTGGCGGTGGGCGGCTATGCGCGCCGCAGGCTATACCCAAGATCCGATATCGACCTGCTGATCCTGCTGGACGCCGAACCGGATGACGCCTTGCAGCAACAATTGCAGCAGTTCATCGCGATGCTATGGGATATCGGACTGGAAGTCGGCCACAGCATCCGCACCGTCGGTCAATGCATGAACGAGTCCGCCGATATCACCGTGCAGACCAATCTGCTTGAAGCGCGCCTGCTCTGCGGCAACAATCCACTGTTCAATGAATTGTGCGATAGCGTGCAACAGCACCTCGACTTGCGCGCCTTTTATCTTGCCAAGCTGCAAGAGCAGCAGCAGCGTCACGCACGCTACGCGGAAGCCGATTACAATCTTGAGCCGAACCTGAAGGAAAGCCCGGGTGGCCTGCGTGACTTGCAGACCGTCACCTGGATCGCGCGTGCGGCCGGCCTGGGAACACACTGGAGTGAACTTGCGCAAATCGGGCTGCTCACGGCTGTCGAAGCGCGCCAGGTTGCGCGCCACAGCGCGCTGCTGGCAACACTGCGCATCCGCCTGCATTACCTCGCCAGGCGGCGCGAGGACCGTTTACTGTTTGATTTTCAGACTGCACTTGCCGCACAGTTGAACATTGCCGCATCGGCCAACCGCCGCGCCAGCGAGCATCTGATGCAGCGCTACTACCGCACCAAACTGGCGGTGCTCCAGTTCAACGCCATCATGCTGCAGAACCTGCATGACTATTTATTCCACGAAACACCGGCACAACGCATGCTGAACGAGCGATTCATGATGGTCGGCACGCTGCTGGATATCCGTGACGAGCAGTTATTCGAGCACACGCCGGAGGCGATCTTCGAGCTGTTCCTGCTGATGGAGCAGCATGCCGAATTGACCGGCATCAGCGCGAAGACGCTGCGCGCGCTGTGGCGAGGGCAACGCATGGTTGATGCGGCATTTCGCCGCGATCCGCTGAACTGCGCGCGTTTCATGGAAATTTTGCGCCAGCCGCACGGCGTGCTGCACGCGCTGCGGCGCATGAACCAGCACGGCATCCTCGGGCGCTACCTGCCCGCCTTCGGACGCATCGTCGGGCAGATGCAGCATGACCTGTTCCACGTCTATACCGTGGACGAGCATATCCTTAAGGTGGTGCGCAATCTGCGCCGTTTCGCCGCGCCGGAATTAGCGCAGGAAATTCCGCTTTGCAGCAAATTGATGAGCGAATTTGCCCGTCCGGAAGTGCTGTATATCGCCGGATTATTCCACGATATTGCCAAGGGGCGCGGCGGAGACCATTCGCAACTGGGCAAGAAAGACGCGCGCGCATTCTGCGTGCAACATCAACTCGGCAACGCCGATACCGACCTGATCGTGTGGCTGGTCGAGCACCATCTCACCCTTTCCGCCACGGCACAAAAGCAGGACTTGTCCGATCCGGAAGTGATCGCCGCCTTTGCCGATAAAATAAAAAATGACCGCTACCTTGTCGCGTTGTATCTGTTGACCGTCGCGGACATACGCGGTACCAACCCGGAAATATGGAACGCCTGGAAAGCCAGGCTGATGGAAGACCTGTTCCGGCAGACACGCCGCTACCTGAGCGATGGCAGGGTGGCTGACCGGCTTGGAGAAATCCGCCATGCGGCAGCCGACGCGCTCAACCTTTATGCGCTGCCGCCTGATTCCTACCAGCTGTTATGGGCGCAGCTCGATGACAGTTACTTTCTGGATCACGACCCGCAGGAAATTGCCTGGCATACCCGCCTGCTGGCATTCAAGGTCAATGCTGACACGCCCATTGTAAAAGCGCGGCTGAGCCGTGCCGGCGAAGGCTTGCAGGTGATGGTGTATTGCCCGGACCAGCGCGCCCTGTTTGCGCGCATCTGTAATTTTTTTGCGCGCATGAATTACACCATTGCCGAGGCCAAGATTCACACCACACAGCACGGCTACGCGCTGGACAGTTTCCAGATCATGGAGGCCTCGCATGGCGACACAGCCTACCGCGACATCATGACCTACATCGAATTCGAGCTGGCGCAGCAGATTGCGCAAGCCAAACCGATTGTGTTGGCCACATCAAGGCGCGTCAGCCGGCAACTCAAATATTTCCCGATCAACACTGAGACCGAGATCAAGCCGGACAACAAGGGAATGTATGTGCTATCGCTGGTTGCCGGAGACCGTCCCGGTCTGCTGGCGCACATTGCACTTGTTCTGGACAAGCACAACATCCGCCTGCATCGCGCCAAGATCAACACGCTGGGCAGCCGCGCCGAGGATATATTCTGGATCAGCGGCGCAGCGCTCGCGCAGCCTGAACAGACAAAAGCGTTACGCGCCGCCCTGGCGGGATGTTGCTAAACATAACGACATAAATGCTGCCGAATAAACAACCGTTCGCCCTGAGCTTGTAGAAGGGTGAACAGCCTTATTGGGAGCCGTTTATGGTTCGACAGGCTCTGATGAAACAACTAAGGGAGCAAGAAATTACAAACGTACCAATAATGACTTTGGCCGGGATGTTCATTACCCATGAGCCTCATGTTTTTTGTAGGGTGGGCAAACAGCTTCATCGTTTG
>Ga0209343_10004486_pt1 | contig 17226 bp, 12 predicted proteins | sample RifCSPlowO2_02_FD_184026 | JGI IMG/M metagenome (GOLD analysis project Ga0209343, IMG submission 184026) | Groundwater microbial communities from Rifle, Colorado - Rifle CSP2_plank lowO2_0.2 (SPAdes) (version 2) | ecosystem: Environmental > Aquatic > Deep subsurface > Groundwater | place... | reverse complement strand
CCGCGCCGACGGTAACCGCAAAGTCACCTGGTCCGCACGTCGCGCCAGTGGCAAGCAAACTCTCTACTACCGCCTGGTGCTGACCAAGCGCTACAGCGGCGAGCAAGCCAAAGCCAAGGGTCCGATCTTCCGCGACAGCATCCCGGTTGAAGGCGCCGAGAAGATTGCTGCCGAAGCGTTGCTGGCACCTATTCGCCAGCACTCAGCGGACGTTGAAACCTTTATCAGCGAGACCATCAAGCGGGTTAACAACAGCAATGATGACAACGTCAAACTGCTGCTGGGCGGCGATGCCTCTACCCCGAACAAAGCCAAAGTAATCGAACTGCTGCTGTCCATCGCCCATGTGCCAATGGAGCGCGTACACACCATTCGCCTGGCTGCGGATATCCAGCAAAACCCAGAACTGTGGCTACGCAGCTTCAACGGCGAGAATTGGCTGTATTTCAACCCAGAAAGCGGCGAGCAAGGCTTGCCGGTTGATCGCCTGGTCTGGTGGATTGGCGATGACAACCTGGTCAACCTGGAAGGCGGCAAGCAGGCGCAAGTCAGCTTCAGCCTGAACAACAGCGAAATGAACGCCATTCGCCTGGCCAAGCTGACCGACGAAAATACCGACGCTGACTTCCTCGAATACAGCTTGTACGGTCTGCCGCTGCAAACTCAGCAAACCTTCATGATCATGGTGATGATCCCGATTGGCGTGCTGGTGATTCTGATCCTGCGTAACCTCGGTGGCCTGCAAACTCTGGGTACCTTCACCCCAGTTCTGATTGCCCTGGCTTTCCGTGAAACCCAGTTAGGCTTCGGCATTATCTTGTTTACCGTGATAACCGCTCTGGGTCTGTCGCTACGCTCCTACCTCGAGCACTTGAAGCTGCAGATGCTGCCAAGGCTATCGGTGGTGCTGACCTTTGTAGTGGTGCTGATTGCGGTGATCAGCTTGTTCAGCCATAAGCTGGGCCTGGAACGCGGCCTATCCGTAGCCCTGTTCCCAATGGTAATTCTGACCATGACCATCGAGCGCCTGTCGATCACCTGGGAAGAGCGCGGCGGCGGCCATGCCTTCAAGGTCGCCATCGGCACCCTGTTCGCTGCCACCCTGGCGCACCTGCTGATGAGCGTGCCGGAGCTGAACTACTTTGTGTTCACCTTCCCGGCCGTACTGATGATCCTGGTGGGCTTCATGCTGGCGATGGGTCGCTACCGTGGCTACCGCCTGACCGAACTGTTCCGCTTCAAAGCCTTCCTCAAGGACTAATGCCATGTTCGGTCTGATCAAGACGTGGAAAGCCCTGGAAGCCAAAGGCATCATGGGCATCAATCGGCGTAACGCGGACTACGTGCTGAAGTACAACAAACGGCACCTGTACCCGATCGTCGATGACAAGATCATCACCAAAATGCGTGCTATCGAAGCGGGTATCGATGTGCCGGAAATGTACGGCATCATCGATACCGAAAAAGGTATCGATAACCTGCGTGCAATCATCGGTGATCGCCCGGACTTCGTGGTCAAGCCAGCGCAAGGCGCTGGCGGTGACGGCATCCTAGTGATCGCCGATCGCTTTGAAGAGAAGTACAAAACTGTCTCAGGCAAGATCATCAGCCACGAGGAGATCGAGCATCAGATCTCCAGCATCCTGACCGGGCTCTACTCCTTGGGCGGTCACCGTGATCGCGCGCTGATCGAATACCGGGTCACACCCGACCAGATCTTCAAGAGCATCAGCTACGAAGGCGTACCAGACATTCGAATCATCGTGCTGATGGGCTATCCAGTGATGGCCATGCTGCGCTTGCCGACGCGCCAATCCGGCGGCAAGGCCAACCTGCACCAGGGCGCTATTGGTGTCGGTGTAGACCTGGCCACCGGCGTGACCCTGCGCGGCACCTGGCTGAACAACAAGATCAGTAAGCACCCGGACACCACCAATGCGGTAGACGGTGTGCAACTGCCTAACTGGGACGGCTTCATGAAGCTCGCCGCCGGCTGCTACGAGCTGTGCGGGCTGGGCTATATCGGCGTGGACATGGTACTTGATCAGGACAAGGGCCCGTTGATTCTCGAACTCAACGCCCGCCCTGGCCTGAACATCCAGATCGCCAACGACTGCGGCCTCACCCACCGTGCCCACGCAGTCGAGGCGCGTATCGCCGAACTGCAGAAAAAAGGCATCGTCGAAACCGCCGAAGAGCGCGTGCGCTTCTCGCAAGAGCTGTTTGGCCATGTCTCGATTGCGCAAATCTGATTGATCGCACAAACAAAAAAGCCCGGACAAGTCCGGGCTTTTTTATGGCTGTTTGATTGAGTCGCTAACGCACAATCGCCAATTCGAATGCGCCTTCATCGCTGTGTGCATGGGTCTGCATACCAGTCTCATCGACTGTCAGCGCCTGCAGGGGCCGCTTGAAGGGTTTGTTATCCAGGGTTTGCAGGCTGCGATCTTCATCCGTAGTCAATAGCAGCACATAGTGCTCACCGGCGGCGGCTCTTACCGGCACAGTGCCTTCGATAAAGGCATAGCGATACCAAGTTTCCGCATGCAGCTGATACACCGCATCACTCACCAGGCGCGTTGGCTGCTTGGCCTGATCAAGGAACAGCAAGGAGGGATACGCGACCTGCTTGTTGGCGAAGCTGCGAATACGCAAACCGAAGTCGTACTGCGAGCGTGGCAGTTTCAGGGCAGCGTAGTAGCTCTTGCCCATGGGAAAATCCAGGCTGGGGGAAAAGCGATTGAGCTCTTCATAACGTGGTTCATCGGCGCTGATAGGGGTGAAATCTTCCTCACTCAATTGCCCACAGCAACGCTCGACTAGTTCCTGATAGCGCCCCTCAACCTTCTCTTCAGTACCCGCCAGCAAGGCCTGCATCGCGGCAGTGGGCTGCCCATCCAGCCCCGGCAAAGTGTGTGATTTAGCGTCAAAGGTCACTTCCCTACCCTGGGTCAGCGGCACATTGTGCAAGGAGGGTGTCGGCGCGTTGGCTCCCTTGGGCGGGACCTTGGAGTTACGCATGCGGCCCTGCTCATCCACCCAGGTGAAGTAGCGTCCATCCTGCTCGTCACGGGCAAAATCGCGCCCCTCCAATACATCCGAGCTGATGTAAGCACTGGAGCGCTCACCCGTACCCAGAAGAACCTCATTACCACCGGCTTGCACCTGCTGACCCGCATAGAATCTGTTCTGCAAATTGCCGCTTGCGTCCACCCAGGTGAAATAGCGTCGCTTGCTTTCACCAGTGCTCTTGCTACCAGGCCAGACTGCTGCTTCACCGTCATTCAAGCGCGCCTGATCGCTGCGCTGGATATTGCCGGTAGCCGTCTGTTGATGCGCCACGTAGCGATTGTCGACAAAACTGTTGTGCACCCGCCCCTGATCATCCACCCAGGTTAAATAGCGGCCGCTGGCGCTGGCCTGCGTAGCCACCATAAAACCCACCAGCATCAGCACAATACGCATGACTGAATCCTAGAAAGTGGTGCGATAGGTCAATGCCAATACATAGGCTTTGACACTGGTTTTAACATCCAGATCGGCATAGGGGTTGTACACCATGCTGTCGATGGATGAGCAGTTGATATTGCAACTGGAACGCGCCGGGATGTCCTGTTTACTGACCAGATAGTTGAAGCCCAGATCGATCACAGTGTCCTTATCCCACTGATAACCCACCCCGAGACCATAGAGTTTGGCATCCCCAAGAGGTGCCAGTACATCAGCCTTGTTGCCGGGAATGGCTGAAGGTCTTGGCTCATACCCCATACGCAAACTCAGGCGGTCATTGACCTGGTATTCGACACCAACGGCCCAACTCCAGACGGACTCATAACCACGGTCAAGAATGATGCTGGTGGACGTGGCGTTCTCAGGTGAGAACAGACTGGCGATGGTCAGGATATCCAGCTGACGGTCGAACTCCAGTTCGAACTTGTCCCAGGCTGCATAGTCGGTCCACTTCACATCCAGGTTGATCTGCCAACGCTCATGCGGCTTGAACTTGATACCGCTGGCAAAGTGGGCCGGATAGGTCATATTCAAGGAAACGTTGCCCTGCTCCTTATCGAACAAGCCATCCGGTGTCAGGGTATTGAACACCGCACCGATAAATGAGCCGTCCAAGCCCTGCCAGAAACCCTGCCAATTCTCCGAATAATCCACCACATAGCGCCCTTTCAAGCGCATCCTGGCCTCACTTTGATACACCGCACCCAACGCAAACCAGTCGCTTGGCTCCCACAGAAAGCCGACGTTCCAGGTAGGTGAAAGGGTTTGCTGCATATCGATATCGATATTGGCGATGTCAGTGAACGGACCTAACTCACCGCCACAAATATTCAGGAAAATCTCGAACGGATTACTGTCAACCAAGCACAACGCATCCTGAGCAACACCGACAAACCCAGTGAGGATGCCAGGCGCACGAAAATCCTGATTTAGCGCCATCGCCTGATGGGAAAAACCGATAGACAACCCCAGTGATAACTCGTCATTGACCTGATACGCCAGCGAAGGTGAAAAGTAGGTCAGGCGCTGGATAACCAATTCCTTGCCTTGATAACGCCCTGGGTCGTCATCGTCACGGGCAAAACCCAGTGCTTGTGGCGTGTACATATTGGTAGCAAAGGTCAATTTGGAGCCTGGGGGCGTGATCGACAACCCTGCCAACGGAGCAAACAGCATCGGCAACTCCGTTGCACCGCCCACCCCAGGCAGATACATCATGGCCGCACCGGCTCGGCTGGATGAGTTGGCAACCGGGTCGTTGTCGAGGCCAAGAAAGTTACTTCCGTAACCTTCAGGCGCATCAAAATCGGCACGAATATCCATCATCCCAGTGATGAATTTGACCGTCGTTTGTCGACCTTTCAACTTGCTTAAGGCGGCCGGGTTGTAATGCACAGAGTCGATTCCGACAAAGTCAGCCGTAACTGCGTTGCCAAGTGCCATAGCCTTAGGGCTACCAATCGTTAGATTTTGCGCCAACTGTGCCTGGGCGAGCCCACAACAGAGCGAGGCTACCCAAAAAATCGCCTGCGTCAGCAGCGAAATTCGCGTATTCATAAGAAGGTTCGCTCGCGTCTATTGGGCCTTCAGGCCTTTGATATCCAAAGGCATGGAGATGCCCAACAGCACATCTGGCGAATCTTCAGTCATCCCAAAACCGGCGCTGACGTTGACGATGCGTTCAGGTGAGGTTCGTAAACCCAGCGAGAAGTTCATTACCGCGCTGGTCTGTCCACTGCCCTCAGCTTCACCATCGGCGAAAGTGAAGGTCGGCTTCAAGGAGTGCGACATCTGGTAAGAGGTCGCCAGCGACACGTCATAGGAGAGTGCATAGGCAAAACCCATGCTCAGCGAGAATGAGGATCCGGGATCAACCTCTTCAAGTAGTCGCCCCCCACGCACTTGACCGATACCGGTGATGGGCATGTTGTAGGTGTATCCGAGAGATCCGAATAACACGACCGGATCGATCACATAGGACATATTCGCCCCGACGCCCAGGCTGTAAGTACCGCTGCCCGTCGCCAGATCACTTTGGCTATTTATGTCATAGGGGCTGTTACCTGTTGGCAAGCCCAGGGTTGCATACAGCGTGGTCACCGGTTTGCCGCGCAAGGATGTCCACGGCTGCCAACGCAGGCTGGCGGAGATATCGCCCAGACTGTAGGCATTTAAATCACGCTCAGTGTCGTATTTGGCAATCATGGGCAAACGAACGCTAAAGGTCAGGTTGTCCCACACGCCGTAGTCAAAGGTGAACGAGTTGGTGAAGGTATGCTGCGCTTCGCCCTGAGAGACCACGCTGAACACGTTGTTACCTGTGCGAACAGTCTCCACCACCGTGTCGCGCAGCAGCGAATAATCGAAACCATAGGTCAACGTCCGCTCACCCTTTTTCAGCAGGGTGTAGCTTTTCTCCGCAGCCTGGAACACCTCTTCCAGCGCCTTGGCGCTGTCGGCGTCGTCATCCTGCTTGCTCAGCGCCTCACGTGCCTGATCGACCGAAGCCGGATCGGCAAGTACCCCTGAACTGGCAGCCCCAGCCAGCATGGCCAGCCATACATAATGCAAAACTCTCATGGCGCAGCCCCCAAATATTTATTCTTATGCCGGGCGTTTTACTTGCGTCGGATATAGCGAATATCGCCCTCGGAACCCAGCTCTGTGGCTTGGTTCTCGGTGAACTTGGTCATCTGTGGAAACTCGCGAAATGCCAGCAAGCTGATGGTGCGGTCATCGATGATGCGCAAATCCTGCTCGCTCAAGGCAAGGGCATTTGGCGGCTCATTGCCATTGGGGAAAATCACAAACAGCACGTTCTGATCCCAGATTTCCTCAAAACGCGTACGAGTAAAACTGATATTGCCAAGTGCCGGGTCCGCAACAAACACATGGTCGTTGTACACATCGCGCACCACCACAAAGTGTTTGAAGCCGGCATATTCGATCGGCACGATGGCTGGATGCTCAAGCGCGTCGAGATCAGCAAAGCCCGCCCGAAAACCACCGCTTTTGTAACCCAACGCGGTGACAAAGCGCTTCATATCGAGCAGGGAAAACCCACGCCGCTCAACGATTTTGTCAGCCTCACCAAACTGCAACAGGCCTTCCATCACCTGGCGCTCCTGCAGGTTACGGCCAAGGAAATAATCCAGCAGCGAGGTCAGCGCAGCCGATCCACAGCTGTAGTCATAGGCCTGACGAATCACATTGCGAAACTGCAACTGGCTCATCGGTTCAAGCGTCACCGTCTCACGCAAAGGCCCATTCGGCAGCAAGTGCTGATTGATATGCACAGTACCCGGCGCAGGCGGTTTGGTATCCACCGCCTCGCTAAAGCCCCACACACCGATCAGGCTGCCCAGCAGAATCTCGATCATCAGCCAACCGCACTCCTATCCAACAAGAGAAAAGTCCTACCGGCCGAAGCCGGTAAGACTTTTCATCACGCGGAACAACTAAGCGAACTTAGTGGCCCCAGACTTTTACGGTGGTACCAGCCATGTTCATGTCGTTAACAGCCAGGGAGCCGATGCTTGCAGCGTTTGTGTCACCAATTTTGATAGCACCCACGCTCAGCTGACCAGTGATGGTCGGCAGGCTGATTTGCAGCTGCTGAGTGCCACTGGCGTTTTCCACCACGTCAACTTTGACGGGAGCAGTGTCGGAGATGTTGAAGCCGGTGAAGGCAACGGTTTCCATACGCAGCGAACCGCCGCCAGCGTCGCCGTCGGTGTAAACCAGGCTGCCAATGGTGCCGTTGAAGCTACCGGAGATGCTGATGCCGTCCTGACCGGTTACGGTTGCCAGAGCAGTGTCATCCATGGCCTTGAGCTCAGCCTGAGCCATGAAAGGAACAGCCAGAACAGCGGTGGCCAGGGCCAGTTGCTTGAGGGTTTTCATTGTTATTGTCTCCACAGTTCACTAATGGGTTGTCCCCGGCAGGCTGCTCTGGACTCCTGTCCGTCTCAGCTAGCGGCGTGCGCCGCTCACCAGGTCTGACACTGCTTCCCTATTCGCGTCAGGCTTGGAATCGTGAAGCACCATGCTTCTCGTCCTGACGTTAAAACTACTGGTGCAGGCCCTGGCTGCCAGCCCATCCAAGGGATGGAGCGCCCATCTGGCGCAAATCCGGCAGCCAATCCTCAGGCCTCGCTCAACAACCCTAGGCTCTTGCCCTTCAAAACCGCTTGCGTGCGGCTGCGCACACCTAGCTTGGCGAACAGGTTGTGCAGGTGCCATTTGATGGTGGCCTCAGACAAATGCACCGCCTGGGCGATATCACGGTTCGACAAACCAGCCGCGACAAAGCGCAAAATCTCCCGCTCTCGATGGCTAACATCTTGATTTTCATCGAAAGTTTCTAGGTCTATAGACAACCGACGGCATTGCTCGCGCAGCTGTTCAGCCAGTCCTTGCCAGGCGCTGGCTCGCTTGGATTCCGCACTGTGCCAAGCGTCCCAGAGCGGTAGCAGCCAGAGTGCGTCATCCAGAAACATGCGCCGGTAACCGCTGGCCCAGGCATCCTCTAGCATGGTTTTGAGCAAGGCAAAGGCCTTGTCGCTGTTACCTTTGCGCCAGTACGCCACAGAAAGTAACAAGGAAAGACGCAAGCGCCGATCACGCTGATGCTCGGCCGTCTGTTTGGCTAGGCAGGCTTCGAGTATGGCTTGCGCCTTGTCAGCACGTCGCTCGCACAGGGCCAGTCGCGCCTCCGACAAGACCTGCACGGTTTCCGCATCGGCATACCGTCCAGGCGGCAGGACCGCTAGGTGGCGTTGCAGCTGCAGGCAGGTGCGCTCGGCCTCATTGGGCTTACGCAGCCACAGTAGAAACTGCACCTTGCAGCTCATGCCCAGGGCATAGACGCGCTCATACCCAGGACCATGCAAACCGGCCAACCATTCGTCCAGCTCAGCCAGAGCCGACTCACCCTCGCCAGCAAAGAACCGCGCCTTGGCCATCACCAGTTTGCCGCGACTGATCAGTTCAACCGGCGTGGCTACGTCGCGCCAGGTGGTTGCCAGCGGCAGCTCAGCGAGAATCGCCGCATGCCGATCCTGCTCATACAGCAAATCCGCATAGGCCAGAGCCAACGGTCCGCCGACCCGACTGCGCCGACCAAATACCTGCTCGACCCGCGCGCGCGCGCTTTCAGCCAAGACGCGGCCGCGCTCGGGCTGGCCCATTTCCTTGCAAATCAGTGCCTCAATCAGGCTGACCACCGCATGCAGGTATTCGCTATCGGCCTGCTCCAGGTTATCGCGCGCCACCGCAATCGATTTGGCCGCCTCACCGAATTCGCCCAGCAGCGCGTAGGCCGCGGCCTGAATGCAGGACATGCTGGCGCGGAAAATCGGCTGATTATCGGGCACCAGGGACAGCCAGTGCCGCGCCACTTTCAGCGCGCCCTCCAGCTTGTCCTGATACAGCAGCACCAGCGCCTTGAGCACTTGAGCCACGGCCAGCAGCACTGCCAGACCAAAGTGCATCGGCTTGCCACGCCCCTGCATCAGACGCGTGCTGACCTCTTCAATTAAAGCTTCGGCCTCGGCGTACTTCTGCTCGAAGGCCAGCTGCCAGGCGTAGAAAATCTGGAACACCGGATGTTCACGGATGACCTCCGAGGGCACATCCTTGAGGATCGCTAGGATGCCGTACACCTGATTACCCGCAATCAGCGTCGCGCCCTGGCGTTCCAGCAACTCAGCGGCAAATGCGTAATCCCGCGCGCGCAGGGCGTATTTGACCGATTTATCGGTCAGTTCATGGCTTTCACACCAACGAGCTGCGGCATGCAGCAGATGGGTTGGATCACCCGCACGGCTGAGGCGGCCCTGAAGAAACTCGGCAAACAAGTGGTGATAGCGAAACCACTCGCCCTGCTCGTCCAGCGCGATGATAAACAGCTGGGCCGTTTGCAGGCGCTTGAGCATTTGCGCGCCATCCGTGCGACCGGTCAGGGCGTTGCACAACTCGGCATTGAACTCATCCAGCACCGAAGTCTGATCAAGAAACAGCTGCTGATCCTGCGGCAGATGATCAAGCACGTCCTCAGCCAAGTAATCAGCGATATTGCGCTCAGTGCCTGACAGCCCTGAGAGAAATGCAGCGCGCTCGGGCTGCCGCGCCAGTGCCAGCGCCACCAGGTGCAAGGCCGTAATCCAGCCTTCGGTACGCCGGTGTAGCAAGTCCAGCTCGGCACTGCTCAGCTGCAGCTGCTTAAGCTCATGAAAATAGGCTTCCGTCTCGCCTCGAGTCAGGCGCAGCTCGTCTGCCTTGATCCACAGCGCCCAGGGCGAAATAACCGGCTGCTCATCGAGAAAACGCGGTTTGTAGCGCGTGCTACCGATCATCCGCACATTGGCCGGCACCTGCTTGACGAAGTAATTGACCAGCGGCCCCAGATCGACATGCCGCACGCGATGAAAGTCATCAAAGATCAAGTACAGATCGCCTTGAACCCTTTTCAGGTCGCCGATAAACGAATCCATCAGCAGCTCATTCGGCACACTCAGGTCGTCACGCAACAGACGTGCGGTGCTTGCTCCAAAGCCAGGCAGTTGCGCCTCAATGGACGCGATCAGGTAATGCAGCAAACGTTGTGGCTCGCTGTCGGCCTCATCGCAGGACAACCAGGCGACCCGCGCACCAGTCTCCAGCAAGCGCAGACGAAACTGACTCAGCACCGTACTCTTGCCAAAGCCCGCCGGCGCGCTGAGTAGAATCAGACGCTGCTCGCGCGCCTTGAACAACCGGTCAAGCAAGGCATCGCGGGCCAACAACGGGCGGCCGGCGGACTCAGCAGGAAACAACTTGGTGCGCAGTAACGGTAACTTGCCCGGACGGGGTTTCGATTGGCTATTCATTGATCAAGAAGACTCAGTTCACGCGCGCGGCGGATGGCTTGTGTGCGGTTACGCACCTTGAGCTTTTCGTAAATGTTGTGCAGGTGCCATTTGACTGTGCCGAGGGCCAATGACAATTGCTGGCCGATCTCGTCATTCGACATGCCCTGAGCAGCGAGGCAGACCACCTCACGCTCGCGCTCGGTCAGCCCCTCTTCGAGTACTTCCTGCGACTGCCGCGCACTGTTGCCCGGCCAGATAGCCAGCAAAGCACGGATAAACCCCTGCAGCGCCGGCTGGCGTTCGGCGGCTTCCAGCTGCTGGAGCAACAAGCGAATAGCTTCGCCCTCCTCGACAAACAAGCTACGCACACCTTCGCGCTCGGCACCAATCAAACATTGCACCAGCAAACTCTGCGCACGCTCCTGGTAGCCCAAACGCTGATAACTCAGCGCCGCCAGCAAATCGAGCCGCAAGCGATGCAAACCGTGCCAGTTATCCAACAACATGCCGCGCAGCTGAGTGATTTCATGCAGCGCTTCGCTGTAATGGCCGCGCGCCTGCTGCAGGCGAATGCGGGTCAGGCCGCGCACCCACAGCACGGGGTTAAAACGCATGTGCTGGTAATGCTCGGCCAGCTTGCTCCAGTCCACCGTTTTGAGGCGTTGCTCAGCGCGCTTGAGGCGGTCCGCTGCAGGCTCCTGAAGAATCTGCACCACCTCATCGGCCACCGCTTGGGCATAGAAACGCCAGGACTGGTTGCGCGCGGCAAGGTTCTGCATCAGCACCAGGCTGGCATAGGCTTCCTTGGGGTTATCCTGCATGCGCTGCACATGGGCCATGCACAGCATGCCCTGGGCATATAGATCGATCGGATTGATCACATCCACCGTGGCCAGCGCCCAGCGCAGGCGCTCCTCAATACCGTCCAAGCGTCCTTGGTTGTAGGCAATCAGGGCTTCGGTGATGGTCGGTAGCGCCAATGCCCGCGATCGATCGGAAAACCAGGGTATGACCCGCGCGCGCAACTGGGCGAACAGCAGCTCGGCCTGACGGATCTGCCCCTGCTCCAGACTCAGCAGCACCTCGACGTTGGCCAACTGCATATCCAGATAGCGCCCTTCGAGGAAGTGATTGCGCTGCTGCGCCAGAGCCAGCAAACGTTTGGCCTGGTCCGGCTGGCCGATCATCACATTGGCCAGCGCACCGACGATCAGCATCGCCACTTCAAGAAAGGCGGTGTGCTGGCCCAGCTGCACTTCAACCCGCCGCGCCAGGGCAATGCAGGTCTGCAGATCATCCTTCTGCAAGGCGATAACCGACTTGATCGCCAGAGTTGCCAACAACTTGTCGCTAAGCGGCGCGCCCTGCTTGGCTTCCGTCCAACGCTCAAGCAGCTCATCGAGCATGCGGTTGGCTTCCACCAGCCCCAGCTCGGCGGCACGGGTCCAGACATCGGCGAGTACCAGCACGGGAAAGCGCTCGGCAATCTCATCCGGTACGTGCTGACGCCATTTGTAGATCAGGTTGAGCTGACCACGGTTGATCAACTCCAGGCCGCAACCATCGACCAACGCGGCGAGCATTTCCGGGTCTTCGGCGAGGCACGCATGCTCAATGGCTAGGTTCTGCATATGGTGGTTGGTGAACCACAGGCTGGCGTTGAAATGCAGCTGCTTGAAACGCTCCGGGTCGCGCTCTTTCAGGCGGCTGCGCAGGAATTCGGCAAACAGGTTATGAAAGCGATACCACTGTCTTTCGCGGTCCAGCGGTAGGAGGAACAGCTGCATCGCTTCTAGCTCTTCCAGCAACTGCTGGCCGTCATGCCGCCCGGTCAGGGCATTAGCCAGGTCACCACTGAGCTGCTGCGCCACACCCAGAGCCAGCAGGAGTTCTTGTTTGTCGGCGGGCAACTGCTCGAACACGCTACGCAGCAGGTACGCACCCACAGCGACCTGATCCGTGCCCATGTCGGCAATCTGTGCAGCGGCCTGGGGTTGATGACGCAGCCAGAGGCTGGCCAAGTGCACGCCCACCATCCAACCTTCGGTCTGGCTGTACAGCGCCGAAAACGCCACGGCATCCAGCTGCAAACCGCAGCGCTGCAAGTAATCGCGGGTTTCCGCCTTGCTCAAGCGCAGTTCCTGCTCACCGATCTCCACCAGCAAATCCTTGGCGCGCAGGGTGGCCAGGTTAAGTGCCGGCTGAGAGCGGCTACCGATGGCCAGAGTAAAACCTTCAGGGGCAAATTTGATCAGGCGATTAAGTGCGTTCAGCAACTCGGTGTCCTGAATCAGGTGCAGATCATCGAGCACCAGCAGCAGCGGGGTTTCCAGCTGCGCCAGGTCCACCAGCAGACTTTCCATCACCGCAGATACCGGAACACGCATGGTGTTCTGCAGGTAAGCCAAAGCTTCTGCGCCAAAGCCTGGTAACAGACACGAAAGCGCTTCAATCAGCTGCAGCAGAAAACGAGAAGGCTCATCGTCACCAGGGCCAAGCGACAACCAGGCAACAGCCTGACCGCTGTGTGCCCGCGCCTGGGCTAACGCAACCAATGCGCTGGTTTTACCGAAACCAGCCGGGGCAGCCAATAGCAGCACCCGCGCATGGGGATTGCCAGACAGCGCCGATTCCAGCTGCGGCCTGACCAGATAATCAGCAGACGCTTGAGGTGGCATCAGCTTGGCACGCAAGAGGCTCCCAGCGGCAGGATCCATTACTTCATCCATTGCCTTGATCCCGTAGTAATTATTGTTTTATGAGTCACATCGAACATCCGGGGACAGTTCCATACTAATGAGCGCAAGCATCCCGAGTAAACCCACGCGCAAGCTCTAGGATGAATGTTGGCGACGTTCTACAATCGGCGTCCGCGCACCTTGAAAGTGTCATATGCCTACTTGCCTTGTACAGGCTCTGCCCTACCTCGCAGACCCTTCGCGTTACTTCAGCAGCGTCATGCATGCACCCGGTGCCGTCTTACTGGATGCCGGACGCCCAACCGCGCAGCGTGGACGCTATGACCTTATCAGCGCCTGGCCATTGGCAGAGCTGGCACCAGCACCTGACGAAACGGCCAACGCTTTCCTGCAACGCCTACGCCAGAGCCTTGCCAGTCTCGGCGAGTGCCAAGCACCGGCAGATAATCCGCTTCCGTTCGTCGGCGGATTGATTGGCTACCTGAGTTACGACTTCGGCCGCAGGCTGGAACAGCTGCCGGCCCAGGCTCTCGATGACCTCAATCTGGCCGATGCCCGTTTTGGCCTCTACGCCTGGGCCCTGATCACCGATCACCAGCAACAACGCAGCCAGCTGATGTTTCACCCGAGCCTGGACGCGGCAGAACGCCAGCGCCTTAACACACTGTTTGCCATGCCGGCAGCGCCTGTGCTGCACCCTTTCAAGCTGCTTGAACATTTTCAGTCGGATACCAGCGAAGCCGAGTACCTGCGATGTTTTGCGCGGATTCAGGCCTACATTCAGGCCGGTGACTGTTATCAAGTGAATTATGCGCAACGCTTCCGCGCGGGCTATCAAGGCTCGCCGTGGACTGCCTACCAAGCCCTGCGCGCCGCCTGCCCTACACCCTTCTCGGGTTATCAGTCGTTGCCAGACGGCGGCGCCATCATCAGCCTGTCGCCTGAACGCTTTCTGCGCATCAGCGAAGGCCAGGTGGAAACACGGCCGATCAAAGGCACCCGCCCTCGCCATACCGATGCAGAACGGGATAAAGCGCAAGCCGACGCCCTGCTGGGCAGCAGCAAGGACCGGGCAGAAAACCTAATGATTGTCGACTTGCTGCGTAATGACCTGGGCCGCAGTTGCACCGTCGGCTCGGTGCGGGTACCTGAACTCTTTGCTCTGGAAAGCTACCCCAATGTGCATCATCTGGTCAGCGCCGTGACCGGCGAGCTGGCAGCGGATAAAGATGCCCTGGACCTGATCGCCGGCAGTTTCCCCGGCGGCTCGATTACTGGCGCGCCAAAGATCCGTGCTATGCAGATCATCGATGAACTGGAGCCCACTCGCCGCGCCCTGTATTGCGGCTCGCTGCTGTATCTGGATGTCCGCGGCGAAATGGACAGCTCAATCGCCATCCGCAGCCTGCTGGCCAAGGACGGACAGATCAGCTGCTGGGGTGGCGGTGGAATCGTCGCCGACTCAAACGGCCAGGCCGAATACCAGGAATCGATTACCAAGGTCAAAGTGCTGCTGGCGACGCTAGAGCAGTTCTGCGATTGAACTGGACGGCAGACACAAAAAACTTCCAGGAGAAGTTTTTGACGTCGCCCAGCGACGGCACGAAGGCTGGCCGCCATGGATGGCATGCCACAAAAAAGCCCGCAAATGCGGGCTTTTCAATAGAGAGCTGATTACAGGCTCAGCTCGCGATTGGATGCCTTGAGGAACTCGCGCTTGAGGTCTTCATAGGTGTGTACTGCAGGGAACTGCGGGAATTCGCGAATCACGTTGTCCGGCGCATGGAACAGGATACCGGCATGGGCTTCGCTGAGCATGGTGGTGTCATTATACGAATCACCCGCCGCGATCACGCGATAGTAGAGACTCTTGAAGGCGATGACCGACTGACGCTTGGGGTCCTTTTGGCGCAGTTGGTAATCCACTACGCGATCCGTTTCATCGGTGATCAGCTTGTGGCACAGCAGAGTCGGGAAACCCAGCTGACGCATCAACGGCTGGGAAAACTCATAGAAAGTATCCGAGAGAATCACCACCTGAAAGCGTTCACGCAACCAGTCGACAAACTCTACCGCGCCTTCCAGAGGCTTTAGTGTGGCGATCACCTCTTGAATGTCGGACAGCTTCAAGCCATGTTCGTCCAAGATGCGCAGGCGCTGCTTCATCAGCACGTCATAGTCCGGAATATCCCGGGTGGTCGCTTTCAGCGATTCGATGCCAGTTTTTTCCGCGAAGGCGATCCAGATTTCCGGGACCAACACGCCTTCCAGGTCGAGACACGCGATTTCCACAGGACACTCCTAGCTTGGATTTATTTGAGAAGGCGGCACTCTAGCCGCTCCCCTAAAGCTCTGCAACGCAGAGCTTTATACCCAAATCAAAGGTCTACTACGGCACTTGGTTATTTAGTCGTATAACCAGCTTTTGCTACCATCGCCACACAAAGACGCGCGACTTCACCATAACTAGGAATTCAGCCGATGAGCCAACCCTTCGATGCAGCCGAGCTGGCGGCGAGCTACGCCAATAAGTCGCCTCAAGACATTCTCAAACTCGCCTTTGAACACTTTGGCGATGAACTATGGCTGTCTTTCAGCGGCGCGGAAGATGTGGTGCTGGTCGACATGGCCTGGAAACTCAACAAGAACATCAAGGTCTTCAGCCTCGACACCGGCCGCCTGCATCCGGAGACTTACCGTTTTATCGATCAGGTGCGCGAGCACTACAACATCAGCATCGATATACTCTCGCCGGAGGCCGCCGCGCTGGAGCCTTTCGTCAAGGAAAAGGGCCTGTTCAGCTTCTATAAGGACGGCCATGGTGAATGCTGCGGCATCCGCAAAACTGCCCCGCTACGCCGCAAGCTTGCCACGGTAAAAGCCTGGGCCACAGGCCAGCGCCGTGACCAGAGCCCCGGCACTCGCAGCCAGGTTGCTGTAGTGGAAATTGACGGCGCCTTTTCTACAGCAGACAACGCCCTATGCAAGTTCAACCCGTTGGCGCAGATGAGCAGCGAAGACATCTGGGCCTATATCCGCATGCTCGAACTGCCCTACAACAGCCTGCACGAACGCGGCTTTATCAGCATCGGTTGCGAGCCGTGCACGCGCCCGGTGCTGCCTAACCAGCATGAGCGCGAAGGCCGCTGGTGGTGGGAAGAAGCAACACAGAAAGAATGTGGCCTGCACGCTGGCAATCTAATCGCCAAAATCTGATTGCAAAGACGAAAGACAGATATAAAAAAGGCCAGTCAATGACTGGCCTTTTCGTGTGCGTATTAATCAGCTTTTATCAGCATGACGCTGGCGGCGAACCATGTAACGTTCGACGTAGGAACATGAAGGAATCACCGTATACCCCAGCAGCTCGGCATACTGAAGCGCATGCTCGGTCAACGCTGCCGCGATCCCGCGCCCACGCAACGAATTAGGCACAAAGGTGCGATAGATATCCAGGGTTTGCTTCCCAAGGTCCATATAAGCCAGGTATGCCCGATCACCATCCACTGTGGTCTCGAATTGATGGCCTGCCAGGTCATGGTGAATGGACAACGCCTCGCTCATTGCAACTCCTCTGTTAAAACGCGCAACCCGCTTTCGCCCCTACAACTTAATTGGTGCAGCATCTGCACCAATTAAGTTGTAGGCAATATTCACGAGCTTATCAGGCAAAAACCTGCGAGGTCACGTGAATCAATAACTTAGATCGCACCTCGCGTCATTTCGGCACACAAGCAATCCGAACGATGTCTATGTCGGCGTCGGCAACGTTTGTAGACACGGCATCCTTCGGATGATTCACCATCAGATAACTTACGGCATCATTTCCAAGCCCACTAGAGTGATCAACGCGACGCTAGCCTGACCTCAGTGCTTCCCGTGTGACTGCAAGAAGCCTTGGAACTGATTGTTTTTTAACCAAAACATGTCAAATAAGTGGGCGACTATGCATAAAGCAGAAAAAAACTCTGGCGGCTTGCCTTGCCTCCGTTTACTTACTACAAGTTACAGGTAGTATGTACGCCGGCTAATTTCCTACCATTAGGAAATTGCTTTTATGGAAAAACTCCACCTCAAGGGGAACACGATGAACAACGTTCTGAAATTCTCTGCTCTGGCATTGGCCGCAGTTCTGGCTACCGGTTGCAGCAGCATGTCCAAAGAAA
>Ga0209343_10004485_pt1 | contig 17233 bp, 19 predicted proteins | sample RifCSPlowO2_02_FD_184026 | JGI IMG/M metagenome (GOLD analysis project Ga0209343, IMG submission 184026) | Groundwater microbial communities from Rifle, Colorado - Rifle CSP2_plank lowO2_0.2 (SPAdes) (version 2) | ecosystem: Environmental > Aquatic > Deep subsurface > Groundwater | place... | reverse complement strand
GGATCGAAACGGCCTACTCCTCTGACTTAATCGAGGGCGTACGGCCACGCAAGTGCGCATACTTGCGCGCGACTTTGAGGCGCGTCAGCTCTTTCTTGATCTTCGAAGCCAGCGCCGCGTAATCCACGTCGTCCGCGCGCCGCTCGGTGAGCAATTTCTCGGCCCGCCGCCGCGCTTCCTCTGCTCTTCGCTCGTCAAGCTCCTGCACGCGCTCGGCCGTATCCGCCAGCACGGTAATTTCGTTCCCTTTCCGCACTTCCACAAACCCGCCGGAGATCGCCATAGGATGCACCTCGCCCCCTTTCCGCACCACGAGTTCGCCCGCAACAAGATTGGACACCAGCGGAATATGGTGCGGCAGCACGGTAATCTCGCCCTGGCTGGTGGGCAGGGATATTGAATCCACTTCGTCCGAGAATACTTCACGCTCGGGGGTTACTATTTTGAATTTAATCATAGAAGCGAGTTCACGCGACCGAAAACGCGAGTGCGCGCTATTTGACTCGTGCGCTTTCGTAAATACGTCGTCTAATTTCAACTCTTGCAGGAGCAAAATTAATAAGAAAACCTAGTTTATAATCAGTTGTTTTCAAATAGAACCAAACCGTTTCTGATCCTCAACTATCAACCCTCGTGCTCGCAGAGCAACCGTAAGCGCGCGATCAACGACTTTCTCCTTAAATGTACCCCCAAATTCTCTCCACACTTCATGACATGCATCATAAATGAGCTCGCTCTCTTTTGGGTACAGAAAATTGTTTATTCTCGTTTCCATGTCGCGTAAAGTCGCGCACTCGCTCGCGTAAACTCGCTTCTACTTCACTTCGTCTATCGAACCTTTCATGTAAAATGAATTTTCGTTCTTACCATCATGCTTCCCTTCAAGAATTTCCTGGAAGCCCCGGATGGTGTCTGCAAGCGCCACATACTTACCCGGCGTGCCGGTGAATGTTTCCGCGACGAAGAACGGCTGGGAGAGGAACCGCTGCATCTTGCGCGCGCGGGATACGATGCGCTTGTCCTCATCTGACAACTCTTCCATGCCGAGGATGGCGATGATGTCCTGCAAATCCTTGTACCGCTGGAGCACCCGCTGCACCTGGCGGGCGACCGTATAATGCTCTTCGCCCACGATTTTGGGATCAAGGATGGTGGATGCGGAATCCAGAGGATCAACGGCAGGATAAATGCCGAGCTCGGCCAGCGGGCGCGAAAGCACGACGGTGGAATCCAAATGCGCGAAGGTGGTGGCGGGCGCAGGGTCGGTGAGGTCATCCGCCGGCACGTATACCGCCTGCACCGAGGTGACCGACCCCTTCTTGGTCGAGGTAATGCGCTCCTGCAATTCGCCCATTTCCGTGGCCAGCGTCGGCTGATACCCTACGGCGGACGGAATGCGTCCCAGCAGCGCGGACACTTCGGAACCTGCCTGGGTGAAGCGGAAAATGTTGTCAATAAAGAGCAGCACGTCTTTGCCTTCTTCATCGCGGAAATACTCGGCCATGGAGAGTCCGGTGAGCGCGACGCGCGCGCGGGGGCCCGGCGGCTCGTTCATCTGCCCGAAGACCATCACGGTCTTATCAAGCACCCCTGACTCAATCATTTCATAATACAGGTCATTGCCTTCCCTCGACCGCTCGCCTACTCCCGCAAACACCGATACGCCCCCGTGCTCCGCCGCGATATTGCGGATCAGCTCTTTCACGACCACGGTCTTCCCCACGCCGGCTCCCCCGAAGAGCCCCACTTTGCCGCCCTTCAAAATGGGACAGATGAGGTCGATCACCTTGATGCCGGTCTCGAAAATCTCGTACTGCGTCGACTGTTCGGCAAAGGGAGGCGCGGGGCGGTGAATGGGATAGTGATGTTTTGCCTTGACCGCCGGCTTTTCATCAATGGGCTCGCCCAAGACATTAAACAGCCGGCCCAACGTCTCCGGACCTACCGGCACGGTGATGGCGATGCCGGTGGAGTGTACCGGCGCTCCGCGTTTGAGTCCGTCGGTCGTGCCCATAGCCACGCAGCGCACGAGGCCGCCGCCCAAGTGCTGCTGGACTTCCAACACCAGTTTTTGTTCCTTGCTCCCTGTGCTCTGTTCCCTGACCACCTCAATCGTATGATAAATCTCCGGAAGCGTTCCCTCAAATTTCACGTCGACCACATTGCCGATGACCTGGGCGATCACGCCCTCCGATGCGGTTGCTGATTTGGTAGACATAACACTAAGTTAATGAATTACTTTGGTAAAGTGTCATCCCGAGCGTAGTCGAGGGATCCCTCCACTTCGGTCGGGATGACATTTAATTTTTTAAAAAATAAATGTCATCGCTCAATGGCAATCCTCCCCGCGCTGATTTCCGCGATCTCCTGCGTGATGGCCGCTTGCCGCGTCCGGTTATAGAGCAGCGTGAGTTCTTGCATCATGTCACCCGCCGCTTCCGAAGCGTTCTGCATCGCGAGCATGCGGGCGGAATGCTCCGACGCGTCTGATTCCAGAATCGCCTGGTAAATCTGAATTTCCACCAGCCGCGGCAGAAGCTCGTCGAGCACGGCCTGCGATGAAGGCTCGAAAAGATAGCCATCCTCTTCTGTAGAGGCCAGTTCACGCGACTCGATGCGCGACTTTACGCCATCTTGATTTTGCGTGAACTCGCGTTCTTTGTCGCGTACACTCGCTCCTACTACCCCCAAATACGGATCTTCTCCCACAATGGGGAGCAATTGTTTCACGCGCGGCTTTTGCGTGAGCGTTGACACGAAATCAGTATACACCATGACAATCCGGTCATACGTGCCCTTGAGGTATTCTTCCATGACAAGTTTTGCCAACGGGCGCACTTCGTCCACGCGCGTGGTCACATCCACTTTCGTAAACTCGGCAATCACGGTGTGGCCATGCTTCACCGCCACATCCCTTCCCTTCTTCCCCATAATGACCAAGTCCGCCTCCACCTTCCCCTCCTCGCGATGGCGCTGAATGAAGGAACGCGCGAGATTGATGACATTGGCATTGAAGCTCCCTGCCAGGCCGCGGTTGGAGGTAATGAGAATGAGTCCGATTTTTTTGATCTGCTCCCGCTCGGCTAGCAGGGCGTGCGCGCCTGCATGCATATTTTTGGAAATTTCTTTCACCATATCCCAGGCGAGCGCGGCGTAGGGACGCGTCGCGAGCACATTGGCCACTGCCCGGCGCATCTTCGCGGCAGACACCAACTCCATCGCCTTCGTAATCTGGCGGGTGCTTTTGATTGACTTTATCCGTCTGCGAATTTCACGGCCTTGTCCGGGCATAGTGTGGCTAGAAGCTAGTTCACGCGACTTGAGAACGCTACTTTACGCGACCGCTTCACTCGATGCGGCGTCAACTCGCGTATTCACTGGCGTCAACTCGCTTCTATGTTTTAGTTTGGTTATAATCCTGTATCGCTTTTTTAAGACCCTCCTCAATCTCCGGCGTGAGCTCTTTTTTCTCCGCAATCAATTTCATCACCGCAGCGCCCGACGCGGCAAGATACTGATGGAGCCCTTTCTCCCATTCTTTCATTTTCTCAACCGCGACCTCATCCGCAAAGCCGTTGATGACCGCGTAAATAACCGCAACCTGGTGCGCGACGGCCATGGGCTCGTACTGATCCTGTTTTAAAATTTCGGTCAGCCGCTTGCCGCGCTCGAGCCGCTGGCGGGTTTCCGGATCGAGATCAGAGCCGAATTGCGCAAACGCGGCCAGCTCGCGGTACTGCGCCATCTCGAGGCGCATCTTGCCCGCGACTTTCTTCATCGCCTTTACCTGCGCGGCAGAGCCCACGCGGGACACGGAAATGCCGACATTGAGCGCAGGCCGAATCCCTTGATAAAAGAGGTCTGCCTCGAGGAAAATCTGCCCGTCAGTGATGGAAATGACATTGGTGGGAATATAGGCCGACACGTCGCCTGCTTGCGTCTCGATGATGGGGAGCGCGGTGAGCGATCCTCCGCCGTGGGCTTTGTTCAGCTTTGCGGCGCGCTCCAGCAGCCGGGAGTGGAGATAGAACACGTCGCCCGGGTAGGCTTCGCGGCCCGGGGGGCGGCGCAGCAGCAGCGACATTTGCCGGTACGCCCACGCTTGTTTGGACAAATCGTCGTAGACGACCAGCACATCCTTGCCCTTGTCCATGAAGTATTCTCCCATGGCGCATCCTGCATAGGGCGCGATATACCACAGTGCCGCGGGGCTTGAGGCGCCGGCAATGACCACAATGGTGTGCTCCATCGCGCCTGATTTTTCCAAATCCGCCACCATCTTGGCCACCTTCGATTCCTTCTGCCCGATGGCGACATAAATGCAGATAACACCAGTGCCTTTCTGGTTTACAATCGTATCCATGGCGATCGCGGTCTTGCCGGTCTGGCGGTCGCCGATGATGAGCTCGCGCTGTCCGCGGCCGATGGGAATCATGGCGTCAATCGCTTTGATCCCCGTCTGCAAGGGCGTGTTCACGGACTCCCGCGCAATGACGCCGGGAGCAATTTTCTCCACCGGGTAATACGCCACTTCACGCGACTGGCCACGCGAGTTCACGCCACTTTCACTTCGCGTTATGTCGCGTCCCTTGTCGCGCACACTCGCCTCTACATTGCCTATACTCGCTTCTACGATTTTACCCTTGCCGTCCATGGGCTCTCCCAGCGGATTCACCACGCGGCCGATAAACCCTTCGCCCACCGGCACGGACAAAATCCTTCCCGTGAGCCTTACCTCGTCGCCCTCCTTCAACCGCTCCTGCTCGCCCAAGACAATGACACCCACGGAGTCTTCCTCCAGGTTCATGGCAACCCCCGACACGCAGGCGCCCTTTTCAGGGATAAACTCTACCATCTCCGACATTTTCACCGACCCCAGGCCCGACACGCGGGCAACGCCGTCGCCCACCTCCATCACTTCCCCCACAACTGCCACCTCGGGAGAGAATTGCAGAGTATTGATTTCTTTCTTCAACGCTTCGATGATTTGATCCTTTGGACTGTTCATAATAAGAATGCGGTTAATCACTTAGTGGTAATTCGTGTCAGTATTCGTGGTATTTCGTGCATGATACAACGTACCACTAATAAAGACACTAAGCACCACTATCCTCGCGTAGCAGACTGCAACCTATCTCGCAATTGCCGCACAAACGAATGCACCGATCCGTCCACGACTTTGTCCTTGACCCGAATCACAAATCCTCCCACGAGCGCGGGGTCCACCGCGCGCTCCAGCTCCACCCGGCGTTTTTCTTTTTCCGGTATCACCGCACGCACCACGGTGCGCACCCACTCTCGTTCTTCTTCTGCGCCATGCGCCCGCGCCGTCGTCACGCGTACCGCGATGAGCCCTTCCTCGCGCTCAAGCACTTGATCGAATTGCCTGATAATTTGCGGCAGCATTCTCCAATGCCGCCGGCGCCTAAGGAGGAGAAGAAACCGCCGCGCGATCATAGACAGCTCCTTTCCCGACGCGGTTTTCACCGCGCTATACAGCGCTTCGGCGTATAATCGAGGAGTAAGCTTCATGTGCGTGTCGAATCAGGAATGAGGAATGAGGGAAACCGGCGATCCTTATTCGTAATTCATAATTCATTATTCAAAACCTTTACAAATGCTTTTTACTGTAGATACCCACGGCTAAAGCCGTGGCACTTGCAAACTTTACAAGCTTCGCTTGCCCGCTTCGCGGGGGCTCATTCCTCCACGGGCAAGCCCGTGGATTCCTGCCGCTTCGCGGACGTTTGACACCGAAAACTGCTGTAGAGCATCAATAATAAATTTCTTATCCTTTTCCCCATCCATCTTCTCTTTCAGGACTTTTTCCACTGCGCTCGCCACCAGCTCCGCTGCCTCGCTCTGCACCCCTTTTAAGAGCTCTCCCCGCTCGTGCGCGATCTGCGCTTTCGCCTTCAGAACGATCTTCTCGGACTCAACCCGGGTAGTTGCCAGCGTTGCCTGTTTTACCGCCTCCGCTTTTTTCGCCGCATCTTCCAGTACCTGCTGCGCCTCGCGCTTGGCATCGTCCACTTTCTGCATCTTCAGCTGTTCCATGCGCGCGGATTCCGCCTCGATGCGCGCCGCCTCCTCCAGACTCTTCTCGATCCGCACCCGCCGCTTTTCCAAGAGTGTGAGCACGGGCTTGTAGGCAAACCGGTACAGCACCGCGATGAGCACGGCGAAATTCACCAGCTGCGCGATAAACAGGCGCCAGTCAATACCGAGTTTGGTCATGAGTTCATTCATAATTATTATGTCATTCCCGCGAAGGCGGGAATCCAGAAAAATAAACAAACATAAGCACAAACCGATTTTTATTTTCTTTTCTGGATCCCGGAACAAGTCCGGGATGACAGAGTGAAATGGAACGCTTCATTCCTGAACCCAAAACATTACACAAACTTAATAATGAGCGCCACCACGAGCGCATAGACCGCGATTGCTTCCGTGAACGCCACGGAAAGAATCATGGCGGTCTGGATCTTGGGGGCCGCCTCGGGATTGCGGCCGATAGACTCAACCGCCTTGGCGCCGATCTTGCCGATGGAGAGCGCCGGAAATACCGCGCCCAGGAAAATGGTCACGCCCGTCATGATCACCTTGATGCTATCAAGGTTGGAGGCGACCAAGCTTGCTCCTTCTTCTGCTGCCATATATGAGTGAGTGAATGATCAATGATCAGAGATCAAGGATCAATAATTATACTATGTCAACGACCCATAGCTAGATTCGACTGATCTAGGACGCAAGGGGTTTGGCGTCGTGAATTTGTTTTACGTCGACCTGTACGGGCGATTCATGAATCGCCCCTACACGTCGGGCGAACGCCGTTCGCCCATATTGTACGGGCGCGATTAATCGCGCCCCTACGTTAATCAATGCTCCGCCTCTGCCGTGGCCAGGGTTAAGAATACCAAAGTGAGCGTCGAGAACACCAGCGCCTGCACAAACCCGACGAACAGCTCGAGGAATAAAAACGGCAGCGGCGCGAACCACGGCAGCAGGAATAATACCACGGTCAGCAGCACTTCGCCGGCAAATATATTGCCGAACAACCGGAATGAGAACGAGATGACTTTCGCCACTTCAGACACCAGCTCCAGAATGCCGATAAAAAAATTCACGGGATTGCGGAAATTAATGAATTTGGATGCGTATTTGAAAAACCCAATCGCGGCCACGCCCATTATCTGTAATGAGAGCACCGCCGTCACCGCGATCGCAATCGTAAAATTCAGATCAGCGGACGGCGAGCGCAGGAACGGAATGAGCGCCTCGTGGCCGTTGTGGATCCCCCACACCCCGACGGTGCCCAAACCCGGGACCACTTCAATCAAATTCGAAAGCAGGACAAAAATAAAAATGCTCGCAACCACGGGGAAAAATTTTCTGGACTTCTCGCGGTCATGCGTTACCGAAGTGATGAAATCAAACAACCCCTCGATGACGAGCTCGAGAAAATTCTGCACCCCGCGCGGCACTTCGCGCAAACGGCGGGTGGCGAGGATGACGAAGAGCATGAGCAATACCGAAATCACCACCGCCATCACGAGCGTGTTCGTAATGGCCAGACTCCCCCAGTGGGCAATGGCTTCGGCGGCAATACTGATGTTCATACCCGGTAGTAGAAATTCGAATTAATTTTCTTACCCGGCCAAACTCTATAAGACATTACAATTGTCCTGCACTATTTCGTTTCTCTTTATCATTTGTCCCGCTTTGCGGGACATTCGAATTTTCACTACCGGACATCTCCTTCGTCATTACGTTAATCTTTCTCATCAAGCCAACCGTCGTGACCACAAGGGAAATAAAAATACCCGCGAGCAGAAACAGGGGGGAGGTGCCCATGCGGCGGTCAAGCAGCCGCCCGCCAAGCGCGAACACGACCAGGGGAAGCGCGATGATATATCCCAAATTCCACGCCAATCCCAACGCTTGCCACAGTCCAGACCTCTCTTTCCGCGACTTCTCGGCATTATCCATAGAAAGCAAGTTTTCGGCAGATAGTTTACCGATTTTCCCGGCATTCATCAACCCCCCTGTTTATTTTTTGGCTAATATAAGCCAATATATGATCCTTCCACCTCCTTATCCGTCCTCATAAGACCTATCGGACTTATACCAACCGATACGCTCCCTTTGCTTTTTTGATAAACCCTTCTCGCAAAAGTCCCGGTAGCGCGTTCTGAAACTCTTTTAATTCTCTTCTCGTCGCACTCCCTTGTGCCAACAACAATCTCAAAACCATTCCGCGCATTTGCCGCCGCGAGCCCTCGAACCTTGATTGCTTCCGATACCGCGCACTCCGTGTATTCGGATTTTCCTTCTCGCGCGCGGCTAACATTACACCGTAGTCCATCAATGCCCAATACCACGCACGCGGATTTTTTCGGTCTAACGTCTGCGCAACGAGTTTCAGAATCTCCTGGTCACGTATGCTTCTCCCCCTAGAAAGGGGGAGACGTGAAGAGGGGGTGTGTTTCTCTGTAAAAAAATAAAAAATAAAAACGCGTCGTATATTTGTCTCTACAAACGCAACCGGCCGATTAAATGCATATGCAATAACTGCACTCGCAGTCGCCTCGCCAATACCCGGCAGTAATTTCAGTGTCTCAATATCATCCGGCAACTTTCCATGATATTCCGTATCTATCTTCTGTGCAATTTTTTTCAATGCCATCGCTCTCCGATTGTATCCCATTCCCTGCCAAATTTTAAGAACTGATTTCAACGGTGCGCGGGCAAGCGCACGAAAATTAGGGAACGCACCAATAAACTTTGGATAAAATTTCTCAACACGCTTGACCTGCGTCTGCTGGAGCATGATTTCGGACACGAGAATTTTATACGGATCCCTCGTCTTCCGCCAGCGCATAGCATGCCGTCCGTGCTTTCGATAATAATCCCAAATAGTGTGTTGAAACCGACCCAATGACGTTTGGCTCTTCATGCCCCCAACTCTATCACACGCCCGATTCCCTTGACAACTCTCTCTCTCTGATTTACTTGCGGGAACAAACAAATAAGGAGGTAAAATGTTCTACGACTATGAGTATGTTGGCAAACCGTTTGATCGGTTTGCTGAAAAAGTGTGGGGGAAGAGTATTTTAGTTGCCGGCATCGGCCTTATTTGGGCCGAAGCCGGATTCTGGTTGGCAATGGGAGTCACGCTGGTTGTAGCGGGACTCCTGCGCCTCCAGAATCAAAACTAACCCCCCGAAAAACGGCAGCAGTTTGTACAACTCCTGCCGTTTATTATTTGAGCAACCTCACCTGATCGATCTTGCCCGCAAGGCGCGCGTATTCGGTATTGGCGCGGTCGACGGCGTTTTTGGCGTTGGTGACGCGGGGAATCATTTGCTCATCAATGACTACGCCCGCAATTCGAAGAGAATGATTTCGAGATGATCGTTTAATTCTTTTCTTGAGATGTCCGCCTGAAAATCACAAATCGGCAAGCTGTTCGCGCAGCGAAGGTGCTGGTTTCCCTGCGTAATGCGCCCGCACTGCTTCACTGATCGCCTCGGCCAAATAATCAAACCGCACGTCTTCGCTGACCATGTATTCGTTCGAAATAGCGCGGTTGCGCTATTTACGCGCTTTCCAGCGATGGTGAAAGATTGTTGTATCATATTGATCTTCAGCAGTCAGTAACATTTGTTCCGTATCAAGCAGGACGATCTTGCCGATGCTTTTTGTGACGGTGGTTATTTTTTCAAATCCACTCTCTTTGAGGAACGCTTGAATGCTGCGTAACCACTTTTTTCTATGCCCTACAAGTATATTGACCGCATCATCGTAGGAATAATTGAGGTCGGCAAAAATATGCACGTGCGCGTTTTTCTTGTCCACGGGGGTAATGTCAACGAACCTCTCCAACGTCGTCTCCTCGACCGCCGTAAATAAGTTTGCCACGTCGAGATGATGGAGAGCGCCTATTTTCTCACGCACATCAAAGAGGGTGATAATGGGACAGTCCCCCCCCAGCTGACATAAGAGGCCCGTTTTTACCGATCATAAAATCATCCATAGATACATTTGAGGCGAGGGCTTCTGGGAAGAATGTATCTCTCTCAAGCTCCCCTTTTTCATGATGGAAGTACGCGTATTCTTGGTCAGTGAGAATGAGCCGCTGCTCACTTGAGTCCTTTTGTTCTTGTTGCTCCATACACTGTAATTTACGAGAATCATGTCAATATTACCATACTCTCACTTCAGCAGCCGCACCTGATCGATCTTGCCCGCAAGCCGCGCATACTCGATATTGGCGCGGTCAACGGCGTTCTTGGCGTTGGTGACGTGGGTGGTCACGATGCCGAGCACGTCGCCGAACCGCCCGGCGTCCTGTTGCATGGCGACGAGCACTTCGAGAATTTGTTTTGCCTGCGCCTCCACGCGCTTGCCTTCCATGCCCATCATGATGACCTTGAGGAAATAGAAAAATGAATTGGGCGAAACCAAAAACACTTTTTTGCTGTTCGCGTAATTATTAAGATCGGCATCGTCGCGGATAATCTCGTAATACACCGACTCGGAGGGTATGTACATGACCGCGAAATCCACCGTGCCTTCCTGCGGAAGGATGTATTTCTTCGCAATCGCATCCACATGTTTCTTCACATCCCGCACAAAATCGCGTCTCAAGCCATCCCGTTCCCCTTCGCTGTCCGCCTTCATGATCTTCATGAAGTTCTCCATGGGGAATTTGGAGTCAATGGGGATCAACCCTTTATCGGTCTTCAGGAGCGCATCCACCCTCTCCCCCGACTGAAACGTATACTGGAGTTCAAAATGTTCGCGAGGAAAAAATTGTTCCAGAAGGTCCTTGAGCACTTGCTCGCCGATATTCCCTCTCAACTTTGGAGACCGCAGAAAATCCTGCAGGTCTTTCATGCCTCGGCCCATTTCCTGGACTGCCCCCAGCTCTTTCGCGACCCCTGCCACCACTTGAGCCGCTTTGTCCAGGCGCTCATTAATCGCCCTAGTGGTCGCATCAATGCGCTGACTCATGCCCTGCAGGTTTTGATTAAGCATCAGCAGTCCCTGGTCGCCTTTGTGCTTTTCTTCCATTTCCTTAAAACGCCTGGCGACAAAAAACGCAAGGCCGGCAAAGCCGAGGACTATCACGATAATCAGAATAGTTTCCATAGCACAGGATAATACAGAGTTTACTCGACGACGTGCCGCTTGCGCGTGAGCACAAAGTGAATGAGGATAATCGCGACCGCCGCGGCAACGCCGACCAGATTCAGAAAGAGATCGTCGGCAGTATCCACGCCCGGGCCGAGGCGGTTCGTGCCGAAGAGGCGGTCCTCCGTGTATTCTTCGATTTCATACACGGCGCCCAAGGCCATGGTGCCCGCGGCCGCAAGCAGGAGCGACAACTTCATCCTCCCGCGACGCATGAGCATCGCAAAACGGAATCCATCAATCCAGAATGCGTTCACCACCAAAAACAGAGTAAAGCACGCAATCGCGCTTACCGAGACATGCACCGCCCTGTCCCACCACAAAAAACGCCCGTACAATTGCAGAATATCGCCTGACGCGTCCATGGCAAGCCCGAAAAAAACGATGGCCCAGATTGACGCGGGCAAGGGGTGTCCTTTCTGTTTTCGATACCCGAGGCCGACTGTCTCGACGATCGCCCAGCCCGCCGCGGCGGTGATGATCAGCCCCAGCCAGGTGAATTGCAGGCTCACGCGCACAACGCCGATTGCGCACAGCAGCTCAAATGCGATCAGGGCAGCCATCGCTCCCCGCCACATATTCCGCGGCCATGATGCCGGCTGCGCATGATGCAAGATGTCCATACCAAGATTCATTCCACATAAAATTTACCCGCCAGTCGCCGATCCTGAAGCGATGTGTGGCGGGCGGGAGATCGACCAGTGTTTCAGCAAACAAGAGCGGATCAGGTGTGGTCGAGAAAAACGACAATTTGCGCTCAATGCGCGTTGCCGCATCCTGCGAGAAGTTTCTCCATATCATGCCGCGCCGATTCGGTAATGACGATGCGCATGACGTTAACGGGCAAACGCACGGCGCAATTCTCCCAAGGTACTCACCTTCCCGGCCTCGACTTCCTTCCGCGCCTGCTCATACTCTTTGTAGATACCCACGGCTAAAGCCGTGGCACTTGCAAACTTTACAAGCTTCGCTTGCCCGCTTCGCGGGGGCTCATTCCTCCACGGGCAAGCCCGTGGATTCCTGCCGCTTCGCGGACGTTTGAACTGGCCTGATGAGATTTTGGTCAATAATTTCGATCGTGCCATATCTCATGAGTTATGGACTTTACGGACTTTCTGACTGTAAGACTAACACGCAACGGCTGGGCTTGACAACTCTCTCTCTCTCTCTGCTAGGATGGCGCGTTGGACTCACGCTGGACCTTTTCCCCCTAGGGACCACGGTCTATCTAGGGGATGTGAAAAGGCAGAGACAGCGGTCTCTCCAGTGGCGGCTGGCAGCGTGAGTCAACAATTTTAAAACCCGGTGACTTATCTCATCGGGTTATTTATTTTCACTATTCATCACTAAATACTTTATACTTTTCACGGCCGACATCAGGGTACGGACGAACGGCCGTTCGTCCCTACAACCGAAACAGAATCTTCGCATTCTCCGTCGTCCTTTCCGCGACTTCTTCAAACGAAATTCCCTTCACCTCGGCAATCTTCCGCGCCGTATATTCCACATGCGCGGGCTCACAGCGCTTTCCTCTGAATGGGTCAGGCGCGAGATACGGCGCGTCAGTCTCGACCATCATGCGCTCCAGAGGAACGTAACGAACGACTTCGCGCAGCGATTCAGCGTTTTTAAATGTTACAATGCCGGTGAATGAAAGATAGAGACCTAAGCCCAGAAACTTCTGCGCGATTTCTTTGGTCCCTGAAAAACAGTGAATATCCCCTCCCGCGGCCGGCGGGTGTTGTTTTATTATTTCAATTAAATCAAAATACGCTCCCTCAGGATCCTCTTTTGACGCGCGCGTATGAAACATCACCGGCTTATTCAATTCATTTGCGAGCTCAATCTGCTGAATGAGCGCCTCTTCCTGCCTCTGCTTAATCTCATCAACGTCATTCGGGCGATCATTCGGTTTGCTATTCGGTGTATTCGGTGTTAATTCGGGCAAACGATAGTAATCCAACCCGCATTCCCCTATTCCCACCACCTTCTCGTTCTGCGCCATCATTTTATAGGCCTTATAGTCAAACTCCTCTCCCCTCGTCTTAAAATGCGTCTCTTCTTCATCCACTTCCTGCGCTTCCAGATGGATAGGATGCAACCCAACAATGGCGTACACGCCGCGATCAAACTTTTCTGCACTTTCTATCGCTCTCCGCGACGTATCCGTCTGCGTCCCCACATTGATCACCCAAATGTTTTTCTCCCGCGCCCGCTGCAACACCACATCGCCGTCCTCGCGAAAGGCGGCGAAATTAACGTGCGCGTGAATGTCTATGAGAGTTGGATTTCTCATGTGTGTAAGTCGCCGCGGGAAGCTTTCAATTCTTCGTCATAAGCATCATTAAAAACTTTATATAACGACCAGTACTCAAACTCTCCTTCTTTCATATCCGTTATCGTATTCAATTGTTGGCACAAGGTGTTAATAATTACATGTGCGCTTATCTTGTCAAAATCGATTTGAATTTCTGGAATCGCGTCATCGTAATGTTTAACCGTATCTTTGTCCACGATGCGGCAATCAAGCGTTACATTATAGGGAGCGCTGTCGGCTGGCAAGAGATTCCCATGCGTGTAGCCGAGCTTGAGCATGCGTCCGATATTTTTCCCCAGTGTCTCCGCAAACCATTGCGCATACTTATGCCACCCGAATTCTTCCGGCGGTTTACCCAGCTCCTGCGCCACCATTTGCCGCGCGTCTTGGTACGCATAATTCAATTTCTTCAAATCGCCGCCTTCATTCACGCGTGCATTGACCCCAAACGCTCTCACCGATGCGACCGGGGTTTCGTCCTTCAATAAAATTCCGGCTTCGCGCAATTCATCAATAGCATGTCGGTGCGCGTCCTTATCAATGTACTCAACAAATTTAATAATGGCGATGGTACGATCACACCGTATGCCTGCCTTGACAAACACCTCTCCGATATCGCGATCATGTTCCGCGTCTGTCAAAATTTCAAGGCCCAGCGCCATATCAAGCTTCTGCTTTTTGTATCTTTCTAGATTCGCTTGTGAGGGACGACGTTGTGCATCAAAATTGATATAACCAACCCCCTTCACGCCAATATCGCGATACGTATTCCCATTCTGGTCGCAAAATATTACCCTTCCCGCAAGAGCGCTTCTCTTATGTCTATCAAACACCTCTATATTCTTCCCATCTGTCGGCGAAAGAAACACGCCAAGAGGAGACTCTTCCCCCTCCTTTAGTTTCAAAGGTGCATTGATATTTGGATTCACCCAGAGCACCTCATTACCCACCTGCTCGACCGGGAGCGTTTCGCGTATGCGATGCAGATCTTTTTCGTGTCCCGTAGGAAGAGATGAGCCGATTCCTTTATTCTCGCCGTCGGTCATGGGCGCACCAAAAATTTCTTCGGATATCATACCGCTAGAACACCAAGTAAGCCGTCTCCTTGAAAACGGCGAAGTCTACGTGCGCGTGAATGTCTATGAGCGACGGTCTCATTCAAATCAATCATGAAAAAACTACACTCTCTGCGCGACGCCGAGGCGCTCGGCAAGCCAAGGGGTGAGCGGCGGCTCGATGATGAGCGTGAGCAGGATCACCCACATGCCGATGGCGAAGATATATTCCGACCCCGCGACTCCGCTGCCCACCGCGACGAGAATAAGCACCGCCGGAATCACGCCGGTCTCGCGGATAAAGCTCAAAAACACGAGCTCGCGGAATTTAAATGCATTCCCGCGCACATACCACGGAATGAGGCTGACAAACACCACGAGCGGCCGCACCGCGAACATAAAAATCAGCGCGGCGGCAATGCCGATGCCCGCGGTGGACAGGAGCACGGGCAAGGGCACCACGGCGCCCAAAAGAAGAAACACCACCGGCTTGATGAACCGGTCCACGAAGACTTCGAAGAAACGCCGCACTTCCTGCGTATGCGCCGAGGCTTCAAACAGAAGTCCGGCCACAAACGCGGCGAGAAACCCCGAGCCTCCCACCAGGCTCCCCACGGCAAACGCAAAGATAGGCACGGCGAAAAACAGCGCCGGATCGGATGCGCGGATATGCCGCTTGGCCGCGCTTGCCGCCCACTTCTTGAGCACGGCGGCGGCCACCACGCCCACGAGCACGCCCCACAGGATTTCCAGCGCCAATGCGTCAAACGTGGCGCGCTTCAGCAGCGGCCGGAACAGCGTGAGCACGCCGCCGCCCGCAGTTGCGGTCAGCACCGCGACGAGGAAAAAACGCGTGAGAATGGTGCCTACCACGTCATTGACCGCGCTCTCGGAAATCGGCAGGTACTTGAGCGCCTGTTTCTTGAACCGCAGCGACTGCAGGCTGGGGATGATGGCCGTGGGATCGGTGGACGCGAGAATCGAACCCATGAGCAAAAATGCGCCTGCGGGAATGGCAAAACCGAATTGCGCGCCCGTTTTTTCCAGAATAAGCGAAAAGAGAAACGCGCTCAATAGTGTCCCCAGGAGCGACAGGCTTGCGATGGGGCCGAAATGTTTCTTGAAATTCCGAAACGGCACCTCCACCCCGCCGCCGAACAGCACCAGCGCGGCGAGAATCTCCACGATCGTCTTGAGCGTCTCCACATTTTCCGTGAGGAGCCGCATCGTCGGCTGCAGCGCCACGCCGAAAAATATCGCCCAGACAAACGACGGGATCGCGGTCTTGGGCGCCGTCAGATTGAGTAGGTACCCCACCGCAAACAGCACCGCCAGGACCAGATAGAGTCCCTCGGATCCGTGAGTAAAGAGCCGTCCCACTGCCGGCACCTCATGCGTCACCCACGAGAGCAGGAGCGCGGAGACAATCAACGTGAGATACGGAAGAAATTTTTTCATAATGCCAAAAAAGGCCTCGTCACAGCCGGAACCGCATCCGCTGTTCCAGGAGCCCCCGCACGTCCTGCACCGACGTGGGCAACAGCGGCACCAGCACTTGTCCGTATTTCAGCAGCCACTGCGCGACCGAGGACGCCACTACCGCATCCATAAACCAGGTCGCGGTGAGATATTTGCCCGCGATGACGAGCGCAATCCCCGTCACAATGACGCCTTCGGCAAACCCCAATATGCCGCCGCCGATGCGATTGAAGCTCTTGATAAGAGGAATTTTCGCGATGATATTGAACAGGCGGTTGATGAGCCAGAAGACAAATCCCACCAGCCGCGACACCAGCAGGAAAATAATGATGAACGCCACCACCTTGGCCACCCCCGTATTGCCCATGGCAAGTCCGCCGAGTTTCGCAGAGAAAGATTCAAAATAATGCCCCGCCACCAGCACGCCCGCCACCGTGCCCACCAAAGACCCCAGCGTGTGGATAAACCCGAACCAGAACCCGGAGAAAGTAAAGAAGAAAACGATGAGGACGAGGATGAGATCGAGAAGGGTCATAATACGGAATTAAGAATCAGGAATTAAGAATCAGGAATTAGGACATTGCCATAATTCATAATTCTTAATTCGTAACTCGACTCCTTAATCCTTTCGGGGAAAAAGCGGCTGTGCAGGCGGTTTCACCTTTTCCGCATCCACTATCCCCAGTATACGCCCTGACGTCTCCGGAAGGAAGGGGGCAAGCGTTTCCCCTATACCCCTTATCTCCTCCACCAAATCGGATAACAACCGTTCCAGCTTCTCGCGCTGCGCAGGATCTTTTGCCATCACCCAGGGCTTTTCTTCGTCTACCCGCTTGTCGCATTCGGAAATCCTCTCCCAAATCACCGCAAGCGCCTGGTCAAGCTGGTAATTTATTATACGTTCGCCCGCGCGTGCCTGAAGAGCCTCGCTTCCGTAACCCACCCCGCCTATCGTCCGCTGGACGATATGGCCCCTCCCAAGAGGGGACTTTGCATTTGAATCCCCTCCTCCGGAGGAGTGTCCCGACGCATCGGGACGGGGTGGGTAATCTCCATCCGAATATTTCTCAACCATCGCGGTCACCCGCTGGACGAGATTCCCCAGCCCGTTCGCGAGATCTGCGTTGTAGCGCGCCACGAATTTCTCGCGGGTAAAATCCCCGTCATCCAGCGTGGGGATCTCGCG
>Ga0209343_10004482_pt1 | contig 17235 bp, 13 predicted proteins | sample RifCSPlowO2_02_FD_184026 | JGI IMG/M metagenome (GOLD analysis project Ga0209343, IMG submission 184026) | Groundwater microbial communities from Rifle, Colorado - Rifle CSP2_plank lowO2_0.2 (SPAdes) (version 2) | ecosystem: Environmental > Aquatic > Deep subsurface > Groundwater | place... | reverse complement strand
GTTCCCGAGCCGCTCCTCAGTGCGCGTAGCGGTGACGGTGACGGTTTCGAGGATGGTCGCCGGCGCCAGAACGACTTCGATCTCTCCCGCGCCGGAGAATGGCTGCTCTTTCACGGCAAACCCGACCGCGCGCACGACGAGCACGCCCTGGCCATCGGCCGCCGTGGAGAGCATGAACCGGCCGTCGGGGCCCGTCACGGTCACCTCTTCGGTGCCCGAGCTGCTGCGCACGGTCACCGAGGCGCCCGGCACGGCGCCTCCACTCTGATCTCTGACGATGCCGGCCCCGATCAGTTGGGCCAGCGACAAGGAAAAGACAAGTCCCAGCAGCATCGTGATGCTCCATGCGAACGGCCTGCGTGAAAGGCCTGGAAGAAACGATGCGATTATAACTGGAAGCTCGCCAGGATTCTCCTCAGGCGGCGATGTCTTCCAGGCGTCTGTTTCCGGTCTCCAGCATCCGGGTGGCCGCCAGGGCGCCCAGAACGGCCACGCCGGCAAACATCAGCCAGACCGAACGAATGCCTCTGGCGCCGACCATGTAGCCGACCAGCAGCGGCCCGACCGCTGACGCGAGGCGCAGCCAGCACGTCGCCGCGCTGGTGCCGATCGCCCGCATCCGCGTGGGATATATCTCCGGAGTGTAGAGATACAAGACCGCGTTGGCCGACCCGATGATGCCGTAGCTCAGGGTCACCAGCGTGATCACCACGGTCACCGAGGGCCCGCCGGCGAGGGCGAGCAGCGCGAGCTGGAGTCCTCCGACCACGAAGCAGGCGAGCGTCCAGCGCCTGCGTCCGGTGCGATCGATGAGGAAGGCGCAGCCGAGGAGGACGAGCACCTGCACGACGTTGGTCAGCGTTCCGGCCCGGAGCGACTGCTGCAGGTCGAGGTGATACACGCGGTTGTACAGCGTCGGCATCCAGTTGTTCAGGCCGTTCGTGATGAAGTACGCGCAGGACCACAGCGTCCAGGCGACCACGGTCCGGCTGCGATACGGCTGCCCCAGGAGCGCGCTCCAGCTGCCGCGCGAGCCGGACGGCAATGACGTGCCGTTGCCGACCTCCGCCGCCGGCGGCACCGGCGCCGCGCTGCCCGGGGCGCTCGCTTCCATGTCCCGCACAATCGCCTCCGCTTCCGCAAGCCGCCCCTTCGTCATCAGCCAGCGCGGTGACTCAGGCAGCCGCAGGAGCATCAAGGCGACGAGAAGCCCGGGGACGCCGCCGATCAGGAACATGATCTGCCAGCCGAACATCGGCACGAGCACCGCGCCAATCTGGCCGGTCGCCATGAGCCCGACCGGGAAAATCATCTCGTACAGCAGGAAAAAGCGGCCGCGGCCGCGCGCCTTCGAGAGCTCGTTGATATAGACGGCGGCGACCGGCATTTCGCCGCCCACGCCAATCCCCTGCACGAAGCGGAAGACCAGCAGGATCACGAAACTGCCGGCCATCGCGCAGCCGAGGCTCATCACGGACATGATGGCGACCGCGGCGGCCGCGCTTCGAATGCGTCCGATCGAGTCGGCCAGCGACCCGAAGATCAGCGCGCCCATGAACTGCCCCAGATAGCCGATCGCGATGAGGAGCCCGATCTGCCCCGGCGAGAGGTGCCACAGCGGGACGAGAACCGGCAGCACGAAGGCCAGCGAGAGGGCGTCGAACGCGTCGAAGAACGTCGCCGTGCCGACGATGAGGCGCGGGCGGAGATGCCAGCGGGAAAAGGGGACGCGCTCGATGCGGGCGATGAGCGCGTCGACACTCGCCGCGCGGCCGGCCTCCGTCATGAACGCCGCAGCAGGGTGAGCAGCTCCGCGCTCACGCGGTCCGGGCACTCGAGCGGCGTCAGGTGCCGGGCACCGGGAAGGACCGTGAGCGTCGACTGCGGGATGGCTTCGTGCAGGGCGCGCGCCATCTCGGGGGGCGTGGCGCGGTCGTCCTCTCCAACGATGATCGATGCCGGCACCCGAACGCGCGGAAGGTAAGGGCGCAGGTCGGCGGCGCCGAGGAGCGCGCAGCTCGCTGCGTAACAGGCGAAGTCGTTGGCCACAAATACCTGGGCCGTTCGCGCGGCAACTGCCGGATGGTCTCGCCGGAACGTGTCGCCGAACCACCGGGCGACCTGGAAGTCGACGAGCGCGTTCAGACCTTTCGCGCGCGCCTCGGCGGCCCGCGCGCCCCACTGCTCGGAAGCCTGGAGACCGTACCAGGCGGTTGTGTCGATGAGGGCGAGCCCGGTCACTCGCGGCTGGAACAGGCCGGCAAACGCCATCGCGACACATCCGCCCATCGAGCACCCGGCGACGGCGGCGTCACGCCAGTCGAGGTGATCCAGCAGTTCCGCAAGGTCGCGCGCAAAGAGCTCGGCCGTGAACGTGGTGGCGCGGCGTGCGGATCGTCCGTGCCCCCGGCAATCGTACGTGAGCAGCTCGGCATCGTCCTTCAACGCCTGCACCACGCCGTCCCAGACGCTGCGATCCAGGCCGAGGGAATGAATCAGCGCCAGGCGGGGCGCCCCGGCGCGCGGCGTGCGGTGCAGCGTGAACGCGATCTGCGACCCGTCGGAGGTCTCGCACGTGGCGTCGCCGAGGTCTGCCGTCATCGGGTGGCCTCGTCGGATCTCGCCGCCGGCGTGTCGGCGGTCAGCGGCACGTTCCAGGCGTCGTAGCCGTACAGCCACGACGTGTCTTCGTTGCCGCCCTTCATCCAGGTATTCGCGCTCGAGATCGCCTGAATACGGGACGTGCGTGGCTTGCGGTGCGCTTCGTAGCGGGCGAAGGCGCCCTCCGGGTCGGCGCCTTTCACCGCGCCGAGGCACCGAGCCAGGACAGCCGCGTCCTCGATGGCGGTCGCGGCGCCCTGGGCCATGTAGGGGGTCATCGGATGACAGGCGTCTCCGAGGAGCGCCACGCGTCCCTCGCTCCAGCGCGGCAGCGGGTCGCGCTCGAGAATGGCCCATTTATGGCAATCAGGGCAGGCCTCGAGCACGGTGCGCACGTCGCGGTGAAATCCTTCGTACGCGCGGCGCAGCTCGTGGACGTCGCCCGTGGCCGACCACGACTCCCGCGTCAGCCATTCCGCGGGCTCGGGCACGCTCGTGACGAAATACACCTCGCTGCGGTCCTTCCGCGTGTAGTAGATGACGATGTGGCGATCGGAGCCCCACCACTTGGTGCGCGAGGAACCGATGTCGGCGCCGCCCATCAACGCCGAGGGAAAAATCGCCCGATACGCGATGCGTCCCTTGTGGACGGGCGTGTCGGGCCCGACGATGAGCTCGCGGACGATGGAGTGCACCCCGTCGGCGCCAATCAGGGCATCGGCGTGCGCGCGGGTGCCATCCTCGAACGCCAGCGTCACCGTCCCGGCACTCTGGTCCACGCCGACGAGCTTCTTGCCAAGGTGGACAACATCCGGAGGCACGACGGCGGCCAGCGCGGCATGCAGATCGCCCCGGTGCATGCAGAGGTACGGCGCCCCGAAGAGACTCTCGGGCATCGGCAGCTCGCGCATGATCTCGCCCGTGTCCCACGCGCGATTCAAGTGCGAGTACGGCTCGAACGCGGCCTCTCGCACCCGTTCCTCGATGCCGATCCTGCGCAGCACTTTCATCGAGTTCGGCATCATCTGGATGCCGGCGCCAATCCGGGTGAAGCGCTGCGCCTGCTCGTACACCGCCACCTCGAATCCCGCGCGACGGAGCGTCGCCGCAACCGCGAGACCGCCCATACCGGCTCCGACAATCGCAAAGACAGGTTTTTTGACCACGGGAGACGCCTTACGCTTTTGTCGGCATGTGTTGATTTCCGGGATGCGCGCAGCCGCCGGTCCCCGCGCGCTCAGACGACGGTAAGTCGCGCCGGCGACGTGGCTTACGTCGAGCGCCTCAGCACTGAAACAACCGGGCCCGATCCTTGAAGTCCCCGTCTGGACACCGAGCTTCTTCAGATGACCAAACCATCGCCTCCTGCGGCCTTCGGCAGCGACGATGCCGCGTCGCCACGTTTTCTGGTGGTCGACCCGCGAGCGCCGGCCGCAATCCGGCAGCTCCTCGACGAAGCCGATGGCTGCCTGAACATGGCGTTCGTCACGGGCGGCACGGCCTGCGCCAGGAAGGCTGTGGACGAGATCCTGGCGACAGAACACGCGGCGGCCGACGACTACGCGGCCAGCCTGCTCACGCTCAGTGACAAGCATCCGGCCGTCGCGCCAGCCTTGTTTCAGATCCTCGGGATGCTCGGCCAGGGCGACGGACCCTTACGCACTGAATCGCTGAAGGCGCTCATCGTCACGGTCAAGGCGATCGTCTACGAGATCTATGTGCTCGGCGCCGAGCGCATCGAGCGGCTCATGTACGTCCACCAGCTGGTCGAATCGCTGAAGCGGGAACCGGCGGAGCCGGCCTCGCGCTAGTCCGCCTGGGCAAAGCCCGGGCGGCCGTCCTATTTCGGCGCGACGACCGGCACCCCTCCGGGGAACACGTACGCGAACAGCATCGCAATCACCCCAACCGCGCACGCCAGGAAGACACTGTGCTTGATGGTGAACCGGAACAGCCTGCCCTCGTCGGCGGTCGTCAACCCGGTGGCGGCCACGGCGACCGCGATGCTCTGCAGTGAAATCATCTTCCCCATCACCCCGGCCGCCGAGTTCACCGAGGCGGTCAGGATGGGATTCAATCCAAGCGCATTAGCGGTGATCACCTGCAGGTTGCCGAAGAGCGCGTTCGACGAGGTGTCGCTGCCGGTCAGGAACACGCCCAGCCATCCGAGGATCGCGCTGAAGAAGGGGAAGGCCCAGCCGGTCGTCGCCAGGGCGAGGCCCAGGGTCGACGTCATCCCCGAATAGTTCATCAGGTACGCCAGCGCCAGCATGCTGGCGATCGTCACCATCGGCTTGGCCAGCTGGTTGAAGGTGGCCTTGTAGATGCCGACGAACTGGGCGGGCTTCACGCGAAGGAACACTGCCGCGGCGATGGCCGCCAGAAAGCAGGCCGTGCCGGATGCGGTCAGCCAGTTCAGCGTGAAGACGGCGCCGTAGGGCGCGGGCGCGGTGGTCACCGGCGGAATACGCGTGATGAGGTTGTGCAGCCCCGGCACGTTCAATCCGTTCAGGATGTTCGGGTTCAACGGTAGAAACGACGGCAGCAGACCGCTGGTGAACCTGTCGAGGCGCGCCTTCACGTCAGCCTCGCCCCAGACCAGCACGAAGGCCACCAGCAGGATATACGGCAGCCACGCCTGAAACAGCTCGCCCGGGGTGTGCCGCCTGGGGGCCATCGTTGCGGGCTTCTCTCCCTCCAGGCGGAAAACACTCTTCGGCTTCCAGAACTTGATCATCAGGACCATGGCGCCGATGCACGTCAGGGAGCTCAGGATGTCGGTGAGCTCCGGCCCGACGAAATTCGACACGTAGAACTGGACGCCGGCAAACGACAGCCCGCACACGATGACGGCCGGCAGGACTTCCATCGTCTTGGCGAATCCGACCATCACCACGAGCAGGTACATCGGGATGACGACCGAGATCATCGCACAGAGGCGCCCGACCATCGCGCTCAGCGGCAGAACGGGCAATCCGGTGATGCCCGCCAGCGTGATCACGGGAATGCCGATCGAGCCGAACGCCACCGGCGCCGTGTTGGCCAGCAGGCAGATGCCGGCGGCGTAAAACGGCGAGAACCCGAGCCCGGCGAGCATCGCGCCGGCCACCGCCACCGGCGCTCCGAACCCGGCCGCGCCTTCGATGAACGCGCCGAACGAAAAGGCGATGAGCAGCGCCTGCAGCCGGCGGTCGTTGGTCAGGCCGCCGACCGAATCCTTGATGACCTCGAATTTGCCGGTGTCGACGGCTAACCGGTAGAGCATGATCGAGGAGAAGACGATCCAGGCGATCGGGAACAGCCCGAACGCCGCCCCGCTCAGCGCGGACATCACGGCGAGCCCCACCGGCATCCGGTACACGGCCAGGGCGAGCACGAACGCGGCGGCGAGCGCGGTCGTGGCCGCCACCCAGGCCGGCTTCCGCTTCACACCGAGCATGTAGAAGAGCACGAGAATGGGAATCGCGGCGACGACCGCGGACAAACCCAGACTGCCGCCCAGGGGCTCATAGTTCTGCTGCCACATGGCTCCCTCAGCTCAGAGTAATGCTGCCAGTTGGAGTCGAGATGGGTCGAGACTCTACCACATTCCCCGCGGGCGACAGCCAGCGGGCGAAACGGCGGACGAAACGGGGGGGGCTATAATTCTCTGCTCGCGCCCTCGAGCGCCGAGACGACCCCTTTACGAGACGATGCCCACCGACGAGCAGCAGGCCGTCCGCCTTGACGTGTGGCTCGACATCGCCTGTCTCTTCAAGACGCGGTCCGAAGCGCAGAAAGCCTGCAAGAGCGGCAAGGTGGACGTCAACGGACAGACCGCGAAGCCGAATCGGCTGGTTCGTGCCGGAGACGAGCTGAAGATTGGCCGCCCCTTCGGCCGCAGGCAGCGGATCGTCGTGCGCGCGGTGGCCGATCGCCACGTGGCCAAGGCCGACGCCCGGAACTTGTACGAGGACTTGACGCCGGCGCTCTCGCCTGAAGAGATCGAGATGCGGCGCCTCGAGCGGATCTACCGGGCCGCGGCGACGCCGCCGCGCGCGCCCGACAAACGTGATCGACGCGCGCTGCGGAAGCTGAAAGAGCGGGGCTGACTCAGGCGCTCTCTTCGTCCAACAGGTCTCGCGTCGCCGTCTCCGTGTTTGTCCGCTTGAGTCGCTCTTCGCGCCGCGCCCAGATGAAGGCCGCGGCAAAGATGACGGCGATGAGGCCGAGCGAGAACCACTTCGGCACCTCGAAATGGACGTAGCCGGCAGTGAACAGGAACTCGAGAATTAGCTTCAGGCCGACCCACAGGATGATGATGAACGCGCCGTCCACCAGCGCAGGGTAGCGCTGAATCAGGGTCAGCAGTTGCCCCACGACCAGCCGCATGGCGACGATGCCGAGGATGCCTCCGGTCAGCACGACCCACAGCTTGGGCGACACTGCCACTGCGACCAGAATCGAATCGATCGAGAACGCCAGATTCACGAGCTCGACCCGCACCACGGTCGCCCAGAAAGCGCTCAGCCCGAGCCACGGCGTGGCTTTCGGCGGTGTGCGCCGGTCGTGCCCGCCGCCACCGCTCCCGAAATGTGCGTAGGACAGGTACAGCAGGTACGCACCGCCCAGCAGCTTCACCCAGCCCATGCGGATGAGATAGACGGCAAGAATCGTGGCGAGGATCCGGAAGACGAACGCGCCGACCAGGCCGTAGTGCAGCGCCCGCTTGTGCTCGCCCTGCGGCAGACCGAGCACCATGACGGCAATGACCAGCGCGTTGTCGGCACTGAGCAGCCCTTCGAGGGCGACGAGGAGGGCGACGGTTACGAGATCAGCGTATTCGAACAAGGCACACCGTGGAAGGGCCCGCGGAGGCCGCGGCGCCGCACGTCAGAGTATGACTTACCGAAGTTGACACGCTTCGTATCAAGCCTTATATTTGAATCGGCGCGGCGACATCTGAGTTATGGGCGTCGAAGAGGATCTGTACTTCATCAGCATGGCGGCCCGGATGCTCGGCATGCATCCGCAGACGCTGCGCAAGTACGAACGCCTGGGCCTCGTGCAGCCCAGCCGGACGATTGGCAGCATGCGATTGTACTCGCGCGACGAGCTCGCGAGGCTGAAGGCGATCAAGCGGCTGGTCGAGGGCGCCGGCATCAACCTGGCAGGCGTCCAGCGGCTGCTCTCCATCGCGGAAATTGTCCGGCGCATCCGTGCGCTGATGCGCGAGGAACCGCTCTCGGCGCGCGACACCCGGCGCCTGTTGCAGGAGTTCGACGAGTTGTCCCGCATCCTCGGCTTCGACTGACATGGATTTCAAGGACTACTACGCGACGCTTGGCGTCGCCAAAACGGCGACCGCCAGGGACATCAAACAGGCGTTCCGCCGGCTTGCGCGCAAGCACCACCCCGACGTCAACCCGGGCGACGCGGGCGCCGAAGGAAAGTTCAAGGAGCTGAACGAAGCCTACGAAGTGCTCGGCGACCCCTCCAAGCGCGCGAAATACGACGAGCTCGGCGCGAACTGGCGGATGTACGAACAGGCGGGCGCCGGTGGCGGTCCAGGCGCGGGGCCTGGCGGCGGGGCGTGGAACGTGGAGTTCGGCGGCACCCCTCGCGGGTTTCGCACGATGACGGAAGAGGACATGCGGGAGATGTTCGGCGACGCCGACCCGTTCTCCGATTTCTTCCACACCTTCTTCGGCGGGCCGACGGGCCAGGAGGAGCGTGGAAGCCGCGGCCGGGGCGCCCGCGCGCGCACGGCGCGGCCGGGGCGCAACGTCGAGCAGGAGATCGAGCTGGGGCTCGAGGAGGCCTATCACGGCGCGACGCGGCGGTTGTCCATCACGCACGGAGGGCAGGCGAGAACCGTGGACGTGCGCATTCCTCCCGGCGTCGGGGACCTCTCGCGCGTGCGCATCGCCGGCGAGGGGGAACATGGCGCGGGAGGCGCGAAGGCCGGCGACCTGTATCTGCGGATCCGCCTGGCGCGTCACCCGACATTCGAGCGCAAAGGCCGGGACCTCTACACGCGGGTCTCGATTCCCCTGACCACGGCGGTCCTCGGCGGCGACATCGACGTGCCGACGCTGGCCGGCAAGGCCTTGCGCCTGCGGATTCCCCCGACGACGCAGAGTGGCCAGGCGTTCCGGCTGAAGGGTCACGGGATGCCGGCTGTCGGGAAGCCGAACGAACCGGGCGATTTGTACGTCACGGTCGACGTGGAGCTCCCCCGCAGTCTGACGCCGGAGCAGCGCGCAGTGTTCGAGGAGTTGAAGAAGGTCGAAGGCGGCACGACGCATTCTGCTGCTTGAAGCTGGCTGAAAGCTGAAAGCTGAGAGCCGAGAGCCGAGAGCCGAGAGCTGAGAGCTGAGAGCTGAGAGCTGAACGATGAATATCAACAAGTACACCGAGAAGGCCCAGCAGGCAATCGTCACGGCCCAGCAGCTCGCCGAGCAGCTGAGCCACGCGCAGATCGAGCCGGAGCATCTGCTCGTCGCCCTCGTCGAGCAGCACGAGGGCGTGGTGCCGGAAGTGCTGCGGAAGATGTCGGCCGATCCGGCGCAGATCGCCCGGGCCGGCCGCGATCTGCTGGCGAAGGTCCCGCAGGCGTACGGCGGAGCGCAACCCGGCCTCTCGCCGCGCCTGAAGGTCGTCGCCGATCTCGCGCAGGCCGAGGCCGATCGGCTGAAGGACGAGTACGTCAGCACCGAGCACCTGCTCGTGGCGATCGCCTCGGAGCCGGGCCGCGCGGCCGCCGCGCGCCTGCTGGCCGAGCGCGGTCTCACGCGCGACAAGATCTTCGCGGCGCTCACGAGCGTGCGCGGCTCGCAGCGGGTCACGAGCCAGAACCCCGAAAGCACCTACCAGGCCCTCGAGCGATACGGCCGCGATCTGACCGCGCTCGCGCGCGGGGGCAAGCTCGATCCCGTGATCGGCCGCGACGAGGAGATCCGCCGCGTCATCCAGGTGCTGTCGCGCCGCACCAAGAACAATCCGGTCCTGATCGGCGAACCGGGCGTCGGCAAGACGGCCATCGTCGAAGGCCTGGCGGGCCGCATCGTTCGCGGCGACGTACCGGAAGGCCTCAAGAGCAAACGCATCGTCGCGCTCGACATGGGCTCCCTGGTGGCCGGGGCGAAGTACCGGGGCGAGTTCGAGGAGCGGCTGAAGGCGGTCCTGAAGGAGATCGCCGACGCCGAAGGCCAGATCATCCTGTTCATCGACGAGCTGCATACCGTGGTCGGAGCCGGGGCCGCCGAAGGCTCCATGGATGCGTCCAACATGCTGAAGCCGATGCTCGCGCGCGGCGAGCTGCATACCGTCGGGGCGACGACGCTCGACGAGTACCGGAAGCACATCGAGAAGGATGCCGCCCTGGAGCGGCGCTTCCAGACCGTGCTCGTGGGCGAGCCGACCGTCGAGGACACCATCAGCATCCTGCGCGGTCTTCGTGAGCGCTACGAGACCCATCACGGCGTGCCGTTCAAGGACGCCGCACTCGTCGCGGCGGCGGTCCTGTCCAACAGGTACATCGCGGACCGGTTTCTTCCCGACAAGGCGATCGATCTGATCGACGAGGCCGCCTCGAAGCTTCGCATGGAAATCGACTCGATGCCGGCCGAGCTCGACGAGATCGAACGGCGCGTCATGCAGCTCGAGATCGAGCGCGAAGCGCTGCGCAAAGAGAAGGACCGGGCCTCGGTGGAGCGGCTCGGCAAGCTCGAGAGGGAGCTCGCCGATCTCAAGGAGGAACGCGGACGCCTCGCCGCGCGGTGGCAGCAGGAGAAAGACGCGATTCAGCGGGCGCGCACGCTCAGGGAAGAGATCGAGGCCCTGCGTGTCCAGATCGCGCAGGCGCAGCGCTCCGGCGATTACGCGAAGGCGTCCGAACTTCAGTACGGGCGCATCCCGCAGCTCGAGGAGAGCATCCGGCAGGGCGAGGCCGGGATGGCCGGCCTGCCACAGGGCCAGCGGATGTTGAAGGAAGAAGTCGACGAGGAAGACATCGCCGAGGTCGTCAGCAAGTGGACGCACATTCCGATCAGCCGCCTGATGGAGGGCGAGGTCCAGAAGCTGCTTCAGATGGAAGATCGCCTGCACCAGCGGGTCATCGGCCAGAACGAGGCGATCAACGCCGTCGCGAACGCGATTCGGCGCGCGCGCGCCGGACTGCAGGATCCGAACCGGCCGCTCGGCACGTTCCTCTTCCTCGGACCGACCGGAGTCGGCAAAACCGAGCTGGCCCGCGCGCTCGCCGAGTTCCTGTTCGACGACGAGCACGCGCTGGTGCGGATCGACATGTCCGAGTACCAGGAGAAGCACACCGTGTCACGGATGATCGGCGCGCCTCCGGGGTATGTCGGCTACGAAGAGGCCGGCCAGCTCACGGAGGCCGTCCGGCGGCGGCCCTACGCCGTCGTGCTCCTCGACGAGATCGAAAAAGCTCACGCCGAGGTGTTGAACGTCCTCCTGCAGCTGCTCGACGATGGCCGGCTGACCGACGGGAAGGGGCGGACCGTCGATTTCAAGAACACCGTGGTGATCATGACCTCCAATCTCGGCAGCCAGTACATTGCCGAGCGAGCGGCCCGCGACGCCGGGGCGACCGACGAGGACACCCGTCGCCGGGTCCTGGACGCGCTGCGGGAACACTTCCGGCCGGAGTTCCTGAACCGGATCGACGAGATCATCTTCTTCCACGCGCTGGATCGCGAGCACATGAAGCAGATTATCGACATCCAGCTGAAGAGCCTGGTGAGACGGCTCGCGGAGCGGAAGATTCACGTCGAGCTGACCGATGCCGCAAAAGAACAGCTGGTACGCGAAGGGTACGACCCGACGTACGGCGCCCGGCCGCTCAAGCGGACCATTCAGCGGCGGATCCTGGACCCGCTGGCGCTGCGCGTCCTCGAAGGCGGCTTCCTCGAAGGCGATCGTGTCGTCGTCGATACCGACGGCGCCGCGCTGACATTCGAGAAGCGGCAACCGGCGCAAGCGTAGAATGGGAAGGATGGCAACACTGAAACCCGGCCCCCGCGTCAGTCCCGGCGGCGACGGGCGCGGCAAGCGGCCGGGGACGCCGCGTCCCGCCCCGTCGCTCTGGTACGGCCTTGCCCTGATCATGCTGCTCGGCCTGGCGCAGATGTACTGGCTCGCGCCCGCGACGGCGCCGATTCCGTACAGCGAATTCAAGACGCTGCTGAAGAACGGGCAGATTGCCGACCTCAGCATCGGCGAGCAGCTCATCCGGGGCACCCTCAAAGAAGCGCCGGCAAACGCGCCATCGAAGGCGTTCACGACCACCCGCGTCGACGATCCGAAGCTGACCGAAGAACTCGAAGCCAGGCAGGTGAAATACACGGGCGAGGTCACCAACCGCTGGCTGCCGGAGCTGCTCGGGTGGATCATCCCGCTGATTGTGTTCATCGGGATCTGGGGCTTCTTTTTCCGCCGGATGAGCGGCGCCGAAGGCGGCGTCATGTCCTTCGCCCGCAGCCGCGCCAAGATCTATGCCGACGACGAAGTCAAAGTGCGCTTCTCGGACGTGGCCGGCGTCGACGAAGCCGAGGACGAACTGAAGGAGATCGTCGAGTTCCTCAAGAACCCGAAGAAGTACACGAACCTCGGCGGACGAATCCCGAAAGGCGTGCTGCTGGTCGGTCCGCCCGGCACCGGCAAGACCCTGCTCGCGCGCGCGGTGGCCGGCGAGGCGCACGTGCCGTTCTTCAGCCTGAGCGGATCCGAGTTCGTCGAGATGTTCGTCGGCGTCGGCGCCGCGCGCATTCGCGATCTGTTCCAGCAGGCGGAGGCGAAAGCGCCGTGCATCGTCTTTATCGACGAGCTCGACGCGCTGGGCAAGGCCCGCGTCCAGAGTCCGTTCGGCAGCCACGAGGAGCGCGAGCAGACGCTCAACCAGCTGCTCGCCGAAATGGACGGCTTCGACTCGCGCAAGGGCGTCATCATCATGGCCGCCACCAATCGCCCCGAGGTGCTGGATCCGGCGCTCCTGCGCCCCGGGCGCTTCGATCGGCAGGTGCTCGTCGATAAGCCTGACGTGAAAGGCCGAGAGGACATCCTGCGGATTCACGCCAAGGGGGTCAAGATCGCGGTGGACGTCGACCTGAGGGTCGTGGCCGCCCGCACGGCCGGCTTCGCGGGCGCGGATCTGGCCAACCTGGTCAACGAGGCGGCGCTGCTCGCCGCGCGCAGCGACAAGACCGCGGTCGGCACGAAAGACTTCGAATCGGCCATCGATCGGCTGGTCGCCGGCCTCGAAAAGAAGCGCGTGATGAGCTCGAAGGAGCGCAAGATCGTCGCGTACCACGAGTCGGGCCACGCCATCGTGGCCACCGTGCTGCCGGGGCTCGACCCGGTGCACAAGATTTCAATCGTTCAGCGGGGCTTCGGCGCGCTTGGCTACACCATGCAGCTGCCCCTCGAGGATCGCTACCTGATGACCCGCGGGGATCTGCTCAGCCAGCTCGTCGTGCTGCTGGCCGGCCGCACGGCCGAGGAAATTGCGCTCGGCGAGATCTCGACCGGCGCACAGAACGACCTCCAGCGCGCCACCGACATCGCGCGCGCGATGGTGACCGAGTTCGGCATGAGCGACACCCTGGGGGCGATCAATTACGACGGCAACAAGCGGGCCCGTTTCCTCGACCTGCCGATCCAGCAGGAGCGCGGGCTGTACGGCGAGGAGACCGCTCAGCGGATCGACGCCGAGATCACGCGGATCCTGACCGAAGCCCATAACACGGCGATCCGCATTCTCTCGGAGCATCGCGACAAGCTGGAAACCGTAACGCGCCGCCTGCTGGAGGTGGAGGTGATGGAGGGCGACGAGTTGCGGCGCCTGCTCGATGTTCAGCCCACACCCTCGACAGAGGCGGTGCCGCTGCCGGCCACCGACTAGTTGTCGGCCGCCTCTGTGCCGGTTCAGTGATCGACCTCGGCATTCGATAGCACACGCCGGGCTCCATCTGAGGGTGACAAGATCCAGAAAACTGAATCAGGCGAACGGCGCGTGTCTGCGTGCGTTGAATTGTGATTGACAGCGATTTCTTGCCGGTTTAGGTTTCCTCCATACTGCTTCGCACCTGCCGATAAGCAGGTCGCCCGTCCTCATAGCTCGCGCGCATCTCCTCGATGCCGCTTCGTATCCGCCGATAGGCGGGTGGCCTGTCCTCATAGCTCATATCGTGTCGTCCGGTGGCGCTACCAACGCAGTTGAGGAGGGTCCGATGTTGATGTGCAGGCACGCTCGCCCGCAGTTCCCCGCGTCGAATATCGTCTTGCTCAGCTTCCTGGGCCTGTTTCCGCTGGCGGTGCCCGCTATGGCCGGCCAGGGGGCCGCCAATCCCGCCGGCATCACGGGCGTGGTCACGGACAATACCGGGGCCGTCCTGCCCGGTGTGACCGTGACGGCGACCAGCCCCGCGTTGCAGGTGCCTTCAGTCACCAGTGTCTCGGACGCGCGGGGCGACTACCGCCTGTCGCCGTTACCAATTGGCCTCTATACCGTCCTCTTCGAGCTCCCCGGGTTTCAGAGCGTCCGGCGCGAGGGGGTGCGGCTGACGGTGGGGTTCACCGCGAGGGTGGACTTGGAGATGAACGTCGGCGGCGTGGCCGAGACGATTACGGTCTCCGGGGCCTCTCCCCTCGTGGACACGACGTCGACCGCCACCTCGACCGAGCTCACGCGCGAGCAGTTGGAGGTGCTCCCGACCTCTCGGGATGGGTTCCACGCCTTCATGAACCAGGTGGCCGGCGTGCGCACGAACCTGGACGTCGGCTCGTCCGGTCTGGGCGACACGGTGATCTTCCAGTTCTACGGACAACTGGGCTCCCCGTGGCAAATGCTCGAAGGCGTGCTGGCCTCCGCCCCCACCCTCATCGGCGCGCAGGGCAGCCACGTGGACTTCAACGCGGTCGACGGGACGCGCGTGCAGACGGTGGGCAGCAACGCGGAGATGCCGCGGCGCGGCCTGCTGGTCGATTCCGTGATCAAATCCGGCGGCAACGACTTTCACGGCACGGCCGTCGCGTACGGGTCGGGCGGGGCACTCGAGGGCGACAACATCGACGACACCCTCGAAGCGAAGGGCTTCACGCTGGCGAAGCTGCACAAGGTGCAAGACTTCGCCGGCACGCTGGGCGGCCGGATCGTCCGGAACAAGCCCTGGTTTTTCGGCGGCGCCCGGTATCAGAACGTCACGCGCGACATCCTGGGCGCGGTCGATCCCGACGGCACGCCGATCCCCAATGTCAAGAAGGGCGAGTATTACTTTGGAAAACTCTCGTATCAAATGTCGCCCGCCAATCGCCTCACCGGCTTCTACCACTGGACCAACGATTACGAAAAGCGAAATGCGAGCAAGTTCGTCCCGCGGGAATCGATGGAAGAGAAGGACAATCCGGTCATTCTCACGAAGGGCGAATGGCAAACCGTGCGAGGCAATGCGCTGGTCGCCTCGGTCCAGTACGGGCGATGGAACTTCAGGGGCCCCGGTTATAACAGCGCCCCGGGCAAGGTGTCGACGACCGACGTGAGGACGCTGTTTGTGACCGGTGACAATTTTTCCATTAATGGACGGGACCAGGACGACCACCGGGATCATACCAAGGGGGTCGTGAGCTACTACAAGCCGGATCTGCTCGGGGGCAATCACGAGTTCAAGGCCGGGGTCGACCACCTCTTCAGCTCTTTTAATGATGGCTACGGGGCCATCGGAGAGAACAACCAGCTCGGCTACCAGCTCGTGTTCGACAACGGCGTGCCCTTCCAGCTCAACACGAGGAACACGCCGGCCAAAGGGCTGAATTACGGCAACTACGTCGGGGCGTATGTGCAGGACTCGTGGACCCTCGCGCGCCGGGTGACGCTCAACCTGGGGATCCGCTTCGAGCACGACACGGCGTACGCGCCGGATCAGTGCCACGAGGCCTCGGCATTTTCAGCGGCCCAGTGCTTCGACGAGTTCCGCCTGAAGACCTTCAACTCGGTCGCGCCGCGCGCGCACGTCGCGTTCGACGTCACGGGCGACGGCAAGACCGTGCTCAAGGGCGGGTATGGGCGCTTCAATCAGCTGCGCGAATTGCAGCCGGATCTCACCAACATCAATCTCAATGTCCCCTCGACGACGACCTGGACCTGGCACGATAACAACGGCAACAAGCAGTACGACGCCGGCGAGGTCAACCTCGATCCGAACGGGCCGGACTTCCAGAGGGTCACGGGCTTCGGGGCCCCGGTCCAAGGTGTGGTCAACCCGAACGAGAAACAGCCTAAGACCGATGAGTTCTCGGCGACCTTCGAGCGGGAGCTGCTCGCGAACACGGCCGTGCGAGTCACCGGTGTGTATGCGCGAAACTTCAATACCCTTGTGCTGTCCGACATCTTTCGCGAAGGCCAGTACACCATTCCGATCACGAATCGCGATCCGGGGCCCGATGGCAAGCTCGGCAATGGCGACGATACGGGCCAGTCGATCACCTACTACGAGTACCCTTCTAGCTTGGGCGGCCGAGCGAACCAGACCACGTGTTCACCAACAGCTCCGCCGCGGATCACAATTTCAAGACCTTCGAAGTCGCGTTCACGAAACGGCCGTCCCAGGGGTGGCAGCTCGGCGCGTCGTACTCGATCACGTGGCTGAACACCGCGATTGGTTGCAACGCCGCTGGCGCAGGGCTCGGCGTCACCGATAATACAGTTTACTATCCCGTTCGGTGCGCCACGAATCCCAACCAGGCCTTTAACACGGCCAATAACACCCGGGAGTGGCAGACGAAGGTGTCCGGCGCGTACAACTTGCCGTACGGCATTCTGGCGTCGGCGAACTACGATATCCGGAGCGGGATTCCCCAGGCTCGGCAAGTGCTCTTTAGAGGGGGTAAAACCATTACGTCGTACGTGTTGAACGTCGAGCCCCGCGGCAGCTTTTACCTCCCCAACACCCATGAGTTGGACGTCCGTGCCGCGAAGCGGGTGAATCTCGGGGGCGCACGCTCGATGGAGCTGCGTTTCGACATCTACAACGCGCTGAACAAGGGGACGGTCAGGACTTGGACTCTGCGGTCCGGCCCGGACTTCCTGCGTCCCATCACGATCATGCACCCGCGGATTGTGCAGGTCGGCGCCACGTTCAACTTCTAGCGAGGCCGGTTGTTCGCGTCGTCCACGATGGGCGCGCCGCCTCACGGTGGCGCGCCCGTTTCCTCTCTGGCCGGTGCATCGCCTCTTTCCACTCAACCCACCCTCAGCGGCCGAGGGCTTTCAAATGTTCGCGAGCGTCTTCGTCACGCGGATCGATTTGAAGAGCCTTTTCGAACCGCGCCTTCGCGGCGGCGAGCTTACCCTGTGATGCCCAGACACGGCCCAGCAGGTTGTGGGCCGCAGGGTCGTCCGGCGCCAACGCGACCAGCCGAACAGCGTGCTCCGCGGCGGCGGCGACATCGCGACGGGACAGCAGGATGATGGTCAGATACCACTGCGCCTGCGCGTTCCGGGGGTCCAATGCCGCGGCGCGGTGGAACTCCGTCAGCGCTTCGTCGACGTTCGCGGTGCCGAGCAGCGCGATCCCGCGGCGCGTCACCGCGGTGGGGTTGTCGGGGCGAGCGTCCAGGTATTCCTTATACGCGACC
>Ga0209343_10004478_pt1 | contig 17248 bp, 16 predicted proteins | sample RifCSPlowO2_02_FD_184026 | JGI IMG/M metagenome (GOLD analysis project Ga0209343, IMG submission 184026) | Groundwater microbial communities from Rifle, Colorado - Rifle CSP2_plank lowO2_0.2 (SPAdes) (version 2) | ecosystem: Environmental > Aquatic > Deep subsurface > Groundwater | place... | reverse complement strand
ATTGGAGCGGATCTTGTGTATGGGGCAAATGTATTGGCCCATGTTCCCGAAATTGTTGATTTTGTCAAAGGCGTAAAAGTGGTATTAAAGCCCAAAGGGACAGCGGTGTTTGAGTTTCCATACGTGAGAGGGCTCATGGAAAATAAATTCGACACCATATATCACGAGCATGTTTTTTACTACTCATTAATAGCCTTAATAAATTTATTTAAAACTGCAAACTTAGAAATTTACGATACGGAAATTATACCAGTGCAAGGCGGCTCTTTGAGAATCTTTATTTCTCATCCTGACGATTTTTCTGTCAGTGAGAATTTAAAAAATATAATCAATCAAGAAATTAAAGATGGTTTTGACAAAATAGAAACCTACCAAAAAATCAATATAAATATCAATAAATTAAAAATTGACCTTGTTAACTTATTAAAAAGACTAAAAAAGAAGGGTAAAAAAATAGCTGCCTACAGTGCCCCGGCAAAAGGTAATATATTATTAAATTACTTTGGCATAAAAGATTATCTTGATTTCATTGTTGATAAATCAAAGGCAAAACAGGGATTACATACGCCCGGCACCCATCTGTTTGTTTATCCGCTAGAGAAAATTTATCAAGAAAAGCCGGACTACCTTTTAATTTTATGCTGGAATATCTACGAGGAGGTAATAGCCATGAAAGAATTAAAGGCGTTTCGGGAGGCAGACGGAAAGTTTATTATTCCAATCCCGGAGATAAAAATTATTTAAAATAAATTTATGGGCATAGAATCAAAAAACGAAATAATCAGTGAGCCGAGAGAACCAAGCGAAGATTCTCGAATTAGCGATTTTTATGATTACGCAATAAGAAGGAATGAAAATTTGAAAATTATCTCAGAATCAGAAATTAAACCTTTTATTGCTTCATTAATAAAAGAGATAGATTCATTAGAAGAAACTGCTGAACGAGATAAGAAGAAGTTTGAGCTACCGGATGAAATTGCCAAAAATATCGGCGCTATTTGGGTTTTTTCCGGATCAGGCACCTATTTTGAACCCAAAAAGGATGATCGATATAAAGATTTTCCTTGGGCAGACTGGATGGATAGAACGCGCTTGGATCACGCAGTGCGATTAACAAGAAAAATTGCGGAAAAGGTCAGCGGTCAGAATTTTAGGGCTCCTTTGTCTAAAATTGATCAGACAAAAGATAAAATTAAAAAATCAATTTCTAGACACGGTCCCTATATAATCTATAATGGAGCACCCTTAGAAAATAAGGGGGTCGCTAAGGCCTTAACTCAAAAGGGAGTAATTATTCCTGATGAAAAAGTGAAAATAATTGAGGATGATATAATAAATACAATTGATCAAATAAAGACATTTAAATTACCTGATGAATTCCGAGAAGGAAAAGAATTAGCTCTTATTGCTCATGCTCCCCATTTGGCTCGTATTATTCGGATAATTAATAAATATAAACCTTTCCCAGAAGACACAAAAATAAGACTTTTCCCCGTACCCACCCCGGGAGCGGAAGGAAAACGAGAATATGCCAAGATGGAAATTAGCGGCACTTTATATTTTAGCTATATTACGCATGATGCTACGAAGGAACCCTATCCCTATGAGGTTTCTTGCTCGTCAATAGAAAATTATGAATCTAGTTCCGAGTAAAATTATTTAATTTATGATTTTCCACTCTACAAAATTTGAAGGTTTATATATTATTGAACTGGAGCCCAAATTGGACGAGAGAGGTCATTTGGTAAGAATTTTTTGCAAGGAAGAATTTGCAAAAACAGGAATAGAATTTAATATTGTGCAGGCCAATCATTCATTAACAAAGAAAAAAGGCACTGTCCGGGGAATGCATTTCCAAAAGTTTCCTAAGACCGAGGATAAAATTATTCAATGTTTAAGAGGAGCGGTGTATGATGTGGCTATTGATTTAAGGGAAAATTCATTAACTTACGGCAAATGGTTGGCCGTGGAATTATCCGAAGAAAATAAAAAAATGTTTTTTGTGCCCAAGGGATTCGCCCATGGTTTTCAAACCTTGGCTGATAATTGCGAAATGCAATATTTTATGTCAGAATTCTATTCGCCAGCGCATTCTTTGGGCATTCGTTGGAATGATCCGTATTTTAATATTGCATGGCCAATAAAAAATCCAATTTTATCTGAAAAAGACAAGAATTGGCCGTTAATTAAATAGATTGCCTATTAGAAAATCAGACCGAAATACAAAAATTTAGATGTAAAATACGTGAGAGAATCAGATGTAGATAGGGATATATCGCGTAATCTCTTTTTTTATTTTATTAGACTTAGTAAAAATAACACTTGTAAATATGAAAAAAATTCTATTGATTGGTAGAAGTGGTCAATTGGGCAGTGAAATTATTAAAAACGCAAATTTATATGATTTTGAAATTTTTCATTATGGCAGAGAAGAAATGGACGCAACGAATAAACTACAAGCGAAAGAAAGAATTGAAGAGATTGAGCCGGACATATTAATTAATACCTCGGCCTATCATGTTGTTCCAAGGTGCGAGGAAAATCCTTTAGAAGCAATGAAAGTTAATTTTTTAGCTGTTCAAAATTTAGCTAAGGCGTGCCAAGAAGAAAATATCATTTTCGTCACTTATAGCACAGATTATGTTTTTGACGGCGAAAAGGGAATGCCTTATAATGAAGATGACATACCTAACCCTCTTCAAATATATGGCCTTTCAAAGCTGGCGGGTGAATATGCGGCATTGAATGTCTATCCTGAAAAAACATTCGTTGTCAGAACTTGCGGTGTTTATGGAGGAAAAACAGGAAGCCCGGAAAAGGGAGGAAATTTTGTCTTAAATATAATTAAGGAGGCGCAAAACAAAGAGACAATTGAAATAAGCGTGGAGCAAATTGTTACTCCTACTTATGCCGGAGATTTAAGTAAGGCCACCCTAAAATTATTAAAGAGTAAGGCTTATCCCGGAACATATCATCTTGTCAATGAAGGTTACTGCAGTTGGTATGAATTCGCGAAAGAGATATTCAGATTAAATAAAATAAATAAGGAGTTGAAACCCGTTGATAGGGGCGGTACGGATGGAAAAATAAAAAGGCCTAAATTTAGTGCCCTAAATAATACAAAGGCTAAGGAATTAGGGATAGAATTGCCTGCTTGGCAAGAAGGCTTAAAATCCTATTTTGATTTATTATTAAGTTAACTCAACAAAATCTATATGAAAGCTAAAATTAAACCAAGAATCACTTCTGAAAACAGAACAAGGCTAGAGACAGTCATACCGCTTAATGTTCCATTCGTTATTTTTGTTGATCCTAGCGATTTGTGTAATTTTAGATGCAAGTTTTGTCCCTCCAGCGATCTTGAGTTGATGAAAAGAGTCGGCCGACCACGCAAAACCATGGACTTTGAACTTTACAAAAAAATCATAAATGACATATGCGAATTTGAAAAACCCATCAAGGTTTTAAGACTTTATAAAGATGGTGAGCCATTATTAAATCCGCGATTCGCTGAGATGGTAAAGTATGCCAAGGAGAAAAAATGCGCGGAAAAAATTGATACAACAACCAACGCATCCCTCCTTAATCCAAAAAGAAACCTTGAAATCATTGAAGCGGGGCTTGATCGTATCAATATCTCAATAGAAGGTGTTAACGAAAAACAATATTTTGACTTTTCTGATTACAATATTAATTTTGACAAACTTGTTGAGAATATTCGTCACTTATACGAAAATAAAAAGAGCTGTGAAATAATGATTAAAATCTGCGGTGACACGATATCGGAAGATGACAAAAATAAATTTTACGAGATATTCGGCGATATAGCTGATGGCGTGTATATTGAACACACTATGTCCTGTTGGCCAGAATTTGAATTAAAGGGTGTTAAGGTTAATCAAGAGGTTGGCTTATATGGACAAGAAATAAAAGAAATCATGGTTTGCCCTTATGTTTTCTATTCTTTTTCAATCAACTCTGACGGTTTAGCAAGTGCCTGTTTTCTTGATTGGTCTAAAAAACTCATCATTGGAGACGTAAATAAAGAAAGCGTTAAGGATATATGGAATGGAGAAAAACTCCTTAATTATCAAAAAATGTTTTTAAGAAAGGAGAGGAAAGGACATCCTTTCTGTGGTAAATGTGGTCAAATGTCACACGGACTTCCTGATAATATTGACCCTTATGCGGAAGAGCTGTTGTCTAAGCTTGAAAAAATTCATGGGGAAAAAACAGGTTCATTGTCCAATCTGTAAATCGGATCAAGCTCTCCGACTATTGGATCTTGATTGTGGTAATTTGGACCATTCTATCCTCTACTCCTCTCTAAAAATAGAGGTATGCAAAAAATGCGGCCATATTTACAATGGATTATCGCCGGAAGAAATCAAAGGTCTTAAAAAATATTATAATAAAGAATATGCACCGATCAACATAAGCGCCAGCTATAAAACCGGCAATATGCCGGGAGGGGCGGGTCATGTTGCCCTTGAACGATACAATCAATTATTTAATTTTATTTCTCCTCATATTAAGAATGACTTCAAAGCGTTAGATGTGGGTTGTGCCATGGGTGGATTTTTAGATTACTTGCACGAAAAAGGATTGAACCATCTTACGGGCATTGATTTAATCAAAAATTTTGTAAACCATGTAAACCAGAAAGGTAAATATCGTGTCAAACTCGGCAGCGCAGAATCCATCCCTTTTGAAGATCATTCATTTGATGTATTGATCATCAATCAAGTTGTTGAGCACTTGGTGGATCCTCGAAAAGCTTTTAGGGAAGCAAAAAGAGTTTTAGTGGAGGGCGGCATCCTTTACTTGGGAGTTCCTGATGCATTCAGGTATGGCAAGACGTGTTCTTTTGATTTTTATTGGTTCCTGATGAGGGATCACCTACAACATTTTGATACTGAACATTTAAAGCTACTGGCGGCCATGGAAGGTTTTGAATTATTAGATTTTAGTAAAAATGAAAATCTTATATTGAGCAAAGAATTAGCAATGCCGAATTTAAACGTCATTTTTCGCCTGAGTGGTGAGAAAAGTCGATTAAATGTCACTCAAGATTGTTTCAAGTTAAAAAAAGAAATTGAAAAATATATCACCAACGGTTTTAGTGGACTCAATAAAAAAAAGAAAATTATTCATGACTGGGTTGTATCCAAAAAACCAATCTATATTTGGGGAATAGGCCAAGAATTTTTATATCTATATGAGTCCGCCGGGTTGAAAAATTGCAACATCATTGGTCTGATTGATGCCAACCCTTACAAACAAAAAAAAATCTCAGTGGATGGTAAAAAAATTATGGATAAATCCGTATTAAAAAAAGCCCCTTCCAATTCAGTCTTAATCATCAGTGCCATTGCCTATATCAAACAAATTAAGAGCACTCTATTAGAACTAGGTTATGAGGGGAAAATTATATCCTTTTAAGTGATCAATGCAAAAAAATTTAACAAAAAAAATCCTTCATATTACTCCCCATTTTGGCGCCGGCGTCGGCACCGTGGTTTTGAATTATCTCACAAAAGTTAAGGACAGCATTCATTTCACCCACCGCGCCGTTTGTCTTGATTACGCCAATCAAAATGCCGCTGAAGTCGCCAAAAATACCGGGTTCCCTCTTATTGACAATATGTCCAAGAAAAAAACTGAAATACTAAGTTTAATAGCCGATTCCGACGTCGTGCTTGTCCATTGGTGGAATCATCCCCTACTTTACGATTTTTTAGTGCGTGAGTGTCTGCCTGCAAGCCGAGTGATTCTCTGGAGTCATATCTTTGGCTCTCCTCCGCCCAATAACTTCACGGAGAAAATTCTTAAGTACCCAGATTTATTTGTTTTTACCACTCCCCTCAGTTACAATGTTAAGGAGGTGCAAGATCTTCCGGACGAACGTAAAAAATGTTTGCGTGACGTGTGGTCCACTGGAGGACTGGAACGTGTTAAATCGATTCGACTCAAAAAACATTCCGGATTCAATATTGGATACATCGGTAATGTTGATTATGCGAAAATGCACCCTAATTTTTTAGATATCTGTGATCGGGTTGATATCCCCCAAGTCAAATTTATTATTGTTGGCGGCCCCAATGGAAAACAAATGGAGCAGGAGGCGGCACGCCGTGGTATTGGGAAAAAATTTCATTTCACTGGATTTGTGCCGGAAAAAGAAAAATGGGGACACTTGTCCACATTTGATATTTTTGGTTACCCCCTGGCCAAGCATCATTATGGGACCTGTGATCAGGTTCTACAAGAATGCATGGCGGCTGGAGTTGTTCCGGTGGTATTGGCAAATCCGATGGAAAATTACATGGTTAAAGACGGAATAACAGGAATTGTGGCAAAAAACAAAGAAGAATATGTGAGGGCATTACAGAATTTATATCACCATCATGAGTTAAAAAAATCTCTATCCAAGAATGGGAAGGAATATGCCAGAAATACATTTTCTTTGGAAAAGATGGAGAGTGAATGGGATAAAATTTTTAATGAAGTACTTGCTTTACCAAAAACTATCAAAAAATGGAAAATCAATAAAAAAGATGGAAATCTGTCGCCCAAAGATGTATTTTTGGAATCCCTTGGCGATCATGGAAAAGAGTTTATTTCTTATTGTAATGCAAAAAATGATCAAGATAAGAAAAACGCCATAAAAAAAATAAAAAAATTGGCCAAATCGTCCAACTGGCAGTCAAAAACAAAAAGTTCGGTGCATCAATATAATTCTTTTTTCCCAAAGGACAAAGAGCTTGCTTTCTGGAGTAGTATAATGATAAGAAATATATAAATATATATGAAAAAAAATCCCATAGAACAGTTCCAAAAAGAAGTATTAGAGAGAATAAAATCATATCCAAACAATAAACCTCTTCAAGAATCCGGTAAGAAATTTCTTAAAGAGATTGTTAAGGCCAAATATGTATATAATTTCTCTTGGCTAGGAATTCCTGTTATTCAAATTCCACAAGATCTTCAGGCTCTACAAGAGATCATCTGGGAGGTTAAGCCCGATCTTATCATTGAGACAGGAATAGCCCATGGTGGCTCTCTTGTTTTTATGGCTTCAATGCTCACCATTTTAGAGGCGTGTGGTAAAATAAAAAAGGGGCATGTCGTCGGAATAGATATTAATATTCGTCCTCATAATAAAAAAGTCATTCTTTCTCATCCTTTGAATAAAAAAATATCCATGTTTGAAGGATCGAGCATAGATAAAAAAATAGTAGAAAAAGTAATTAAGCTTACAAAAAATAAGGAGAAAGTACTTGTTTGTTTGGATAGTGACCATACCCACGATCATGTCTTGGCTGAACTTAAAGTCTATACCCCGATGGTTAGTGTCGGAAGTTACTGTATCGTTGAAGATACCGGCATCGAAGATTTACCAATAAGTCCTTCCACTCGTCCTTGGGGAAAAGGAAATAATCCAAAAACAGCAGTATGGGAATTTTTAAAAGATAACCGTCAATTTAAAATCGATAGAATCATTGAATCAAAACTTATACTTTTGGGCTCTCCTAACGGATATTTGAAGCGAATTAAATGATAAGAATAGACCATTTCGTGATATGTCAAAATCAGTAAAAACAAATTTAAAAATAGATTTAAAAAATTATATTCTTGAGATTGCTAATTGGCCTAAGCCGGGTATTAATTTCAAAGATATTACACCGCTTTTGCAGGATAAAAACGCTTTTAGACAAGCAATTGATGAATTGGTTTTACCTTTTGCTAATGAAAATATTGATGTGGTAGTGGGTATTGACGCACGCGGTTTTATTTTAGCTGCAGCTGTAGCGTATAAATTAAGGGCTGGTTTGGCTTTAATTCGTAAGAAAGGTAAATTGCCAAGAAAAACAGTAAGACGCGACTACGCGCTGGAATACGGATCAAACACCATTGAAATGCACGATGACGCCATTAAACCCGGAGCACGCGTTTTAATTGTAGATGACGTGCTGGCTACTGGCGGTACGATCTCCGCAACTTGCGAAATTGTGGAACAAATAGGTGGAAATATTATTGGTGTGGTTCTTCTGCTGAGTTTGAATTTTCTGCACGGAGAGAAAAAAATAAATAGGTACAAAGTTAATATCTTAACTAAGTACGACCGTTAATTAGTATGTCAAAAACAAAAGTGAATTCAAGATTAGCCAAAGCCGAAATCGGCATTTTTGGCGGATCGGGTTTCTATTCCTTTTTTGATAAAGGAGCCAAGGAAATTGAAATGAACACGCCTTACGGATATCCATCGGATAAAATTGTAATCGGTGAAGTGGTTGGTCGCAAGGTTGCCTTTTTGCCGCGCCATGGCAAGAGACACCATCTGGCCCCGCACAATATTCCTTACCGCGCAAATCTTTGGGCTTTCAAACAGTTAGGCATTTCGAGAATTATTGCACCATCCGCAGCCGGCGGTCTTCAGTCGTATATCAAGCCAGGAGATTTTGTCATTTGTGATCAATACATAGATCAAACCAAGCATCGTGATGAAACTTTTTATCCCGGGCCGAAAGTCGTACATATCAGCTGTGCCGAACCATATTGTTCGCAATTGCGCGAATTGGCTATTTCCTGCTGTAAAAAGCTCATTATTTCTCATCATAAAAAGGGTACCGTGGTGGTGATTGATGGTCCCCGCTTTACCACACGCGCCGAATCATACTGGTACCAAAAATCCGGATTTGAAGTAATAAATATGACGCAGTATCCGGAAGTGGTTTTGGCACGCGAATTAGAAATGTGTTACGTCAATATTTCTCTCATTACTGACTATGATGCGGGTTTAATTGGACAAAGAAATATCAAACCAGTGAATGCGACGGCAATGATAAAAATTTTTAATAAAAATTTAAACCAGATGAAAGAACTGATCTGGGAGATGATTAAAAAAATGCCGGAGGAAAGAGAGTGCGTTTGCGCTAAAGCATTAGTCGGGACGAAGGTGTGAAACTTGTTATTCTTAGAAATTTTTCTAAACTAGCGAGAAATTTTACACCCTGCTTCTCCTTGTTCAAGATGCCGTCATCAAAAAATCATAAAGACCAAAATACCGTTAAATCATTTTTTATGATCTTTGCAAACCTAACCGATTTAGATCTTTATAGAATATGATAGATACAATGGTATCCATCGGACTCCCCACTTATAACGGCTCAAAAACTATCCGGCAAGCTTTGGACTCCCTACTCGCTCAAACGTATAAAAATTTTGAACTAATTATCTCCGATAACGCATCCACAGATGAAACCAAAAAAATCTGCGAGGAATATGTAGCTCGTGATCCAAGAATCCGTTATTTCCGTCAAAATAAAAATATCGGCGCAGCCAGTTTTAAATTCTTAGTCGATGCGTCAAGAGGCAATTATTTTATGTGGGCTGCGGACGACGATATATGGGAGTCTGATTTTGTCGATGATTTACTTGATTTGCATATCAAAAACAATCAAGCGGTCGTAAGTTTTTGCGCGCATGACAATATCACGTTTTCGGGCGAAATGCTTAAGTATAACCCCCCCCTGTTTTCGGAGCATGAAAATCTTAGCAAGTACTACCGCTTTAAGAGGTTTCTCTTAGATAGAGGCGGAAAATGTAATTATGTGTATGGACTATATAAAAAAAAATACTTGCTCGACTGGGAGGGTTTCAAACAATTTAGCGGAATTCCACCCCAATTTAGTTCTGCTGATACTTTTTTTTTACTTGAAATGCTCTTAAAGGGCCCCTTTGTGAGCACCCCCAAACTCCTATGGCATAAAAGATGCCATGGTGATGATTTTAAACCGGAACGCACGGTAATAAATTTTAGCGTTTTTGGGGATCAAAAAATGTTTGTTCATAAAGTGATGCATTTTTTTAAAACCCCATATTATGCCTACTCTTCCTATCGCGTTATAAATAATCTTATTCAAAAATCATTCCCTTCATACTACGATCGATTCTGTTTATATTTCTTTAATGCCTATCACTTGTTCCTTTTTTGCCTCGGTCGTTTTTTCTGGGCGTTGAAATTACTGCTCTATTTTTTTGTTGGACTCTTCAATATTACAAAAAAACGATTAATTACATCGCCTTAAGGATTTGTTTCTTGCTCCAGTTGAGCGTTAATAATCTCCGTAAGCTAATACTTTTACCATTTGACGGATTTCTTTCAATTGAATAACTTCAGCAATAAATATTAAAACGACATAAGTTACCATCGCGAAAGAAGCGGCGATCAAGGGAGATGCAATCAAGGAATGGAGAAAAAATTGAAGGGAATAATAGCTTTCAAGAGATAAATATTGAATAGGAGCTGTGCGATCTGGGCAATAACGGTCGCAGTTGCGGCTCCCTCCCCTCCCCATGACGGAATAAGAATCATATTAAACAAGAAATTCAGTAGAGTACTAAACAATACGCTCCAGAGCAAATCTTTTTGCTTTCCCGCCACAATCAACGCTCCGTACAAAATCCCTCCAACCAAAAAAACCATAATGGACCAAACCATGATTTGCAACGTAAGGGTTCCCGAAAGGTAATCTTCACCAAAACAGAGTTGAATGATGGGACGAGCAAAGAAGGTTATCGTCAGGCCAAAAAGAAAGCCCAATCCTGCCATGAGCTGCACCGACCGCTTATAAAGATTCATAAATTCATCTTGAGCGCGCGTAAAGAGCTGCGAGAAAACAGGAAAAATGCTGTTGCCGTACAATGTAGCGAAGAGATAAAAAACAAGAACAATTTTATACAGAGCACTATAAATTCCCACCGCTTCACTGCCTTGAAAAAAACGCAGCATAATAGAATCAAAGGAAAAATATACGGTGCTCAAGGCACTACCGACCATGAGAGGCCACGATTGCGAAAGAAGAACCATTCCTTTTTGCCAGTCAATTCGCCACATCCATGAGAAGAGGTACTTTCTTATCAAAATGAAGGTAAGCGCGGCGCCAAATACACTTGCTCCGAGGTATCCAAACATAATACCCTCAACCGTTCCATGGTAAAATAGAAAAAATAATACAAAGATAAGAAGAAGGCCTTGTTGAACCCCTACGGCAATGGCTTCAAGGTGCATACGGTGTACTGCTTGGAAGGAACTATACAAAAAGTTTGTAATGATGCTAAACACCGTGTAGAAAAGCGCCACAATAAGGAGGAGCGTGTCTTGGCGCAACGTAGGAACAACAAGGAAAGCGCCAATAAGCGCAAGAAAGAGAGCAAACGAAACTAGGCCTTGCAAAAAAAGGGCCGTCGCGAGGTTTTCTCGTAAAAAATTGGCGTCGCGAGCCCCATCGCGCACAAAGGTAATCTGAAGACCCAAATTCATTACTATGGAAGCAAGTCCTGTAAGGGCAAACGCGAAGGAAAGGCGTCCATAGTCTTCCGGCCCGAGTAGGCGCGCGAGAAGTACGGCCAATACAACACCGCTTAGTACCTTGGTACCTTCAATAATGGCACGAAAAAAACTGTTATGAACAATCGTGTGAAAGGTAGACTTCATGAATAAGAATCTACAGTCTGTAGCGCAAAATACAGAGCGTCAATTTAGTGTGTAAGTCGTATGCTCTAAAAAATAAGAAAGGTCGGCGGGCGTTCCTAGTCCATATACATACTTCGGGAATACTGGCCGTATCTTTTTTCCCTGCTGAGTCAGTTTGTTGTAAAGCGGGGCGATGTAATACTCCCCATTGACAATATCCTTGCGTTCCATGGCTTCAGTCGCAACGCGCACAAAATCCTTTCCTCGCCCAAAATAGTACGCGCCAATATTTGCCCATTCTGATATCGGATTCTTTTCGGCCGTTTCAACGATATACCCTTCTTCATTAACACGAGAAAAACTCCATTTTGGATTCTTATCCGGCACATGAAAAAGCGGAATGATCCCGTCGACATCCGGATATGCTTGAAATGCTGTCTCAAGAACACTCCCGTCAAAAAAATGGTCGGAATCTGAAACAATGATCGGCTCGTCGGTATTAATGAGCTCTCGTGCGGCCAGCGTCGTTGCCGCTGCGCCACATCGCAGTTCCTCTGGAACAAAAATAACGTGGATGTCGTTTCCATAGATCGCACGCAGGATGGAAGAAATACGATAGTCATCTTCGTGCCCTTGGAATGCCAGAAAAATAATATCGCGAGACGTGATTAACGGCCGCTGTGCCGAAAAGGTATCCGAATGGTATACAAAGGGCAGCGATCCGGTCGCCCAGCGGACCATCGGGACTCCTCGAACAGAAATGAGCGGTTTGGGCTTTAGATATTCCGGGTTTCGGTCCGCTTCTTTCAAGAAACGTGAGCCCTTGCCAGCGATCGGGAGAACGAGTTTCATAGCGCGTTCATCTTAATAATGGAGTACATTTGCATAGATGGCGCCAAGAGATTCTATGCGTCGTTTCGGCGAGAAAAGACCGTGTGTAATGCTCTCGTGCGCGTTGCGGCTCATACGAAGCCGTTCGTCTGGCGACATGATCAGTGTCGCTGTCGCTTCCGCCAAGGCTTTAATATAATTCTCTGGCGGATATCGCAACGCATCAAGAAATTTTTTTTGGTCGTCTCGGGTGCGAATCGTCGGCAAATACTGCACGTCGAAAAGCGAGATAAAATTCTTAACAACATATCCGCGCACGCCGGATTCAATCAGTTCCTCTGCAGAAAATCCATCGGTGGAAATTACTGGAATTCCATAAGAAAATGCCTCTAGAATAACGTAACCATATGTTTCCGAATGACCCGGATGGAGCAGAATATCCGTCTCGCAAAAGATACGCTGACGTTCGGCGGGGTTAATCTGTCGCTTCCACGTAATAAATAAGCGATTAGAAAATTTCTTCTCTACTTCCGGTGGATATTGCGAGATGACCGTGAGATGAATATCGTAGTGCTTCGCGAGTTCCAGTGCCACGAGAATCGCATCGAGCCCGCCCTTAGCATAAAAATTCCCAGAATAAAAAAGTAGCTCCACGGGCCCCTTTTTTTTTGACCGATCTGTCCACGGTTTTGGAACGTGCGTCAAATGAACGACATGAATTTTGTCTTGAAACGCAGAACAGTCGAGTGCTGCGAGCATACTTTCTTTCGCCGCCGTTGTCCATGCAAGGAGCCCTCGGCAGGTAGACGATGCAAAGAGGTGCTCAAAAAAGGTCTTCGTGATGGTTGAGTCAAGTACCGATCGATCATACCAGGCAATAGTCGCGACATTTTCAAAATCCATTACCCAAGGTGTTCGATTGAATAGTGGGTACTGCGCGCTATGAATGAGTGCGATATTTGACGGCGTTCGGATGAGCCGTACTTTCGGAATACGGCATACTTTAAGCGCGGCGATGATGGATGGAGTCAACAATGTCGTGAGGCGAGAAAAAACGGGCACTCCTCCTTTTAAAGCAGTCTGCGGTGACGCAAACAGTTCATCGGTCGAGGGTGTATACGAAAAACCCTCCGGCACATATCGCGATCCTTCTTTATAAATCGGATGGGCCTTCGCTATTCCACCAGTATACAAGTACACGCGTTTCATGTCTGATCCTGACTTCTTGGAAATTCATTAAAAAAAACATCAAGATCTTCCGGCGTTCCAAAACTCCACATTTTTTTTATAGGGAATATGCGAATTTTTTTTCCTTCTTGAATCAACTCATTAAATGTCGGACACACGTAGAACTCATTGTTCGTCCGAATATCTTTCGCAATCATCTGCTTCACCGCACGCACAAAGTCGGCCCCTTGCTTCCAATAGTATACTCCAACTGTCGCGTCGTCACTGATCGGTCGCTTCTCCGCAACTTCGGCGATAAAACCGTTCTCCCCGCGTCGCGCAAAACTCCAGCGCGGGTGCGTCGCCTTAAAACTAACAATGCCGCCATGGCATTCTTCGTGCGCCATGGCGTAAAAAAATTCGTTGCTATTCCATTCAATGTATTGATCGGCATTTGCAATCACCAGCGGGCGATCGTTGCAAATGTATTCCTCGGCAAGGAGGACGCTCCCCGCTGCGCCCGGCGTCACCCAGTCGCGCTGCACAATTACTTTACATCCTGGCGCCAATAAATTCAGCAAGTATTGGAGCTGATACTTTTCATAATGCTCCTCTCGGACAATAAAAATAAAATTGCCCTCCGTATTGAGGTTCTCAATGACCCATTGAATCATGGGTTTCCCGCGTATTTCAATAAGCGGCTTAGGAAAAGTATATCCGCGCTCTTGAAACTGTTTCCCTGCCCCGGCCATAGGAATTACGATATTCATATCGCGACCCTGCCATTTGGGAACGAATTTTCTGTGGGTGGCATGATGATTGGATTCCTCAATAGCTTCCTTGATTCTTTCGTGTGTCACCTCATCTACGTCACGCACCGCACAAAGATACGCACCAGCGTCAATGGCCGCCTGCCGCCCATAGTGCGAATCCTCCACGACCAAACATTCTTTCGGCCTTGCTCCTGCTTTGATTATCGCCGTCAAATATACTTCAGGGTGTGGCTTTGCGTTCCTGACATCTTGGTTTGAAAGATAAAAATCAACAAACTCTAGCAGCCCTCGACGCAAGAGCATTAGTTTTGTGGATTCCCGAATGGAATTAGAGCACACAATAATCGTATACCCCTCATCGCGCAGTAAACGCAGAACCTCCCGCATTCGCTCATCATATTCCATCTGATCAATAATCTCCCTTGTCTGCCTCTGTTTCTCTTTCCAAATATCATCATGGAGCTCAACTGGCAATCCTTTTCTTGCAGTTAGCATCTGTAACTTCTTGGCGGTTGGCAGTGCGTCGTAGGTAGAGAGATGTTCATCACGAGAAATAGTATACCCAAATTTCTCCAGCGCTCTGTTCATGGCCTCATAATGCAGCTCTCGCGCGTCCACAAGAACTCCATCAAGGTCAAAAATAATGTGTTTAATCATACAAAAATAGTCCCTCTGACGTTGCATTGTACCAGAAATATGGTTCTTGGGTCAAGAAAAAAATAAACGGGTGAGAGCAAGTTTTTTTTAATATAAATTCGTGCTATACTTTTTTAGTATGAATTTTGAACCTACGAATATCAAGGGAATATTCTTTGATCTTGACGACACACTCTATGACTACGCTCACAGCAACACCATTGGCAAACAGGCGAGTTTTGCCTATCTTTCCTCTAAAGTAAACCGCACTAAAGAAGATGTGGAAACCTATTTTAACGCGGCACGTGACGAAATTAAACAAACGCTGGAACAAGAGCTCGGCTTTGAATCCGCGCAATCACATTCCCGGCTTCTCTATTTTCTAAGAACAATTGAGTTGATGACCGATAAAACAAACTCCACTATAGCATTAGAATGCGAAAAAATTTTTTGGGATAATTTTATCAACAATATAACTCCATTTCCCAATATGATAGATTTTATAAAAAAAATAAAATCCCTGGGGAAAAAAATTGTTATTGTTACTGATATGACTGCCCGGGTACAACTTGAAAAATTAATAAAACTTAAGATAGATACACTCATTGATCTAATGGTTAGCTCTGAAGAATCAGGACGCGAAAAACCGCATCCCGCCTCCTTACTGCTAGGCTTAAAAAAATGCAAATTGCATCCTCGTGAAGTTGTAATGATCGGCGAGAATGAAAAACGCGACATCGCGGCTGCTAGTACCATAGGCATTCTACCTATTGCTTTCCGAAATAAACCGACACAGCCACAGGTGCTCTATGCAAAAAACTTTAAGCAGTTGCTTAATTGGTTTGACTGCCAAGATTAACTTTACTAAATAACTTACTATGTCAAAAGAATTTGGTGGACCTATTGGTCAAAAATACGCGCGGATTGATATAGCTGGGAGACAAGCCCTTAAACAAGAAGGAGCAATAAAGGAACTCGAAGGATTTGGAGAAACTCTAAAGAATAGATTTTTGGTCGCTATCCAGTTTGCGCCAGAATCAAGGCAAGAAGTACAAAAACGAGTTATAAATGAAGTCGAACAGATCGAGGTTAATTGTAAGATGGAGTTTTTTCTTACAAATCGTGACTTTCCTCTGCATAGCACCATTGAAGAAGGGGTTTATCAAGGAGATGATGACTCGATAAAAGGTGAGGTATTCGCAGAGATGGCCAAGGAACTAAAACAGCTAAATTGGCAGATGCTAAACGAACCGTTGACTTATAAATATGTCCTTATAGATAAGGGCAATATTATTCTTACTGCAATTGAAATCCCCGACGTAGTGACTAAACTGCGAAGAGAATTGACTACATTTTATACAGCTCATCAATTAAAACCTCTTCCTATAGAGCATATATTACACGTCACTGTTGGTAGAATAACCAGACTGCCCGGAGAGCATGAAGAGGAAGCGCTAGAGAAATACAAAAGAAGAATGATTCAGTTACGCCACGATATAGCTAAAAATCCTTTAAAACTTTCAATAGGAGAAATGTTCGCAGGATCATCATACGATTTTTTGCACAGTCTACAGATCAAGAAAGACTCAAGCATAACGCAACTGTAAAAGCTTAGATTATATAACTGTCCCGCATTAACGCACATCAGTAATCATAAAGTCCAGCATTGAGATAATAATGAAAATTGAACGCTCTAAAATCATCACCCATCGGGGGCTTGGACCGGATCAACCTAATTTCTGGAGCGAGGGCTCTTTAGAGGCATTCACGGATCAACTTAACCGTGGCTTTGGCGGGATTGAATTTGATGCTAATTTTACCAAGGACGATCAGATCATCGTAGCCCACGATACCCGGCTTTCTCGCCTGACAGACGGAGCAGACACTCGTGAATTCGCAAGCTCGGTCAACGCCTCGGAGGTGGCCAACTTCCGATTGCCGCGCGGAAGAATTCCACTTTTCCATGAAGTGATGGAACTCATACGCGCGACGCCTGGGGCTAAAACCAACGCCCTGCACCTCAAGGGCCGCTTCCAAGACCAAAAGCACCTTAATATTCTCGTGACCGCGTTGAACGACGCGCGCGAATTACTACCACAAATCATCATCTTTGACGTAAAACCAGAGACTGCACGAATAATTAAGCAAGCACTGCCATGGTCACGGCTTGCTGTTTCAGTTGCACATCCCTACGATATCGAACGCTATGGAAATGTGGTGGGGAATACTCTTTTGAGCATGGAGGAGGCGCTTCATCTTGCAAAATTAGGAATAATCGAAGGAGTGTGGCTTGATGAGTGGGATCTGGCTGATCGCGATGGCGGCAAAAAAATTTTCTACAATTCCGAAGTGTTTGCCCGAC
>Ga0209343_10004476_pt1 | contig 17256 bp, 17 predicted proteins | sample RifCSPlowO2_02_FD_184026 | JGI IMG/M metagenome (GOLD analysis project Ga0209343, IMG submission 184026) | Groundwater microbial communities from Rifle, Colorado - Rifle CSP2_plank lowO2_0.2 (SPAdes) (version 2) | ecosystem: Environmental > Aquatic > Deep subsurface > Groundwater | place... | reverse complement strand
CAACCTGAATTGTGTTGCCAGTCAAAAGATATGAGGCAGAGGCGGTGCCTTGGAACTCAGCGTTGATTCCGAATAGTTTTCCAGTAAGGGTGTTGTTTGATGTTCCAGTCTGGGTATATGCTCCATCGTTGGTGATGCCTGATATTCCAGTTAAGGTTCCGGTGGTAGAGATGTCCCAGTCAGAGGTATCAATTGATCCGACATCACCGTTGTCACCAAATATGAATCTGCCGGCTGTTTGGAAGTTACCCGAGACAGATGCTTTGCCGTCAAAGAAAGCATTGCCATCAACTTCAAGAGCACCGACGATTAGGAGGTCATTAGTAGTGTCAATCTCGGCTGATGTGGCAGTGCCGACGCCAAATCTAGAATATGCCGCGCTCGCAAATCCTCCCACCTGAATTGTGTTGCCGGTCAGGAAGTAAGAGGCAGAAGCGGTGCCTTGGACTTCAAAGATAGTGGTGGGAGCAGAGCCAACACCGATTTTGTACCCCGCCCGACTAATGGTTAAATCTGCATCCAAGGTCATTGAATTAACCAATTCGTCGAAATCAATTGAGTTGGATGTGGCTTGTCTGACGGTAACCCAAGAGAGAGTTCCGGAGCCGTTGGTTTGGAAGAGTTGGCTGGCTGAACCGTCACTACCGGGCCAGGTATAGGTGATTCCGTTTAATTTGGTAGTGCCATTGATTTGAGCATTGCTGGTAACGACCAGACCTGCGGTAGTAGTAGTGCCGGAAACAGTGGCGGTTTCAGACTCAAAGTTTTTTGGATTTAAGGTAGTGTTGCCTACGCCTTTAGTGTTGGTGGGGGGAAGATTAAATATTGTTGGAACATTTCTGATTTGATTCTGAAGCGAAGCAATCTGAATTTTTAAATCAGCAATGGTTGAGTTGACGACATCAAGATTGTTAATCTGCGGAATGATGAGAACCAGAGGCTTGGGTATTGGTGTTGAAGATTGTTGAGAGACAGGCCTGAGAGTTAGAGAAACTAATTTTGTTGACTGAGGCGTCGGAGTTGAAATGACTTTGGGCGGAACCAGTTCTGAATAATCAGAAGTGATTTTGTCTAAAACCTTATTTAATAAATCAAGAGGGTTAAAAACGACGGTATCGACTATTGACGCTCTTTTAAAGTTAGTGGGTTTTAGTTTGGGGAGAATGTTTTCTTTTTTCTGAATGAAGCTCTGAACTGACGATTGTATGTCAGAGAAAGAGTTAGTCGGCAAATATGAACTAGGAAGGGCAATAAGAGAAAATAAAAGTGAATCTAAAAACAAAAGCTTAGCTTTTTTAATTAGACAAGATACTACCTTAGAATGCTTGATTCTGTATGGCACAGTAGGTAATTAAAAATTGAGTATTTACTTAGGAATTATATCACAAATTAAGAGGGGGGGATAAAATGGATATCAACAGAAAGAAGGAAGTAGAGGGTAGAAATCAAAAACTATCAAATAATTTGGCGGTTTTTAAAAATTAGATCGGAGTTTTCTATTCAAAACAGTTTAAAATTTATTATATTTTAAACAATACAAAATAAACCTTTATTAAGGTTAATTTATTAATGTTTATGGTTCTTTAATCATCTTTATCCCATTTACCCATCCAAATATTTGTCTAGCTAACATCGAGCTAGATTTTACCCTAATTCTAAGAAGACTTCGTTTAGAACCCTTTAAAACGTAATAACGGGAGAAATTAGACTTCGAAAATCCGGTTATCTCAGACCAATAATTAACGGACTCATTAAGAAGATCCGGCTTATCTTTTCCAATGAAAATATCAAAACTAATTTCTTCATTTTTTATTCTTCCAATGTCAGCCAACCACTTAAGGAAGAAATTCACCAGATAAGGATCGGAGCTCGTAAAACGAACCCCTTTTTTTAAATCACTGTCATTTTTATTAAGAAGTCTTTCTCTCCAATACAACACAACTCCCATTAACCATAATTCTCTTTTTGAAATTTCCCCAATATCTTTTGCGGAAGTTTTTTGTATCTCTTCAATCGCTTTAGAAGTTTTTAAAGTTTTTGCTTTTGAACCTCTTTTTGCTCCCTCTTCTCTCTTTTTTTTCAACCTTGAAAGTTGTGGTTCTGATAATTTTATGTCTTTAAACCAGTAAGAAAGTGTGGATTTTGGAACTGCGCAAAATTTTTGTATTTCTGAGTACGAATATCCTCCTTTTCGGAGCTCAATTGCAAAATCTTTTGGATTCCTTTTTTTCATATGAACTAAGCTACTTATTTAATACTAATACTTTAACATAGTTCAATAGACATTGAAAATACCCTTATCCACAGCCGTTATTTAAGGTTCTATGTGCTATTGGCCTTTTTGATTATTTTTATGTTAAATTTACTAAATCATTTTTAGGGTAGTTTTTTAACCTCAATATTTTTTTCAAAAAATGCTCCAAAAAAATAAATTAAACACCTGAATTAAGAAATTTTTTAAAAAATAGGTAATTAAAAAAACCTCACACCTCAAAAGTGTGAGGTTTTTAGTGTAAGGTTTTAAATACAATTTATTTTCTACTTTTTGTAAACTATTTTTTTGCCCCGATACTCACCTTCGGTCACAATAACTGATCCACCAAAAACAATCTCGTCTGATGCCACAACTGAACCCCCTACTTGAGCTCTGCCTGTCACCTGAACATTTTCACTGAGCTGAGCTTCTCCAAATATTATTGCCAAAGGGGCAACGTGAACACTAGGTGCTACTTGTGCCGTTTCAGCAACGAGCCCACCCCCATTTGTGTGACGGTGAAACTTTACTCCCCCTCTCACAATGACCTCTTCCTGCCTGTTTCCCATTGCGTCCTCCTTTTCTGCTTCTTTTTGTCTTGGCTTCAGCCTAGCTGATACAATTTCGGCTATATCCCAAATTTTAATGTCCGTCCTTTCTACATGGTTAGCGGCATCTTGGAGCATAATCGGACAGTAGGGACAGGCCACGGCAATGGCGTTAACCTTGGTATTTTGAGCCTCTTGGAACCGTAAGTGGTTAACCCTGCTTGAACCATCCATTTTCTTATCGTCTGCAATAAACATCTGTCCCCCTCCGGCCCCGCAACAAAAAGTATCGTGGCCGAAATGTTCCATTTCTTTTATGTCCAGCCCGCAAGTTTCTAAAATCATTCTTGGTGCCGAAACCACATTCCTCCCCCTAGCAAGGTAACAGGGGTCATGATAAGTAATTTCTCCGAAATCAAATTCTAAATTAAGGTCAGGAATAATTTTAGCTATAAGTTCCGAGTGATGAACCACTTTAATACCAAGGGGTTCATATTCCGGAATTTGGCGATAATCATTATCAAGCATTGTCGTGCAATGAGGACAACAGGAAATTATTTTCTTAACCTTGTTTTGCTTAAACTTATCAATCAGTTTTTGTGAAAGTTCAAGGTAAAGACCTTCGTTTCCGATTCTTCGGGCGGGTTCACCACAACAAGTCTCATTTTCAAAAACACCCCATGAAATATTTCCCGCATTCAATACCTCTCTCATCGCTACTGCAACCTTTTGGCCGTGTGAATCATAACTCAATCCGCAACCAAGCCAGAAAAGCCACTCTTGGCTTCCATCAAAAATTGGAAGCTTTTCTTTTTTCACAAACTTACGGCGCATGTCTTGTCCTATCCCCCACGGATTGTGTGGGGCTTTTTCCATAACAAAATAAAGCTTCGTTGTTTTTTCATCTTCAATTCTTTCTTCACTTGCTAATCCCCTACGAAGGTCCAGTATCTTGCCTCCAACATGTTCTATTCCAACCGGACAGGCCTGTTCACATGCTCCACAGGAAAGACATTGAAACAAGTCATTCTCGCTTACCCAGGCATCGTGCCGAGATACTTCCTGGTCCGTTCCGGCAATAATATTTCCTCCGGCCAAAAATCCCTTCTGCATATTCAGAATAACTGACTTGGGGTTCAGAGTTCCACCACTGATATTTGCGGGACAAACTTCGGTGCAACGACCGCATTCAACACAAGCATTGATGTCCAAAATGTCCTTAGGCAACAAGTCGGAAAATTTTATCATTCCAAAATCTTCATTTTCAATATCCAAAGCCCTCATTTTACTCGTTGTATCGCCCCTGAACATAATCGCCAATGGGGCAAGGATCAGATGAAGATGTTTTGATTTGGGAATCACAATCAACATACCAAAGAGTGACAGTGTGTGAATCCACCAGTTTAAATAGAGAGCGGTTGTATTTTTTGTCCACTCAGACCAGCTGAATAAGTAACTGGTCATCAGAACCACGATAAACATGGCTATTAAAGCTGAGGTTGGAGACACCTTGCCAAGATATTTAGGCTGGAGCACGAAACGCCTGAAAGAAAGTTCCAAAATTCCAGTCAATACAAGAATTGCCCAGAAAGCTGCAAATGCACCATACCAGCCATGTTCAATCTGGTTTAGGTTTTGAGGGCTGAAAAATCCGACCCAAACATGCTCTGCCGTAACCCAAGTGAAGACAAAAAATCCCCACATGACCAAAGCATGCATAATTCCAACAAGCGGACGGTCTTTAATTACCCGTGACTGTAAAATTACTTCCTTAAAAACCCTCCAAATTCCCCTTGGGATATTTCCAACTTTGGGCATGTTTCCCTTTATCTTAACGGCAGTAAATCTCTTGAAAACTGTTGAACAAAATAGCCAAGCACTCAAAGATGCCAATAAAAGAAAGACTGCCTGATGAATAATCATTCTTTTCCTCTTTTTAAAAGAACCTCATTATTTAACTATCTTATACGATAGTTAAAGCCCGCTGTCCAGCGGGCTTTAACTATATCTACTTACCTTTTTTCATTTTTTATTAAATTTAATTTATCTCTACGGCTCAACTTTTTTATTTCCGCCTCCCGCTTAGAGGCCTTACTTCTTGTACTAAGTCGTTCAGTATATAAAATCTTCTTTACCTTCCTTGCTCTTGTATATCGCCCGCCCTTGCCATTTTTGTGCTCCTTAAACCGACGTTTAACATCTGTTGTGATTCCGGTATAAAGAGTCCCGTCTTTGCATTCTACAACATACACATGATACATGAGGAAAGTTAAAAACACACTACGTTATGTTTTAATATTATTTAGAATTCCAACCAAAACTGCCAGGCCTGGATTCGAACCAAGATACTCGCCTCCAGAGGGCGAAGTCCTACCGTTAGACGACCTGGCAGTTTTGGCAAGAAAACTTAATTATTTATTATTTTACAATAAAAAAAGCGTTTTATCAACGCTTCATGCCTTAAAAATAACTTCCTCATCAAATTGAACCTCAACGTAATTTTTCACCGAATGGTCCCTTTGTACATCTCCCACACTTGAAATTTTCAAGGTATGTTGAGAAAAATTATCTCCCTCCAAAAACAAAATAAGATGACCGATTTTTTGTTCAACATTAACAACCTTAAATTTTCTGCCAATAATACGTCTGGCTCCCATTTTTCTTATCTCCCCAAAGAAAAGAACTACAAAAAAACATACTACAAAAAGTATAATATGTCAATAAAGATCGGTCGGGGTGTCAAAATTATATCTTCAAAAATCTTCTGATGGCCACAAAACTTGAAGTTACTCCAAGCAAAATTCCGACAAAGAAAATGAGGGGCACAAACTGAAAAACATTTGAAACAAAGTAACTCATCAAACTGACTCCGGGCATCAAAGTCTCAATTTTAGGCGAAATAAAATAGGCCATCGGATAAAATACAACTACCACGATTCCAGCCGCAAGGACTCCATACATGCCCCCCTCAATCAGATATGGCGCCTTGATGTGCCAGTTAGAACCGCCAACCAGTCTCATTATCTCTATTTCCTGTTTTTGACTATAAATAGTGAGTCTAACCGTATTAAAAGTCACCAGAACAGCAATCAATGCTAAGGCCATTGTTAATAAAAAACCCCAGTTCCTGAGACCTTCTGATATGGCTAGGACCCTTTTTATTACTTGTTCATTTTCATAAAAACTTATTTTATCAACTAAACTTCTGAATTTGTTTCCCTCAAGAAATGTGGCGATAGAAGCATATTGAGAAGAATCATTTGCTTTTACGTTCAAAGATGCTTGTAAAGGATTTTCGTCCAGTTCCGCCAAGGAATCTTGGACCAAAGTATTCCCAGCATGTCTTTCCTTAAATTCATTCAAGGCCTGATCTTTTGAAACATACTCAACATTTTTCACGATACCCAATAATTCAAGATCGCTTTTAACTTTAGCTATTTCTCCTTCAGATGCCTCGTTCTTAAAATAAACACTAATATCCACTTTTTCCTCTAGGCCACCTACAATTTGTGATGCGAGGTAATTCAGAGACATCAATCCAGAAAATAAAAACAACACCAACACCATGACTCCGGTAGTGCCCATACTTAAATAAGAATTTCTTTTAAAATTCATCCATCCTACATTAAAAACTCTTTTTGCTGTTTCTTGAAAATTTTCCATACTAAATTACATACTTACCGTTTTCAATTTGATCCCGGACCATTCTGCCCTTTTCCATTGTCATAACTCTCCTGCCTATGGCATTTACTACTTCTCTGTTGTGGGTAGCCAAAATAACTGTCGTACCTAGTTCATTTATCTTCATTAATAATTTTACCACGTCGTAACTATTAACCAAGTCTAGATTCCCTGTCGGCTCATCAGCCAATATTATTTTAGGGCGATGTATCAAAGCTCTGGCAATCGCCAATCTCTGTTTTTCCCCGCCCGATAATTGGTGCGGGAAACTTTTGAGTTTATCTCCCAAACCAACAATTCCTAAAATCTTTGGCACATCACTATCTATCTCACCCTTACCAGCACCGCACACCTCCATAGCAAAAGCCACGTTTTCAAAAGCGGTTTTGGCTGAAAGAAGCTTAAAATCCTGATAAACTGTACCAATTTTTCTGCGGAGCAGAGGTATGGCTTTGGAAGAAATTTGAGCCAAATTAACACCGTCCAGAATAACTTCTCCCTTATGTGGAGATATCTCGCGAGTCAAAAGACGAAGCAGAGTTGACTTACCGGCTCCTGCCGGGCCAATGATAGAAACAAATTCCCCGTCCTTAATCTTAAGGCTTATCCCGTTTAGTATCTCCACACTCTCGTCGTTATCATAGATTGTAGAAACGTCTTTAAATTCTATCATTTAGTTGTTTTTGGTTCAGACTTAATAAACTTATCCAAATCGCCGTCTAAAATTTTATCCGGCTGGGATGACTTGATTCCGGTCCTATGGTCTTTAACCATTTGATAAGGATTCAGAACATAAGACCTGATCTGACTTCCCCACTCTATCTCTCGCTTTTCAGATTTTAATTCGGAAAGTTCTTTTATCTTGGATTCCTCCATTTTTTGAGCAAGACGGGAAATAAGAACCTGCATTGCTTTTTCTTTATTCTGGCTCTGAGACCTCTCAGACTGAACGGCAACTACAATCCCTGTAGGAACGTGGGTTATTCTTACCGCGGTCTCCAGTTTGTTAACATTCTGACCCCCCGGTCCAGATGAACGAAAAGTATCAATTCTTAAGTCGTTGGGGTTAACTTTTAAATCCCTACTTGTTATCTCGGGCATTATCTCAATCAAGGCAAATGAAGTGTGGCGTAATCCTTTGGCAGAAAATGGTGATATCCTCACAAGACGATGAACGCCTGATTCTCCTTTCAGTAAGTCATATATTTTTCCACCTGTTATTTCACAGACCGAGTTTTTAACGCCCCCTTGTTCCCCAAAAGACTGGCTGAGAATATTAAACGACCAACCTTTGTTCTGGGCATATCTCTGATACATTCTTAAAAGCATTGAGGCCCAATCTTGAGCGTCAACGCCTCCGGCTCCTGAATATATGTATAAAAGAGCCTTGTTTTTCTCATGCTCAAACATATCTAATGTCAGATATTTGACCTAATAATTATCGCAAAAAAATATACAAACTTCAAACGGAGGAATGCCCGTCGCTCCCTTGCTTGATGAGATCGGCCCGATTCCCGCCGTTTGAGCTAAACAAGACTAAGTAACGAAAAAATGAAAAATAGACAGAATGAGCTTACTGTGATACAGTATGGCCACCTTCGGACATTGACAAATAGGGATGTAAAAATGGCTAAATTCCGTACCGCTTTGGCGACGCTAGTCATAATTTTTGGCTTGGTATCAAACATTTATGGGCAAGACAAAATCTACCCAGTATCCCTAAATTCTCCTCAAAAAATCGAACAATGGCTTGAAAAAATGGAACCACATAACAAAGACCAGTCATATATTAAACTTCACTTTCTGATACCAATCCAGAAAATCAATAATGAGCTGAAAAATTATCAGTTTAAGTCAGATATGGATATATCTTGGAGAAGCTATCACGATTTCTTGGTAGTAAAACTCTTGAAACTTGCCACTGAAGGCTATGAAGCATATCCGCACAATCAAGAATTGAGACTGCTTTTTATGGAATTGCAGAATTTAGCCTTGGATGTTTCTTTAGAAGCAAATTCTGTGTTTCAGAATAACTATCAAAAATGTAAAGGAAGGTCGACAAACAATGGGCTTGATTGCAACACGCCATTTGATAGAGCCAAATTTTGGACACTGGGTATAGGACTTAATAAAATTAATGTACCGTTCAGATTTCCGATTTTATTTATGCTGGCAAGAAATAATTACGAAATTGAAGGTTGGGAATTAGAATTTAGGGAAGATGATAAATTTGATAGTCCGGGATATTTCAAAACTTACTCTCTTGAGTTTTTAGAAATTAGTGACAAGAATGTATGCGCTCCAGAAATAGTGGGCTGCTCAAGTATAGAAGGATTATCACGACAGGTGGTAAATAATTGGATTACTTCCGGCAAGATCGTCAATTTCAAAGTCCTTTTCTCTGGCAATTATCGCCACGATAAGTGGCTCAGGCCTTATTTGAGTTTTGGGCCAGGAATTTTCTTTATGCATGAAGCACGCAGATACGGAACAGTAGAAGAGCGAGATAAATATAGATTCGGCCTTAGTATGATTAGTGGTGGAGGCATTAATCTTTTTATCGTTGACCGTTTCTTGGTATCAACCGGCGGTGAGCTACAGTGGAACTTCTTTGCTGCAGGTCAAGTTAGATACAAGCTCGGCGCAAGTTATATTTTCTAGAATTTCAACTGGCAATTTTTGCCAGTTTTTGTTTTAATGTAAACCATGAACAAAGATTTTAAAAACTGGCATAATAAGAAGACGATTTTACATAATACAAATTCCAAAGTGTTCTTCCATGAGCGTGAAATATGGTGGTGTTCTTTGGGTTTAAATATTGGATTTGAGCAAGATGGTAATGGGCCTGAATTTCAAAGGCCGGTAGTTATTCTCAAGAAATTTAATAACGATGTTTGCTGGGTCTTACCAATTACTACAAAGCCAAAAACCGGAAAATATTATTTTCTAATAGATCTTGGCGACAATATACAACGCAGAGTCATCTTATCCCAGTTACGTTTAGTCGATGGAAAGCGGTTTTTGGATAAAATGACCACTTTACCAGAGAATCAATTCAATAAACTATATCAGGCAGTAAAAGCCCTATAGTTCTAAAAAGTCTGAAACACCCTTGCGGGTGTTTCGAGGCCGAAGCCGTTTATACATCAATGATAGCAAATGGGACATGAAAAGTCAATGACTTGTCCACATGGGGATCTATTGTCTCAAACGGTGGGAATCGGGCCGATCTCATCAAGCAAGGGAGCGACGGGCATTCCTCCAGATTAAAAAGACCCGCTTTAGTGGGTCTTTTTAACGGAGCCGAAGGAGGGAATCGAACCCACATTTCTGCTTTACGAAAGCAATGTTCTACCATTGAACTACTTCGGCATTATTTCAATTATTATATCAAAAAATGCGTTTTTTACAACGCATTTAAAACACAAACCTCAAGTTGAGTCCCCCGGCAGTAGCATGGGTAGTTCCAACTATAAGTGGCGGGATCCACCACAATTTATTAACGTCCTTTTTTAATTTGTAACTCCACGCTATCAAAGCCACATCCACTGCACCGTTTACAGCATAAACCGCCAGTCGACCAGACTCAACAAGTGGCCTCATCACTGGGTTGATCTCTCTGCCCCCTGGATTCTTCTCCAATGCAATAAAGGTTGATTCCACGTCTAACATGGTGGTGGCGACTAAAAATGTGCTGACAGATATAAATTTTTTATCTATCACCCCTTCTTGTGCCATCACTCCTGGAGAAAAATAAAACATAAAAAAAATGAAAAGAGTAAATGTCTTCATGATTCCCCTATAAACTTCGAGTAACTGAAGTGAGTATAAACTATTTAAAAACTATTTGTCCAATCTTGGAGGGATTATACGAACAGATTAGAACTCATTTTATCAAAAATCTCTGACCAAAGGAAGCCGCCTTTTTTATACTCGCTTGGGCGGCTCTCATTTCAGATTTCGCTTTTTGGATTTGTGTATCAGATTTGGTAAAATAATAATAAAGTTTGAGAGGATTTTTTCGTGGACGGCAAATGGACTTTAGAACCAAAAACAAGTAAAACTAAGAAAAATATAAGGGTTATTTTAATTGTTCTATATCCTTATCCAAATATTTCCCTGCCTTATCCAGAGTATCTCCAATATGTTTACTCATAACTTTAACCTCGAGCTCCTTTTCATCTGGTGAAATATCACTTTTTACCATGCCGGCCATTCTGTCTACATCTTTTTTAACTAGGTCAAAAGCATTTTTCAGGTCTCGGCTAATAATTATTGACTCTCTCTGCGATCTGGCTAAACGCAACAATGTTTTTCTATAAAACCAGCCGGTCGCTAAAACACCACCCACCGTTAAAACGATAAGCAATCCCGATAAGGTAATATCTAAACCGAAGAGTGAAATCACGGCCTTTTCCACATAGCTGACTTTTATCGGACTCGTCGGCAAACTCAATGCACCCCTTGAATCCTTGGCCTTTACGGTCACGAAATAATCACCTCGGCGTAATTCTCTGTCGAAACGAAATTCCCACTCTCCGCTTTTATTTGTCTCGACGTCATTTTGTAATACTAAAAATTTATCCTTATCTTCAATGCTTACGACAACGTTGGCATCAGCAATTACGGTGCCCTTAATAATTAATCGGTCATCGGTGCCGATTATAATTTTTTTGGTAATTGAGGTAATTTCCGGCATATCAAGCGGTAAAATTTCCACTTTAGCACGCGATTCAATACTATTGCCGGCCTTATCTGAAGCGACAACGCGAATCATGTATGTACCCGGGGAGTGCGGCTTGAGCACGTACTCCGAAGCAGTAGCACCTTCTTGTATAATCGGCTCTTCTCCTTCAATAATAATTTTGAACGAACCGATACCCGATAAAGCATCCCCGGTATTAAAAACAAGCTTGGGTGACGGATTGTCGCTTTCTAATCCAGTAGGTATGTCAATATTGAACGCAATGGGCGGTTGAGTATCTATGGCAATACGGTAGTGCGAAACAGGACCCCAGCCAATGTTATTTTTGAAACGGACATGAAGATAATACACGCCGTCTTGGTTAAGCGCGGGAAAGGTTTTACTGTCAAATAATCCCTCGGGTTTTTTAGGCACATCAAAATTAGGATTTTGATTGAGAACAGTATTTAATTCTGAAATGTCTAGAGGCAAATCCCAAGATACGGCGAAGTTTGATACCAGATTGTACCAACCATCAGGATTGGGATAAAGCTGAATTTTAATATTTGGCTTAGCCGGCAGGCCGCTTGCCTGAGTCGGGGTTCTTGTAATTTGGGCGGGTATTGGAACTTGTTCTGGAACGGGTTTCACGGCAACACCGGGCAAGGCGCCGCCTCCGCTTGATGAAACGTTAAAACTTGCCCCTATGGCATTACCGGAGATATTGGTACCGCTGCCGTCAGACGCGGTAATCGAAGCGTTGATAAAAACAAAGTCGCTCGTACCTAACGCCTTGGCAGAAAAAGTAATAGATACAGCTTGAAGCGAACTCCCGGAAACACCGCTTGGCGTGCCGCCTATAAATTCAATCGTGCCGGTTTCGTTGGAAAATGCTGGTTCTTGGAGCCAAAAGTTAAAGACAGAACCTACTTTTGAAATGCTTCTAACCTCTAAAATGTCGGGGTTAAATTGTAGTTTTCCTTGAGCGGCGTTAATAGATTCTCCAAAAGTGTTAATTTTTAGTTCAACACTAAAAGTTTTGCCGACACCAAAGGTACCGCCAGTTGGAGAAACTTTAAAATCAGCCGCATAAATACTAGGCGATACAGCAAATACAATTAGTGCGATAAGGTAAATTTTAATCTTTCTCATGTCTTTTTAATTATATCACAAATGAAGCTGGAACGAAGTTAAGAAAACACTAAAATCAGTGACGTCAATAATACCGTCGCTGTTAAGATCGTTTTTGGCTCGTGTTTCTTTGTCGGGAGCAGACCAGTTGTATAAGAATATGCTCCAATCTGCAATATTAATTTTATCGTCTTTATTCATATCAACCGAAGTATAAGAAAACTGGCCGATAGTAACATTTAAAATCCCTGATAAATCTCCAGCTTTGTCGGTAGTATCATCCACTTGGCGAGCTTGTATTTTATGTGGCCCCAGAAAAAGCTTTCCGCCGTCAATTTTTACCGCATAACTCCCGTCTTTGAGCACCGTGCTAGTGCCAACAACTTTACTGTTGGATAGTATCTCTATTTTGTTACCAGGAGCGCCGTAACCTGACACCATAAATGCTTCCGATTTGGCCACTATTTTTTTACTGATACTCGCCATTGGCGCTAAAATAATATTTTCCTGCTTTACGATAGTATTAAACTTAAGATCATGTTTAAAAAACTTTGCTATGACCTGATTGTCGTTACGATCTTTAATTGAAAGGCCGTAAAATTGTTCGCCGGTTGAATTGCCTTTTGTTTCAAGTGTAAACTTCCCCGTGTCGCCAACTGTATATTCATCTTCCTTTTTGAGTATCTTGCCATAAAAGTCACTAAGTAAGTTTATCTGTATTTTTGCGCCCGGATAAACCTCGCCGCTAAATACAAGTTCGGCAGGATAGTTGCCGCCACTAGAGCCCGTCTCAACTGTTGCCGGTTCTTGCGATGGAGTAGGTGTTGGGGTTTCACTCGGAGTAGGTGTTGGGGTTTCACTCGGTGTTGGTGTTGGGGTTTCACTCGGTGTTGGAGTTGGGGTGGGAGTTGGAGTAGGTGGTAGGGTATATGTAATAGTTGCCGATATTTGGCTGATACGCGACTTTTTATTCTTATTGCCCGTGAGATCAAGGCCAATCTCAATATCAGTAGAAGCTGACTTGGTAATACTCAAACCAGTGTGAGATTGCGTGGTTTCAGTATAGTTATTACCCGGGGAAATATCAGTTCCAGAATCCGTACATGTTCCATCAATACATCTTCTTGTTTGAAAAGGATTGGCAGCACCAGTTTCACCTTTTTTATGACAAATTACAATATTAATTGCTGTGATTATTGAATCATTAGTTATGCTTGATACATCAACATCAAATGTCTGAGTTGCATTTTGAACAGATCCTTCAATATAACTGATATCGCCATCACTGTTTGTACACGAAGACCCGGCTGACTCGTCCACTTCAAGATAACAGCCAGTTGCATTACAGGCCGTACCGCCTGTGTTTGACCAGTTTGCACTATCATCACCGCCGTCGGCAATCGGCCGCAAAGTGGAAGTTGTGTCAGCATAGACCGTCTGCAATCCAAACAAAAGAAGCAAGACAACAATTCCCCCCAAAAAGAATCGAGTTTTAACCTCAATTAGATTCATATTTTTTCGCCTTCTCCACTATTTCACTCATCGGGTGCTGGGTTTTGACAAAATAATCGTTCGCTCCTAGAGATAGAGCCTTTTTGATATCCTCATCAGATCCCAGGTTTGAAAGGACTACGATAATGGGTAAAGTTTTAAATTCCGGGTCGCCTCTTATTTCTTTCAACACTTCAAAACCGTCTTTCTTGGGCATGAGTAGGTCAAGCAAAACCAAATCGGGCCGAATTTTTTTAATAGATTCAACCGCTTCCTCCCCATCTCTTGCGGTTGTTACTTCCCAACCCTCGGCCTCAAACCTGTCTTTGAGAACATTTAGTAAAACCTCCTCATCTTCTGCAATTAATATTTTTTTCATCTTGTTAAATATCCAATATCTCGATAGCGGTAGTCGCCATAGGCGACTTACTTCCAACGGAATTGGGTTATACTATTTAGTTTTTATTAATTAATTTCAGCGGTATGGTGAACCAAAACGTTGTATCCTTGCCTTCTTCTGATTCAAAACCAACCTTGCCACCTAATTCCTCCGCCACCGTCTTTACTACATACAGCCCCAGCCCGGTTCCTTCCTGTTTCATTTTTCTTACGCTTTCTCCTCGATAAAATCTTTCAAAAATGCGCGGCTTTTCATCATCGGGAATAACAGGACCCTTGTTAGATACCGAGACTTTTATAAAACCATCGACCTTTTCTAAGTTAATATTGACCTCCGTATTGTCAGGAGAATAATCAATGGCATTAGATACCAAATTCTGAAACATGTTGTATAATGATTTTTCGTTAATTTCTATAGTTAACGGTCCAGCAATTTTTACATTTAATATTATGGTGTGTTTCTTGGAAGCGGCATACGACTCCATTTCTTTAACAAATTTATTTATAAAACTGGAAATATCAATCATGTGTTTTTCTTGTAGCGCTGTTTTTAGCTCAATCCTTGAAAAATCTAACAAATCCTCTATAAGCTCAATCAGTCGTTTGGCTTGAGCAGAAAGATCTCTCACATATATCTGTTGCTTTGGATTTAGATTTTGGGAATTAAATTGTAGTGCTTCGGTGAGCCAATTTAAAGCCGAAACCGGAGTTCTTAGCTGGTGGGAAGCAATAGAAATAAACTCGGTCTTAGCACGATTAACTCCCTCTATCTCTTTTCCCTTTTGAATAAGTTCTCTAATTATGTCACTCGCTCCTACCCGTGTCTTTTCAAGACCCCATTTCTGTATAGCTAATTCTTCCCTAGTTTTTCTAAGGTCTTCTTTAAGCTGTTCCTTGGTTTTTTCCCCGCCTGCCATCCGGCTTGAGCCGTCAGGCGATTGGCGGGCAGGTCTATTTTTAATTTTTGGCATCTCCAATGAGTTTTTTTACAGCCTCGACCAAAACGGCCGGATCTTCACCCTTTATTATGTAATCGTCTGTGCCCATGCGTCTTGCCTTTACGGCATCTATCATTCCTAACGTGCCGGTGTAGACAATAACCTTGATAGGCAGTTTTTTCACTTTTTTAATCTGCCGACACACTTCAAATCCATTCATGCTCCTAGACACTACAGTATCCAGTTCAGTATCTAAGAGAACGAGGTCCGGCTTTTCTTTGTCTATCATATCTAAGGCCTTTTCTCCCGTATCAAATGCTAAAACAATATATCCTTCGTTCTCAAATATATCACGTAATGTTACACGCACATTTTCCCGGTCATCTACTAATAAAATTTTTTTAGTCATATTTTTATGTTTATTTTTTTCCGCCAACGGCGGATCCGCCTCGGGCGGAAATTTTTTTACGAATTTCTTCAATCAACCCCAGAACTTTGTCCATATCTAACGGTTTTTGCAGAAAAGTATAGACACCTTTTTCAAGCGCTTTATCTACTAAATCTTTCGTTTCCTCATAGTAGCCGGTGATGATTACTGCTATAATCTTTGGATTTATTTCCTTTATAGCTAAATATGTCTCCAGGCCATTGAGGGCAGACAGTTTCATATCCATAAACAAAATATCGCTGGGTCTTTCTTTACTTTGCTCAATGGCTTCTTCGCCCGTTGCCGCAGTGGATACCTTATACCCCTTAGCTTCTAACGCATCTTTAAAAGTTTCTCTGGTGTTGAGGTCGTCATCTGTTACGAGTATGAGCATGCCCTTTTCCTTGGCTAGTCCGATCTGCTCTATCAACTTGTCAATGTCTAAGGGTTTTCGTAAAACGCCAAAAGCTCCTTCTTGAAGTGCTTCTTTAATTAAATTCTCCAGAGAATAGGCGGTTATCATAATTACTGCGGTTTTGGGGCTGATTTTTTTAATTTGCTTAAAAGCCTCCACTCCATTCATGGCTGGCATCTTAATATCCATAAGAATCACATCAAATGATTTTTCTTTAATCTTGGCGATGGCTGCTTCTCCAGAGTTTTCTGATTCTATCTCATATCCTTTCGCTTCCAAAATATCAGCCATGCTCGCGCAAAACTCCTTATCGTCATCTACTATTAATATTTTTGTCATATTTTATATTGTTGTTATGTTTTAATTTTTTAATTTTTTCCCGACTTCATCGAGGATCCTCGATGACAGAGTCATCGGGACTTACCCTGTACCGACCTTTTGGGCAATAGGCAATTTAATAATAAAGGTTGTCCCTTGCCCTTCCTTGCTTTCAAATTCAATCTTTCCATGATGAGCGCTGATAATATTCTGGCAGGCGGCAAGCCCCAAGCCAAGTCCTTTGGTTTTGGTACTAAAGAGCGGGGTAAAGAGTTTGTCAATGTTTTCTTTCGGAATACCCACGCCGGTATCTTTAAGGGCGATGGATATAAAGGAGTCAGTTTGCGAAGTCGTAACCTGTAGCTCGCCTCCTTTGGGCATTGCCTCAATAGCATTGGAAATAATATTTGAAAAAACTTGTTTGACCTGGGCTATATCTATATTAATCTTTGGAAGATTTTCTCCTAGATTGGTTTCGACCTTAATTATCTTGGGTATATTGGCCTTGGAAAGGACTCCCTGAAGCACGCCATTAATCTCTTCTGTTGCAAAGGAAGGTGGTTTAGTCCTAGCAAATTCGAGAACATCAGAAATAATTTTATCACAGGCGACAATTTCAGTTTCCAAGATATCCATATGCCTTCTCACCTTTTCGTCAATACTTTCCTTAAATTTCATATTAAGAAAATAAATTGAGTTCCTAATAACCCCTAAGGGGTTTCTAATCTCATGACCCATGATGCCTGCTAATTTGCCGATGGCAGCAAGTTTCTCCAGTCGCTGCAGATTTTCTTGCATTCTCCTCATTTCAGTAATATCTTCGATGGCCAGTAAGATTAACTCTTCTTCTTCTTCTTCTGTTTTTGCTGTTATTAGTGTTGCTATCTTTTTGGGAATCCGTAGCTGGAGGGCATTCAGATTCATAATTCGGTATCCGATAGTTTTAAATTCATGATCAATTTCGTAGTTT
>Ga0209343_10004475_pt1 | contig 17256 bp, 14 predicted proteins | sample RifCSPlowO2_02_FD_184026 | JGI IMG/M metagenome (GOLD analysis project Ga0209343, IMG submission 184026) | Groundwater microbial communities from Rifle, Colorado - Rifle CSP2_plank lowO2_0.2 (SPAdes) (version 2) | ecosystem: Environmental > Aquatic > Deep subsurface > Groundwater | place... | reverse complement strand
AACACGTTCAGTTCGAAATTGCCGGAGGCGCCGCCGATGTTGATCGCGACATCGTTGCCGAACACCTGGCAGCACAGCATGATCAGCGCCTCGCACTGCGTCGGGTTCACCTTGCCCGGCATGATCGAGCTGCCCGGCTCGTTTTCCGGGATGCTGATCTCGCCCAACCCGGAGCGCGGGCCGGAAGCCAGCCAGCGCACATCGTTGGCGATTTTCATCAGCGCGGCGGCGAGCGTCTTGAGCGCGCCGTGCGCCGCGACCAGTTCGTCGTTCGCGGCCAGCGCGGCAAACTTGTTGGTGGCGCTCCTGAACGGCATGCCGGTGCCGCGCGCCAGCTCGGCGGCAACATGTTCGCCGAATCTGCCATGAGTGTTTAGCCCGGTGCCGACGGCGGTGCCGCCCACCGCCAACTGGTGCAGCGGCAACAGCGTGGCGAGAATAGCCGCTTCCGCATGTTGCAGTTGCGCCACATAACCGGAAAACTCCTGCCCCAGCGTCAGCGGCGTGGCGTCCTGCAAATGGGTGCGACCGATCTTGACGATACCGCCGAACGCGGCGGATTTTTTCTCCAGCGTCGCGCGCAGAGTACGCAGCGACGGCAACAGTTGCCGGACAATGCCGGCGGCCGCCGCGACATGCATCGCGGTGGGGAAGATGTCGTTGGACGACTGGCCGAGATTGACCTCGTCATTGGGGTGTACTTTGCGCGCTTCGCCGCGCGCGCCGCCGAGCAATTCCGAAGCTCGGTTGGCGAGCACCTCGTTCATGTTCATGTTGCTCTGCGTGCCCGAACCGGTCTGCCACACCGACAGCGCAAACTCCTGATTGTGCTGCCCGACCAGTACTTCGTCCGCGGCCTGCACGATGGCGGTGGCCTTTTCCTCGCTCAGCAATCCCAGTTCATGGTTGGCCAGCGCGCAGGCGCGTTTCACCGCCGCCAGCGCGAGCATGAGTTCCGGCGGCATTCGCTCGGTCGAGATATGGAAGTATTGCAGCGAGCGCTGCGTCTGCGCGCCCCACAGGCGTTCCGCCGGGACTTCGATGGGGCCGAAAGAGTCGCGTTCTGTTCTGCTGGCCATGATCTCTCCTGTTGAGGCTGGAATATCCAAATTGTTACGGCCTACTCCTCCTGTAATTCCTGGCCGGGAAACAACTCTTCCGTATAACCGAATTTGCTGATGTCCCGGATGCGCATCGGGTACAGGATACCGTCCAGATGATCGCATTCGTGCTGCACCACGCGCGCATGGAATCCGCTCACCGTCCGGTCAATCAACGCGCCCTGTTCATCATAACCCTGATAACGGATATTCCGAAAGCGCGGCACCAAGCCGCGCAAACCGGGCAGGCTCAGACAGCCTTCCCAAGCCTCTTCGATTTTGTCGTCCGGTTGCGTGATCACCGGATTGATGAGCACGGTTTCCGGCACCGCCTCCGTATCTGGATAACGCGGATTTTGCCCATCTTGCGCAACAGGCGGCTGCACACCGAAAATCACCACGCGCAGATTCACGCCGATTTGCGGCGCGGCCAATCCCGCACCGTTCAGTGCCAGCATGGTGTCCCGCATATCCACCAGCAGGGCGCGCAATGCCTCGCTGCCGAAATCGCTGACCGGTCCGGCGCGCTGCAACAGCCGCACATCGCCCATGCGCAACACTTGCCTAATCGCCATTGCATTTCACCAGACATTCGAGAATGCTGCGTACCTGCCCTACCGCAGCACCGGCGGTGGCGCTGACCTGCTCCCGATTGATGCCTTGCTGGCTGTCGCCGCGCCCCGCCGCGTGATTCACCACCACGGCAATGGTCGCATATTTCAGCTCCAGTTCCATTGCCAGTGCGGTTTCCGGCATACCAGTCATGCCGACCATGTCCGCGCCGTCCCGCTCGTAGCGATTGATTTCCGCGATGCTGTCCAAGCGCGGCCCCTGCGTCGCGGCATATACACCGCCATCCACGCAGGGCTGCTGTGCAAGACTTGCGGCGCGCAAAATGCGCTCACGCAATTTCGGACAGTAAGGCAGCGCAAAATTGATATTGGAGTAGAGCGTGTCGCGCGTATCGAAAAAGGTGGCGTCGCGCCCGTGGGTGTAGTCGATGATCTGATCCGGCACGACGATGACGCCGGGCGTCAAATCGGCGCGAATGCCGCCTACCGTCGCGACAGAAATGACATTACTCACGCCCTGCTCGCGCAACGCCCACAGATTGGCGCGATAGTTCACCATGTGCGGCGGGATGGTGTGCCCATAACCGTGGCGTGCCAGAAAAATCACCTCGTGCTGGTTCAGCGTGCCAAACAGGAACGCGCCGGACGGCTCGCCGTAAGGCGTGCGCATGACCTGCCGGTGGGTGATTTTCAGGCTCGCCAGTTCTGTCAGGCCGCGACCGCCGATGATTGCCAACATAAAACTATCCTTTCTTTTCCGCTTATGGTGAGTAGGGAGTGGTAAGTGGTAAGTGCGGGCAAACCGCCCGTACTTCCCACTTCCCAATTCCTACTCCCTACTTCCTACTTCCTACTCCCACTTCCTACTCCCACTTCCTACTCCTTACTTCCTACTCCTTACTTCCTACTCCCTACTTCCTACTTCCTACTCCCTACTTCCTACTTCCTACTCCCTACTTCCTACTCCCTACTCCCTACTTCCTACTCCCTACTTCCTAAGCCTTCACCGCATAGATGGTGGGCAGGTTACGCCACGCCCCTTCGATGTCCATGCCATAACCGAACACAAAACGGTCCGGCAGTTCCATTCCGACAAAATCGGCATGGATCGGCTTTACCCTGCCATGCCGCTTGTCGGCAAATACCGCACTGTAAAACTTGCTCGCGCCCAATTCCATCACGCGCCGACGCAATGCCTCCAGGGTATGGCCTTCGTCGAGGATATCGTCCAGCACCAGCACCACGCGGCCGCGCACGTTTTCATGCGGCTCGACTTTCCAGTGCATCTGCCCGCCGTGCGTTGCATTGCCGTAGCGTGACACATGCACGTAATCAAAATCCAGCGGAAAATCGAGCAGCGGCAACAACTGTCCGGTGAATACCACCGCGCCACCCATCACCGACAACACCAGCGGATGCGCCTCCGCCAGCGCGGCATTGATCTGCCGGGCGACCCTGTGCAGCGCTGCCTGCACTTGCTCCGCCGGGCACAACAATTCGGCGTCGCGCAAAACTTCCCGCGCATGCTGGATGGAAACGCTCATTTATCCCGACAACCCTCACAACGCATATCCAAAGTATTCAGATAAGCGGAAAACTCTTCGTACAATTCTGCATGCTTCAGGCCGAATGCCACCTGCGCCTGCAAATAACCCTGCTTGGAGCCGCAATCGTAGCGCGTGCCCTTGAAGCGATAGGCGAGCATTTTTTCATCCCGCATCAGCGCGGCGATGCCGTCTGTCAACTGGATCTCGCCGCCTGTTCCGGCCTGCACTTTTTCCAGATAATCAAAAATGCGCGGCGTGAGGATGTAACGCCCCACCACGGCAAGCGTCGAAGGCGCGTCTTCCGGTTTGGGTTTTTCGACGATGCCGTTCACCTGTTCCAGGTCATCTGCAAGCGGCACGCTGCTGACGATGCCGTACTGCCTCGTCCTGTTGCGCGGCACGTCCTGCACCGCAAGAACCGAACATTGATGCCGCTGGAATACCTCCGCCATCTGCTGGATGATAGGCGGATCCCCATCCATCAGATCGTCCGCCAGAATCACCGCAAACGGCTCATCCTGCACCACCGGTCGGGCGCACAACACCGCATGCCCCAGCCCCAGCGGCACGGACTGGCGGATATAAATGCAGTTGATATGGCCTGGAATGACCTCCTGAACCAGGCTCAATAATTCATCCTTGTTGTGCGCGGCAAGTTCCGCTTCCAGCTCGTAGGCCTTGTCAAAATGGTCCTCGATGGCGCGTTTGTTGCGCCCGGTGATGAACACCATGTCGGTAATCCCCGCCGCCACCGCCTCTTCCACCGCGTACTGGATCAATGGCTTGTCCACCACCGGCATCATCTCTTTCGGACTGGCCTTGGTGGCCGGAAGAAAGCGACTGCCCAGGCCGGCAACGGGAAAGACGGCTTTAGTAATGCGTTTCATTTATTGGTACCCCGTTTGAATTCTCAACCGCCAGAAATTTCGTAACGCAACCAAGGCCGTCTTCGGCGCAGGCTAACCGGCAAAGCTGGTTAAGCCCGCAAGGGCGGCCGGAGCCAAAAACAGCCTTCGTTATTTTCTTCATTTATACATCCTTCTCAAATCAAAATAGCGAAGGCGATTTTCGGTGCAGGCCGAAACCAAAGACGGCTTAGTTATCTTCTTCACTGTAAATCCCCTTCAAACTGAATTTCCCTTTAGATTCGGCGGAACGATTGTACGTCAAGAAAAGCTGCCAATGAAATTTCAGTGGTTCGACATTGCTGTGGGATAATTCCGCCATGAATTCTCCCCTGCTTTCCGGCCTCAATCCCGAACAACGCGCTGCTGTCGAACTCCCCGCTCAATCCGCGCTGATCCTTGCCGGAGCGGGCAGCGGCAAGACGCGGGTGCTGACCACGCGCATCGCCTGGCTCATCAGCACCGGCGCGGCGAGCCCGCACGGCATCCTCGCGGTGACGTTCACCAACAAGGCGGCGAAGGAGATGGTGACGCGGCTGTCAGCGATGCTGCCGATCAACACGCGCGGCATGTGGATCGGCACGTTCCACGGGCTGTGCAACCGCATGCTGCGCGCGCATTACCGCGAAGCGAACCTGCCGCAGACCTTCCAGATTCTCGATTCCGGCGACCAGTTGTCCGCGATCAAGCGCCTGATGAAGGCGATGAACGTCGATGATGAAAAGTATCCGCCGCGCGAGGTGCAGAATTTCATCAGTTCCAGCAAGGAACAGGGGTTGCGCGCGCATGAGGTGGAAGCCTACGATCCATACACGCGGCGCAAGGCGGAGGTATTTGCCGAATATGACGCACAATGCCAGCGCGAAGGTGTGGTGGATTTTTCCGAGCTGCTGCTGCGCTGCTACGAGCTGCTGTCGCGCAACGCGGCATTACGCGAGCACTACCAGGAGCGCTTCAGGCACATCTTGGTGGATGAGTTCCAAGACACCAACCCGCTGCAATACCGGTGGCTGAAGCTGCTGGCGGGTTCTCCCTCACCTCAATCCTCTCCCATGGGGAGAGGAGGCGAACGCGAGGGGCAATCTTCAACCTCTGCGCTTTTTGCTGTCGGGGACGACGACCAGTCGATCTACGCGTTTCGCGGCGCCAATGTCGGCAACATGCAGGAGCTGCTGCGCGACTTTCACATCGAGAACGTCATCCGGCTGGAGCAGAACTACCGCTCGCACGCCAACATCCTCGACGCGGCAAACGCGCTGATCAGCAACAACCGCAACCGTCTCGGCAAGAATTTGTGGACGGCAGAGGGCGGCGGCGAGCAGTTGCGCGTTTTTGAGGCGCCTGAATTACGTGATCCCCGTGGGGATCGAATAACGGGCGATGTTCAGGAAGCAAGTTTTATTGTCGATGAAATTCAGCAACTCAAGCGTGAAGGTATAAATCTTACCGAGATTGCGCTGTTGTATCGCTCCAACGCGCAATCGCGCGTGCTGGAACATGCGCTGGTTTCTGCGGGTTTGTCATACCGCGTGTACGGCGGATTGCGCTTCTATGAGCGGCAGGAGATCAAGCATGCACTGGCCTATCTGCGTCTGATGGAGAACAGCGACGACGACAATGCTTTGTTGCGCATCGTCAATTTTCCGACACGCGGTATCGGGGCACTCAGTGTTGGCAAGTTGCAAGAAGTTGCGAAGATTAATGGAACTACGCTGTGGGATGCGGCGGCGCGTGCAGGAGGCAAAATTACCGCCTTTGTTGGGCTTATCGAATCATTGCGCAGCGCGACCAAGGATTTGCCATTACCGGAGATTGTTGAACATGTTTTGGAGCATAGCGGGTTGATTGCTTGTTATCAAAACGAAACAGGGAAAAAACAAAAGGAAGCAGCTGATCGGCTAGACAACTTAAATCAACTCATCAGTGCAGCAACCCAGTTTGTTCAGGAAAATGAGGATGAAAGCCTCACGGCATTTCTGTCGAATGCCACGCTGGAATCGGGCGAGCATCAAGCTGGCGACAGCGAGGACGCGCTGCATCTGATGACAGTGCATGCCGCCAAAGGTTTGGAGTTTCACACAGTGTTTATTACTGGATTGGAAGACGGACTCTTCCCACACCAGAACAGCATTGATAACGATGATCTCGATGAGGAACGTCGCTTGATGTATGTGGCGATCACCCGTGCAAGACGCCGCTTGTATCTTACCTATGCACAGAGCCGTATGCTGCATGGGCAAACGCATTACAGCAAAGTATCGCGTTTTTTGAGCGAGTTGCCGGACGGGTTGCTGCATTGGCTGACGCCGAGATTCGCGGCGCGCAAGAGTTTCGATTCATTCATCCCCTCGCAAACCCTCTCCCGCGCTGACGCGCACCCCTCTCCCGCAAGCGGGAGAGGGGCTGGGGGAGAGGGCATGTGGCGCATCGGCCAGCGCGTGTTCCATCAGAAGTTCGGCGATGGCGTCATTACCGGCGTGGAGGGCGGCGGCGCGGATGCGCGTGTGCAGGTGAATTTCAAGCACGCGGGCAGCAAATGGCTGGCGCTGGAATACGCGAAGCTGACGGCGGTGTAGGGGCGGATTTATCCGCCCACGGGCGAATGAATTCGCCCCTGCATAGGGCTTTTTGTGGATTAAAACACGTCCTGGTCCGGCGTGAAGGCATCGCCCCCATCAAGTGCCTGCTGGCTCTCCTTTGCGACGGGGAAGATGTCGCAATAGCAGATATACAGCGACGTGAACACGACCGGCATCAACACCAGCCAGCCGAGCATCATCGGGATAGTCGCCAGAATGGCCAGAAACATGAATGTCGCGCCATACACCAGCATCGGCCCGACGTTGGCGAGGAAGGCGCGCAGACTGAGTTTCATCGCGTCAACCGGTGCGACGTTATTGAAATAAACCAGCATCGGCGCAAACTGCATGGCCATCAGCAGCACGCTGAACAGCGTGATGCCGAGCAGGATAGCGAGTCCGGCGCCGGTTATCGCCTGCCTGATGATTTCCGGATCTTCGACGGGCTGGCCACTGGTTAAAATGCCAACCAGCGTGGCGCCGCCGACCATCATCATCACACCAAAAATCAGGAACTGCCCGACCAGTGCGATGCCGCCCAGCGCGATAAGCTGCGTGGTGCGTTGCTGAAAGCCGCTGAACAGATGCGCCAATTCCAGCTCTTCGCCGCGCTCCAGTGCGCGGCAGCCAACCATCAGGCCGGCCAGCACCGCCGGCAACAGCAGGCTGGCGAGCGGCTCGCCTACCACCGGCACGACGGACAATCCGGCCATCGCGATGAAGCAGATCAGCAGAATTACTATCCACAGTAGCGGCGCTTTCATGAACAGCGCATAGCCCCGCTTGATCCATTGCCAGCCCTGTATTGCCTGTAAGCGTTGCGGTTCCATTATTTCTCCTTATAGCCAGACGGCCTGCGTCGTGGCGATGTGATTTTTCAATATCCGCTCGAAATGCCGCGGATCATGTGCATGGATCAGTTCGCCGTCACGCGGCAAATACTTGTCGAACAGGCGCGACAGCCAGAAGCGCAAGGCGGCCACGCGCAACATCAGCGGCCATGCGTCGCGTTCGCTGTCCAGCAGTGGGCGCACCGCATGATACGCGCGCAAAAAAACCTGCGTGCGTGCGGCATCCAGCGTGCCATCGGCATTCATGCACCAGTCGTTCACGGTGATCGCCACGTCATACAGCAGCGCATCGCTGCATGCGAAATAAAAATCGATCAGCCCGCCGACGCGGTTGCCTTCCAGCAGCACATTGTCGCAAAACAGGTCGGCGTGGATCACGCCTTGCGGCAGTTGCGCGAAGTTGTTTTGCGCGTGCAGTGCTACCTCGCTGTCCAGTAATTCGGCCTGCCCCGCGTCGAGGAACGGGCGCACTTTCGGTGCGGTCGCCGCACGCCATGCCGCACCGCGCGGGTTGGGCATGATCTGCGAAAAGCTTTGTCCGGCACTATGCATCTGCCCGAGCATTGCGCCGATGGCGGCGCACTGCTCGTTATTCGGCGCGGTGATGGACTTGCCATTCAGGCGGCTGACGATACAGGCCGGTTTGCCGTTGAGCGCACCGAGAAACTGATTACGGTGGTTTGCCACCGGACAGGGACAGGGAATGCCGTGGCGCGCCAGGTGCGCCATCAGGTTCAGGTAGAACGGCAACTCATCGACGGTAAGTTTTTCGAACAGTGTGAGCACGAAACGGCCGTTACTGGTGGTGACGAAGTAATTGGTGTTCTCGATGCCGGACGAGATGGGCTGCAATTCCAGCAATTGTCCGAGCGAAAAATCACCCAGCCATGCGGTCAGTTCCGCCTCCGAGACGCTGGTAAAGACCGCCATTGGTTAAAAACTGTGGATGATCCAGCGCGGTACGCGCACACCGGAGTCGAGGCTCTCCTGCCGCACAAACTTGCCGTCGCCCAGATCGTCCACCAGATAATAAGGCACGCCGTACTTCGGTGTGATTTTGATCATGTACAGCTTGCCGCCCAGTCGATACTCCTCGACAGTCTGCTCGGTTTCCTTGGTGATGGTCACCTCGGGCACATCATCTGGAGCCGCATCCGGCGCGGCGTCGAAGGCGGGCGGCGGAGGCAGCGGTTCGAGATTGGATGGAACCGGTTGCTGGGCAAAAACGGGCAGGGAGAAGCTGATGAACAGCAAAAAGAAAAGGGATCGCATCGCATTCACCTCGATGAGTTGGAATGGACGCATTTTAGCCGATGTGCGCGGGGGTTGCGCGGCCATATGCAAGCCAGCGGTCAGGCGCATGTTGCCATAACCCGCCACGCCTCAAGTTTGCGCTCGCAGGAAATAGAGGCGTTTGCCGGGCTGGTGGATGGCAGACGCAGGTACTCAATGGAGTCGATTCCGATGACGGGCATCACATGCTTGCGGTAGCACTCTTCCGCCTTGGAACCATTGAAAAAAATATGGGTAATTTTCGGGTGATTCAGGAAAAACGCGGCAAAATCGTTCGGGACCAGCGACCCTTCATCGATACCGGAATCCAGACTGCCTTTACGGCGGCATAACCGGAGCACGTCCCACAGGGCAATCCTGGCCGATTTCAGCGCCTGAACTCTCTGGCTGTAAGGCGAAGCCGGATCGAAACCAAGCAGTTCGCCCATGATGCGCCAGAACAGGTTGCGGGGATGCGCATAGTACTGATTCGCCCGGAGCGAAGCCTCGCCGGGCATGCTGCCCAGGATGAGAATCCTGGCGTCCGCCGTTTCGATCGGCGCGAAACTTTGTACATGCTGCATGAAAACGGGCAAAAAATTACAGATAAAGCTGCCGCTCGCGCTCCGCTTCCGAAGGCTCGAAACCGCGCGTTTCGTAATGCTTGAAAATCGCGCTGACCACGGCTTCCGGTTCATCGATCACCTGAACAAGATTCATATCTTCCGGGCTGATGACTTTTTCTTCCAGCAGTGCGGTGCGAAACCATTCGATCAGGCCGCCCCAGAACTGGCTGCCGACCAGGATGATCGGCATCTTGCGCGTCTTGCCGGTCTGTACCAGCGTCAGCGCTTCCATCAATTCGTCCAGCGTGCCGAAGCCACCGGGCATTACCACATAGGCACTGGCGAATTTCACGAACATCACCTTGCGCGCAAAGAAATGCTGGAAAGTCTGGCTGATGTTCTGATACAGGTTGCCGACCTGCTCATGCGGCAACTGGATATTCAGGCCGACACTGGGCGACTTGCCGTAGAACGCGCCCTTGTTGGCGGCCTCCATGATGCCCGGCCCGCCGCCGGAAATGACCGAAAATCCGGCATCGGAAAGCAGTCGCGCGATTTCCTCGGTAAGTTTGTAATAGGGTTGACCGGGGCGGGTGCGCGCGCTGCCGAAGATGCTGACTGCGGGATGGATGCGGTTGAGACGTTCGGTGGCGGAGACGAACTCTGACATAATGCCGAACACGCGCCAGGCCTCCTTGGAATTCCATGATTCCGGCATTGCGGAGGCGGGCAATTTGGACGATGGGCTCATGCAATTTCCTTTGGCTGAAGAATGAAAACGAATGAAATGAGTTTCGATAAAACAAATGAAATGAGTTTTGCTGAAACAAACAAATTGAATTCCGGTAAAACATTGCTCCTGGTGGACGGCTCATCCTTTCTCTATCGTGCCTTCCATGCGATGCCGGATTTGCGCAACCGCGAAGGTTTCCCGACCGGTGCGATCTACGGCGTGCTCAACATGCTGCGCAAGTTGCGTCACGATTTCCCGGCGGATTATAGCCTGTGCGTATTCGACGCAAAAGGTAAAACCTTCCGCGATGACTGGTATCCGCAATACAAGGCGCACCGCCCGGCGATGCCGGACGACCTGGCGCGCCAGATCGAACCGCTGCACCAGGCTATCGCCGCATCCGGCTGGAACCTGCTGATGCTGGAAGGCGTGGAGGCGGACGACGTGATCGGCACGCTCACCTCGCAGGCCGAGCGGGACGGCGTGCGCTGCGTCGTCGCGACCGGCGACAAGGATCTCGCGCAACTGGTGAACGAGCATGTGACGCTGATCAACACCATGAGCAACGAGACGCTGGACGTGCCTGGCGTGAACGCCAAATTCGGCGTGCCGCCGGAACGCATCGTGGACTACCTGACGCTGATCGGCGACACGGTGGACAACGTGCCCGGCGTGGAGAAGGTCGGCCCCAAGACCGCCGCGAAATGGCTCGCCCAGTACGGCACGCTCGACAATCTGATGCAGCACGCCGGCGAGATCGGCGGCGTGGTCGGCGAAAATCTGCGCCGCGCGCTCGACTGGCTGCCGCAGGCGCGCCGCCTGCTCACCGTGAAATGCGACGTGGAACTGCCGCAGCCCTACAACGAGCTGACGCCGCCACCGCAAGATACCGAACAACTGCGCAGCCTGTACGAGTATTTCGACTTCAAGATCTGGCTGCGCGAGTTAAACACTCCGCAACAGCCCCCCTCCCCCTTGCAGGGGGAGGGTTGGGGTGGGGGTAGAAATTCTCCCGACAATGATGCATTCAGCACTGCCCCCACCAACACCGACAGCGCGCACTACGAAACCATCCTCACCGAATCGCAACTCGACGCATGGCTGGAAAAACTGCTCGCCGCCGAACTGGTGTGCGTGGATACCGAGACCACCGGCCTCGACGTGATGAACGCGCAGCTGGTCGGCATCTCGTTCGCGATCGAGCCGCACCACGCCGCCTACCTGCCGCTGGCGCACCGCTACCCCGGCGCGCCGGACCAGCTCAAGCGCGACCACGCGCTGCACAAGCTCAAGCACTGGCTGGAAAGTTCGCGCCACAAAAAGCTCGGGCAGAACCTCAAGTACGACCTGCATATCTTTGCGAACCACGGCATCCGCCTCGCGGGTATCCACGACGACACGCTGCTGCAATCCTATGTGCTGGAATCGCACAAGCCGCACGACATGGACAACCTCGCGCTGCGCCATCTCAACGTGAAGACCATCAGCTACGCCGAGGTGGTCGGCAAGGGTGTGAAGCAGATCTGTTTCGACCAGGTCGATCTCGACACCGCCACGCGCTACGCCGCCGAGGACGCCGACATCACGCTGCAACTACACCATGCGCTCGCGCCGCAGATCGCGGTGCAAAGCGGTTTGCAGCATGTGTATCGCGACATCGAGCTGCCGGTCATGCAGGTGCTGTACACGATGGAACGCAACGGCGTGCTGCTCGACTGCGACCTGCTGAAGATCCAGAGCCGCGAGCTGGGCGAGAAGCTGCTCGCGCTCGAAGCCAAAGCGCACGAAGCCGCCGGCCAACCGTTCAACCTCAATTCGCCCAAGCAGCTCAGAGAAATCCTGTTCGACAAGCTGGGTTTGCCGGTGAAGAAAAAGACCCCGAGCGGCGACCCGTCCACCGATGAGGAAGTGTTGCAGGAGCTGGCGCTCGACTATCCGCTGCCCAAGCTTTTGCTCGACTATCGCGGCATGGCGAAACTCAAATCCACCTACACCGACAAACTGCCGCAGATGATGGACCGCCAGACCGGGCGCGTGCACACCAGCTACTCGCAGGCAGTCGCGGTCACCGGGCGGCTGGCCTCCAGCGACCCCAATCTGCAAAATATTCCGGTGCGCACCGCCGAAGGCCGCCGCATTCGCGAGGCATTCATCGCGACGCCCGGCAGCCGCATCGTCTCGGCGGATTACTCGCAGATCGAGCTGCGCATCATGGCGCACCTGTCCGGCGACGCGGGGCTGCTGCAGGCCTTCGCCAACAACGAGGACATCCACCGCGCCACCGCGGCCGAAATCTTCATGGTCGCACCCGCCGAAGTCGACAGCGAGCAGCGCCGCTACGCCAAGGTCATCAACTTCGGCCTGATCTACGGCATGTCCTCGTTCGGCCTCGCCAAGCAGCTCGGCATCGAGCGCGGTGCGGCGCAGGCCTACATCGACCGCTACTTCGCGCGCTATCCCGGCGTCGCCGACTACATGCAGCGCACCCGCGACCAGGCCAAGAGCCAAGGGTACGTCGAGACCGTGTTCGGCCGCCGGCTATGGCTGCCGGAGATCAACGCCAGCAACGGCATGAAGCGCCAGGGGGCGGAGCGCGCCGCGATCAACGCGCCGATGCAGGGCACCGCCGCTGATTTGATCAAGCTGGCGATGATCAAGGTGCAGCACTGGCTGGAAACAGAAAAGCTGCACAGCCGCCTGATCATGCAGGTGCACGACGAGCTGGTGCTGGAAGTGCCGGAGGCGGAATTGCATCTGGTCAAGGACACGCTGCCCAAACTGATGTGCGGCGTCGCCGAACTTAACGTGCCGCTGCTGGTGGAGTTGGGCGAGGGAAAGAATTGGGATGAGGCACATTAAATTACATGAGCATATCTACGCCTGAAGAAACAAAGACTACTCTTGGTTGAAGAATGCTTATGACTATTACCGAAAACGATTTAGACAATATTCTTGAAGAATTTAAGGAAAGAATTGTTCATGTAACTTTCACGCAAAGCGTTACCAGATCGGTGTCAAAAGCAGCGCTGAGCAAGCTGCATAAAGAATATGAAATAGTCCTAGATCAAGCTAGAGAAGCTTCGATTTCTCGCATGACCAACATGGCCTGTATGGACATATTACGGAATCAAAAAGTCGTAATCGGTTTTAAAGATGCCTCCTATGCAGAGCACGAACAAATTCTTTTGCTCCAACATAACAGGCAGTATCAATGGCTACTGGTAGAAGCGTATGAAGCTTTTGAGGATTATCTTGAAAAACTGTATGCATATAGCGGGTATTTGGATAATGACTTCTGGAAAGTTAAAAACTTTGAGGGCAAATCCGCAGATGAGATAAAAAAACTTGATTTGGATTGGTTTGTTGAGAAGGCAAAAAACGGAAAGTTGGAAGAGAGGGGGTTGAAAGAAAAATTAAAACAAATAAATGCAAAAATACCCTCGCTTGCCCAGATTCTTGCAATCAGGAAGAGGGACGACCCTCTGGATATTGATTATGAATTTACGACCATTTTGGTTTCCAAGCTTCGCCATCAAATTGTGCATGCCCGCGGTTACGCCAACAAAGAGAAATTTATCAATTCACGGCTGACAGAATATCCGTTGGTCAATGTGCCCAAAGCTGAGCAGCAGGGGTACGTTGATGTCATGAGTCTCCTTTTTGAAAATCGACGGCATGAAGATTTAATAGCGCTTCTTGAGGTGCATGACCCAACTCAACCCATGATGTTTGTAGATAGGCTAGGTGATCTGCTGGCAAGGGTAACAAGCTATGCAATGCTTCTTCACGGCCTTGTAAAGAGTCACTTGGCAGGAAAGTTTTCATAGCCTACATAGGGCGCAATAATCTGTAGCGCATCAGGATGCGGTGACAACCGCATAGTTCGCGATTAATGCGGTTCGTTCCTCACCACATCCTGCTTGCCAAATTAGCGTAGAGATAGTCGCAACCCAAAATCTGTCATTCCACCGTTACGGAGGTGCAGCATGATCCAGAAAACTGCTGTCTTCATTCTATTTTGACCGCCAGCGCCCGTGACCTGTCGCTGGACAGGATCAAGCTGCCGGCCGGTTTCACCATCGGCCTGCATGCCGACGACGTATCGGGCGCGCGTTCGATGGCGCTGGTCCCGGGCACGCTGTATGTCGCGGAAGTGAACCACGAAAAAACGTGGTCAGTTCCTTTGCCGTTTTAGCAGGCGGCATTTGGTGTTACTGTACGAGCTGTTCAAACATTGAGGGGGAAAGCATGAAAAAACTCGTCGCAGCTGCTCTTTCTAGTAGCATCGTGCTTGTTGGTTGCGCAACGCAACCAAAATATCAGTGCGATCCCAGTAAACCGGAAACCACGCCGCTCAGCCGCTTTGAAATAAATCAGAAGGATATCACTGTCTTCGATACAAAAACCAAGTTGACATGGAAAATTTGCGCTGAGGGGCAAAGTTTTTCAGGGGGACATTGTACGGGGAAGGCAACTGGTTTTACCTGGAACAATGCTATGCAAATTTTCGGTGACAAGGGAAATAACTGGCGACTGCCAAACGTGGATGAGCTTGGTAGTATTGTCGAGGGGCATTGTCAAAATCCTGCCATCAATATAGGGATTTTTCCGGATACTTCGCCATTTCATTTCTGGTCTGCTACCGTATACGCTACAAATTCAGATTACGCGTTGGCTGTCGGTTTCGACCAAGGCCACATCATCTCACGCGACAAAACAACTGGGGCTAATGAAAGATACAGCTCCTATGTACGGTTGGTTCGCGGGGCACAGTGGCTTGATCCTTCGAGAGAAGATGAGCGTAAGCAAGCGGAATTGGCAGCAAAACAGAAGCGTGAGATGGAACAAGCAGCAATACAGCAGAAATTGGAATCTGAGCAGGCTGTAGCTCAAGCAGAAAGGGACGCTTACATAGCTTGTGATGATAAAGCAAGCTGCGACAAAGCATTCTCATTAACCCAGATATATATCAATTCCAGGGCAAGTCAAAAAATTCAGGTTGCCACGGACACGATTATTGAAACGTACAATCCAACCGAATACGGAAACATCGGTATGGGTGCCGTCAAAATACCTGGGAAAGGCAGTTCTGCAATTATCCGTTTATCTGTCACATGCAAAATTAGTGATAGTGGGAGTTTTGAAAACTACTGTAAATCAAGGAAGCTGGATATTTATAAAGACTTTCGTCCCTTTGTAAACAAGATGCTCAGTGATTGATTTATCAAACGTAGGGCGAATAAGCCCGGTAGGCTGCGGCGACAACCGCGTCGTTCGCGATTGATGCGGTTCGTCCCTTACCACATCCTGCTTGCCAAATTGGCATAGAGAGGATCGCAACCCGAAATCCGTCATTCCACCGTCACGGAGGTGCAGCATGATTCAGAGAGCCGCTATCTTCATCCTGCTTTTGACAGCCAGCCTGACCGCCAGCGCCCGCGACTTGCCGCTGGACAAGATCAAGCTGCCGCCCGGTTTCACGATCAGCCTGTACGCCGACAATGTGCCGGGCGCGCGTTCGATGGTGCTGAGCCCGGACGGTACGCTGTTCGTCGGTACGCGCGGCTCAAAAATTTACGCGTTGCCCAATCGCAAGCAGAACAAGAAAGCGGATGAGGTCATCGTACTCGCCGGCGATCTCGACACGCCGAACGGCGTGGCGTTCCGCGACGGCGCGCTGTATGTGGCGGAGGTGAACCGCATCCTGCGCTTTGACGGTATCGAGTCGCGGTTGCGCAATCCGCCCAAGCCGGTGGTGGTGAACGACCGCTTCCCGACGGACACGCACCACGGCTGGAAATTCATCCGCTTCGGCCCGGACGGCCTGCTGTATGTGCCGGTGGGCGCGCCGTGCAACATCTGTGAACCCGATCCGGCGCGCTATGCCGCGATCTTTCGCATGAAGCCGGACGGTTCCGCATTTGAACAATATGCGCGCGGCGTGCGCAACACGGTGGGTTTCGACTGGAACCCGGATACCAACGAGCTGTGGTTCACCGACAACGGGCGCGACTGGTTCGGCAACAACATGCCGCCGGACGAGCTGAACCATGCGCCGCGCCCCGGCATGCACTTCGGCTATCCGTATTGCCACGGGAAGGCGCTCGCCGACGACGAATTCGGCGCCAGGCGCGCCTGCGGCGAATTCACCCCGGCCGCGATGGAGCTCGGCCCGCATGTGGCGTCGCTGGGGATGCGCTTCTACACCGGCAGGATGTTCCCGGAAAGTTACCGCAAACAGATCTTTATTGCCGAGCACGGCTCATGGAACCGCATCCCGCCGATCGGCTACCGCATCACGCTGGTGCGGTTGGAGAACGGCGAGGCGGCGAGCTATGAGGTGTTCGCGGAGGGCTGGCTGCAGGGCATCACCGCGTGGGGACGGCCGGTGGATATGCAGGTGATGCCGGACGGCGCGTTGCTGGTATCGGACGACAAGGCGGGGGTGATCTACCGCATCGGCTATGGCGAAGCTCGATAACGCAGATTTCGAATGCATGCCGGAGTTGATTTGCATCCGTCATGGATTTTGCCCACCACTTCCTTTATCATGGCAGGCCGTTGGGCGTGAAATTGAACATGTGCCGGAACAACGGAAATAATACTAAAGTATCGCCGTGATATTGGCGATATACAAAGAATTGGCGGGTCTCCCCGCATTGCAGGTCGGTGAATCTGGTCAGGTCCGGAAGGAAGCAGCCACAGCCGATTACTGCAAGTGCCGGGGGTAAGGCTCGCCTCCTATTTCAAGGCGGGGGTGCGATGAAGCAAATTGGCTTGCTGGCAATTGCGCTGTTCTTCAGCGGTAATGCGCTTGCCGTGGACGGCGCATCCGTCGAATACGGCAATGGCGACGCGGCTGACATGGCGCGCGTCGGCATGTTCTGGAACTGGAATAAGCAATGGTTTACCGGCGGCGACTGGCTGGTGACCGGATACTGGGAAGCCTCACTGGGCAGCTGGCGCGGACGTAGCGCGGTCGGCAACAACCAGACCGTTACCGATGCGAGCATTACGCCGGTATTTCGTCTGCAGCAGAAAAACCCGGGCGAGTTTGCGCCCTACGCGGAGGCTGCCATCGGCTTTCACCTGATCACCCCGACCTTCATTTATGCAAACCGGAATTTTGGA
>Ga0209343_10004472_pt1 | contig 17267 bp, 14 predicted proteins | sample RifCSPlowO2_02_FD_184026 | JGI IMG/M metagenome (GOLD analysis project Ga0209343, IMG submission 184026) | Groundwater microbial communities from Rifle, Colorado - Rifle CSP2_plank lowO2_0.2 (SPAdes) (version 2) | ecosystem: Environmental > Aquatic > Deep subsurface > Groundwater | place... | reverse complement strand
TTCCTTGATAAAGGAGCTGGTGACGATAAAGAAGATCAGCATGATAAAGACCACGTCGAGCATCGGCGTGAGGTCGATGCCGGTGTCTTCGTCTTGCTGGTGGTGACGGCGCATTCTCATGTGTCGAATCTCAGTCGTGACGCAGCTGGTCAGCCAGCCGCTCTAGGGCCCGACGGGCGTCGCGTTCGAGGCGCGCCAGGCTGAACAATCCACTAATCGCCAACACCATGCCGGCCATGGTCGGCAGAGTCGCCTGCCAGACCCCGGCCGCCATGCCGCGCGGGTTACCGGTGCCGTTGATGGCCAGCACGTCGAACACCGCGACCATGCCACTGACCGTGCCAAGCAAGCCCAGCAGCGGGTACATCGCCACCAGGGTCTTGCTCAGGCGCAGCGGGCCAAGCAGGTGCTGTTGCGCCTGGGCCAGCCAGGCACTGCGCACCGCGCGCTGCCAGTTGCCGGTGTCGTCGCTCAGCACCTGCTGCCAGGCCTGGCGGCGCTCGCTGACCCACTCCGGGAACACCCGGCGCATGTACCAGAAGCGCTCGAATACTAGGGTCCAGAACACCACGCACAGGCCAGCCAGCGCCCACATCACCACGCCACCGGCGCTCATGAAATCGAGCAAGGCATGACTGCTGTCCACCAGGCGCAACCACAGCGCCAGCCAATCAGTCACGGCGCGGTGCCCCGGACAGGTGCAGGGCAATCAGCCCGGCGCTTTGCTGCTCCAGCAGCTGAATCAGGCCCTTGCTGCGACTGGCCAGCAGGGTGTGCAGAAACAGCAGCGGAATTGCCACCACCAGGCCCAGAACGGTGGTCACCAGCGCTTGCGAGATACCATCGGCCATCAGCCGCGAATCGCCTCCACCGCCCTGGGTGATGGCCTGGAAGGTGACGATCATACCGGTCACGGTACCCAGCAGGCCGAGCAACGGTGCCACGGCGCAGAGCAGCTTGAGCAGGCCCTGGCCTTTTTCCAGCGGCGGGGTTTCCTGCAGGATCGCCTCGTCGAGTTTCAGCTCCAGGGTTTCCAGATCCGCCAGCTGCGGCTTCGGCCCCAGCACGCCGATGATCCGCCCCAGCGGGTTGTCGCCACGCGGTGCGCTGAGGTCATGCATCTGCGCACTGACGCCGCGACCTACACGGGTCAGGTAGACCATGCGCCAGATAGCCAGCAGCATACCGAATGCGCCCAGGGTCAGAATCACCCAGCCGACCAGACCACCCTGCTGCACGCGATCCCACAGTTGTGGCTGACGCTGCAATTGCGCCAGCCAGGTGCCGCGGCTTGGGTCAACCGGCAGACTGGCGACCTCTGCGCTGCTGTCCAGATAATCCGCAACCTGGCCCAAACCGGACGGCTGACGCGGCGGTGCCAGCAGCTCGCCGGCATCGGCGTCATAGCGCAGAAAGGCATCTGCGCCATAGGCGGAGAACGTACCGATGCGCAGTACATCCTGCGGGGTGCGCGTGCCGTCGGCGGCCACCACCGGCAGTTGCAATTGCTCGACCCGGCCGCTGGCAGTGAGGTCTTCGAGCAGCAGCATCCAGTAGCCATCGAGATCGGCGGCCGAGGGCAGCGTGCGGCTTTCGGCCAGCGCCTTGAGGCGCGCCAGGCGCTCGGGGTACTGGGCATTGAGCAGGCTGTCCTGCCAGTGGCCGGCGACATCGCCGGCGCTCTGCCGGACTACACCGAACAGCTCGCCAAGGTGACCGACGCGCTGGGTCAGCAGTTTTTCCTGCTCGGCCAATTCGGCTTCCTGACGGTCAAACTCGACCTTCAGTCGTTCAGCTTCGGCCTTCTGCGTGGCCAGGGCACTGCGCGCGCTGGCCAGCAGCTGGGCCCGCTCGCCGCGTTCGGCAATAAAGGTCTGCTCGCGGCTTTGCATGGCGCTGACTTCGGCCGCGCGCTCACTGCGAATACGCTGCAGCAGTTGATCCGGACTCAGGGGTTCGGCAGCGCCAGCCAGGGCGGGCAGCAGGGCCAGGGTAAAAGCGAGAACACGAGGATTCATGGCTTGGCCTCCAGCGCCAGGGTCTTCACAGGCAGCTCAAGCAAGGCCGGAGCCTGCTCCTGGCGGGCCATCGCAATGGCCTGACGCAACGGGCGGCGGGCGCTGCCGTAGAGGATCTGCCAGCTGCGCGTCTGCGGGTTCCACCAGCCACTTTCATGGCCATCGAGGGTCTGGAAATACAGCATCACCCGGCCCAGACGGAGGAATTCGACACTGCGCGAAGTGCCTTCGCTCGGCAGCTCACCACGCCAGGCTTCCAGGGTGCGGCCGTAGTCGCTTTCCACCTGGTAGGCCTCAAGGATGCGCCGGTATTTCTCGGCCAGGCTGACATCGGCACGCGGCAGCAAGTCCTGCAGCTGGGCCAGACGGTCGCTACGCTCGTCGGGCAGGAAGGGCAGATCGGCGGCGATAAATTCGCCCAGCACCTCGACCATACGGCGCATCTGTGGGGTGACCGCCTCCTGGGTGCGTTCGATGCCGTCCAGCTGCTGCTGATAGCCGCTCAGCTCCTTGCGCTGGGCCGCCACCAGTTCACGCAGCTGGGCGTTATAACCTTGCAATGCTTCAGCCTGCTGCAAGGCGTTGCGGTACTCGGTAAGCATTTCCCGGCTGGCGTCATCGAGTTTCTCGATGCGCGCCTGGGATGCCTTGGCTTCGGCGGCCAGGCGCTGGCTTTCGTCCAGCGCCGCGTCCAGGGATGTCGCCGCAAGCGGCGCACTGGCCAGAACCAGGGCAACCGCCAGCAAGCGCGTCGACACGAGAGGCATTAAGAGATTCCTTGAGAGGGTTCTTTAAAGAGAAGCATTATCAACTGCATTAAGCTCTCCCGGCAACCGTTGGCCTGAAGAGAAATACATGGCCCTGCCCAAAAGGCCCTGACAGCAACGAAGCGCTAAAGGTTTAGATAGCAGGCTAATCTATTGAGCTGGATCAAAAGATGATTTTTCCGCAGGCCTAAGATCGCACTCAGCCAATACGAACTGATGCTTTCTGGGAGCACATCATGCGCAAATCTCTTCTCACCGCTTCTTTGCTGGCCCTGTCCATCGCCGCCCCCATGGCTCACGCCTACCAGGCGGGCGACATTATCGTGCGCGCCGGTGCGATCACCGTTGACCCGCACGAAAGCAGTAGCGACATCTGGGTTGGCGCACTGAACACCGACGTCGCCGGCACCAAGGCGACCCTGGACAGCGACACCCAGCTGGGCCTGAACTTCGCCTATATGCTGACCAGCAACATCGGCATCGAGCTGCTGGCGGCCACCCCGTTCAGCCATAACGTCGGCGTTAAAGGCATGCCTGGCCCCTTTGCTGGCCTCAACGGCAACCTGGGTGAACTCAAGCACCTGCCGCCGACCCTGAGCGTCCTCTACTACCCGCTCGACGCGGCCTCGGCCTTCCAGCCCTACGTCGGTGCCGGCATCAACTACACCTGGTTCTTCGACACCGAGCTGAGCAGCGCAGCCGAAGACAAAGGCTTCAGCGGCCTGGACATGAAGGACTCCTGGGGGCTCTCGGCCCAGGTAGGCATGGACTATATGCTGACCGACAACATCATGCTTAACGCCCAGGTGCGTTACATCGACATCGACACCACTGGTACCACCTCGTATGGCGGGGCCAAGGTCAAGGTCGATGTGGACGTCGACCCGATGGTGTACATGGTCGGCCTGGGCTACAAGTTCTAAGCCCAGCGACTGTAAAAAAGCCGGCTCTCGCAGCCGGCTTTTTTGTGCTCGCTGTCCGGCCCCGTTCAAGGCATCCAGCGCGGAAACAACTTACGCCTGCAGCAAACGACGCAGACCTTCCAGCAAAGGCGTTGGCTCGGGTAACTGATAAGCCGACCTCAAACGCTCAATGGCCGCGCGCGAGTGGCGGATATCGCCTGGGCGAGCGGCCAGGTAACAAACCTCGGGCAAGCCACCACAAAGTTGACCGACCTCCGCCAGCAACTGATTGAGGCTTACCGCCTGATTCCAGCCCACATTGACTGCGCCCACCACAACCTGTGGCATCTGCAGTGCCTGCACCAGCAATTGCACCAGATCAGCCACGTAGAAGAAGTCGCGGGTCTGCTCGCCATCGCCGAACACGCTGATCGGCAAGCCCTGCTGGGTACGCTGGGTGAAGATGCTGATCACCCCGGAATAGGGTGAGGACGGATCCTGGCGCGGGCCGAAGACATTGAAGAAGCGGAAAATCGCCGGTTCCAGAGCATGCTGACGACGATAGAAGTCCAGATATTGCTCGCTGGCCAGCTTGTCCACCGCATAGGGCGTCAACGGAGCCTTGGGCGTCTCTTCATCAATCGCCAGGCCTTCACCGTTATTGCCGTACACCGCGGCACTGGAGGCAAACAGCACGCGCTTGACGCCATGCAGGCGCATGGCCTCGCAGACATTCAACGTGCCGACGAAATTGCTCTGGTGAGTGGCCACCGGATCATCCACCGAGGCCTGCACCGAGGCCACGGCCGCCAGATGGGCCACGGCCGCGCAACCAGCAACCGCCTGCGCCACCACAGCCGCATCGGCGACATCGCCCTGGATAAACTGCAGGTGCGGATTATCCAGCGGCAGATTGGCCAGCTTGCCCATCGACAGGTTGTCCAGCACCCGCACCCGACAACCCTGCGCCAGCAGCGCATCGACCAGGTGCGAGCCGATAAAGCCGGCACCGCCAGTAACCAGAATGCAGCGTGCGTCAGACATGGCGATAGTAACGATCCAGTAGGCTCGGCAGCCCCGAGCGCCAGGCGCGCGGTTTGATGCCGAAGGTGTGCAGGATTTTCTTGCAGGCCAGCACCGCGTGCTGCGGCTCTTCGACGGCATCCGGGCGGGCCGCGTGGGCCTGGGCGATGACCTCACCGACCAGGTTGCTGCGGAAGTTGCGTGCTTCGCTCAGCACCGCCTGGCCCAGGGCCAGCGAGGTGGTCGTTTCATGGCCGCCGTAATGATAGGTGCCCCACAGCGGGCTCTGACAATCGAGCTGCTTGAGTACGGCAAGGATCACCCGCGCCGCGTCATCGACCGGGGTCGGATTGCCGCGGCGGTCGTCGGCCAGGTACAGCGCCTCGTCGCCCTCGGCCCGCTGGAGAAACCGTGCCAGCAAGCCATTGCTGCTGTCGTCCAGTAACCAGCCGAAACGCAACAACACATGCCGTGGGCAGATCGCCCGCACGCGCCGCTCGAACCGCCACAGCGCCTGGCCACGCACACCGAGCGGTGCCGGCTCTTCCTTCTCGCTGTAAGCGGTGGCCCGCGAACCGTCGAACACCCGGTAGCTGGACGGCTGCAGCAGGCGAATCTCGTGGTGCTGGCAGAGTTCGGCCAGACGCTCGACGGAGCGCTCCTGGGCAGCAAACTGCGCCTCGCTTACCGCTTCGGCCTGGAACCAGTCGAAGTAGTAGGCAAGGTTGATCAGGGCATCGGGGCGGGTGTCATCGAGCAACTGGGTCAGGCTGGCCGGATCCCAGCCGGACTCCGGCGGACGCGGCGCGAGAAAGCCAATGTCTTCCTCGGCACCGAGACGGATCAGGGCCTGCCCCAGGGCATTACCGCCACCCAGCAGCATCAGCCGCATACGCATGATAAAGCGCTAGCTCGGGTGGATCAAAACGGGATGTCGTCGTCGAAGCTGTCGAAATCCGCGGCAGGCTGAGCCGCTGGCTGCGGTGCCGGACGGGGAGCCGACTGCTGCTGGGGCTCGCGCTGCGGCGCAGGGCGCTGCTGACGCGGGGCGGAGTCGCCGCCGCCGGCGTTGTCCGGACGGCCGCCAAGCAGCTGCATGGTGCCCTGCATGTCGACGATGATCTCGGTGGTGTAACGCTTGATGCCGTCTTTTTCCCACTCGCGGGTCTGCAGCTTGCCTTCGATATACACCTGCGAACCTTTACGCAGGTACTCGCCGGCGATCTCGGCGACCTTGCCGAACAGCGACACACGATGCCACTCGGTCTTCTCGACCTTCTGACCGGTCTGCTTGTCGGTCCACTGCTCGCTGGTGGCCAGGCTCAGGTTGGTGACCGCGTTGCCGCTCGGCAGGTAGCGGGTTTCCGGGTCCTGTCCGCAGGTACCGACCAGAATGACTTTGTTAACCCCACGGGCCATAACGTTCTCCTAAGCTATCAGCAGGTCACCGGCGCCGATTCGATCAGGCGCTCGAGGGACATGCGGTCCAATTGTTGAGTATCCACTTTGATATAGATGGCCGCTTCATCGCGCACCACTACGGCATCAGCCACTCCGGGCACTGCCTGTAAACGCTCGGCCAGCCCGATTTCTTGCAAGGCCGCAACGGAAAGCGGCAGGCGCAGGCTGGTGACATAAGGCGGTTCACGCATAGTAACAGCAAAGGCCAGCCAAAAAAGAGCCAGCAGGGCACAGCCCGCAAAGACTCCCGACAGGCTGTAGTACTGGTACAGCCAACCACCGAGAATGCCGCCGATGGCCGCGCCGAGGAACTGGCTGGTGGAATACACCCCCATCGCCGTGCCCTTGCCCCCAGCCGGGGCAACCTTGCTGATCAGCGACGGCAACGACGCCTCCAGCAGGTTGAACGCGGTAAAGAACACCACTGTGCCCAGCACCAGCGCGCGCAGGCTGGTGCCGAACCACCAGAAGAACAGCTCACACAGCAGCAGCACGCTGACCGCGCCGAGCAGCACATGCTTCATCCGACGCTTCTTCTCGCCATAGATGATAAACGGCACCATGCCGAAGAAGCCCACCAGCAGCGCGGTCAGGTAGACCCACCAGTGCTCTTCCTTGGCCAGGCCGCCCTGCTCCACCAGCGCCAGCGGCAAGGCGATAAAGCTGGCCATCAGAATCGCGTGCAGCACCAGAATGCCGAAATCCAGACGCAGCAGATCGGCGTGCCTGAGGGTTGGCAGCAACGCCTGCTTGTTCACCCCGGACTCGCGATGCTGCAAGGGCCCGGCGGCCCGCGGCACCAGCCCGGCGACGATAACGATACCCAGCAGCGCCATGGCGGCGGTGGCGAGAAACAGCCCGGACAGGCCAAAGGCACGGGTCAGCAACGGGCCGACCACCATCGCCACTGCAAACGACAGACCGATGCTCATGCCGATCATGGCCATGGCCTTGGTGCGGTGCTGCTCGCGGGTCAGATCGGATAGCAGCGCCATCACCGCCGCGGAAATCGCCCCTGCGCCCTGCAGAATGCGCCCAGCAATCACCCCGTAGATGGAGTCGGCATTGGCCGCCAGCAGGCTGCCTGCAGCAAAAATCAGCAGGCCAGCATAGATAACCGGCCGCCGACCGATGCGGTCACTGAGCATGCCAAAGGGGATTTGCAGAAACGCCTGGGTCAGGCCATAGGCCCCGATGGCCAGGCCGATCAGCGCCGGCGTACTGCCCTGCAGCTCCATGCCATAGGTCGCCAGCACCGGCAGGACCATAAACATGCCGAGCATGCGGAACGCGAACACCAGCGCCAGACCACCGGCCGCGCGGGTTTCGCTGCCGCTCATGCGCTCGCTGTGCGGATCATGCATGGGAAACGCCCTGTCGAAATAGGCGGCGATTCTAGCAGCACCTATGATCGCGGCACAGCAGTGACGCTTTGCCGCGCTTGCTCCCTAGGCCCTATACTCGATGGTTTTCCGCCCGCCATGCGAGGCCGTTGTTTGTGGACAAGATTCTGATCCGGGGTGCACGCACCCATAACCTGAAAAACATCGACCTGACCCTGCCACGCGACAAGCTGATCGTGATCACCGGCCTGTCCGGTTCCGGCAAATCCTCTCTAGCCTTCGACACCCTCTACGCCGAGGGTCAGCGCCGCTATGTCGAGTCGCTGTCGGCCTACGCCCGGCAGTTTCTGTCGATGATGGAAAAGCCCGATGTCGACACCATCGAAGGCCTGTCGCCGGCGATCTCCATCGAGCAGAAATCCACCTCGCACAACCCGCGCTCCACCGTCGGCACCATCACCGAGATCTACGACTACCTGCGCCTGCTCTACGCCCGCGCCGGTATTCCGCGCTGCCCGGACCACGACCTGCCGCTGGAAGCGCAGACTGTCAGCCAGATGGTCGATCAGGTCCTGGCCCTGCCCGAAGGCAGCAAGCTGATGCTGCTGGCCCCGGTGATTCGCGAACGTAAAGGCGAACACCTGGCGATCTTCGACGAGTTGCGCGCCCAGGGTTTTGTCCGTGTACGGGTCAACGGCAAGATCTACGAGCTGGACGAACTGCCCAAGCTCGATAAGCAGAAGAAGCACAGCATCGATGCCGTGGTCGACCGCTTCAAGGCCCGCGGCGATCTGCAGCAGCGCCTGGCCGAATCCTTCGAGACCGCACTGAAGCTGGCCGACGGCCTGGCCCTGATCGCGCCGATGGAAGGCGAGGAAGGGGAAGAGATTATCTTCTCCGCGCGCTTCGCCTGCCCGGTGTGCGGCCACTCGATCAGCGAGCTGGAACCCAAGCTGTTCTCCTTCAACAACCCGGCCGGTGCCTGCCCGACCTGCGACGGCCTGGGGGTCAAACAGTTCTTCGACACCAAGCGCCTGGTCAATGGCGAACTGACCCTGGCCGAGGGCGCGATCCGCGGCTGGGACAGACGCAACGTGTATTACTTCCAGATGCTCGGTTCGCTCGCCGCGCATTACGGCTTCAGCCTGGAAGTGCCGTTCGATGAGCTCAGCGCCGAACACCAGAAGTGCATCCTGTTCGGCAGCGGCACGCAGAACGTCGACTTCAAGTACCTGAATGACCGTGGCGATATCGTCAAGCGCTCGCATCCCTTCGAAGGCATAGTGCCGAACCTGGAGCGGCGCTACCGTGAGACCGAATCCACCAGCGTGCGCGAAGAACTGGCCAAGTTCCTCAGCACCCAGGCCTGCCAGGATTGCCGCGGCACCCGCCTGCGCCGTGAAGCGCGCCACGTGTGGGTCGGCGAGAAAACCCTGCCAGCCGTCAGCGGCATGCCGATTGGCGATGCCACCGAGTATTTCGGCAGCCTGGCGCTACCCGGCCGCCGCGGCGAAATCGCCGAGAAGATCCTCAAGGAAATCCGAGAGCGCCTGCAGTTTCTGGTCAACGTCGGCCTCGACTACCTGACCCTCGACCGCAGCGCCGACACATTGTCCGGCGGCGAGGCGCAACGTATTCGCCTGGCCAGCCAGATCGGTGCCGGCCTGGTCGGGGTGATGTATATCCTCGACGAACCGAGCATCGGCCTGCATCAGCGCGACAACGAACGCCTGCTCGGCACCCTGCGCCACCTGCGCGATATTGGTAATACGGTAATCGTGGTCGAGCACGATGAAGACGCCATCCGCATGGCCGACTACGTGGTCGATATCGGCCCGGGGGCCGGCGTGCACGGCGGGCAGATCGTCGCCCAGGGCACCGCTGCCGAAGTCATGGCGCACCCGGACTCGCTGACCGGAAAATACCTCTCCGGGCGGGTGAAGATCGCCGTACCGGCCAAGCGCACGCCACGGGACAAGAAGCTCTCGCTGAAGATCAAGGGCGCGCGCGGCAACAACCTGCGCAATGTCGACCTGGACATTCCGATCGGCCTGCTCACCTGCGTCACCGGCGTGTCCGGCTCGGGCAAATCGACCCTGATCAACAACACTCTGTTCCCACTGAGCGCCACGGCGCTGAATGGCGCAACCACCCTGGAAGCGGCCGCCCACGACAGCATCGACGGCCTGCAGCATCTGGACAAGGTGGTGGATATCGACCAGAGCCCGATCGGCCGCACGCCACGCTCGAACCCGGCGACCTATACCGGGTTGTTCACCCCGATCCGCGAGCTGTTCGCCGGCGTGCCGGAGTCGCGCTCGCGCGGTTACGGCCCGGGGCGCTTCAGCTTCAACGTCAAGGGCGGACGCTGCGAAGCCTGCCAGGGTGACGGCCTGATCAAGGTGGAGATGCACTTTCTGCCGGACATCTACGTGCCCTGCGACGTGTGCAAGAGCAAGCGCTACAACCGCGAAACCCTGGAAGTGAAGTACAAGGGCAAGAGCATCACCGAAGTGCTCGACATGACCATCGAGGAAGCGCGGGTGTTCTTCGATGCCGTGCCGGCCCTGGCGCGCAAGCTGCAGACGCTGATGGATGTCGGCCTGTCCTATATCAAGCTCGGACAGAGCGCGACAACCCTGTCCGGCGGCGAGGCGCAGCGGGTCAAACTGTCGCGCGAGCTGAGCAAACGCGACACCGGCAAGACCCTGTATATCCTCGATGAGCCGACCACCGGCCTGCACTTCGCCGATATCCAGCAACTGCTCGACGTGCTCCATCGCCTGCGCGACCATGGCAACACAGTGGTCGTAATTGAGCACAACCTGGACGTGATCAAGACCGCCGACTGGCTGGTGGATCTCGGCCCGGAAGGTGGCTCCAAGGGTGGCCAGATCATCGCCGTCGGCACGCCGGAAGAAGTCGCCGAAATGCCCCAGTCGCACACCGGCTACTTCCTCAAACCCTTGCTGGAACGCGACCGCATCGCCAGCTAAGCCGCTGGCCTGCCGAGGCTTCGTCGCCTCGGCGGCTTCTCGGCAGACGCAACCTCTGCGCCCGCCCCAGGTCAAACTGGGGTCCCCCGGGCAGTACTGGCGGGACATCCTGACTTCTACAAGGAGAGTTCCCGATGCGTCTGACTTTTGCCGCCCTCCTGCTCGGCGCAGGCCTTAGCCCCGCGCTTGCCGTTACAGCCCAACCCAATGGCCCCTGGCTTAACGAACACCAGCAGGTCTCGCTCGAAGGCTTTATGAGCAATGCCCAGCTGTATGAACAGCTCGCCAGCGTGGCGCGCCGCTCCGGCGGCGTACTCAGCCTCGAACAGACCGGCACCAGCGGCGAAGGCCGACCGATCTGGCTGGCCCGCCTGGGCAAACCAGGCAACCCCGCGGTGATGATCATCACCCAGCAACATGGCAACGAACCCCACGGCACCGAAGCGGCCCTCGACCTGATCCGCAAGCTGGCGTCCGGCGGCTCGTTCTCCAAACAGGTGCTGGCCAACCTGCAAGTGCTGTTTATTCCGCGGGTCAACCCCGACGGCACTGCACTCGCCACCCGCGGCAACGTCGATTTCAGCGCGCCGCAAACCAGCGCCAGCTGCCTGCGCGCGGACGGCAGCCTGGACCCGAGCAAGCTCGACCAGGGCCTGGGGGCCAATGTCACCGCCTATAGCCCCGAAGAGGGTCCGCGTCAGCGGAGCTACGACATCAACCGTTACCATTGGCCGGACTGGAGCCAGAGCACCCAGGTGCTGTGCAATCCGGGGCTGGCCGAGCAAAGGCACTTCAACCCCAGCCAGAACCCGGTGCCGGAAGCCGTGGCGGTGCGCAGTGCCTATGACCGCTATCAACCCATGTGGATGGTCGATGTCCATAACCAGAACCCGGCCGTCGTGCAGGGCGATGCCGACCCCGAAGCCAATCGCCCAGGCCGCCAGATAACCGCCTCCATCGCCTGGCCGACTCACGCCGATGTCGATCCGGACGTGGTCGACCTGTCGAAGCAGATGGCCCTGGTGATGAAGAAGCGCTCCATGCAGATCGGGCATATGGAGGTCAGCAACTATTTCTACCAGCGCCCGGACGGCAGCATTCGCCGTGGCGGCGGCGACCCCGGCATTGCCCGCAACGCCTATGCCCTACTGGCCAGCGAGAGCCTGGCCAAGGGAGCCGAAGGACCGCTGGGCGGCAGCATCCTGATGGAAATCACCGGGCTCAACAGCCGCGGCCAGAAATCCATCGGCATGCTGCGCAACAACGTCAGGGAAATGCTCGAAGCGTTGCTGGTGGCCAGCGCCGATGGCAGCCTGCTGACCCAGGCCCCGGCCGAAACCGAGCTGCTGCTGCGCCCCGGCCAGGAAGTCGACGAGCCACTGGCAAACCCGCACGACGAATAGCGCCGGCACCCTGCAAAAAGCCCCGAATATTCGGGGCTTTTTGTTGCCAGCGATACGCCTACATCTGGCTTTGCAGGTAGTTCTCCAGGCCCAGCCGGTCGATCAGCCCCAGCTGAATCTCCAGCCAGTAGGCATGATCTTCCTCGGTGTCCTTGAGCTGCACCAGGAGGATATCGCGGGTCTGGTAATCCTGATGCTTCTCACACAACTCGATGCCTTTGCTCAAGGCCGCACGCACCTGGTATTCCAGGGCCAGGTCGAGCTTGAGCATCTCCGGCACCGTCTGGCCGAAGCTGAAGCTGTCCGGGACCATATCCGGCAGGCCTTCGAGAAACAGAATGCGCTTGAGGATGGCGTCGGCGTGCTGGGTCTCCTCCTCCATCTCGTGATTGATCCGCTCATGGAGCTTGGCGAAGCCCATGTCCTCGTACAGACGCGAGTGGATAAAGTACTGATCGCGCGCCGCCAGTTCGCCCTTGAGCAGCATTTTCAAATAATCGATAACTTCGATATGGCCCTGCATGCCTGGTGTCCTTGCAATATTCGCGGGAATGCCGCGCATGCTGCGCATCCCGCCTCTGCGGGTCAAGGAAAAAGCACAGCGCCTCCACGGAGGGAGGCGCTGTGCAGCGGATCAGGCGAGATCGAAGCGATCCAGGTTCATCACCTTGCTCCAGGCGGCAACGAAGTCCCTGACCAACTTCTCTTTGCCGTCGGCGCTGGCGTAGACCTCGGCGTAGGCCCGCAGCACCGAGTTGGAACCGAAGACCAGGTCGTTGCGGGTAGCGCTGTACTTCACCTGGCCGCTGTTGCGCGCCCGCCCCTCGAACAACTCCCCATCGCCATCCACCGCCCTCCACTCGGTGCCCATGTCCAGCAGGTTGACGAAGAAGTCGTTGCTCAGCACCCCGACCCTGTCGGTAAACACGCCATGCAGGCTGCCGTCATGGTTGGCCCCCAGCACCCGCAGGCCGCCGACCAGTGCGGTCAGCTCCGGTGCGCTCAGGGTCAGGAGCTGAGCCTTGTCGATCAGCATGGCTTCGGTCGGCACGCCAAGCCTGCCCTTGCGGTAGTTACGGAAACCATCGGCGACGGGCTCGAGCGGCTCGAAGGACTCGACATCGGTCTGGTCCTGGCGGGCATCGACCCGCCCGGGCGCGAACGGCACATCCACGCTCACCCCGGCGGCACTGGCGGCCTGCTCCACGCCGACATTGCCGGCCAGCACTATCACGTCGGCCAGCGAGGCCTTGCCGGAGGCCTGCTGGATCTCGATCAGCTTGGCCAGAGCGCCAATCGCCCGCTGATTGACGGGCCAATCCTTCTGTGGGGCCAGGGCCAGACGGGCACCGTTGGCACCACCACGCTTGTCTCCGCCACGGAAGGTCGAAGCCGAAGCCCAGGCCACCGAAACCAGATCACCCGCCGACAAACCAGAGGATGCAATCCTGGCCTTGAGGTCGGCGATATCGGCCGCGCCCGGATTGTGCACGGGCGCTGGCAGCGGGTCCTGCCAGATCAGGTCTTCCATCGGCACTTCCGGGCCGATGTAACGGGCCTTGGGGCCCATGTCGCGGTGGGTCAGCTTGTACCAGGCGCGGGCAAAGGCCTCGGCAAAGGCCTGGGGATCGTCGTGAAAACGCTTGGATATCTTGCCGAACTCGGGGTCGAAGCGCAGGGTCAAGTCGGTGGTGAGCATGGTCGGCCTGTGGAACTTGCCGGGAATATGCGCATCCGGAATGATCTCCGGCGCATCCTTGGCCACCCACTGCTTGGCCCCAGCCGGCGACTGGGTCAGTTCCCACTCGAACTTGAACAAGTTCTCGAAGAAGTTGTTGCTCCACAGCGCCGGGGTTTTGGTCCAGGTGACTTCGATGCCGCTGGAGATGGTGTCCTTGCCGTGACCACTGCCGAAGTCGCTGATCCAACCCAGCCCCTGGGCTTCGATCGGTGCCGCCTCGGGCTCTGGCCCCTTGTGCGCTTCCGGCGCAGCCCCATGGGCCTTGCCGAAGGTATGGCCGCCAGCGATCAGGGCAACGGTCTCCTCATCGTTCATGGCCATGCGACTGAAGGTGCTGCGGATATCCTTGGCCGCCTCCAGGTAGTCGCCGCTGGCATTCGGGCCTTCCGGGTTCACATAGATCAGGCCCATATGGGTGGCCCCGAAGGGCGCGGCCAACTCGCGGTCGCCGGTGACACGCTCCGGGTCAACGCCCAGCCAGGCGATCTCCGCGCCCCAGTTGACATCCATGTCCGGTTCCCAGACGTCTTCACGACCACCCGCAAAACCGAAGGTGCGAAAGCCCATGGATTCGAGCGCCACGTTACCGGCGAGGATATACAGATCGGCCCAGGATATTTTCTGCCCGTACTTCTGCTTGATCGGCCAAAGCAGGCGCCGCGACTTATCGATATTGACGTTATCCGGCCAGGAGTTCAGCGGGGCGAAACGCTGCTGACCACGACCGCCGCCGCCGCGCCCATCGGTGATGCGGTAAGTGCCGGCGGCGTGCCAGGCCATACGAATCATCTGCGGCCCGTAATGGCCGAAGTCGGCCGGCCACCAGTCCTGGCTATCGGTCATCAGCCTGACCAGATCCGCCTTGAGCGCCTTGTAGTCGAGTTTCTTGAATTCTTCGGCGTAGTTGAAATCGCCCAGCGGGTTGGACTTTTCCGAGTGCTGATTGAGCAGATCCACTCGCAACTGGTTCGGCCACCAATCCCTGTTGGTCGTGCCGCCACCCGCGACATGATTGAACGGGCATTTACCTGGGTTCGACATGGTTCTCTCTCCTTATCGGGTTGGCCTATCGAATGCAGCCAACAATGGAAAAAGACTAGACCCGCTTTGCCAGGGGAACCAATTTATGAAACGTAACAACTCAATAGCTTTTACCTTTTATCTCCACAGAAAAAACGGGCCCGCGGGCCCGTTTTCTATGCGCAGCCCAGTCAGGCAATCAGGATAAAACCGATAAAGGCCAAGCCAGCCGCGATCAGGGTATAGGGCAACTGGGTGATGGCATGACTGATCAGATTACAACCCGAGCCCTGGGCGGCCAGCACGGTTGAGTCGCTATAGAAGCAGGCCTGGCTACCGAAGGCCGACGCCGACAGCAACGCACCGATGGTCAGCGGGATATCCGCCTGCAGTGCATAGGCCAGGGGCATAACGATGGGAATGGTCACGGCGAAGATGCCCCAGGACGACCCCGTGGCGAAGGCCAGTACGGCCATGGCCAGAAACACCATGGCCGGCAGCATCTGTGGGCTCATATAGGGCTTGAGCGATTCCACCACATATTGCGGCAGCATCAACTGATCGCATACATCCTTGAAGATAAAGGCGGCGATCACGATGCCTATAGCCGGCAGCATGGTCTTGAAGCCATCGACCATCTGATCGAGCATCTCGGACAAGGGCATCAAGCGCTGCAGCAGGTAGAACGGCACGGTGATCGCCAGGGTGGCCAGCATGCCCATCCAGACATCGATCTCGAAGTAGATGGTAAAACCGATCAGCATCAGCAACGGCACCAGGAAGTTGTAGAGCTTACCGCCTTCCTTGTCCGCGCCCTCGAACTCCTCCTCCAGCGATCTCATCGAGTAGTTGTGCTCGGGGCTCAGTTCGCCCACATGCATGGCCCCGGCCGAACCGTGACGCGCAGCCATCTCCGCTTTACGCATGGGGCCAATCGCTGGCACCACGCCGGCGGCGACCAGCAGCACCAGAATCACCGCAAACCAGGCATAGAGCATGTAGGGAATCGCCTGGATATACACGCTGATGCCCTCGCCGGTGGCAGCGATATCGTTGTTCTCCAGCAACCCGCCAAAGAACACCGCCCAGGTCGACAGCGGTACCAGTACGCAGATCGGCGCAGCAGTGGAATCCACCACATAGGCGAGCATTTCACGAGAGATCCTGAAACGGTCGGTGACCCGCTTCATGGTTTCGCCCACGGTCAGGGCATTGAGGTAGTCATCGACGAAGATCACCACGCCCAGGGCAAAGGTCATCAGCAGAGAGGAGCGCCGCCCCTTGGCCAGCTTCAGGGCCGCGCGGCCGAAAGCCAGAGCCCCACCGGTGCGAACCAGCAAGGCAATCAGCGCGCCGAAGCTGCCACAGACAAGGATCAACCAGCCGATGGTTTCGTCCTGCATGACCTTGAGGGAAATTTCAGAGAAGTTGTTCAAGGCCTCGGCCGGCGACAGCAGCAACAGACCGGAGATGGCACCCAGGACCAGGGCCAGGATGGGCCGCCGCAAGGTGATCGCCAGGATCAATACGACAGCAGGGGGAATCAGACTCAGCGCAGTAGGTTCGGACATGATGTGCAATTGTTCTTATAGGGGCCGCAAGACGGCGGGAACGGAAGACCCGCGAACCTTACCCGAGCCGACCACTGCACACAATATCAAACACGACGTGCGGAATATTATTCACCGCAAAAACAAAAAAACCGGGCCAAGGCCCGGTTTTTCCTACAACCAACTACTTACTCGGCGTCTACAGCTGGACCAGCGACCGGACGGTCAACCAGCTCAACATAAGCCATCGGAGCATTGTCGCCAGCGCGGAAACCGCACTTGAGAATACGCAGGTAACCGCCCTGACGGGTGGCGTAGCGCTTGCCCAGGTCGTTGAACAGCTTGCCGACGATGGCTTTCGAACGCGTACGGTCGAAGGCCAGACGACGATTGGCAACGCTGTCTTCTTTAGCCAGAGTAATCAGCGGCTCGGCAACGCGACGCAGCTCTTTGGCTTTCGGCAGAGTAGTTTTGATCAGCTCATGCTCGAACAGCGATACCGCCATGTTCTGGAACATGGCCTTACGGTGTGCGCTGGTGCGGCTGAGGTGACGGCCACTTTTACGATGACGCATGGTTCAATTCCTTACCAAACTCACGTTCGGTGATGATGACGATCAGGCAGTCGCCTTATCGTCTTTCTTCAGACTTGCCGGCGGCCAATTGTCGAGGCGCATACCGAGGGACAGACCGCGAGAAGCCAGAACATCCTTGATTTCGGTCAGGGATTTCTTGCCCAGGTTCGGCGTTTTCAACAGTTCTACTTCGGTGCGCTGAATCAGGTCGCCGATGTAGTAAATGTTCTCTGCCTTGAGGCAGTTGGCCGAACGAACGGTCAGCTCCAGGTCATCAACCGGGCGCAGCAGGATCGGATCGATCTCGTCTTCCTGCTCGATTACCACTGGCTCACTGTCACCTTTGAGGTCGACGAACGCAGCCAACTGCTGTTGCAGAATGGTTGCGGCACGGCGGATAGCCTCTTCCGGATCCAGAGTACCGTTGGTTTCCAGGTCAATAACCAGCTTGTCCAGGTTGGTACGCTG
>Ga0209343_10004471_pt1 | contig 17267 bp, 2 predicted proteins | sample RifCSPlowO2_02_FD_184026 | JGI IMG/M metagenome (GOLD analysis project Ga0209343, IMG submission 184026) | Groundwater microbial communities from Rifle, Colorado - Rifle CSP2_plank lowO2_0.2 (SPAdes) (version 2) | ecosystem: Environmental > Aquatic > Deep subsurface > Groundwater | place: Rifle... | reverse complement strand
CCCAACTCCTTTGATGCAGGAACCGGAGGCAGGGTTTATGTAAAAAGTCTAACCCAGCCGAGTAATGTCGATATGGAGTTAAGAGTAATGAATAACAGAATCAACTGTTCAATCTGTCACAACCAGCATTCTATGCAGCTTGACCGCCCCTATTTAAGAGCAAGTAATGTGGGAAATGCACTCTGCAAACACTGCCATGATGACAGGGACAGGAGTCATTATATACTGGAGTTTGGAATTGCAGATGATGATTTGGATGATAATGGGGAGCCAGATACAGGCGTTACCCCCCAGTCAACAGCCTCTATAACTGATGTAACAAAGAACTGGACAAATGACCAGTGGGCCGGAAAGTGGGTCTATTTCCAGAAGAACTTCATGGGTGTCCAGCCGTTAACAGCTATATCAACAAATATAGAGGAAAAAAATCTTACAGGGACTTTGACCTTTACGCAAGGCTCTACAACAGTAACGGGTGTAGGGACATTATTTTCAACGGAGATAGGCAACCTGCAATTTATAAGGCTCTCATCATCCTCCAAATGGTATCCTGTCCAATCTATAGGAACAGACACCTCATTAACCCTTTCAATATCCTTTGAGGAAGCCACTGTTACAGGTAGTGCCAAGATTTCATCTTTTGCTGGTTTTTATCGTAAGGTCACCTCCAATACCTCAAACAAACTTGTTCTGGATGGTGCATTAAATTACAAAATAGATAATGGTTTAAGATACAGGATTGTTGACCCAAGCAATTACAGCAGTCATCCTGTTGGCATTAAATACTCACAGATGGATTTTGATACCCGCTTTAATTCTGATATAAAACCTCTCCCTCTTGATGACAATGGAACTCCATCGGATACAACTGATGACACTGTTCAATGTATGACCTGCCATAGTCCGCATTTTACACATTCAATAGGCACAGAAGGTGGTACTGTAACATCAGGGGACACCACATCCCTTACAGATACAACGGATGCGGATGAGAATGGGACGCCAGATAAGAACTGGACGGCAAATTCATTGGCAGGACATGAATTAAGGATAAAAAACGAATGGACATCGGGGACATCCAATCAAAATCCAAACTGGCGGAAGAGAAGGTTTATCGACTCAAATACAGCGAATACAGTTACATGGTCGGACCCTCTCAATAGTTCTCTATCTACGGGTGATGTTTATGAGATTGTCAATACCAGCGGGACAGGTGATGGGTATATCTTAAGGAAGCCGAATGGTTATGAAGATGGATATATAAGGAAGTATCAAAATATTGATGAGGATGAAGTAATATGTAAGACCTGTCATAAATATAAAAACCATTTTGGTGATGAAACTGCCGGCGGGTATGCCAGAAGCTGTATGGATTGTCATACACCACATAATACAACTAACAGGTTACTTTTAAGAGAGGTAATCAATAACCGTCAAGTCCGTATAGGACCGGGTGATAACTATGTAAACTCCTCCCTCACAGGTGTCTGTCAGGTCTGTCATACACAGACAAAACACTGGAGAAACGATGGGTCAGAGCCTATAGACCATTATGCCGATGGGTGTCCTCAGTGCCACCAGCATGATAGTGAGGAGAGGAGCTGGATTTTTGTATGTAAAACCTGTCATGGATACCCGCCTGTTCCAAGAGGGACTATTGTGGATAAGAAAGGTAATATTCACACCAACATCAATGACTCTACTTGTACCAACACCAATGACCCTAATTATGCCGGTCCATGTACCCAGTATGGTGACCCGAATGATGGTGGGGTTTCCTTCAATAAAAATGTACTACGTTCACCCTACCGTGTTGAGGATTACGATGGTGGGGGCGGTGCACATCTTGTCCATGTAGTAGGGACAGGACAGCAGTTTGAATGTAAAGTCTGCCATGGACATATGGGTTATGGGACTGAGCATGGCGGCAGTGTGGGGAGAAAAAGCCCTGACAGGAATAATATTACTTTTAACTTCCAGCTTGATTACAGTTTTAATGAACGATTAGAAACGAAAATTGGGTATCATAAAGACCCATCACCTGTCTATCCGAAAATGATGGGTGTAGATGTTGGGACAGCGAGTCATTATGAGAATCTCTCCGATGCTACAGGTGGTTATGGTCCCGGGAAAAAGCATATTGGATATGGTGCTACAAGTAACGGCGGAAACAACGAGGATGGGACTACACCGAGTATACTTGGCCGTGCTGTTACTTCTTCTGACCCGCCCGAATGTTATGTAGGATGTCATAATCCGAGGAGGCTCTATCTCCAGACTGAGCCGGAGTCTGATATGGTAGATACAGATGGAGCAGGAAGAGTGGATCCGATAGAGAACGCTCAAAGAGATGCCGACCCAACATATGGCGACTTGGGTTACGGAAACAAATTTAGGTGGACATGGTATTTTAATTCAGCAGGAGTTCAGGGAGGGGCAGGAGGATTACCGAGGGATGAGAACCCTGATGTTCCATGTGTAAAATGTCATGACGCACAAGGGACTATTTCCCAGGGGAATGATGACGATGATTCATCTAACGATGTATATTATAAAGATGTCAAATATATCTCAAGTCATCCGATGGATGTCACTATCCGTACCGATTGTCTTGTCTGCCATGATTATTACAATGCAACAAAACCACATAAAAAGGGGACACCCTATCTGAACCATAAAGATGGAGGGGCATCCATAGAATTTGATATTACAAGTCCATTATCACTTGAGCCATTCTGTCTCTCCTGCCATGATAGTAATGGTGCTACTGATGGTAATACCGCTACAGGAAATCCCAAGAGGCCCTTCAGCAAAGAGACGGATGTCTCTAATGAGGTTCCTAACCATAAAACAAACTGGACTGGGTCGGCACACTCTGCAAATATCTCCTGTTTTGGGGATGGTGTGTCCAATGGATGTCACGGTAATCCCATGGGTTCTGCAAAACGGTCACTCCTGGCACCATATAATGAGACGGTAAATGAAGACCAGAAATACTTCTGCTTCAACTGCCACGGGAATAATCCTGACAGACTTACCCTCGCACCAAATATTCAGGATCAGATACAGAAAAAGGATTTAGTCGGTGGCAGTGGTCACCCGATACCTGCTGCCGGTGAACCGTGGCTGCATAAACGCAAAGAGGCAATCATCATGGATAAGAGGCATTCAGAATGTATTGACTGCCATGACCCCATGGCTGATAAAAGCACCCATCGCCTGAAAGGGCAGAGATTTGTGGATATAGATGGAAACCCCTGGGATCCTGATAGGGATGAAGTACCCTCAACTCACCCTATGTGGGGAGGGGACGCGAATACAACCACAGTAACAAATTGTACTACAACTTCCGGGTCATCCTCAGTAACAACTACTAATAATTATAATATTGCAGGATTAGTTACCGGGATGTTGGTAACTGGAACTGGAATTGAATCAGATACTCATATAAGTTCTATAAATAGCAGCACTTCACTTACCCTTGATAAAAATGCGACTGCGAGTGGATCTCTGACTTTAACATTTGCTTATAATTATGTCAGACATCCCTATGTATATGAGGTATGCTTCCGCTGTCATGGTCCAAACTATGCAACATTCTTTAAAGATTATATGCCATTCCCTCAGGTTGCAAAGGACAGGGTCGGAATGGATGGTCATTTCAGTGATAAGAGGAAGGAGTTTGACCCAAGGTCCAATCAGTTTGCTGATTATCCTGCAAGCGGCAACCTCGGTGCAAATACATCCTATCACCCTGTTGCTGTTCCGGGCAGAAATGCAACAGGTCCGCTATACAGACAATTACAGGCAGCATTTGATTTAACCTCTGCTGATGATTTAAAGACACAAACCATTCAGTGTCCGGACTGCCATAATAATAATTATCTGGGGCAATCAAGCACAGGGTTGAGGGGACCTGTAACCTATTCTAACCGTCGTATTACTGATAAAGCGCCTGCGATTATAAATAGTCCCAATACCTTCAGTAATACAAATAACAGGCAGGATGACAAGCGGATTGGTCCACATGGCTCAACAAACGAAAGAATCTTGAGGGCGCCTTATAATACTAATGTCTATTACACAAGACAGGCAAGAGGCAATTATAACTCTATAAAAGCCGCCTCATTTTCACTCTGTTTCCTCTGTCATAAAGAGAATATTTTATTGGAGGTGAATGGTGGGTTAGCAGGGACGAACTTTGGTGGCACAGGCAATGGCTGGTGGACTGCAAATCTCCATGCTGAGCATCTCTCTTCACAAACCGGTACAGAAATACATAGCTCTGAATCAGTTACAGGTTACTCAGGCAGTGAAGGGGGGCAGGCTGTCTGTCATGAATGTCATCATAATGTCCACAGCAATGTTGAGGCACAGAATACTATTTATGGGGATGGATTAGGCGGTATGCTCCCGCCGGATAATGAAGATGGAATCCTTGATGGTGTCTCATCCACACATTTACTGAATTTTGCCCCTTCAGTTCAGGGTGCTACTGCACTAAAACCGAGGTGGTATTATGATGGGGAATATTACAGATGCGATATGTATTGTCACGGTGCGAATATGAATTATTGCTGGTATAAACATGAGCAGGCAGGGAGTATATCCCAGTGGTGTGAGGATGACTAAATTTAGCAATGAGCAATGAGTGCCAAGCGATGAGTAAAAACTTATTGCTAATAACTCATTGTGAAATTATGATTTGCAAATTATTATTTACATTGTTCATTGCTCATTGCTCATCACTCATTGCTTATGCAAGCGAGATGGTTCTTATACCGGAGGGTCCGTTTATGATGGGAAGTCGTGGGGATGGCGGAGATGAAGGAATCTTAGGTGTGGATGTTGGGGTTGACCAGCTTCCGCAGAGGGAGGTCTTCTTGAAGGCTTTTTATATGGACAAATATGAAGTCACTGTCAAAGAGTATAAGGAGTTTGCAAAAGCGACAGGTCACCCCCTCCCCGGGCTTTTAACAGGTGAGATGCCGGAAAAGAAGACAGAAGACAGAAGACAGAAGGCAGAAGACAGAGGACAGAAGACAGATAACAGACAACAGACAAAAACACTAAACACTGACACTGACACTGACACTGACACTTCGAAGGGGTGGGCAGAGGCGGTTAAATATCCTCCTATAGAGGATGACTTCCCGATAAATGATGTGACTAATATGGATGCAGAGGCATTCTGTAAATGGGCAGGTAAAAGACTCCCCACTGAAGAGGAATGGGAGAAGGCTGCGAGGGGAGCGGATGGCAGGCTTTATCCATGGGGGAATGATAAGACAATTGGAAAGGCGAATACCCTTGAATGGTCAAAGGAAAAAGTAGCTGCTGTTGCTGTAGGAAGCTTTCCGTCAGATGTAAGCCCTTACGGAGTTTATGATATGGCAGGAAATATCATGGAATGGACATCTTCATGGTATGAAGCATATCCGGGCAGTAAGCTTAAACGACCTCAATTTGGAAAAAAATATAAGGTTATGAAGGGCGGGGCATGGATGGGACCAATGACACCATTTGCACGGGGAGCCCATCGTTATTCGGCAGGTTGGACAGAGAGAAATCACCACCCGCATTTTGGCATGAGATGTGCAAAAAACAGTGTCAGTGACAGTGTGAGTGACAACAAAAAAGATAGTAATACTGACACTTACACTGAGAAGGAGATTTTATGAATAAAAATATTCTGGTATTTATACTGACACTGACACTTACACTTACACTTACACTTACACTTGCATCAGCAAGTGACATGCTCCTCATCCCTGCCGGAGAATTTATTATGGGGAGCGGAGGGGACAACCCCCTAAATCCCCCTTTGTTAAGGGGGACTAAGGGGGTTGTAGAAGGGGCTGTAAGGCTCGGAATTGACTATGGAGTGGATGAGATTCCGCAGAGAAAGGTTTTTGTTAAAGATTTTTATATTGACAAATTTGAAGTCCTAAATGCCGATTATAGAGAATATCTATTATATCTCATTAAGAACAGGATAAGGCTCCCATTTTATGAGGATATTGGTGTTCCTATTCCTGAGGATTGGAGATATAAAGGCAGTGTAAGTGAAAGTGTAAGTGTAAGTAGGACAGACGTCTCGTCTGTCAATAGTAAAAAAGCAATTCCTTTAACTGACACTGACACTTTCACTTACACTGTTTTTTCTGACACTGACACTTTCACTTACACTTATAAAGAGGGGATGGAAAATCATCCTGTAAGTGATGTGGATTGGTATATGGCGAATGGATATTGTCAGTGGAAAGGCAAAAGATTGCCTACAGAAGAGGAATGGGAGAAGTCTGCAAGGGGGACAGATGGAAGAATTTATCCCTGGGGGAATGAGGAGAATAAGGGGTATGCGAATACAAGAAACAGTGTCAGTGACAGTGTAAGTGTGAGTAAAAAAACAATTCCTTTAACTGACACTGGCACTGTGCCGGCAGGCTCTTTTACAAAGGATGTTAGTCCTTATGGTGTCCATGATATGGGTGGTAATTTGGCTGAATGGACATCTTCTTTATATCGTCCATATATAGGTAGTCCTGTGGCAGAAAGAGATGCCTTTAAAAGAGGGTTCTATGTTGTTAGAGGCGGGTCCTATTTAATTAATGCCCATGAATCTGCAAGGGCGTCGGCGAGATACTATATGCTCCCGACCCGTATGACAAGGGCGGCAGACGCCTGGCACGGTGATGGAATGGTGGGGTTCAGATGTGCAAAGGATAGCAATGAGCAATGAGTGCAAAGCGATGAGTAAAAACTCATTGCTCAAAGAGTAAGGTGAAATTATGATTCACAAATTACTACTTACGATGGTTCGTAACCTGAAGGTTGTGGCTACCTCATTGTTCACTGCTCATTGCTCGTTGCTCATTGCTGCCTTTTCATTGCTCATTGCTTCCCCTTCCTTTGCTGCCATATCTACAGTTGACCCAGAGGGTGGTGCCTACAGCTCTATTAAGCTCCAATCTGATGGCAAGCCTGCAGTTGCCTACTTTGACCATAAAACAGGGGAGCTCAGGTATTCTTACTGGACAGGGACACAATGGCTCCGCACTGTTTTAGAAGAAAAGGGCGCCCAAGGATATGTCTCCCTATGGTTAGACAATGGAAATAAGCCCTACATAAGCTATTATCACAATATAAGCAAAAACAATAGCACTGGTTCAGATATAAATGGTAAATATGGCAACCACATGGTAGGTGCACTCAAATACGCGTATTGTGCTACTACAACCTGTCTCACACCTGAAGACTGGACAAAGGTAACAGTGGCACAGATTGGCCAGTCAGAGAACGGGCATACTGGAGGGTTTAGCTCCCTCGTATTTGATTCATCAGGAAATCCGAGAATAGCTTATTATGACTATTCCCATAAGGTAGATGTCAATGACATAAAAAAGGGTGCATTGAAACTTGCCTATTGTAATAGTGGGTGTAATAACACAGCAAATTGGTCAATAAGCACAGTAGATACAGATGGAGGCAGGTCTGCATCTATGGTAATAGATGGGAGCAACAAAGTAATGCTCAGCTATGATGCGGATGAAGTGAAGAAGATAAGGTATGCAGAAGCCTCATCACCGTTTTCATTATGGACTAAAGTAGATATAGTTACTATAACGAACCCCAGTACTTTATCCCCAAGTAATTTATTCATGGATACATCAATAGCGATTAATTCGTCAGGTAAACCCCGGCTCGTTTATCAATCTCAAACAGATGCTGATTATGGTCATAGCACTACTGTTGGCTGGCCAGACCAAGACCAACCCGGTTGGAAGCATCGCCGAGATATAAACTATGCCTATTGTGATGCTGTGGATTGCACAGTTTCTACAAACTGGACAAAAGTGTCTTTAGCTGCTGCAAACAGTTACTTCTATGGATATACCTCCTCCATAAAGGTGAGGAGTGATGGGATACCGAGAATTGCCTATCATTACTGGGGGCATACGATAGCTGGTGGTACTTATGCAGCTTATGCTTCGCCTGCCCAGGATCTTTATCTTTTCTCCTGCGGCAATAGCGGTTGCAGCAGTGGCAATACAAATGCAGAGATTGATTCAACCAATAACACAGGGCTTTATTCTTCCATTACCCTTGATTCCTCTAACAACCCTTTGATTTCATATTATGATTATACTTCCAATCAGTTAAAGCTTTACCATCCCACGAACTCTTACACTGGTCAAGGTATTACAGCAGATGTCCGTGCAAGTGATAATCAGACGACGGTTCAGTCAGGACTACAGAGTGGGGATAGCTTTACGATCCTCTTTTCAGGTGCAACGAATGGAGCAGCATGTTCTATTACCACTGCAAATATAGACACTATCCTCAAGCTCTCAAATGGTCATTCCTGGGTATGCTCGGGGAGTAGTATAACAGCCCAGTGGAGTAGCACATATAATACAAATGATACATTGAAAATTACAATTACTTCCGGCACAGGCGGATGTGTGCCAACAGTAGAGGTTGGGGACAGGGTATCTCTGGATGGAACCTGTATATTGGATGGGAGTGGCAATCCTATAATTTTACAGACAGAAATCAAGGGGAGCACTGGAGCCAAGGTTCCAACCGGTGCTATAGCATACTATAAAATGGATGAAGGTTCTAAGTTGACAGCCTATGATAGTGCAGGAGGGAACAATGCCTCATTGAACAACGGTGTTACATGGATAACAGGTGCTGAGGGTTCTGGAGTCTCTCTTGATGGCAGTAATGACCATCTGTTTGCTCCTGGTGTGCCGGATATTGGCGGTGGAAAGCTCACCATAGAGGCATGGCTCAAGCCGAATGCCTTTAGCACAGGTAAAACTGTTTTAAGTAAAGAGAATAGTTATGTGCTCACATCAAATGGTCAGTGTGCTATAAATACACCCGGAACCTCATGGGTGGATGGAGAGGATTGGTATGGAGAAGGGAGTATGAGCAGGCTCCAAAGGAATTATTCAGGAAATAAAGATATATGGAGACAGATTGTCTGCACTTATGATTCAGCGACTGGGTTACAGAAGGTATATATAGATGGTATCCTTGATGGAACCATGTCAGCATCAGGTGATGTCAGTAAGGACTCAAGATACCCCTTTGTAATGGGGAGGAGGGAGTTGTCAACATGGCCTACTGGCAGAGGTAACTATGATGATGGAGGCTGTCCTGGTATTGTTGATTATCCCGACAGTAGCTGTGATGGAGAAAACTACTGGGGGAGATATTATTACAATGGAAAAATGGATGAGGTTGTTTTATATAATACTGCCCTTACAGAAACAGAAATTCTTGCCCGTTTTAGCTCATTACCTGCTCAACTGGAGAGGGCAGATGCACATGATACATCAGGAAATGCCTATGGGCTTCAGACAGGGGATACAGTCCAAATCAGATTTACTAATGGGACAAATGCCCCTACAATAAATTCAGGGAATATAAATACTGTCCTCGCAGTCTCAGGAAAGACATGGCTTGATGGGAGTGGAAATATAGGTAGTGCGGTATGGACACAGACAAGATTCACAAATGATACACTATTAATAACTTTAAGCACAGCAACCAGCACACCAACAATTGTCCCAGGAGATATAATAACCTTATCGGGAGGAGTAATAAAAGAGAAAACCGGGCTCAACTCTATCACAGGTTCCACTAAGATTAGGGGAAGCTATGATTTGAATGGTGCTGTTGCATACTGGAATCTTGATGAGAGCAGCGGGAATCCATCAGACAGTGTTGGGCAGTATAATACCGGGACACTTAAGTATTCTACAACCGCCTCTACTTATAGCACAGGTAAATTTAACAATGCCATTAATTTTGATGGCGGCACCAATTCCCAGTATGTAGAGGTCTCAAACTATTCTGACTTAAATCCGACAAATATTTCAGTAGAAGCATGGGCGAAGAGTTCAGGTAGCACATGGAATGCAAATGGAACAATTGTGAGTAAGAGAAATGCCTATATTCTTTATCCTGTTTCTGCCTCAAATAACATGAGGTTTTACATATATGCAGGAGGTTCGTGGCAGAGTGTTTTATTCACTGCTGATACCAGCTTTGATATAACACAGTGGCATCATTATGTTGGAACTTATGATGGAACGAATTTAAAAATCTATGTAGACGGAGTGCTTAAAAATACTTCTACACCTACTGGAAGTATAAACACCTCGGATACGGGTGTCCTTACAATAGGCAGGGATGATGGGCAGGCAGCATATCTGGATGGTTCTATTGATGAGGTTGTGATTTACAATCGTGCCATTACTGCTGATGAGGTGCGGAAGCGGAATAGTGCAAAGCTCAAGTATGCTGTTGCTAAAGATGCTCAGGGGACCCCACAAGCAGGGATTCAGACAGGAGATAAGGTTATAATCATCTTTGATGCCCCAACCGGAGCCACATCAATAACAAGCGCCAATATAGGAACTGCTCTCGCCCTTTCAAATGGTCATTCATGGCTTGATGGTAATGGGGCAATAGTAACTGCTAACTGGAGCGCAACAAACTATACAAATGATACCCTTACAATAACTTTAAGTACAGGGACAAGTGTTCCCACTGTTGCTGTTGGGGATACAATTTCACTGAGCAGTGGCACATTAAAAGATGCATTTAACAGGGCATTAGAGGGCTCAATAGTTGTAGGCGGCAACTTTGGAGATAATTTCCCAGCCGACAGGATTGCCTATTGGAACTTTGATGAGCAGAGTGGAGGGACAGCACACGATTCAATAGGGAATAATCACGGGACACCAAATAATTCCTTCTGGAAGACAGAGCGGCTCTTCAAAGGACTCTACTTTGACGGAAGCAGATATGTTGATGTCCCTGATAGTCCTGACTTTGACCTCTCATCCTATACAATAGATACATGGGTAAAGGTGCCTGATGGCTTAACCACAGGGACAAGAAGAATCATCTCACAGGATGATGGGACAAATTACTGGAAGCTCCAGCTTAATAACAACACACTTGAGCTTTGTGACAGCAGGCTTACAACTCCATGTAATAATACAGCCACAACTATTAATGATGGTGAATGGCACCATGTAGCAGTTGTCCACGACGATGCAGCGGATACAGTCAAACTCTATATAGATGGTGTTGCTCTCGTAACAAATACGACGGCTACAGGAGGAGGGACAGCACATAATATCAATACTAATATTCAGCTCGGCAGGAAGTCTGATAGCACAGAATATTTCTATGGATTGATAGATGAGCTCGCAATATATAACAGGGCGCTTGATATAACAGAAATCCAGAGCAGATACCGTGCACCTGCAAAGGTTGCCTTCACAAGTGATATATATTTTAATTCAGGAATACAGGCAGGTGATAAGGTCATTATAAGGTTCCATGGGAAGACGAATGGATATACTCCTATTGATAACAGCAATATAAATACTATACTTCAGCTCTCAAGTGGTTCATGGCTTGATGGTGCGGGGCAGATTGGTAGTGCGGTATGGACACAAACAAGATTCACGAATGATACATTAACTATAACTTTGAGTGCGACAACCAGTGCACCTACAATAGGAACAGGTGCTACCATAACCATAAATGGGACATATATAAAGGATATATTTAATAATGCCATATCTGATTCAGCCACTTTAAGTAAAGACTTTGACTTTAACCTGCCCGATGATGCAGTAGCATATTATAAGTTAGAGAATAATAATGACAGCTTTGGTCAGAACAATATCGCAGCTAATACCGGCACATTGAATGCGTGTAAGTTTAATAATTGCTATTACTTTGGCAACAATCAGTATATACAGATTAACAATTCCTATTTACTAAATCCTGAGAGGCTCACAGTAGAGGGATGGGTATATAGTGGAGCTGCAACATGGGCGGCTACCAACAATTCACAGTTCTTCTATGGGGGGTCTTCAGTTCGGTTTATGGGGATAGCCAGCTCTACCACAGTTCGTCTCAGGGTATCTACAGATGGCACCAACTGGACCAATCTGGATTTCACCCCTTCTAATATCTCCGGATGGCATCACTATGCGGGGACTTATGATGGGACAAATCTAAAACTCTATGTAGATGGCGTAGAGAAGGCGTCAACCCCATTATCAGGAGTGATATATCAATTTGATACTGGCTCCTTCTATATCGGAGCAGCTGGAACAGGCTATAATCCGGGTACCTATATAGATGATGTTACTATCTATAACCGTGCATTGACAGCAGAAGAGGTTATGGGACGTTATGGAGATTATAACATTACTGCCCTTGCAATGGATACATCAACCGGAGGGGCTGGTATACAGGCTGGGGATACTGTTGAAATAAAGTTCTCAGGTCCTACAAATGCCGCTACTATTGATGCCACCAATATAGAGAATACCCTTCCTCTCTCTAACGCACACTACTGGAAGAATGGGAGCGGCAATATAACAACTGCAGTATGGAGCACAAGGAATTATTCAAATGATACATTAACAATTTCACTCGCAAATGTAGTCAGTAGCTTGCCAGATGTTGCACCGGGGGATACTATTACAGTTGGTTTACCAATAGGCTCACGATACAGGGCATTTACAAAGAGCGGGACGATAGCCGGCTCATTTGGAAATAATCTTCCTTCCGTAATGGCGGCATACTGGACTTTTGATGAGCAGAGTGGAGGGACTGCCTATGATTCAATAGGAGAGAATCACGGGACACTGAATAATTCCTTCTGGAGGACGGAGCGGACATTTAAAGGACTTTATTTTGATGGCAGTAGATATGTTGATGTTCCTGATAGGGATGACTTTAACCTCTCATCCTATACAATAGATGCGTGGGTGAAGGTGCCAGATGGTTTAACCACAGGTGTCAGACAGATTATCTCACAGGATGATGGTGCAAACTATTGGAGGTTCAGACTTAATGATAACAGGCTTGAGCTCTGTGACAGCAGGCTCTCAACCCCATGCAATAATACAGCCACAACTATTAATGATGGAGAGTGGCATCATGTAGCAGTTGTCCGTGATGATAGTGATACAGGTGGGACAGCAAATAGTGTTTTATTCTATATAGATGGTGTGAATATCTGGACAGTCTCATCACTTACAGAAACAGGGACTCACGCTATAAATGCTAATATTCAGCTCGGCAGGAAATATGACGGAACAGAATATTTCTATGGTTTCATAGATGAGCTCGCAGTCTATAGCAGGGTGCTGACACAGGACGAAATAAGAAGCAGATACCGTGCACCAATAAAGGTTGCCTTCACAAGTGATATATACTTTGAATCGGGGATTCAACAGGCTAAGGATAAGGTTATTATAAGATTCCATGGGAAGACGAATGGCTACACTGTTACCAGCGGTAATATTGGGACAGTTCTTCCTCTCTCAGGTGGTCATACATGGGGAACTATCCAGAGTGCGGATTGGTCGTCATATAAATTCACGAATGACACACTGACTGTAACACTGGGGACTGGGGCAGATATAGCAAAAGGTGATACTTTAACTATAAATAGCACATATATAAAAGATTTATATGGTAATGATATATATGGCTCTATAACATTAAATGGAGATTTTAACCTTAATCTACCTGAAGGAGCAGTGTCATACTATAGGTTTGATGAAACAAGCGGGACTACTGCATCCGACAGTTTCAATGGTAATAGTGGGACTAATTATGGTAGTCCATATTCGTTGGCTACTCCTGTGTTCTCCTATGACTTCGCCGGCACCACGATTACCAATCTCACTTACGGCGGCACCACAAGCGGGTTTATTAGTCAGAATAACTATCTGTCCATAAGGAACAATGCTGCTGCATGGGACACATATGTATATACGAATGCGACCTTTGCGAGAAGCCAAACAAAGGCATTTCAAGCAAGCTTCCAAACCGCTTCAAGCACGGCAGCAATGATAGGATGGCACGACGGCGGAACAGGGGCGAGCTATACCGACCTGATTTATGCTATTTACTTCAACAATGGCACCTTCTATATTTACGAAGACGGTACCAGCAGGGGTTCTTTTGGCACTTACAGTAATGGCACATGGTATGATATCAGGATAGAGCTTAAGGCAACAGGGGCAAAATATTATTACAAACTTCAATCTTCATCAACATGGACACTTCTTTACGATTCCAACTACTCCTCTGAAGCAACTTTAAGGCCAGGGGTTGCTCATAACAGTACTACATACTCCTATACTGATAATTGGGTTGTAGAGGGCACAACTACTGTTACATGTCCGTTTAGCAATTGCTACTCCTTTGGTAGTGCCACTGTTGGTAATGACCAATATGTCTCTGTTAACAATTCATTCTCCTTAAACCCTGAAAGACTCACAATAGAGACATGGGTGAAGAATAATTATGGCTCAACATGGAATGGAGATTCATACTTCTTCTCTGGAGGCAATTCTGCCCAGCTCTATGGGACAAATGGTGTCCGCACAGTTAATTTCAGGGTATATGTGAATGGTGGATGGAGGACTGTGAGTTACACACCTTCTGATATCTCTATATGGCATCAATATGTGGGGACTTATGATGGGACGAGTGTAAAACTATATATGGATGGTGTGTTAGTGGGGACTACTGCATATACGGGTGTTATAAATCAATTTGATACTAACACCTTCTATCTTGGTGCGACTGGAACAGGTTATGCCCCCTATATTTCCATAGATGATATGGTTATTTATAGCCGTGCATTGACATTAGAAGAGGTGCTCGGTCGTTATGGGCAGTATATAACATCGCCATTTTATATTACAGCTTTTGCAGATGACCCTGCACCTGATGTTTCGGGTATTCAGGCGGGGGATACAGTTGAAATAAGATTCCCTGGACCAACAAATGGTGCTGCCATTGATGCAGCTACTATAGATAATTTCCTTACCCTCTCTAATTTGCACTCATGGAGAAATGATAGTGGCGATATAACAAGTGCAGAATGGAGCACGAGGGTATATACAAATGACACATTAACGATTACGCTTGCAAATGTATCGGGTGGTTTACCTGATGTTGCCCCACAGGATACAATCTCAATGGGCGGGGTGGGGGAGATAAATGCTAAATACAGGGCATCCACCTATAGTGCAAAAATCAGTGGGACATTTGGAGAGCCATTACCCCCAACACCAGTGGCATTTTGGAAAATGGATGAGAATATAGGGACTACAGCCTTTGATAGTGTAGGGACAAATCATGGGACACTTTCCGGCACAACTATCCCCGCATGGAAAGATCAAGCGATGTTCAATTCAGGATTGGATTTTAACAGCAGCACTGCCTATATGAGTGTCCCGAGTATAGACTTAAGTGTTGATTGGTCTATAGAGGGATGGTTCAAGTATCCTTTACCTTCCACAGCCACATATAATTCTCTTACAGGGGACCGCCGTGTTGTAGTCCAGAGAACGGATATGCATCTTGGAACACATAATGGTTCAAACTTTGTTGATTTAGATACCACTTATGTCATGAGTGGCCTCACATCAGGCTGGCATCATATTGCAGCAGTAGGCTCCGGTTCTGATACTATATTTTATATAGATGGAGTGCTTGTAGGAACTGCTGTAGGTTACAAGACAACTGCTGCATTGACAACTATAGGTAATACCACAGCAGGCAGTGAACAGTTCGGACTCATAGACGAACTTGCTGTATATAGCAGCGCCCTTACAGCAGATGATGTAGCCTCCCGCTATCTTGTCTTCTTAAAAGAGATTTATGCAAAGGATACATCAAATGGAGGGGCAGGCATACAGGATGGGGACCAGGTTATTGTCCGATTTGATGGACCTACGGGTGCAACACCAATAGATGCCACAAATATAGACACAGCACTCCAGCTCTCAAGCAGTCATTCATGGAAGGATGGGGCAGGAAATATAGGGAGTGCTGTATGGAGCACAACTTATAAGACATATGACACATTAACTATTACCTTAAGCACAGGGACAAGTGTGCCTACAGTTGCCATGAGGGATACAATTACATTAGGAGCTATAATCAAGGATGCTTATGGCAAGGATATAACCGGCTCTATGCAAATCGGAGGAGACTTCGGGACAAATCTGCCTGATGGTGCTGTTGCATACTATAAATTTGATGATGGGACGATTGGTAGCACTCCTGCTACTGCCTCTGACAGTTTCAATGATTACGATGGGGCACTTACTAATACACCCACATGGACAACAGCAGGAAGATTTAATAATGCCCTTCAGTTTACAGGCGGCACAGGGACAGATGCGGATTATGTGGAGGTAAGCAATGCGACTGTTCTCAATCCAGGGAAGCTTACTGTAGAGGCATGGGCAAAGAGTGGAGCAGCTTCATGGAATACCAATGGGACAATTGTGAGTAAGAGGGATGCCTATATACTCTACCCTGTTTCTGCCTCAAAGAACATGAGATTTTACATATATGCTGGTGGTGCATGGCAAAATGTTTTATGGACTGCTGATGGTAGTTTTGATATTACCAAGTGGCATCATTATGTTGGAACTTATGATGGGACAAATATAAAAATATATGTGGATGGTGTGCTTAAGAATACTCAACCTTATACCGGGAGCATAAGCACTACAGATACAGGTAATATTTTTATAGGAAGGGATGATGGAACTGCTAATTATTTAAACGGGAGTATGGATGAGGTTATCCTCTATAATAGGGCATTAACATTAGCAGAGATTCGCACCCGTTACGGTGCAGGGTTTGCAAGTGCAACAGCAGATGATAACTCCAATAAGGGACCGAATATTCAGGCAAACGACAGGGTAATTATAACATTCACTGGAGAGACAAATGGACCTACAATAAATGCAGGGAATATAAATACTGTCCTCGCACTCAATAGTGCTCATTCATGGCTTGATGGTAGTGGGGCTATAGTAAGTGCAGTTTGGGATAGTGTTACATATCCCAATGATGCACTTACAATAACCTTAAGTGGACCGGCTACATATGTAGGGACAACACCAACAAAACCAACAGTTGTAGTAGGTGATACGCTCACAATTAATGGAACAATAACTGATTCGTCAAGCAGAGTGATAAGAGATAATATAGTGATTTCAGGCAGTTTTGGTGTTACTGCAGCAACAATGAACACTGCGGCTGCAGATGATAATTCAGGCAGAGGACCAAATATTCAGGCAAATGACAGGGTAGTGATTACATTCAGCGGGGCGACGAATGCACCATCAATAGATGCAACTAATATAAATACAATCCTGCCAGTATCAGGGAAGACATGGCTT
>Ga0209343_10004469_pt1 | contig 17270 bp, 19 predicted proteins | sample RifCSPlowO2_02_FD_184026 | JGI IMG/M metagenome (GOLD analysis project Ga0209343, IMG submission 184026) | Groundwater microbial communities from Rifle, Colorado - Rifle CSP2_plank lowO2_0.2 (SPAdes) (version 2) | ecosystem: Environmental > Aquatic > Deep subsurface > Groundwater | place... | reverse complement strand
GTCGCCTCGCGCGCGCCGCTCTCGGTCCAGGCGAACAAGGCGGCGCTCGTCCACTGCGCGCGCCTGCCGCTGGCCGAGGCGGTCGCCTGGGAGCGCGGCGAGTGGGCGCGGCTCCAGAAGACGCGCGATCACAAGGAGGCGCTCGAGGCGTTCTTCGCCAAGCGCACGCCGGAGTTCACGGGCGCATGAAAGCGCTCGCGGGCCTCCGGGTCATCGACCTCACGCAGGCCATGGCGGCGCCGTTCTGCACGATGAACCTCGCCGACCTGGGCGCGGACGTCATCAAGGTCGAGCCTCCCCGCGAGGGCGAGCCCACGCGCCGCGGCTCGATCGCGAAGAACGGGGAGAGCGCGACCTTCATGACGATCAACCGCGGCAAGCGGAGCCTCACCGCCGATCTGAAGACGCCGGAGGGCGTCGAGATCGTCCGGCGGCTCGCCCGGACGGCCGACGTCTTCGTGCAGAACTACCGGCCGGGCGTCGCGGCGCGCCTCGGCGTGGGGTACGAGGACCTCGCGGCCGTCAACCCGCGGCTCGTGTACTGCACGATCAGCGGCTTCGGCTCAAGCGGCCCGTACGCCACGCGCGGCGGCTACGACCTGATCGCCCAGGGCATGAGCGGCATCATCAGCGTCACGGGCACCGAGGAGGGCGCGCTGGCGAAGGCGGGGGTGCCGCTCAGCGATCTCGCCGCCGGCCTCTTCGGCGCCTACGGCATCCTCGCGGCACTCGAGTACCGCGAGCGCACGGGCGAGGGCCAGCACGTGGACACGTCGCTCCTGGAAGCCGCGCTCGGGCTCACCGTCTGGGAGGCGACCGAGTACTGGGCGACCGGCCAGGCGCCCCGGCCGCTCGGCTCGGCGCACCGGCTCTCCGCCCCCTACCAGGCGCTCCGCGCGAGCGACGGCTGGTTCACCGTCGGCGCGAACAGCGACCGGCTCTTCGAGGCCCTCTGCCGCGCGTTCGGCCGCGCCGAGCTCCCGCTCGACCCGCGCTTCAAGGGGCGCGTCGAGCGCCTGACCAACCGGCGGGAGCTCGTCGCCGAGCTCGAGCGCGCCTCGAGCACGGCACCGCGCGCGCGCTGGCTCGAGCGGCTCGCGCGCGAGGGCGTACCCTCGGGCCCGATCAACAGCTACGCCGAGGCGCTCGCCGACCGGCACACGCTCGCGCGTGGGATGGTCGTGGATCTCGTGCACGCGACCGCCGGGCCCATCAAGGCGCTGGGCCTGCCGGTCAAGCTCTCCGACACGCCGGGCGCCGTGGACCGCCCCGCCCCCCTGCTCGGCCAGGACACGGAGGCGATCCTGACCGAGCTCGGTTACGGCGAGGCCGAGCAGCGCGCGCTCCGGGACCGGGGAATCGTGTGATGCCCGTCGGAGCCCGGTGACGCGGCGGGCCGGAGTGCGTGCGCGCTCCCCCGGGAACCCGTAGGGTACAATCGGCGGGAGTCATGGACGCCCTGGTCACGACTCAGTGGCTCGCGGAGCGGCTGGGCCGCCGGGACGTGCGCGTCGTCGACGGCACGTGGCACATGCCGCAGCTGCGCCGCGACGCGCGCGCCGAGTTCGCGGCGGCGCACATCCCGGGCGCGGTCTTCTTCGACATCGACGAGATCGCCGACACGGCGAGTCCGCTCCCGCACATGCTGCCGACCGCGCGCGCTTTCGCCGCGCGCGTCGGCGCCCTCGGCATCGGCACGCGCGACCGCATCGTGATTTACGACACGCGCGGCGTCGTCTCGGCGGCACGCGTCTGGTGGACGTTCCGCGCTTTCGGCCACGACGCGGTCGCGGTGCTGGACGGCGGCCTGCCGAAGTGGCGCGCCGAGGGACGCCCGCTCGTGGCGGGCGCGCCCACGCCGCGCCCCCGCACCTTCACGGCGCGCCTGCGCCCGAGTCTGGTGCGCACCCTCGCGCAGATGCGGAAGACCCTGACGACCCGGCGCGAGCAGGTGCTCGACGCGCGCTCGCACGGTCGTTTCGTCGGCACCGAGCCCGAGCCGCGCCCCGGGCTCCGGCCCGGCCACATCCCCGGCAGCATGAATCTGCCCTACGACCAGCTCTACCGCTCCGACGGCACGCTCCTGCCCGGCGACGAGCTGCGCACCGCGTTCGCGAAAGCAAGGATCGATCCCGCGCGGCCCGTGACGACGACGTGCGGGTCGGGCGTGACCGCCTCCGTGCTCGCCCTCGCGCTCCAGCTCGTCGGCGCCCCGAAGGTCGCCGTGTACGACGGCTCCTGGACCGAGTGGGGCGGGCGCGCCGACACGCCGGTGGAAATCTGAGGAGGATCCGATGACGACGGGAATCTATACGCTCGACGACTTCATCGCCGACCTCGACCGGATCACGCGGGAGGAGACCTCCGCCGACGTCATCACCGAGCGCGCCGCACCGCTGCTCGGCCGGCTCGTCAAGAACCCCGGCTCGATCCCGGCCGAGTACCGCCGCGCCCCCGCCGGCCAGCGTGGCCGCTACATGCTCCACCGCGCGCCGAGGTTCAGCGTGACGTCGGTGATCTGGCGGCCCGGCGACCGCGCCCCCGCCCACAACCACGAAACGTGGGGCGTCATCGGCGTCATCGACAACGAGATCGAGGAGACGCGCTACCGGGTGACCGAGCGTGGCGGCGGCCGCGCGACCCTCGACGTCCTGCGGGTGATGCGCCACAAGCCCGGCGACGTCTCGCGCCTCGTGCGCGGCGACGAGGTCCATGCCATGCACAACGCGACGGGACGCGACACCGCCGAGATCCACGTCTACGGCCGCGATCTCGCCGGGCTCCGCCGAAAGACCTGGGCCGACGACGGCACCGAGAAGCCGCTCGTCAGCCCGAAGTACCTGAACTGCTAGCGTGGGCGCCGCGCTCCCCGACGACGTGCGCGCGCTGGTCCGCGGAGCCAACTTCGCGCACCTCGCCACGCTCTTGCCCGACGGCGCGCCCCAGGTCGCGCCGGTGTGGGTGGACCTCGAGGGCGATCGTATCCTCGTCAGCACCGGCGAGGGCTCGCTGAAGGCGAAGAACACGCGGCGCGACCCGCGCGTCGGCCTCTCGATCGTCGCCTACGACAACCCCTACCGCGAGGTCCAGCTCCGCGGCCGCGTCGTCGAGCGACGCCCGGACGCCGACTTCGCGATCATGGACCGGATCTCGCGCAAGTACACGGGCCAGCCCTTCCCCTGGCGGCAGAACGCGGCCGACCGCGTCGTGCTCGTCATCGAGGTCGAGCGCGTCCGCGCCACCGTTCTCCCCTTCACCCACGCGCCCACGTAGGCGCGCCGTGCCCGAGCGGTTCGCCGGCACGGTCAACGCTCCGGACTTCCCGCCCGACGCGGAGTGGCTCAACGCCGCGCGGCCGCTCTCGCTCGCCGATCTCCGCGGCAAGCTCGTCCTGCTCGACTTCTGGACGTTCTGCTGAACATGGCCACAAACCACGCCGTCCGCGTCGCCGACCTCGCCACGGGCGCGGTCACGACACTCACGCTCAGCGGAGCCTAGGCCACACCTCGTCCGCGAGCCGTTCCATCGTCTCGAGCACTTCGGCCTGCGTGCCGCTCCGGCAGTCGAAGATCGCGTGCGTCGGCCCCAGCGCGAGGACCGGCTCGAGCTGCTCGGCCACCTGGGCCGCAGTGCCGACGAAGACGCGGCCGGGCTCCTCGGGCGGCCGGCGCGTCGCGTCACCGCCGGGCCCGACCACGCGCACGCCGTAGCGAACGCTGAGACCGCACGCGCTGGCCGGCCGGCCCTGGGCGCGCACCTGCTCCTCCAGGTAGCGCCGGTGCCCGTCGAGCTGCGCCGCGGGGATCCGGAAGGCGTGCCAGCTCTGGCCGTACTTGGCCGCGCGACGGATCGCGGGCCGGCTGTTGCCGCCGACGAAGATCGGCGGGTGGGGTTTCTGCGCGGGCTTGGGGAAGCAGCCGATGTCGCGCATCCGATAGAAGCGGCCCTCGTGGACCGGGTTGTCCTCGGTCCAGAGCTTCACGAAGATCTCGAGCCACTCGTCGCTCACCGCGCCGCGGGCGGCGAACGGCGGCGCCTGGAGCACCTCGAACTCCTCGGCCATCCAGCCCACGCCCACGCCGACGAGGAGCCGGCCTCCCGAGAGCACGTCGATCGTCGCGAGCATCTTCGCCGTGAGCACCGGGTTCCGGTACGGGAGCACGAGCACGCTCGGGCCGAACCGGATGCGGCTCGTCGCCCCGGCGAGGAAGCAGAGCATCGAGAGCGGCTCGAGATAGTCGGCGTCCGGCGGCACCGCGATGCGGCCCGTCGCGTTGTACGGATAGCGCGACTCGATCCGTCGCGGAATCACGACGTGGTCGGTGACCACGAGGGCATCGTAGCCGAGCGTCTCCGCCTTCTGCGCCGCCGCGAGCACGTGCTCCCGCGTCGCGAGCGGACCCGAGTTCAGCACCTGGAAGCCGCGCTTGACCATTATCATGTCCTCCTCGGTCGGGAAGTCTCCGCAGTGAACGTACACGAGGGACGGGGGGAGCGCACATGTCCGACGATCGCTACCAGGTGGGGCTCGGAATCAAGCGCCGGCTGTTCGGCGAGGGCAAGGAGCACCCGGTGCCGGCGGGCCACCTCGCCGAGGAGCTGCTGCGTTACACCGACGAGTGGGTGTTCGGCCACGTCTACACGCGGCCGGGCCTCGACCTCAAGACGCGCAGCATGCTGACGGTCGCGGCGCTCACCGTGCTCGGCAAGGACGACTACCTCCGTCGCCACATCCAGGGCGCGCTCCACGTGGGCGTGACGCCCGAGGAGCTCAAGGAGATCCTGATGCAGATGGCGTTCTACGGGGGCATCCCGTGCGCGCTCAAGGGGCTCCGCATCGCCCACGAGGAGATCACCGCCCGGGAGCAGGCGCGGGGATAGCGCGCCCTCACCCGATGCCGAAGACCTGGGCGAGCAGCTCGTAGGAGCGCAGGCGCGCCTTCGGGTCGTGCGTGATCGTGACGATCACGAGCTCGTCCACGCCGTAGGCGGCGGCGAGACGCGCGAGGCCGTCCCGCACCTGCTCGGGCGCGCCGGCCAGCGTGCGGCGCCGCGCGTGCCGGACGATGGCGTCCTCTCGCGGGGTGTACGGGTGAGCCTCGGCCTCCTCGACGGACGGGTAGCGCCCGGCGCGCCCCGTGTAGAGGCGCACCACGAAGAGATCCCGGCTCTTGGCGAGCCGCTGCGCCTCGGCCTCCGTGTCCGCGCAGACGACGAACACGGCGGCGCTCGCGCGCGGCGCCGCGAGTCGGGCGGACGGGCGGAAGTCGCGCAGGTACGCGCGCGTGGCCTCGGCGCCGCCCTCGTCGTTGATGAAGTGCGCGAACGAGAACGCACGGCCGAAGACCGCGGCCAGCGCCGCGGTCTGGTCGCTCGAGCCGAGGAGCCACACCTCCGGCTCGCCGGGGCCGGACGGCATGGCCGGGACCCGGGCGTACCGGTGGTCCGGCGGCAGGCTGCCGGAGAGGAAGCCCAGCAGGTCGGCGACCTGCCGCGGGAAGGCGGCGGGGGAGGCCTGCACGGGTCCCTCGCCGCGGTCCGCGAGCGCCTCCGCGGTGAGCGGGTCACTCCCGGGCGCGCGCCCGATCCCGAGGTCGATGCGCCCGGGGAAGAGCGTCTCGAGGAGGCGGAAGTTCTCGGCGACCTTGAGCGGGCTGTAGTGCTGGAGCATCACGCCGCCCGCACCGACGCGGAGACGCGTGGTACGGGCGGCGATCTGCCCGATCAGCACCTCCGGGCTCGAGCCGGCGAGCCCCGGGGTCGCGTGGTGCTCGGCGACCCAGTACCGGTGGTACCCGAGCCGCTCGCAGGCCCGGGCCAGCTCGAGCGTCTCCTGGATCGCGTCGGCCGCGGTGCCACCGCTGCGAATCGGCGACTGGTCGAGCACCGAGAGAAGCGGCATCTAGTTGATCCGCTTCTCCCTGCCCTTCCACTCCCGCTCGCGCAGCACGAACTTCTGCACTTTGCCCGTCGAGGTCTTCGGCAGCTCGCCGAACTCGATCGCCGCCGGACACTTGAAGTGGGCGATGTGCTGGCGGCAGACCTCGAGGATCTCCTGCTCCGTCGCGTGCTGGCCGGGCTTGAGGGTGACGTACGCCTTCGGGCGCTCGCCCCACTTCTCGTCGGGCATCGCGACGACGGCGCACTCGAGGACGGCCGGATGCTTGACGACGGCCTGCTCGACCTCGATCGTCGAGATGTTCTCGCCGCCCGAGATGATGATGTCCTTCTTGCGGTCGCGCAGCTCGATGAAGCCGTCCGGATGCCACACCGCGATGTCGCCCGAGTGGAACCAGCCGCCGCGGAACGCCTCGGCGGTCGCGTCGGGCTGCTTGAAGTAGCCCATCGCGGCGTTGTTGCCGCGCATGATGACCTCGCCGAGCGTCTGGCCGTCGCGCGGCACGTCGTGCATGTCCGTGTCCACCACGCGGACCAGGTCGAAGAGCGCGTAGCCCTGGCCCTGGCGGGCGGCGAGACGCGCCTGCTCGTCGGGCGGCAGCGTGTTCCACTCCTCGTGCCAGGCGCACACCGTGTGCGGGCCGTACGTCTCCGTGAGGCCATAGACGTGGACGGGGCGGAAACCGAGCTCCTTCATCCTCGTCAGGAGCGTCGGGGACGGCGGCGCGCCCGCCACCGTGACCGTCACCGGCCGCGCCAGCTCGTGCGCCTTCGGATCGTTGACGACGCCGATGTGCACTGTCGGCGCGCCGTTGTAGTGCGTGACCCCCTCGGTGTCGATCAGCTCCCAGACACGCGCCGGATCGACCTTCCGCAGGCAGATGTGGGTGCCCGCGACCGCCGTGACGCCCCAGGTGAAGCACCAGCCGTTGCAGTGGAACATCGGCAGGGTCCAGAGGTACTTCGTGTCGAAGCTCATGCCGGTCTCGATGATCTCGGCGACCGCGTTGATCCAGGCGCCCCGGTGCCCGTACATCACGCCCTTGGGCCGGCCCGTCGTGCCCGACGTGTAGTTGATCGACAGCATCTCCTCCTCGGTCTGGAGCTGACTCGGGACGGGCGCGGGCGAGGCCTGGGCCAGGAAGTCCTCGTACGGGTCGCCCGGCGCGCCCGTGTCGTCGACCCGGATCACGCGGAGGCCCGACAGGTCGAGCGGCTTCACCGCCGGCTCGAACTCCGCGTCCACGAACAGGAACCGGGCCCCGGAGTGCCGCAGGATGTAGTCGACCTCGTCCGAGCCGAGCCGGATGTTGATCGCGACCAGGACGCCGCCGGCGCCGGGCACCCCGTAGTGCGCCTCGAGCATCGCGGGGATGTTCGGGCAGATGAACGCCACGCGGTCCTGCCTGGCGAGCCCGGCGGCGCGCAACCCGTTCGCCAGCCGGTTCACCCGCTCCTGGAGCTCGCGATAGGTATAGCGCCGCGCGCCGTGGATCACGGCGGTCTTGTCGGGGAACACGTACGCGCTGCGCTCGAGGAAGCTCACGGGGGTGAGCTCGGTACGGAAGACGTGGCGGAACTCGCTCATGTCCGGCCCCTCCGAACGGATTTGGGCAATCTTACCCCAGGACCGGACCTCGGCGAGTGCGCCGGCGCCAGCCCCTCACTTCCCGGGCTGCGGCGTCAGGCGCAGGTAGGGCTTGAGCGCCTTCCATCCCTTCGGGAACTTCGCTTTCGCCTCCTCGTCGGAGACGGCGGGCACGATGATGACGTCCTCGCCCTGCTTCCAGTTGACGGGCGTGGCCACCCTGTGGCCGTCCGTGAGCTGGAGGGAGTCGACGACGCGCAGGATCTCGTCGAAGTTCCGTCCCGTGGTCTGCGGGTACGTGATCATGAGGCGGATCTTCTTCTGCGGGTCGATCACGAAAACCGTCCGGACGGTGTACACCTCGTCGTGCGCCGGGTGCATCATGCCGTAGAGGTTCGCGACCTTCTTCTCGGGGTCGGCGATGATCGGGTAGTTGGGCGCCTGGCCCTGCGTCTCCTCGATGTCCCGAGACCACTTCGTGTGGGAGTCGACCGGGTCGACCGAGAGACCGATCACCTTCACGTTCCGTCTGTCGAACTCGGGCTTGATGCGGGCGACGTAGCCGAGCTCGGTCGTGCAAACGGGCGTGAAGTCCTTCGGGTGCGAGAACAGGATCGCCCAGCTGTTGCCGATCCACCTGTGGAAGCCGATCGGGCCCTCCGTCGTCTGGGCCTCGAAGTCTGGCGCGGTGTCACCGAGTCTGAGTGCCATCGGGATCTCCTTTCTAGATACATGCTATTGTCGATCGGATTGCTAGTGTATTGCCGGTAGTGCTCCCAGTCAAGCGCGCTGGGCAAATAACCCAGGTCCCTATGCATTGTGGAGGAAGCCGGCCAGCGCATAGAATCGTGCCCCACAGGAGGACCCCCGGAGATGAAGAGCGTCTACGATGAGACGTACACGCGGGCCATGCGGGATCCAGCGGGTTTCTGGGCCGCCGCCGCCGAGGAGATCCACTGGGAGAAGCGCTGGGACCGGGTCTTCGACGACTCGCGCCCGCCCTTCTACCGCTGGTTCACCGGCGGCACCCTGAACACCTGCTACAACGCGCTCGACCTGCACGTCGATCGGGGCCGCGCCAAGCAGAAGGCGCTCGTGTACGACAGCCCCGTGACCGGCACCGTGAAGGCCTTCACCTTCGCGGAGTTGCGCGACGAGGTGGCGCGCTGCGCGGGAATGCTCCAGAAGCTCGGCATCGCCAAGGGCGACCGCGTGATCATCTACATGCCGATGGTCCCCGAGGCGGTCATCGCGATGCTCGCGTGCGCCCGCATCGGCGCGGTGCACTCCGTCGTGTTCGGCGGCTTCGCCTCGAACGAGCTGGCCAAGCGCATCGACGACGCCAAGCCGAAGCTCATCCTGTCGGCCTCGTGCGGGATCGAGGTCAACCGCGTCATCCCCTACAAGCCGCTCCTCGACGGGGCCATCGAGCTCGCGCAGCACAAGCCCGAGCGCTGCGTCGTCCTGCAGCGGCGGGAGGAGCGGGCGCCGCTCGTCGCCGGCCGCGACCTCGAGTGGGGTGACGCGCTCGCCGGCGCGCGGCCCGCCGACTGCGTGCCGGTGGCGGCGACCGATCCGCTGTACATCCTGTACACCTCCGGCACGACCGGGGTGCCGAAGGGCGTCGTGCGCGACAACGGCGGCCACGCGGTCGCGCTCAAGTGGTCGATGGGCGGGATCTACGGGGTCGGCGCCGGGGAGGTCTACTGGGCCGCCTCCGACATCGGCTGGGTCGTCGGCCACTCCTACATCGTCTACGCCCCGCTCCTCAAGGGCTGCACGTCGATCCTCTACGAGGGCAAGCCCGTGGGCACGCCCGATCCCGGCGCCTTCTGGCGCCTGATCGCCCAGCACGGCGTCAACGTGCTGTTCACGGCGCCGACCGCCTTCCGCGCGATCAAGAAGGAGGATCCGCAGGGCACCCACATGGCCAAGCACGACCTGTCGCGATTCCGCACGCTCTTCCTCGCCGGCGAGCGCTGCGATCCCGACACGCTCCACTGGGCCGAGGCGAAGCTCGGCGTGCCCGTGATCGATCACTGGTGGCAGACGGAGACCGGCTGGCCGATCGCGGCGAACTGCGTGGGGCTCGGCACGCTGCCCGTCAAGGCGGGCTCGCCGACCAAGGCGGTGCCGGGCTACGACGTGCGCGTGCTCGACGAGGCCAACGAGCCGCTGCCCGCCGGGCAGATCGGCTCGATCGCGATCAAGCTGCCGCTGCCGCCCGGGTGCCTCCCGACGCTCTGGAACAACGATGCGGGCTACGAGACGTCCTACCTCACGAAGCACCCGGGCCACTACCTGACGGGGGACGCCGGCTACAAGGACGACGACAGCTACCTCTACATCATGAGCCGCGTGGACGACATCATCAACGTCGCCGGCCACCGGCTCTCGACGGGAGCGATGGAGGAAGTGCTCGCCTCGCACCCGGACGTGGCCGAGTGCGCCGTCGTCGGCGTCGCCGACGACATCAAGGGTGAGGTGCCCGTGGGCTTCGTCGTCACCAAGGCGGGGGTCGAGCGCGGCGAGGCGGACATCGCCCGGGAGCTCGTCGAGAAGGTGCGCGAGCAGATCGGCCCCGTCGCGGCGTTCAAGACGGCGATCGTCGTCAAGCGGCTGCCGAAGACGCGTTCGGGCAAGATCCTGCGCGGGACCATGAAGCGGATCGCCGACGGCCAGGAGTACGCGCCGCCCGCGACGATCGACGACCCCACGATCCTCGGCGAGATCACGGACGCGCTGGCCCAGAAGGGGTACGCGAAGAAGGGCTAGGCGCGGCGCCCGCGGACGCGCCACCAGAGAGCGAGCGCGGCGAGGACGGCGAGGCCGAGCGTGCCGTTCCACAGGAAGGCGGCCGACACGCCCCACGCCTCGGCGATCGCGCCGACGATGAACGCGCCGATCGGGAAGACGCCGCCCGAGAGCCACGTGTAGAGGCTCATCACGCGCCCGCGCAGCGCGTCGGGCGCGCTGAGCTGCATCGCCGTGTTGCAGGTGGCCATCAGCAGCAACCCGAAGTACCCGGTGACGAAGAGGAGCGCCGCCGCGACCCAGAAGTGGCGCGCCAGCCCGAGTCCGAGCAACATCGCGAACGCGATGCCCGCCGCGCCGAACATCGCGGCCACCGGCGGCTCCCGCGTCCCGAGCATCCCCACGGTGAGGGCGCCCGCGACCGCGCCGACGCCGAGCGCCGCCATGAGGAAGCCGAATCCCTCGGCGCCGAGCCCGAGCACCGTCTTGGCGAGGAGCGGCACGTAGACGGTGAAGTTGAACACGCAAAGGCTCACGCCGAAGACGAGCCCGAGCGCGAGCCGCACCCGCGGCGTGCCGAGCGCGTAGGCGAACCCCTCGCGGATCGCCTCGAGCATCGGCGCGCGGGCCTCGCGCGAGGGCAGGCCGGGCGCCCCGAGCCGGAGCAGCGTGAGGATCACGCCGACGAACCCGGCCGCGTTCGCGAAGAACGAGGGGACGACGCCCCAGCGTCCGATCACGACGCCGGCCACCGCCGGACCGATGATGCGGGCGGCGTTGAACGAGGCCGAGTTGAGCGCGACCGCGTTGGCCACGTCGTCCCGGCCGACCATCTCCACCACGTACGACTGCCGCGCCGGCTGATCGCTCACGCTCGCGAAGCCGAGCACGAGCCCCAGCACGGCGACGTGCCAGTATTCGACGAGCCCCGTCGCCACGAGCAGGCCGAGCAGGAACGCCTGGCCCGCGAGCGTCGCCTGCGTCGCAACCAGCACCCGGCGCTTGGGCAGCCGGTCGGCGACGGCGCCGCTCACGACCGAGAAGAGCAGCACCGGCGCGAACTGCAGCGTCGAGATCAACCCCAGTTTGAGGGGCGAGTCGGTGAGCTGCAGCACGAGCCACGACTGGCTCACCAGCTGCATCCACGCGCCGACCTGCGCGACGATCTGGGCGCAGTAGAAGCGGCGGAAGTCCCGGTGGTTGAGCGCCCGGAGCCCGTGGGGGAACGTCATTCCCGGCCGGGCCGGCGGATCGGCTTCAGCACGAGACGCGCCGGCGCGTTCGGGAACGGCCGTGGGGCGCCACCGCCTCGACGGCTGGCCGACGAAGTGCTAGGCGCGGGCGCCGGCGTCGGCCGGAGCCTCGACCGGCAGCTCGAGGGTGAACCTCGCGCCCAACCCCGGCGGGCTCTCCACGCTGAGCTGACCGCCGTGCTCCCGGACGATGCCGTACGAGATGCTGAGCCCGAGGCCGGTGCCGTCGGCTTTCGTCGTGACGAACGGATCGAAGACGCTGCCGATGATCGCCGGCGGGATCCCGGGTCCCGTGTCGGTCACCTGGATGCGCACGCGGTCCTCGCCGGCGCGACGCATCGAGATGTGGAGCCGCCGCGCGCCCTCGAGGTCGGCCATCGCCTGCTTGGCGTTCGCGATGAGGTTGGTCAGCACCTGCTGGAGTTGGTTGCCGTCCGCCCACACCGGCGGCAGCGTCGGCTCGACCTCCTTCTCGACCACGACGTTCGTCAGACGCAGCTCGGCGGCCGTGAGCGCGAGCACCTTGTCGAGCATTTCGTCGAGACTCACCCGCGTGCGCTCGAGCGGCATGCGCCGGCCGAAGGTGAGCAGGCCGCGCACCACGTGTCGCGCGGCCTCGACCGCGTCCTTCAGCAGGTCCACGCTCGGCTTCAGGGCTTCCGTCGCTTGCTCCTGGAGCATGTCGGCGACGCCGACCATCACCGTCAGCGGGTTGTTCAGCTCGTGCGCCACCCCGGCGACGAGTTCGCCGAGCGCCGAGAGCTTGGCGGCCTGGACCATCTGCTGCTGCGCGAGCGTGAGCCGGAGCTTCTGGTCTTCGACGACCTCCTGGAGCCGGCGCGTCGCCTCCTGCGCCTCCTGGAACAGGCGCGCGTTGTCGACGGCGTAAGCCGTGTAGGTCATGAGCGCGTTGAGGAACTGCAGGTCGGTCTGGGTGAAGGCAGGGGGCGCTCCGCCGACGCCGCTCGGTGCGTACTCCTTCTTGGCGAGGTTGACGACCCCGACGATCCGGTCGCCGACCCGCAGCGGCATGCAGATGAAGGACCCGCCCCCGTACTTCGGATCGCTCTGCTGGCCGAAGCGCGGGTCGGTCTCGATGTCGGCGACCAGCACCGGTTCGCCGAGCTGGACCACTTTCCCGGCGATGCCTTCGCCCACCCGCACCTCCACGTGGGCTCGTGGGTCCGTGGCGAGGCCGCGCCCCACGGCCACACGGAGCACCTGCCGCTCGGGGTCGAGCAGCATGATCGAGCCGATTCCGGCGCTCACCGCGCGCATCGTGCGCTCGAGCACGTGCGACAGGAGGTCCTCGACCCTCGGGATCCGGGCGGCCATCTCGACCATCTCGTTCAGCGTCCCCAGCTTGAACACGAGGTCCTCGAGGCGTCCGGTGGAGGCGCGCAGCTCGGCGAGCATGCGGCCGAAGGCATGGGCGATCTCGCCGATTTCCGCGACCTGACCGAGGCCGGCCACGACGGCATCGCCCGCCCTCGCCGCCGCGGCGTCGGCGTCGGTGCCGGGAACGGCCCGCTCGAACATGTGGCCGAGCGCCGCGATGCGGTCGACGAGCTGGCGGAACACCACGAAGCCGAGCAGCGCGATCACGAGCGCGAGGAACACTCCGAGCTGCGCCTCGGGCTCCCGCAGGCGCTCGAAGCGCCACATGAAGAAGACGAACAGCAGGAGTGGCAGGATCGCGGTCAGCGCGAAGATCGTGACGGACGCCTGTCGCAGGCGCACGGGTCGACGGGAAGTCATTGCTCGCAGATGTCCCCCCTCGCGACTCTCGAGCCGTGCCTAGTGTGGGCGCGGCCGCCGGCAAATGCCAAGCGAAAATTCGGCGGGGGCACGCCCCGTCCCTCAGCGCGGTGCGCGGGGCAGGATCGCCGAGCCGCTGATCGAGTCGGGGTGGCGCGACGTCCACCGCCCCGCCTCCACCGCGGTGAGGAAATCGAGCACGGCCCGGTTGAAGGCCTCGGGCTCCTCGAGATTGATCGTGTAGCCCGACTTCGGGAGGACGACGAGGCCGGACGTGGAGATCTTCCGCTTCATGTAGAGCGCGGGCTCCAGGCAGGGCTCGTCCTCGTCGCCCGTGACGATGAGCGTCGGGACCGCGAGCCGTTCCATCCGGGCGCCGAGGTCGTAGATGGACGGGCGCGCCATCTGTACGCCCCGCAGGGTGAGCGCGTGCCCGGTCGCCGAGCCGGCAGCCAGGCGATCGTGGAACTCCCGCCAGCCGACAGGGTCCTTCTCCATGAACTGCACGCGCGTCGGCCCCCGGCTGTAGGCATCGCCGGTCACCGCCATGCCCTCCGTCTCGAAGCGGCGGGCCACGACCTCGCAGTCGGCCCGGTGCTTCGCCGCGTCGTCGCTGCCGTAGCCTGCCCCGGCGACCACGATCGACAGCGCACGCTCGGGAAACGAGAGGCCGAAGTGAAGGGCGGCGTAGCCGCCCATCGAGAGGCCGCAGACGTGCGCCCGGGCGATCCCGAGGTGGTCGAGCAGGCCCCTGAGATCGGCCACCGCCTGCTCCTGCGAATAGGCGCGCACGTCCTCGGGGACGTCCGAGGGCGGGTAGCCGCGCGCGTCGTAGGTGATCGTGCGATAGCGCCGCGAGAAGAACGCCACCTGTGGTCGCCAGCTCTGCCTGTCGCCCGCGAATTCGTGAACGAAGACGAGGGGCGTTCCCCGCCCCGCCTCCTCGAAAAAGAGGTTGACGCCGCCGACGTCGGCTCTGGGCACGGCCTCGCCTCCCTGGCCATTATCGCAGAGGCCGCGGCGCCCGACGGCCCGGCATCCTAGTGCGTTCGGGGCATTGAGCCCGCCACCCCGTCCGGCGGACAATCGTTTCATGAGCGACGCGATCAGCCGATTCCCCGTACCCGACCCAGCGGCGCTGCCGGAGGACGTCCGCCAGGTGATCGAGGCCAACGCCGCGAAGGCGGGCTTCGTGCCGAACGTCTTCCTGGCGTACGCGTGGAAGCCGGACCACTTCCGCGCCTTCTTCCGTTACTACGACGTGCTGATGCGGGGCGAGTCCGGGCTCACCCGGGCCGAGCGCGAGATGATCGTGGTCGCGGTGAGCGCCGAAAACTCCTGTACCTACTGAACGGTCGCCCACGGAGCGGCGCTCCGTGTCCTCGCGAAGAACCCCCACATCGCCGACCAGGTGACGGCCAACTACCGCCACGCCGCCCTCTCCCCGCGGCAGCGCGCGATGCTCGACTTCGCCGTGAAGGTCACGCGGGAGTCGGCGGCGGTCGAGGCGGCGGACTTCGAGGAGCTCCGGCGGCACGGCTTCAGCGATTCGGACATCTGGGACATCGGCGCGATCGCGGGATTCTTCAACTTCTCCAACCGCATGGCGAACGTGGCTGCCATGCGGCCGAACGCCGAGTTCTACACGATGGGGCGCGGCGCGTAGCGCCTTACGCCACGCGCTTCAGAGCCTGAAGCGGGCGCGGATCTCCTCGGGGCGCTCCGAGTAGGGCGGGATCTCCTCGGCGGGGTCGAACAGGACGTCGAGCACCAGCAGCGCGGGCGTGCGGACCGTTCGCAGGCGCGCGAGCGCGGCGCCGAGCCCGGGGGCGTCGCCGATGCGCTCGGCATGAGCGATGCCGGCCGCGCGCGCGAGCGCCACCCAGTCCACGGGCGCGTCCGGCAGCGGCTGGCCGCCCGAGGACTCGTACCGGCCGTTCGCCCAGAGCACGCACGTGAGGTTCGCGGGGCGCGCGGCCGCGACGGTCGCCAGCACGTTCGGGCTCATGAGCAGCGCCCCGTCGCCCTCGAGCGCCACGACGCGCCGGCCCGGGCGGGTGAGCGCGACGCCGAGCGCGAGCGGGATCGCGGCGCCCATCGCGTCGCAGAGCGCGAACACGGGCGCGCGCACCGGCAGGTGCGGCAGCCACCGCGCGTTCGCGCCGAGGCCGGAGACCAGGACGTCGCCCGGGCCGAGATGCGCGACGAGCGCGTCGAGGTAGGCCCGTCGCGGTGTCACGCGAGGTCCTCGCCGCTGATCAGGAGCACGAACGCCCCGCGCGACTCGACCGCGAAGTCCACGCAGCGGCGCACCTGTGCCGTCAGGTCGCCCGTCCGGTCGGCGTGGATCCAGGGCAGCCGCCAGGCGGCGAGCGTCGCCTCCGTCACGCGCCCCTTCGGCGCGTGGTAGTAGACGGGGTCGCGCCAGTCCCCGCGGCAGGAGACGACGAGGACGCACGGGATCCGGTAGAGCTCGACGAGGCTCGCGAGCACCCCGCCGCAGTTCAGGAGGCCCGCGTTCTGCATGAGCGCCGCGCCCCGTCCGCCCGCGAGGGCGGCCCCGCACGCGATCGCGACGGCCTCTTCCTCGCGGGCCGCGTCCACCACCCGGAGCCGGGGCGAGCGGCGAGCGGCCGCGGTGAGCGCGCCGATCCACGTGTCCGGCACGGCGGCGGCAAGTGTCACCCCGCCTGCCTCGAGCCCGGCGACGATCCGCGACGCGCCGTCCACGACGACCGCGCTACGACGCGCGCCGCGCGGCCGGGCAGGCGACGCGCACGGCCGCGGACACCGCCAGGGCGCCGACGGCGAGGAGCGCGGCGATGGCGACCAGCTCGCCGTCGAGGCGTGTCACGCGATTCACGACGAAGCCCGTGACGGCCATGAGGGTATTGAAGGCCGCCGCCGCCCACACGCTCCCGGTCAGCACGAACACGCCGCTCACGGCGAGCCAGACGAGCATGAGCCGCAGCGCCACGGACCAGGTGTTCCAGGGCGGGTAGAACGTGAAGTGATAGAGGCCGAAAGCGACGCTCGCGACGGCAGCGGCGCCCACACCCCCGACGCGCGGTCGCAACGCGTCGAAGAGCACACCGAGGAAGACGAGAGTCTCGGCGAGGCTCGGCGGGATCATGTGCAGGGCGAGGCCGGCGAGGCGGGCCGGCTCGGCCCCGGGCTGTCCGCGCGCGAGGAGCCCGAGGACCACGGCGCCCGCGGCGACCGCCCCCGGGAGGGCGAGCGCGTCGCGTCGGGACAGCCCGAGGACGCGGGCGTCGCGACGCGCCAGCACCCACGCCGGCAGCGCGATGCCCGCCAGGACCGGTACCGCGAGCACGTAGCCGACGCGCCCGCCCGGCACCGGGGAGACGTGGTTCGCGATCCAGTTCGCCGCCGCGTACGCGGAGACCACGCCGAGGGCCGCCGCCACCGTCACGCCGCGACGAGCTCCGAGGTGCAGTGTGGAGCTCGGCATCGCGTCGCGCCCCTCAGCCGAGGTGCTCGCGGAAGAACTCGAGCGTGCGCGTCCGTGCGAGCCTGGCGCTCGCCGCGTCGTAGCTCGCGCGCTGGTCGCAATTGAAGCCGTGGCCCGCGCCCTTGTACACGTGCATCGGGATGCCGGGATGCGCCGCGGCGACCTTCTGCCAGTGGTCGGGCGGGATGGACTGGTCGGTCTCGCCCCAGTGGAGGAGCACCGGACAGCGCGGCTGCTCCCGGGCGTGCTCGGCGACGGCGCCACCGTAGTAGCCCACGGCGCTGCGGACCCCGTCGATGCGCGTGGCCGCGAGCCAGGCGAGCGAGCCGCCCATGCAGTAGCCGACCACACCGACCTTGAGCCCGGCGGCGGCGAGCGCCTTCACGGCGGCGCGCACGTCGCGGACCATGTCGTCCATGGTGAGCTTGCCCCGGACGCTGCGCCCGCGCTCGATGTCCTCGGGCTTGTAGCCGACCTCGAAGCCGGGCTCGACCCGGTCGAAGACCGCCGGCGCCAGCGCCGTGTACCCGTCGGCTGCGAAGCCGTC
>Ga0209343_10004468_pt1 | contig 17279 bp, 18 predicted proteins | sample RifCSPlowO2_02_FD_184026 | JGI IMG/M metagenome (GOLD analysis project Ga0209343, IMG submission 184026) | Groundwater microbial communities from Rifle, Colorado - Rifle CSP2_plank lowO2_0.2 (SPAdes) (version 2) | ecosystem: Environmental > Aquatic > Deep subsurface > Groundwater | place... | reverse complement strand
CCGTATAGCTTAACTACTGATATGGGCAGAGAAGGCGAGCATTTGATTTACGGAAAAGACCGACTAAGTCCGGGCCATATTTTTAACGGCTACACAGTGGCTGGCAAGGATGACCATTGCGATTCTTTTATCGTGGGGAAAATTAAAAAAGTCCGGCTTACAGGCAAGAAATTCAAGCCGAGAAAAAATTGGAGAGTAGAGTTTACTCGGCAACTTTGCTGAAAACGACCGCAAAATTCTCCAATAAGGAATTTTGCTTATTCTTCGGCTCGCTCCCTTGTTCTTTGATTAGCAAAAGACAAGAACTATGACCGCTCGATCCGGATGTAATTTTCATTAAGGTTGCCTCGTTTACATTCACGCTATACGTTATGCAAAAGATTGATTTTTCTAAAATTTATTCTTACTCAAAATTAGGGCTTTTCAAGAAATGCAAGAAGCAATATCATTTCAGTTATCTTGACCCTGTAATTTCTCCGATTAAAAAGCAATTTTTTAAGCCAAGGGATTATAAAACAAAAGGCCAGGCGGTGCATGGGGCGATTACTTTATTTTATCATCTGCCTAAAAAGAAAAGAACTTTTGAGGGGATTAAGAAGTGTTTGGAAAAGGCGTGGTTTTCAGAGATAGACGCAACCAAAGCTCCGCCCCTCGGAAAATCGGGCGGATTTTTTGACTTAGAACACGAAAGGCGCGTTTATAAAGATTCTTTGCGCCAGCTTAAAAATTTATTGAAAATAGAAAAAAATCCTTCTTTATTTTATGTTCCGGCGAAAAATATCTGGGAATCGTTTGGGGATTACGAAGATATGATAAAGCCATTGGGAGAAGGCATTATGATTTCCGGAAAGTTTGACAGGATAGACCGGCTGGAAGACGGCTCTTTAAGGGTTATTGATTTCAAGACCGGTAAAGAAAACGGGAGTTTTTTTCAGCTGGAATTTTATAAGCTTCTGGCAGAATTAAATTTTAACAATAAGGTAAGCCATGTTTCTTTCTATTTTCTTGACAGCGGAAGGATAAAGGATTTTGATGTGGCGGAAAAGGATTCTTCTGAAATTAAAATCAGCATACTGAAAAAAATTGATGACATAAAAAAAACCAAAGGATTTTTTCCAATGCCGACTAGATTATGCGACCATTGCGATTTCCAGGAAATATGCCCATCATTCAACAAGCAAAACAATATAGCAAAAGTGTTTTCATAAAAAGTATATCTATTCAGAATTAATACGATCGTATAAAAAATGAGTAAGTAGAAAATACGGGGAATAGTTTGTAATGTTATTGAATTTATGATTGATTTTAAGATTTTGAAAAAGTCAAAAAAAAGCAAAGCGCGGTTGGGTATTTTAAGAACTAAACATGGCGTTGTGGAAACGCCTTGTTTGGTTCCAGTTGCCACGCAAGCGGTTGTAAAAACATTAAATAGCGAAGAGGTTTTGAAGACCAAAACGCAAATTCTGATTGCTAATTCGTTTCATTTGCATTTGAAGCCTGGAGAAAAAATTGTTGAAAAAAGCAAGGGGCTTCATAAATTTATGAATTGGCCGAAACCATTAATGACTGATTCCGGCGGTTTTCAAGTTTTCAGCTTGGGGTTTGGCAGGGATTTTAATATCGGGAAAATTATGGCCCCGCCTGCAACATTTCGCAAGCGAGCAAGCTCGCTTGCTCCCCTGCCCGCATCGCTTCGCGTAGCGACGCGGGCAGGGGATCTTCCTTTAATTAAGGAAGGCGGCCATCCTAAGTCGTTAAGGATAAATAACGACGGAGTATTTTTTAAGTCCCCAATTGACGGCCGGGAGATATTTTTGGGACCTAGAGAGTCAATAAAAATACAGGAAGCGCTGGGAGCTGATATTATTTTTTCTTTTGACGAGTGTACTCCGCCTAATGCTGATTATGATTATACTAAAAAGTCTTTGCTTAAAACCCATAAATGGGCGGAGATATGCATAAAAACGAAAGAATCAGAGCAATCTATTTTTGGCATTGTCCAAGGCGGGAAATATTATGATTTAAGGGAGGAGAGTGCCAGATTTATCGCTAGCTTGGATTTTGACGGATTTGGCATTGGCGGAGAATTTGGGGACGATAAAAAAATAATGAAAAATATGATTGCGAGAGTCGTGAATAATCTGCCTCAAGAAAGACCGCGCCATCTTCTTGGCATAGGCCACTTGGAGGATATAGAAAATATTATAAGATCCGGGGTGGATTTTTTTGATTGCACTGTCCCGACTCATTACGCCAGAAGGGGAATCGCTTTTACAAAAACAGGGAAATTAAATTTAAGCCAGGCAAAGTTTCTTAATGATGAAAAACCGCTTGACTTGACCTGCTCCTGCTCTGTCTGTTGGAATTACAAGAGAAACTATATCTCGCACTTGATGAAGGCGAAAGAAATCACTGGCTTGGCGCTTTTAACCTTCCATAACATTTATTTTTTTAATAGCTTTGTGGAGGGCATAAGAAAAAAAATAAAAACCGGAAAAATATAGTTTTTTAAGCAATATGTCTGTGTGCATTACCTATGACTATGTAAAGGTTCAGATACATATGATACACCATTAGGTTTGTAAAACGATAACATTTTTAGTCGGCAATCCGTAGATTTTTATCCTTTCCGAGTATTCAGTACAAAATGGTGTCGTCCAAAAGTGTTCAAGCCACCGAACATAGTTTACAGTTGATCAATTGATTTTTAGCATCTTCGACCTCCTCTTTTTTGTGTTTTAATTTAGCATCGATGAATTTCATTAAAGTCTCGATTTGTTCTTTCTTTTTAATTCTTCCGCTGGTTGCCAAGCGCAATCTTTGTTTCTTTAAATATTCCTGCCATTTGGCTGTAATGGTGTAAGCTTCTGCTGGATTCTTTTTCCATAAAACGTAGAACTCCATCGGTGTCAGATATGCCAATGCCTGATGTCTGCGTTTGAAGTTGTAGAAGTCTTCCCGTCTTTGTGTAATCTCTTTCTGTTTTTGCAAGTTGTCTGCGACATTTCCACCCCTGCTGTAAAATTCTGCATCATCTGTAAGGCGCGATCTCTCAACTCTTGGATTGTCTGTCGGGGCGCTTCTGTTGGAATAGAAATGGAATGTATTCTCCTTTTTTAATTCTTTTGAAAAATCATTATTGTTTTCAAATCCATTGTCTGTGTTTTCGCAAGCTATGGCAAATGGGAATCTTTTCTTCGCAGATTTGCGCGGGGCAATTGCTATTTCCGTGGTTTGTCCGTCAGATATTCCCAGCTTCCCGATTCTTGTGAAAGAGTCTTCTTCTGTGTGTTGGCGCCAGAAGTTTTCCTGATGCTTGCCAACGTGGTCTTTGCTTGTTTTGCCTATGTATTTCATATCCTTTTCAATCAACGCTCCTGGCGCGTAATCTTTGAGTATCTTCGGCGGACGGAACTTCACTTTTAGTAATATATTTTCAGAATCACGGATTTTTTTATCTTCAAATGCTTTTATGTTTTTTAACGACAATTTCGGGCAGATTCTTTTGCGCTTATGCAGATATTTGTTGACCGTGTTCGGACTCACGCTAATTTTATGCTCTATCCTCAATGTTTCCGATATTTTCTTCTTGCCCCAGACATTTAGCGAATCATCTCCGATTCGCAGGATGAGATTTTCAATCTTTTTAGATATCGTAATTCTGTTTCCTGTATTTTTTGGAGCCTTCGATTCCGGTTCCAGACATCTCAGATCTTTGTTATTGTGTTCGAATGTTTGTTTTAAATGCGACATCCACATTCTTGAAATTCCTACTTTCCTGGCAGATGCCGATACGTTTCCTTTTTGGTCGTGATACAGAATATACAGCCACCGTAAACGCTTCTTTGCTTCTTGCGATAGATAGTAATTGTTTGGATTCAACTTTTTTTCTGCGAGTGTTTGCATAATGTTGGCCGAGTTAGTTTTTACTAATTTTAGCCAATCATTAACCGATTCATTTTGCAACATGTTTTTTTAAACCTCATACTGTAAAGTATACCAGTGGCCAGCGCAAATGGTGTCAACTCTGAATTTTTGTGATATGATGGTATGATTAAATCAAATAAAAATTTAGATAAAAATTCAGAGTTGACACCATTTTCTAATTGGAACGGTCATTGCAATCATACCTTGGTGTTTTTTCTCATGCCAACACTTATAAATTTGGCCAGGAATTAAAAAATCAATTTTGGTTTTGGCTTAATGAATAATTTCCCCCTTTGTTTTTTAAAAATGGTCGTGTTATATTAAGTAAAAGGTCTATAGAGTATTTTTTTAAAAAATAAAAATGATATGATGTCTTCATTGCCGATAAATTTATCAAAGGTTGGAAAAGAAGATATTGACAAGGAGATAGTCAGAGTCGGGATGATAGCCGAGTTAGACGCTGTTTCTTTATATGAGCAGTTGGCGGCTTTCACGGAAAACGAGGGGCTTAAAAAGGTCTTATTGGATATAGCGAGGGAGGAGAAAACACATATAGGAGAATTCGCTGAACTTTTATTCCATTTTGACGAGGAGCAGGTCAAAGAAACCGAAAATGGAAGAAAAGAAATCGGAGAGCTTTTGGGTTAATTAGTTGCCGGAAATTTAAACAAAACAGGGGAAGTTTTCCCCTGTTTTGTTTATAATTTGACTTTTATTTTAGGATTGTGCTATACATAAAATGTTGTTCTTTTTGTTGTAATACGCTTTGAATTTCGTAATTCAAAGCAGATATTGTTTTTAGAATGGTTTTTGGAAAGGAATCACAAGTGGGAAGAATTAAGGTAATGGTTGTGGGGCTGCCAGGGAGGGCGATTTCTATGGTGGCGGAAGAGGTCTCGAGGCAAGATGATATGGAGTTGCTGGGCTTTACTTTGGGCAATAAGCCAGAGAGGTTCAGGGCCAACGGAAGCGAAATTGTCCAGATTGAGTCGCGCTTGCGCAAGCAAAAGCTGACGGAGTTCTGTCCGGATGTGGCAGTTGACTTTACTCCGCGAGCGGAGATAATGCGGTTTAGGGATAATGTCGCATTGTACTGCGAGCGCGGAATTCGTCTTGTGGCAGGAGAGGACAGGTCTCTTATCCTCCGAAAAGCGAAAGTGCCGGTCGCTATCGTGCCAAATGTGCGTCCGGGAAGCTGTCATCTGATTATACCTTTGGTTATGAGGGCGATCAGAACGCTTTCCAAGAGCAGGGGGGAGAAGAGGGTGTTTCATTTTACGGAGGCCGTAGCCATATAGTATTAGTTCTTTGCGCGCGCAAAATGCCTGAACCCTGTTCAGGCATTTTATATTATCAATTATGACGGGACGGGAACATTTCCCGCCAATTGTGGCGGGAGATATTCCCGTCATACTATTGGATTTTTTTTGAAAAAAGTTTAATATAAAATATATGGAGGATTTAATGAATAAAATTGTGTCTCTTGCCAAGAGGCGGGGATTTGTGTATCCGTCGTCTGAAATTTACGGCGGTTTTGGTTCTTGTTATGATTTTGGGCCCTTGGGCGTTGAGCTGAAAAATAATATCAAGAAATCGTGGTGGGATGAGATGACGAAAAAACAGGAAAATATTGTCGGCTTGGATGCGTCAATTTTAATGTCGCCAAAAGTTTGGCAAGCGTCGGGCCATTTAACGGCTGGCTTTGCCGATGAGCTGGTTGAGTGCAAAAAATGCCGTAAACGATTCAGGAAAGATTTTATTGAAGGAAAAAAATGTCCGGAATGCAATGGAGAGTTGAGCGAATCCCGAAAGTTTAATTTAATGATGAAAACTTATGTTGGACCTGTTGAAGACGAGGCGGAGGAAACATATTTAAGGGCTGAAACCTGCCAGGGAATTTATGTTAATTTCAAAAATGTGGCGCAATCAACGCGCCTGAAAATTCCTTTTGGGATATGCCAAATAGGAAAATCATTTCGCAATGAAATTACACCCAAGGATTTTATTTACAGGGTAAGGGAGTTTGAGCAGATGGAAATGCAATGGTTTTGTCCTGCTTCGCTGGACAAAGTCACGCAGATTAACGCTGATAGCGATGCGGATAAACGCGGATGGACTCCTGATAAGTGGTTTGAGTTTTGGCTTAAAGAAAGATTGAATTGGTATTATGGTCTGGGGATAAAAGAAGAAAATTTAAGAACAAGAGAAGTCGGGAAAGACGAGCTTGCACATTACGCCAAAAGAGCGGTTGATATTGAGTATAAGTTTCCATTCGGATGGAAAGAAGTTGAAGGAGTTCATAATCGGGGTGATTGGGATTTGTCTAATCATTCAAAAGCCAGTGGAGAGGATTTGGGTTGCATAAATGAAGAAACAAAAGAGAAATACTTTCCGAACATCATAGAAACATCAATCGGGGTGGATAGATGCCTTTTAATGTTTTTATGCGACGGATATGAAGAAGTGGAGGGTGGAAGGACAGAAACAACGGAAGCGAAAAAAGAGCTGGAAACGGTTCTAAAATTGCATAAAAATTTAGCGCCGGTAAAAGTAGCGGTTTTGCCTTTGGTGAAAAACAAGCCGGAAATAGTTGAAAAAGCGAAAGAGGTTTATAGTTTTTTGAAACAGAATTTTGTCTGCCAATACGACGAATCCGGCTCCATCGGCCGACGCTACCGACGGCAGGACGAAATCGGCACGGTTTTTTGCATTACAATTGATTTTCAGACATTAGAGGATAATACTGTCACAGTTAGGGATAGAGATACAATGGAGCAGAGAAGATCTTCAGCTATGTCTATTGACAAGATTATTTAGATATGCTATGATTAAAGCATAGAAAATTAGGATAGTTCTTTGATATATAACAATACTTGCGAACAGCAGTCATAGCCAAAAGATACTGATTTTATACTTGAAAAATAAACCTGTTGTTTAATAAGACGATTAACGAAATTTTCAGATTTGGAGGCGAAAATTCGTAAAATTGAGGAGGTTTATACATGCTATAAGCCGACGAAATTTTACGAATTTGTAGCCCAAATATGAAAATTGCAGTTGAAGTCTTATTAAGCAACAGGTCTAATATATTATTCGGCGTTTCTTGGCTATGACTGCTAATGTGGCGGTTTTTAGCGAAATTCATATTAGGACGAGTTCTTCGTAAGAACATGTCTAAAAAAAAGGAGTAATGCTATGTCTAATTTGTATTCGATTGGATTAATGAATCAGTTGGGGGATGCTTTGGAAGCCGCGAAGTATACTCCTGACGAAGTGACAAAGTTGAGAGTTTACTCGAATTTGAATGATTTTAAGGGCGTCCTCACGGGGTGTTCAAAAATCGTTGTCGTCCAATACATCATCGACTGCGACGCCGATCCGTTCGTTCCGTCAGGTTTTACCCTTATGTCACACCGTAAAGGCGGTCAGATAGTATGGGATCCGACAAAATTCCAACTCTATCTGTCTGAAAGACAGAGAAGCGGCAAAATCATCGCTGGAAAGGGTCTTGGTAGGGAATTGGCAGATGTTTCCGGTATACTCAATGCCAATGTCCTGGATTACTTCCTGGCTCACCAAGAAATCATCCCTCCTGAGTGCGAAGGAGTGGTCACCTATTTTTGGGGGACCAAATTTCTTTCGGGTGGCTCTTCTTACGTTCGCTGCCTTTACCGGGGTGGCGGGCGCTGGTCCTCGGACTACGCTTGGCTCGGTGACGACTGGGATGACGCTAGTCCTGCCGCCCGGTTCGCAAGTTGATTTGTTCTTGGGGCTTAATTTTTTTGTTCTGTCCCTTGGACGATCAGCCCTTAGGGCTCATAAGGCTTTGTGTTCGCACAAGGCCTTTTCTTTTTGGCATAAAATTGATATAATGAAAACGGTAGTAGGCGAATACGCGGGAGATTACGGTTTTCCGCTGCCGAATCCAGTATCCGTAAGCTGAGAGTGCCTGCGACTAAGGTTTCAGGCAGAGGACTTGCGCAGAAACTTCAAAAATGAAGATACTTGGTATAAAGCGCTAGGGCATTGCGATGCCGAATAATATTCAACCTTGAGATCGCGAAAGATTCAAAAGGCGGTGGCATAGATGGCGCTTTATATATTTTATCTTTCGGGTGGCAATTCTTACGTTCGCTACCTTTACCGGAGTGGCGGGCGCTGGTACTCGAACTACAATTGGCTCGGTAACGACTGGAATGACAATAGTCCTGCCGCCCGGTTCGCAATTCTCTTCATTTCTCTTCCGGTTTTTTCCCGGAAGAGTTTTGTTTTTGAAGCTGTCCGCTCCAGCCACCTAACATTTTTCCAATTTCATCAATCTTTTCTGATAAAACAATATATTTTTTATTATCAATTGACTTGGTCTCCCAAAGTATCATTAAGAATATTTTGAGCGTATCAACTTTTCTTATTGATAGACAAACATAAGGGAGTTTTTTCTCTCGACTAAGAAAACTGGCGGTTGCCAGCGCTTCTATGATCTCTACAAAAAATGTGTCAATTCTTTTGCCGAGGGAATGTCTGTGATTTTTAGGCATAATTTGGTAGTAATCATACCAAAGAAGATAGGCAATTTTTGTTTTTTGAAGCAGTGGCAGAAGCCGGGAAAGATTATAATTAAATGTATGGCTAAAATTCGATTGATCCATAAATTTGAAGATATTATTAGTGTTGATAATTTATTATTGGCTTGGAAAGAGTTTATTAAGGGAAAAAAGAATAAAATAGATGTTCAAGAATTTGAATTTAGATTGATGGACAATATTTTATCTTTGCATCAAGATCTATCTGATAATACCTATAAACACGGCGGTTATCAAGCTTTTAAGATTTGTGATCCAAAGCCAAGAGATATTCATAAAGCAACTGTAAGAGACAGATTGCTTCACCGCGCTGTTTACAGGATATTATATCCTTTCTTTGATAAAACTTTTATTTCGGATTCTTATTCTTGTAGGATAAATAAGGGAACCCATAGAGCAATCAATAGGTTTCGTAATTTTGGCAATAAAGTTAGCAAAAATAATACAATAACTTGCTGGATATTAAAATGCGACATTAGAAAATTCTTTGCAAGCGTTAATCACGAAATATTATTAAATATTTTGAGAGAATATATCCCCGACGAAAGAATAATTTGGCTATTGAAAGAAATAATTTATAGCTTTAATACAACCTCAAACATAGGCCTCCCCTTGGGGAATTTAACATCTCAGTTATTTGCCAATATTTATCTTAATAAATTAGATCAATTCGTAAGGCGCGAACTCAGAGCTAAATTCTATGTCAGGTATTCAGACGATTTTGTTATTTTCTCTCAAAACAAAAAATGGCTGAAAGAAATAGTTTTTCAAATTGGTAATTTCTTAAAAGATAAATTAAAATTAAATTTACATCCTAATAAGGTCTCAATCAAGACCTTGAATTCCGGGCAGGATTTTCTCGGCTGGGTTAATTTTTCAAATCATAGAGTATTAAGAACTTCCACAAAAAAGAGAATGTTCAGAAGAGCAAAAGAAAATTCAATCCCATCAACATTGAGTTCTTATTTTGGGCTTTTGAGTCATGGGAATACAGATAAGATAAAAAGAGAAATAATCATGAGGGGAATTTTCTAAAGTGTTGGATTTTTTTATAAAAAAGGTTTAATATGAAATAAATAATATAAATCAAAATGTTTAAGAAAATAATATTGAAAAATGGGTTGAGAGTAATCGCTGTTCCCCAGCCGCGAGCGCAAGCGGTGACGATTTTAGTTTTGGCTGGCACGGGCTCTGAATACGAGGAAAAAGAAATAAGCGGAATATCTCATTTTCTGGAGCATATGTTTTTTAAGGGGACATTGAAACGGCCCAACACTATCGCCATTGCCGAGTCGTTGGATAGAGTAGGAGGGAGCTATAATGCTTTTACAGGAGAGGAATACACCGGCTATTATGCGAAAGTGAACGCTACGCATTTTGATTTGGCGTTGGATTGGGTTTCAGATATTTTTCTTAATTCAAAGCTGGAGGCGGAAGAAATTGAAAGAGAAAAAGGGGTTATCATTGAAGAAATAAATATGTATTACGACAATCCGTCTTCCCATGTCCAAACATTATGGAGAGAGCTTTTGTATGGCGATCAGCCGGCCGGTTGGAATATCGCCGGCGCAAAAGAAACGGTCTCCGCCATTAATCGCGATAAACTTGTTGATTATAGGGGGAGCCAATATACTCCTTTAAATACCATTGTTTGCGTTGCTGGCAACTTCAAATCGCTCGAGGCGATTGAGAAAATAAAAGCCAAGTTTTCAAAAATGAAAGCGGGGCAATTTGAAGAGAAGCAAAAGACCGTTGAGGCCCAAACAAAACCAGAATGCATTTTACAGGAAAGAAAAACAGATCAGACCCAGCTTTGTCTTGGGGCAAGGGCATACAATCTTTTTCATCCTCAAAAATACGCTTTGGAAATTTTAGGAGTTATTTTGGGCGGAATGATGAGTTCAAGATTATTTGTAAAAGTAAGGGAGCGATTGGGGCTGGCTTACCATATTTCAACTGATGTTGCGTTAGAAACAGATTGCGGATTTTTAGTGACTCAAGCCGGGCTTAATAATGGAAATGTTGAAAAAGCGGTGGCTGTGATTTTAGAGGAGTATAAAAAAATATCTCTGGAAAAAATTCCGCCCGCAGAGCTTAAAAAGGCGAAAGAATATTTGAAGGGAAAAATGGCTTTAAGTTTAGAGCTTTCCGATGCCAAGGCGTCTTTTTTTGGAATGCAGGAACTTCTTGAAAAAAATGTCTTAACTCCGGATCAAATATGCGCTAAAATAGACAGGGTGACAGGCAAAGATGTTTTAAGCGTGGCAAAAGATATTTTTAAACCGGAAAAGCTAAATTTAGCGATAATTGGGCCATTTGGTGATAAAGCCAAGTTTCAAGAATTGCTGAAGTTTTAAAAAAAGAATAATTTTTAAGAAATTCAAAATACAAAATTGCAAGCTCCAAATAAATTACAATTTTCAAAATCCAAAATCTAAAATAACCCCCCATCCCCGCGAAGCCTTAGCAGGTGGGGTTGGGAGGGGTAAAGGTTTTGAATTTTGAATTTGTAATTTTGGATTTATTTGGGATTTGAGATTTTGGATTTAGAATTTTAGCATATTATGGATGAAAAAATATTAGACATATCGTGGAAAACAATTTTAAAGATTTCCATTGCGATTGTTTGTTTTTACATTCTTTTTTTGGTAAGAGATATTTTAATTTGGTTTATTTTCGCTTTGACGATTTCAATTTTAGCCAATCCTGCGGTTGAATTTTTGCAAAAAAGAAAAGTCCCTCGCACTCTGGGAGTCATCTTGATTTATGTGGCTGTTCTCGGGGTGTTAGGTTTTTTAATTTATCTGATGATTCCGTTATTTGTTTCAGAGCTTAAACTATTTGTCGGTTATCTGCCTCAATATTTTGAAAATGTTTCGCCTTTATTTCAGGGGTTGGGATTCAAGGCCTTTGAGAACATTGGAATTTTCGTAAAGAGCGCGAGTCAATTTCTGGAAGGGATGGCGGATAATATTTTCAGCGTTCTTTTTACTATTTTTGGCGGATTTTTTACCTTTTTGTTTATTGTCGTGACTGCGATTTTTCTTTCAATGGAGGAAAAATCAATTGAAAAACCGTTGGTTCTTTTCTTTCCGAAAAAATACGAGAATTTTATTTTAGGCATTTGGGCGAGATGCGAAAAAAAGGTCTCCGGCTGGTTTGGGGCTCGGCTTCTCGCTTGCTTGTTCGTCGGGGTCGCTTGCTGGATAGCTTTTTTGGCGCTGAATGTGAAATATTCTTTTACTTTGGCCTTATTTGCCGGCGTTTTTAATTTCGTGCCCTATGTAGGACCCCTTGTCACAGCTGTTTTGCTTTTTCTGATTGTTTTTCCCGTAGAGCCATTTAAGGGCATTTTCGTTTTAGGGGTCTTTTGGCTTATTCAGCTAATAGAAAACAGTGTTCTTTCTCCGATACTTATGAAAAAATTTGTCGGTCTGCCACCAGCTTTGGTTTTAATCTCTTTGGTTGTGGGCGGAAAGCTTTGGGGCGCGTTAGGCGCGGTTTTGGCTATTCCTTTATTTGGAATTTTATTTGAATTCCTGAAAGAATTTTTACAAAAAAGAAAAGAAAAAGATATTGCGGCATGAAATTGCTACGGGATAATTGCTACGGGATATGCTCCCGTAGCAATATACTACGGGAGCATATCCCGTAGCAATTGTTAATATATGGAAAATGTAAATGATGTCGTGATAATAGGCGCGGGTCCGGCTGGCTTAAAATGCGCAGAACAATTTAAGGGTTCGGGATTTTCCGTTTTATTGATTGAAAAAAGTGAAGTCATAGGCCCCAAAACCTGTGCGGGTGGTCTTACTTCATTAAATTATAGTTTTGATTTTCCGGAGTCAAAAACAAGGTCTTTTGGCAAACTCTCGGTTTTTCTGCATGGAAAAAAACGAGAAATTAATCTTATATATCCAATAAAAACAATAAACAGGTATGATTTAGGGCAATATTTATTGGATAAGATAAAGAATTGTCCCAATATAAAAATTTTAACAGGCGCGTCTGTGAGTGAGGTAAAAAAAGACAAGATTATAACAAATAAGGGGGAGTTCCTATATAAATATTTAGTCGGAGCGGATGGATCATTGTCTATTGTAAGAAAATATCTTGGTTTGAAGTCGGAATTTATGATGGGTTTATGTTATAAAATTTTTGGAAAAAATTTAAGCGATTTGGAAATTTATTTAATCCCGAGAAAATTGAAATTAGGGTATATCTGGGTTTTTCCGCATAAAAATTATATTAACATAGGGATATATTTTGACCCAAAAGTTATTTCTTCCGGTTTGGCAAAAGGAATTTTAGATGATTTTTTAAAGAAAAGAAATTTTGTCGAGCCATTCAGAGAATTAGAGGCGGCGCCCATAAATTATTTGTATCAGGGAAGCGTTTTTGGCAATATTTTTTTAATCGGAGACGCGGCTGGTCTTTCTTCAAGAACAACAGGAGAGGGCATTTCTTACGCTATGATAAGCGGACAAGAAATAGGCAAGAAAATAATTGACAAGGAATATCCAATGCCGGAACTTAAAAATATCTTAAAACTAAAAAAAAGACAGGAAAAAATCTGGGGAACTTTTGGAAAATTTTACGTTCCTGATTTTTTGCGAAAGTTATTTTTTAATGTTTCTATAAATTTAATGGGAAGAATTTGGTATCAAAAACGCTTTGGAATTTAACAGGATTGCCGTAATATGGATTTTTCAAAAATAAAAAAGATAAAAATACCTTATTTGGTCTCAATTGTCTTTCCGACCGGCGTCTGGGCGCTTTTATGCGCCGCATTCGGATCTTTTCTTATTCTAAGCCGCGCTAATTTTGAAGCGACCGGGACCAGGGTTATATTCTCCGCCACATTTCCATCAGCTATGATATTGGTGGTGTTGATAGCTTTTATGGAATACGGTTTATTAAGAATTATCGGCGTGAAAAAAGAAAAGGATTATATTAAATTGTTGAACGATAATATTATTGACGGCAATATTCCTCCAGGACTTCCGAGCGAGACGGTAAAAAAAATATTTTTCGCTTTAGTCAGACAACCAAGCGAAGGAATCAAAATTGGATATAAGTATGGAGTTTTGATGATTTTTTCCACCCTCTTGATTGAATGGATAGCGAGCCGCCAATTTGTAAATTTTCCGATAATAATTATAAGCGGATTGATTTCTTATTTTTTGGTGGTGCTTTTTGGGTCTTCGGTTGCTGAAAAATCAATTTATCCCATAATCAAGCAATGCAGAATAATTTTGACGGAAAGAGGCGAGAAAATAGAAGAGAAGCGGCTCATAAATCTGAAAACAAAATTTAACTATTTTTTATTTATTTCCGGTTTGGTTGTTGTGGCGGTTTTCAGTTTTATTCCTTCTATCAATTTAGATATTGCGATATTTTCTTGCGTTGGATTGGTTATGGTGGTAATTGTGAATCGCGCGTTGTCTTCGTCGATATATATGGCATTTTTGGAAGTTGAAGATTTTGCTAAAGAACTGTCCAAAGGAGGAAAAGTCGTATTTTCCACCGGAAGTTTAAATAAGGAAATAGTAAGCTTGTCCAATAGTTTAAATAGGGCGGCAAATGAAATATATGCTTCAAAAAAAGAGTTGGAAGAAAATTATAAAAACATTAAAGAAAAAAAAGACGAATTGGAAAGGTTTTATAATCTTACCATAGGAAGAGAATTGAAAATGGTAGAGTTGAAAGAGGAATTAAAAAAGATGAAAGATGTTTAATAAGTTAACGTATGGGATGAAATATGGCGAAAAATAAATTTTACATTACAACAAGCATAGCGTACACTAACGCCTTACCTCATATTGGGTTTGCCATGGAGTCGATTCAGGCGGATGTTTTAGCCCGTTATCATCGGATTTTAGGCGATGATGTTTTTTTTCTGACTGGGACAGACGAACATGGCGTTAAGATCGCCAAAGCCGCCAATGATGCCGGAAAAAATCCGCAGGATTTTGTTGATGGAATTTCAGCCAGATTTATGGAATTGAACAAAGTATTGAATTTATCAAACGATGATTTTATAAGAACTACGGACAAAAAACGACATTGGCCAGCCGTGGAAAAAATTTGGAAGGAATTAACAGAAAACGGCGATATTTATAAAAAAAAATATAAAGGTTTTTATTGCGCTGGTTGCGAGGCGTTTATTTCAGAAATGGATTTGGCTGGCGGGAAATGCCTTGTTCATAATAAAGAATTAGAGCTGATGGAAGAAGAAAATTATTTTTTTCGCATTTCAAAATATTTAGCGGAAATTGAAAAATTGATAGTTTCCGATGAAATAAAAATAATTCCCGTAGCGCGAAAAAATGAGGTTTTATCTATTATTAAACAGGGTTTTGAGGATGTAAGTTTTTCCCGATTTTCGGAAAAATTGCAATGGGGCATACCTGTTCCTGGAGATTATTCACAAAGGATTTATGTCTGGGCAGATGCCTTGAGCAACTATGTCTCCGCGCTGGGATATGGCGGGAAAGATAAAAAATTCAAGAAATACTGGCCGGCAGATGTTCATTGCATAGGAAAGGATATTTTGAAATTCCATAGTTTGATTTGGCCGGCAATGCTTTTGTCTTTGGATCTGGAAGTTCCGAAAATAATATTCGTCCATGGATTTATCACTTCCGCCGGACAGAAAATGTCAAAATCGCTGGGCAATACCGTTGATCCGTTTGAGCTGGTTTCAAAATATGGAACAGACGCTGTGAGATATTATCTTCTGCGGGAGATTACGGCGACAGAAGACGGGGATTTTACTTATGAAAAATTTGAAGAAAGATATAACTCTGACTTGGCGTCGGGAATAGGAAATCTGTTGGCGAGGGTGACGACGATGGCGGAGAAATTAAACCTCAAACCCAAAATTTCAAATCTCAAAAATACAAATCAAAACTTAAAATTTAACGAAAAAATTATTGAAGTTAATGCAGGATACAAAAATGCTTTAGAAAATTTTAAATTCAATGAAGCTCTCAAGGCGGTGTGGGAATTGATTGGGTTTTGCGATAAATATATTGAAGAACAGAAGCCCTGGACAGACGATGAATTAAGAATTAATAATTATGAATTAAGAATAAAAAGCGGAGATGTTATTAGCGATTTGCTGTTTGCTTTAAAAAATATCGCGGAATTGCTGGCGCCGTTTTTGCCGGAAACATCGGAAAAAATAATAAAACAAATAAAAGGCAAAATCAAAAAAGGAGAACTATTATTCCCCAGAATATGATGTTGATTGATACTCATAGTCATTTGAATTTTAAGGATTTCGAAAATGATTTAGACGGGGTTATAGGCCGCTGTGTTAACGAGGATGTTTGGGTAATTAACGCGGGCAGTCAATATGAAACGAGCAAAAAAGCGGTTGAAATAGCTAAGAAAAACAAGACAATGTTTGCCGCTATTGGGCTTCACCCTATCCACGCGAGAGATGATTTTAGGATTGAAGATTACAGGAGTTTGGCAATGTCGGAGAAAGTGGTGGCAATAGGAGAGATCGGGCTTGATCGCTATAAGGATTACGGGCGATATATAGAAAGGCAAAAAGAAATTTTTCTTCAGCAATTAGATTTGGCAAAAGAATTAAACTTGCCGGTTATTATTCACTGCCGAAAAGCTCATAAGGAAATTATCGAAATTTTAGCAGAATATAAATTGCAAGGCGTAATTCATTGTTTTGCAGGAATATGGGAGGAGGCGGAACAATATCTCGCTATGGGATTTTATTTGGGATTTAACGGGATAATGTATAAACTTGACTTAAAAGAGGTTATTGAAAAAACACCATTGGAAAGGATTTTGATTGAGACGGATTCTCCATATTTGACACCCTTGCCAGCCGTAGCTTTAGCGAAGGCGGACCGCAATGAGCCCGTTTTCGTGAAATATATTGCGCAAGAAATTGCGAAAATAAAAAATATCTCTTTTAAGGAAGTCGCTATCTCTACAACCCAAAACGCTAAAAATTTATTCAGCGTTTGAAGTTGTGAAAAATAAAGTTTTGAACTATAATAGAATTATGGAAGAAAAAATTAATGTCAAAAAAGTCGTTGACTATTGGACCGGCTCCGCAGAAGATAATTATCAGACAGCCAAATATTTATTAGAAGGGAAAAGATATCCCGATTGTTTTTTTCTGCCACTTGATGATTGAGAAAATTTTGAAAGCTTTGGTCGTGAAAGAAACGAAAACTCATGCTCCATAATATTCATAAATTTGTTGATTTAGCGAAATCGGCTAAAATTGATTTATCTTTGGAACAAATAGAGAATCTTACAACTATTACTGAATTTAATATTGCGGCGAGATACGACGCTGTTAAATACGATTTTCGCAAAAAGGCCACAAAAGAATATGCGGAAAAATATTTTTTAATATCAGAAAAATTATACTTATGGCTGAAAGAAAAACTTTATCAATAAAAGTAAAAAGAGAAGTTAAAGAATATGTTGACTTATTGAAGGAAGATAAATTACCCATAAGTAGAGTAATTGTTTTTGGTTCTCAAGCAAAGAATGTTGCCAGGAAAGACAGCGATATTGATATTTGTGTTATATCCCCAAAATTTAGAGACAAATTTAAGGCCTTGCATTATTTATTGATGAAATCTTGTTTGGTCAAAGGATTAATAGAGCCGCATCCTTTTCATCCCGATGATTTCAGCAACGACGATCCACTTGTTTGGGAAATAAAAAAAACAGGAGTGATTGTAAAATAGTAAAATTAAAAATTAAGAAAAAAGAACAGGCCTG
>Ga0209343_10004463_pt1 | contig 17287 bp, 17 predicted proteins | sample RifCSPlowO2_02_FD_184026 | JGI IMG/M metagenome (GOLD analysis project Ga0209343, IMG submission 184026) | Groundwater microbial communities from Rifle, Colorado - Rifle CSP2_plank lowO2_0.2 (SPAdes) (version 2) | ecosystem: Environmental > Aquatic > Deep subsurface > Groundwater | place... | reverse complement strand
TTATTTATACTTAAGTCATATATGACTAAAAGTGAAGGGTTACAGCCGGTACAAGAACCAATACAAATAAAAGGTGAAATAGGCGCTGAATATACACCTACTGAAACTGCACTTATTCATGGAGGATGCCAAAGTTTAGCTACATACCAGAGTTTCCCATACACCACGTATACGTTAGATGGCAGACAAGTAGATATTAACAGCATCTGGGGTTATCAATGTGATGATTGTCATTTTACATTCTTTCTTAGACCAGTTTTTTCGGAGATGGAAGCGGCAATTAATACCGCTGAACAACTGTAATATTCAGTTTTTTACAATATCCTGCCGTGCCTGTTCAACATCACCAACAAAATCCTTGTAAGGATGATACCAAAACATTTTCTTTAATTCAAAATCCCAGGTACAGGCGGGAATCTCCGAGTCCTGAAGTTCTTGTAGATGGACATCATTCCGAAGCTGTATGACCACTTCACTTCCCCTTCTTTCTGCACGGTGAAAATGGGCATAGTCTCTCCAGTTTTCCCTCCCGAATGTATTCCAGCGAGCTACGGTTCTATAATTGTATCCCGGATTGAAGTAGACAACCTGATCCGCTGTTGAATCATATTTCCCATCAGCATCTACAGATGAATAGTAGTCACCAACATACGGACCATATACCCCTTTAGTTTCTATAATGTACACAATTGCTTTGGGATGAATCCCATCTCTTATAACAGGAGTCAGGTCAGTGTCTTCGGGCATATGGCTACAAATAACCATATCAACTGGTGCGTCTTGATGGTTTGCAGCCAGTTGCTGAAGCTGTGTATTTTCTGTTTCCAATCCTTTTCCAAACTCGACATACCCGTCAGGATGATCCAGGTAGTACAAATAACGCCACCAGTCTTCTTCCCTAGGTCCATTTATATTATTCACTATGGAAAGTAACTGGTTCAATTCCTCAGAAGTCCTTGGAGGGCCATATTCTGCAACGAGATCATAGATATCTCTTTTCAACAGCTTAATATCACCACGCGTATAAGGAAGTTGGCCATAGAAATGGTCATCATAATTGGTGCCTACTACTTTTGCATCACTTGAATATGCCAGTAATTTTGCAAGAAAGCCATTTCTGCATCCAACATCCAAAATCAATGGCGGTATCTCTCCGCTAATAGTATGGGCTAAATCAAGGAGCAGTTTACGTTCGGGTCGCATTGAGGCCCACACTGTTTTTCCATGATCTATACCTGTATAAATGATCAGGTTTTTAAAGCTGCCTGTAAATTGATCACTATTTCCCCAACCGCCTACATTTGTCAAATTGTACTGTTTCATAATTTCTTCTCTTTCCTCATCTGTAGGAAATTGATCAGGGGGAGCTCCATTGGGTATATCACTTACAATTCCCGTCCCTGGAAGAACTCGATAGTCTCCATAGACCTCTCTAATACTCATATTTTCAAAATAACGGGGAGGAACAGGATACTCTTTAGATTCTTTGTCAGGCTGAAGATGTTGAGGATCTGTTTCTAGTGTTCCAGACATAGTAATTTATTATAACAAATTAATGGACTTTTTTCGTATAATAACGTGGTAGAGACCTTGATGAAATGCTTTTTAGAAGATGATTATTCTCTTCTTGTTGAGGGTAAGCAAGCATTAGTTTGTATATCCAAGCAAGAAATGGTTCGAAATAAAGTGCATTTGACTCACCAAACATAATACGGTGAAAATCACGTTCGTCGCAATCGTCAGTAGCTTTTTCCAATTGATCGTTTGCAATTCATACTCTCCATATAATGACCGAGTCTATTAGACCTCCACAAGCCATCCCCTAATCCCTCTGCGAATGCGAAAGGATGCCTGCCTAAATTTATAAGCGGAATTATAGGATTAAATAATGGTCAGGAACAAGGACGAGAAGCTGCGCTTATTCGAAAAGAGCATGATGCAGCAACTCTTGAAAGTAATTTCCATAACCGAGTACTTATCGCTGAATATGCCGCCGCTCTGATATTAATAGGCGCTGATGCAGGAATTCATCTACCAATGGATACCGATTTTACCGATCAAGTACAACATGAACTTTTTGCAGACGCATTGTATGGAAAAATAGAAGAACAAGAGTACCCTGATTTCGAAAAACATATACGAGAAATTCGTGAAGGATTATACGTAGCAACTCCTGATGAGGTTTCTACCTGGAATTCTTCTTTAGTAAGTGGTAGTTTTCATATAAAGTAAGCTTTCGGCAAAAAAGTGTTCGAAACAACGTACATAGCAAAAACAGAAACTATCGAGGAAAGCGTTCCCCTCTGCAGGTTTACAGGGGGAACCCTTTTGTAAACTTGCTTTATCGTTGCGTTTCCTGTATACTACAAACTGAATTGAGAATTCGAGCTGTAATGACAAGTCTTCACACACTTTGTTTTTGATAGCTCATATGAATGGCTATCAACGACGAAGTCCACTTCAGACGTTCCAATTCCGATATATGTATAGTAACAACAGATTCAGACGCCCGTATCGTGGCCACGGCATTCTTCCCCGGCAGTTCAGACCGGGGCGGGGTGGCAGTTATATTGATCCGCAGCGTTTTATCAATAAATTGGTAGATATTCAGCAGGCTCAACAGTATAAGCCTACTCATTCTTTTGCCGATTTTCATATATCAGATATTCTGGCCAAAAATATCGCTCGAAAAGGATACGCGAGCCCTACCCCCATTCAGGATCAGGCCATTCCGCACCTGATGGAAGGGCGGGACGTTATCGGTATTGCCAATACCGGAACAGGAAAAACTGCTGCATTTTTAATTCCGCTCATTGAGAAAATTCTGAAAGACCGCTATCAAAAAGTCTTAGTCGTCGCGCCCACCAGAGAACTTGCGCTGCAGATTCAGGACGAATTCAAAGCATTTTCACAGGGCATGAACATACATTCGGTTCTGGTCATTGGCGGCAGCAACATGTTTCGCCAAAAATCGCATTTACGCAGTTCATTTAATATTGTTATCGCGACCGTAGGCAGGCTCGCCGATCATATTGAAAAAAGAACTATCGATCTGTCTCAATTCCAAAGCATCGTTCTCGATGAAGTAGACCGTATGGTTGATATAGGATTTATCAAAGATATCCGGTACATTATTTCTCTTTTGCCGACAAAGCGGCAGTCACTCTTTTTTTCTGCAACGGTCGGAACCCGTGAACAAGGGATTCTCCGGGCGTTTGTCAAAGATCCGGTACAAATCTCTGTTGTTACCCGGCCGACTGCCGAGACTGTTGAGCAGGATATCGTCCGTGTATCTGACCGTTCCCGAAAAGTTGATGTATTACACGACCTTTTGATAAAAGAGGGCTTTGACAAAGTTCTCATTTTCGGACGGACCAAATGGGGCGTAGAGCGGCTGACCAATAATCTCATTGAACGCGGATTTAAAGCAGGATCTATTCATGGCGGTAAAACACAGGGAAACAGGCAACGAACACTCGAATTATTCAAACGGAATGAACTGAAAATCCTCCTGGCGACGGATGTTGCCTCGCGCGGTATAGATATTGAGGATATTTCTCATGTCATAAACTTCGATCAGCCGGAGACCTACGACGATTATATTCATCGGATCGGGCGTACCGGACGGGCAAACAAACGCGGCATGGCATTGACGTTTGTGGAGTAAATCAGGATTTGCCTATAGGCTGATGTTCTTTATCAAATTAATTCTCGGTTTGTCCCCTTCCGCATAGTCAATGCCGACAAAATCGATCCGGAGCGCTTCAGGAAGTTCGGGATGCTGTTGTTTGAAAAGTAACGCCGAATGCTCGAGGGATTTTAATTTGTGTGGAGTGATAGCCTCTTCAGGAGCGCCGTATTCGCGGCTATGCCTCGTTTTCACCTCAACGAATACCAGCGTATCGCCGTCTATGGCGACCAAATCGATTTCAGCCCATCGGGTCTGCCAGTTTATATCGAGAATACGGTAGCCGTTCTTTTGAAGGTATTTTTTAGCGAGGAGCTCTCCCTCATGCCCGCGCTGCTTTCGCAGAGGAATGTTTTGATCGCTTTGCATCTTTTTTTGCCGCGCTTTTCTTACGCTTCGGCGATAGCGGTTTCGCATCCGCAGATTTCGCGGACTTTTTCGTGTTCACATCGTCCACCCGTTTTACATCCATATTACTGCGCCCCCGGAGATAATGCAATTTTGCACGCCGTACTTTTCCGCGGCTTTTGACAACCACATGGTCGAGCCATGGAGAAATAAGCGGAAATATGCGCTCCACGCCGACGGCGCCCGTTGCGATGCGGCGGACGGTAAACGACGTATTTTCCTCGCTTCCCTTGATTCCGGTGACGATACCTTCATAGGGCTGTAGCCGCTCATGCACCTCTTCGGTTTGGGACCGCTTCGTCTTGCCGGCAACTTTTTCGCGTTCTATGATGCGGTAAAAAATGCGCACCGTATCTCCCACATGAAAGGTGACGTCTTTATGTTTCGTCTGGAGAGACATAGATTTATATGATTATTCCCGACAATTAAGTGAACAACACCGTATTCTATCATAAAACGGTTACAACGTGAAGGGCAACTCGCATATTTCCTCAAATAGTGTTTTTGACATACATGGTATACTAGTCCCGTATTGCGGTCAAAAGAATCGAAGAGTAAAGGAGTCGGTTTTTATGATCGCAATGACGAAAAATTCCACCACTATATTCAGTCGGAAAGTCAATAACGCAGAAGAGGGCTTTTTTGTTCAAAATCATTCCCCCCGCTATCAATTTCGAAGAGCACGCTCCATTAACCAGGATGATAATTTATCTCGCCCGTCTTCTCAAAATTATATAAACAATGGCTCATTATTCCCGGTACCCCTCATGCCTGACGCGTGGAATGAACGGCTCATTTCCTACCGGAACATCCGCAGGCTCGCAGAGAAATCCCGGCAAATTATCATCCAAGTTTCGGCAGTATTTCCGTTTGACGCATTTCCTGACACGATCATTGTCGATATCAATAAAGTTGAGATCATCCACCGGTCGTTTTTCCTGACCGAGTCGGTTTCACGCCTTCTGTATGCAGACATACGCATGGTAACCGTCTCATCCGGACCGCTATTTTCAACATTGATAATTGAGACGTCGCTCTATCCTAAAAATATTGACCCTATCGGATATTTGCGGCGCGCTGACGCGATCAGAACCTGCAGGATTATCATGGGGCTGGTCATGTGTGAGCGCGAAAAAATAGACGTTTCCCGCATTTCGGCAAAGCACCTGGAGCATTATCTTGACGAAATCGGCCGCGCGAGGGAGTAAGTTTGGTCAAATTGAAATAGCCGGTTGACTTGAGTATGATATGCAGCTATTATGAGCTTTATGAAATACGGCACGATAGAAGGTCTTTCAAAAAAAGATCCGTTCAAACAGGGCTTCGCTCAAATTTTTAATCATACTAAAGATAATCTTCTCAAAAACCGAATACGTATTCTTCCTGAAAGTATCGGTGAACCCGCAGCACTTCTTGATTTCATCGATTATGATTTTTGTCTTGCATTTAAAACGGATGGAACCGGGACAAAAGTATTAATAGCGGATCAGATGACAGAAGCAATCCGGAGGAGGAAGAAGTACCAGCCGCGTGAGATAGAACGACTCTATGAGTGTATAGGCATCGACTTGGTTGCGACAAATGTAAACGATGTGATTTGCTTGGGAGCAACTCCTTTGGTACTTTCAGATGAAATTGCATCGGGCCACTATACCAAATTTACTGACAGAGAGTTTGTAAATGGGCTCTATAGCGGTATTAAAAAGGGTTGTGATGAAGCCAATATTACGGTGCCGTGCGGTGAATCTCCGACACAAGTAGATATTGTTAAAAAAAACACCGTTAACATAACAGGCTCTTGTATTGGAATTGTTAAACCTAAACAAAAGGTTATACTGGGAAAAGATATCCGTTCGGGCGATGCTATTTTTGGATTGCATTCAAGTGGTATTCACGTCAATGGATTGTCCCTTGCCCGAAAATTGATTGAAATATTGCCGAAGGGATATTTCACAAAATTTGGCAGCAAAACACTCGGCGAAGAACTGTTAACGCCAACCCGCATTTACGTAAAACCTATTCTTGAAATGCTCGATAAACAGGTGCCAATTCATTATATGAGTAATATTTCAGGAAGTGCATTTCGAAAAGTAAGCCGCGCTAAAAAACCATTTACCTACGTGATCGAACAATTGCCGCAGATACCTGAAATACTGGATTATCTTCAAAAGTTGGGGAACCTTTCTGATAAAGATATGTATGAAACATGGAATATGGGATTGGGCTTTATGGTTATTGCGCCAGAACGGGAAGAAGAAAAGATGAAAAAAATAGCTAAAAAATACAAAACAAATCTTCTTAAACTGGGATATGTTGAAACAGGGAAGAAAAGCGTAGTTATCAAACCAAAAGGAATTATATATGAGTAGTTTTCGCTAAGTATCGAGAAACGTTTTTCTGTATTCTCTCTTCAATCGGATAATCAAATTTCTTAAATTTCTTTCCCGTGATTTTTTCATACACCGCAATATAGCGTTTTGACAGATCGATTAATAAGTCGCGGGGCATGGCAGGAGGTTTTCCTTCACCACGATAATGTAGGGTATTGAAATAGCGAAGGCGAAGAAACTCTTTATCAAAGTTTTCCGGTTCCATCCCTTTTTTAAATCGTGAAGCATATGTTTTTTTAATCCAAAACCGGGAAGAATCAGGTGTATGAATTTCATCAATCAACATCAACGTTTCCTTATACAGTCCGAACTCATATTTTGTGTCAACAAGGATGAGTCCTTTTTTCTCACTCCATCTGCTTCCAAAATCAAACAAAGAAAGAGCAATCCGCTCCATTTGCCGATACAATTTTTCAGGGACAATATGTCTTTTAATAATTTCGTCGCGCGTCAATCGTTCATCATGTATATCACTTCCCGCTTCCGGATGAGTCGTGGGTGTAATAACGGGATGGGGTAATTTCTGATTCTTCATCAGTCCATCGGGGAACGTGATACCGTAAATGACTCGTTCTCCCCGCTCATAGGAATGATAAATCGACGTTTTGGTAACACCGGTTAAGTATCCGCGAACGATCATTTCTACCGGAATCGGCGTACAGTTTTTGGCTATCAGAACGTTCGGATCGGGCATTGCAATGAAATGATTTGGCACTATATGTTTTGTTTTGCGGAACCAAAAAGCGGATAATTCATTCAGTACCGTTCCTTTAAACGGAATGTGGCCTAAGATAACGTCAAACGCAGATTGCCGGTCAGTAGTAATGAGAATTCGCCGGTCGTTCTTAAGGTAGAAGTCACGAACCTTCCCCGAATGTTTTTTCCCGAGCCCGGGAATATCTACCTTTTTTAGTACATGGGGAACTGAATTGATAATAGTCTTTGTTTGAATCATTGTTCAATTGTTCAATTGTTTAATTGCTTCATTGATTGAGACTTTTTCTCGGTCATTTTCTTCAGGTCATTTTTATAAACCTCCAGTTTTTTTGCAAATGATGCATCGAGTATACCAAGAATTTCTACGGCAAGAATCCCCGCATTCTTCGCTCCGTTGATAGCAACCGTTGCCACCGGCACGCCGGGCGGCATTTGAACAATTGAATATAACGAGTCAATCCCCTTCATTGTTTTTGATTGTACGGGAACGCCGATCACCGGAAGCGTCGTGAGAGAAGCAACCATTCCGGGAAGATGAGCTGCTCCGCCGGCGCCGGCAATAATAACACTCAGTCCTCTCTTTCGAGCTGTTTGTGCGTATTTAAACATTTTCTCTGGTGTTCGATGTGCAGAAACGATTGTTAATTCGAAGGATACAGAAAATTCTTTGAGTAACTCAGCCGCTTCCTGCATGACGGGTAAATCTGAATCCGATCCCATAATAATGCCAACAACAGGCTTTTTCATATTGATATATACGAACGGGCTTTCTGTGCTAATTGTAGCGCATCTTCAGCCGTATGAGCGTGTGCAGTAATATGTCCCATTTTTCGATCTACTTTTGTCTCTATTTTATTATAGATGTGAATAGAGACTCCCTCAAGTCGCAATGCCTTGTGAAGACCCTTTAGCTTGGCCTGCCCTACTCGCTCACCGAGAATGTTAATCATAACCGTGCAAGGAACAACGAGCTCTGTTTTTCCCAACGGCAGATGGGTAATAGCGCGAATGTGTTGTTCAAACTGATTGGTCATACAGCTTTCAATTGTATAGTGTCCGCTATTGTGTACACGCGGTGCAATTTCATTTATAAGAACATCGTTTTTATCGGTCAAAAACATTTCAATACCAAAAACCCCAGCACCTTGAAGATGTCTCATTGTTTTCTCGGCAAGATTTCGTGCTTTAAACGAAATATCGTTAGAAATTTGTGCCGGAGCGATGACGAGATGACAGATATTATTTCGGTGAATGGTTTCCACAACAGGATAGGTGACTATTTCTCCCCTAATACTCCGGGCTACCATTACAGCCAGTTCTTTTTTAAACGAAACCCATTTTTCAACATAGAGCTTTCGTCCGGAAAGTTTCTGAAACGCTCCCGCAATATCCTTTTTTGAGCTGATTACCGCATTTCCCCTCCCATCATATCCATCAAATCGGGCCTTGAGCATGAGTGGATAACCAAACGTGTAAGCAGCCTGTTCAATATTCTTCTGGTTCTCAACAACTCTAAACAGGGCAGTGGGGATTTTTAACCGCTTCAAAAACTTTTTTTGTTTTAATTTGTCTTTAATTATGAAAAGTGTTTGCGCAGACGGGTTAATAGATACTCCTTGTTTTGTCAATTCATCCAGTAACGAAGCGTTTGCAAGCTCAATCTCAAATGTCATAAAATCTGAAAGCCCGGCAAGTTTCCGTATTGCTTCTTCGTCAGTAAAATCTGCTACGATTTGACGGTCAACCACCTGTCCGGCAGGACTACCGGGTGTTGGATCAATAACCGTTACATAAAACCCGAGGCGTTTTGCTTCAAATCCAAGCATTCGGCCTAACTGTCCCCCACCGACTATGCCGATTCTATTTTTCATAACTATTGTAACTTGTTAAGAGCTTGTTTTATAAGTTCGTCACCCTGAACTTGATTCAGGGTCTTGAGTACAGCAGTACTATAGTATAAATCTCACTCTGGATGCTGAAACCTGCCTCGCCGACAGGGAGGCAAGTTCAGTATGGCAAAGTATTATCCATAATGAATACTTTTCAAACAAGCTCTAATTTTTTGTATAAAAATCTTTGCCCGTTTTGGAGCAGTTCCCACATGTTTTGTTACATCAAGTGCAGAGTCGATCTCTTTTTCAGAAATGAAATGGGTAATCAATCTATCTTCTTTAAGAAATTTGCTCATCGGATTTTCTTTTCCCTCCTGTACTTTTTCCCACGCCCTCATTGAAATTGTTCTCATGCGTTCATGCAGTTCCTGACGATTCCCACCCTTTTTAACAGCGGTAAGTAATAGAGTCTCTGTTGCGGCAAACGGAGCATACGCAGAAAGATTGGAAGCAATTTTTTCTGTATTAACCACGAGCCCTGAAATGACTTTTTCAGTTGAAATAAGAATGTGATCGACTGACAAAAATGCTTCGGGAATGACGACTCTTTTGTTTGCCGAATCGTCCAGCGTTCTCTCCAAATATGAATGCATGGCATTTTCACATACTACGGGAGACAATTGGACAACGTATCTCGCCAGAGAACAAATATTTTCTGAAGTGATCGGATTTCTCTTGAACGGCATTGCCGAAGATCCCACCTGTGATTTCCCAAATGGCTCACTCCACTCTCCATATTGAGGAGATTGTAATATACGAACATCGGATGCAAATTTAGCACATGAGGATGCAATACTGGAAAGTAACGAAATAACAAGAACATCAGATTTCCTCGGATATACTTGACTGGAAATGAGGGCAATTCGTGATCTGATTTCAGACGGCAATTCTTTGTCTAAATCGTCAACAGCATAATTTGTATTCTTAAGAAGAGAATCGTAACTTGCAGCAGTTCCGACTGCTCCCTTAAATCCTTTGGCAACAATATTCTGCTTAACAAATTGTAAATAGTTAAAATCCGTGAGAAGATCTTGTGCATAGAGCGCAAGCCGGTAGCCGACGGTCGTCGGCTCAGCCGGCTGCAAATGGGTAAAGGCAATACAGGGAAGATCTGCGTATTTTGCAATTTTTACGGAAAATTCTTTCAGGAGAGATATCAGTTTCTTCTCTACTAACGTTAGAGCCTCGACAATACGGACCATATCCGCGTTATCCTGAATATCCATACTGGTAGCTCCTAAGTGGATCTTGCCGCCGCCTTTTTTTGCTTTTTCGGCATATTCTCTGATTGCTGAAACGACGTCGTGTTTTGTTTCTTTTTCAATCTCCAGAATGCGGTCGATATCGATATTGTTTTGGTGTTTTTTTAAATCGTCCAGCTCTTTTTTTGAAACAAGACCCGCTTTATATTCCGAAGTCGCCAGCGCAACCCATATCTTCCGCCACAATTTGAACTTGTATTCTTCGCTAAAAAGGAATCTCATTTCTTTGGACCCATACCGCCAGGAGAAGGGAGAGAGATAGTAAGAGAAATTCACGAATTTCTAATGTCTAATTTCTAATTGGGCAGTTAAGCCTATTATACTTTATCATATTCTTTCCAGAATAAACTCCACGCGATCCACAACAGACATCGGGGGAACTTTGATAAGAGGAAACTGCTGGTAACTTTTTTCTAGTAATTCCTGAATACGTTTTACCTCTTCTATACTCTCTGTCCGGGCATAGTCTTTTTCATATTCTAAAAGATCCATGATAAATATTTTTGCGTATGAACAATTCTTGACAGCCAATATTAGCTCCGGATCATGTGTTACACCGCACAGTTCGTAATACGCGGTACTATCGGGGATTCCCCTATCGAGAAAAATTAATTCGGAACGGGGTAATCTTTGTTCTGTCTCAATTTTTCTCTTAAGTACTTTTTTCTGAAATGCAAATTCATCTTTCCGCATCTCTTGAAGAGTTCTCCCTTTTTTCATTTCTTCATCAATAATATCCCGTGCAGCCTCGTAAATCACGCGATATCCCTCTTTTTCAAGGCGTTGAAGGGTGGTCGTTTTTCCCGAGCAGGGACCTCCGGTTATCACGAACCATTTATTTTTCTTTTTGGTCATAACTCTTTTCCCTTTCTCCGGGGATAAAACAACTCTGACATAGGTCTTCCCTCTAAAAAAACGCCCCTATTCCTCTCAAAAATACCGGTCATTTCCTGCCAATCCCGATAGGAATAAAATTTTGAATGATCAGATCCGAATAGACCAAAGCACACGCCATTTCTCACTGCCATTTCGCCATCTTTATGAGGATCATCGCCAAAATACATAATATGGTCTCCATCAACAAGGGGAGTATGAATTTCATTGTTCTGAAATGGCCTTTTTTGTAATTCCCGCCAGCGTTCATACGCAAGCATCATAGGAAACGGTCCCGGCTTAACGCGTAAATCAATTCGATCAGGCAATTCTGCTCTCCCGCGAACATCATCTTCTGTAACGAGAAAATCAGGATGGGGTAAATCCCATACGTCAAACGTTCTTTTAATAAACAAATCATGACCCGATGAGACTACTCCTGTTGAAACACACGACCCGTCCTCGCACTTTATTTCATTCAGAACTCTCCAAAACTGTCTGAATCCGTTGCATGGCTCTGGCCAGACCGATCCGTTCTCCCATACATCAATCTGTCCGATAAGATATGATAATTTTTGTCGAACGAGCAGTTCTCCGGCTATTTGCTCTACTCGTTCCGGATCCCAAGTTAAATCGAAGCCTTTACCTTCTGGCACTAACCCTCTTAAATAGTTATTATTTTTTTCATAAAAACCTCGTGTCATTTCCGTTAACCCAACATTGCGGGAAAATAGATCATGTACCAATTCACTCGCCGCCCTGTTTTTGAGTCCACCCAACTGTTCATAGGTCACCAATCCGTCCCCTCCAAAGATATCATATATAGACCGTTCATATGCTTCTTTCACGCTGATGCCAAAAGGCCCGGGCTTAAACGTTTGAGCAATACTTCCGTCAAAATCAAATAGAAACAGGTGACCGTTCATAGAAATTCTTCACGAAAAATAGGCAATCGCATTTTTGAAAATCGGAAGACATGATACATGTTTAAAATTTTCTGTCTGCCACTCAGGATGCTGATGTGGCAAAATATTCCGCTCCGGATGGGGCATGAGCCCAAATATTCGACCCGTTTCATCGGTAAGACCGGCTATTGCGTAAGAAGATCCATTTGGATTGTCGGGGAAACGGTAAGTAACCAGTCCTTTCTGATCCACATATTGCACAACAGCATGGTGATTTTTCAGAATACGATTTTGGATGAATTTGTTTCTCGTTATTAGTTTTCCTTCTCCATGCGCAACGGGTAACTCAAATATTTGATCTACCAGTCCTCTGGTAAAAACACACGCAGAGTCTGAAATCCGTAGGCGTATCCATCGGCACTGAAATGATCCCGAATCATTAAATACTAAGCTCACGTCTTCAGCCGGTTTCATACGCCACGGCAAATATCCCATCCGGACAAGCGTTTGAAATCCATTACAAACGCCGATTAATAATGTATCTTGAGAGATAAATTGCTCGACAACGCTGCCTAATTTGTTTAGCAATTCATTTGCCAGTATTTTTCCGGATAAAATATCATCACCGTACGAAAACCCGCCGGGAAGTGCAAGAATCTGGTAATGTAACAATTTTTTTGTTCGAGAAAATAGTTGGTTTACGTGAATCCATTCAACCTTGCCACCTGCTTTTTCAAAAGCAAATGCGAGTTCGTGATCGCAATTGATCCCGTCTGTTTGTAGTATGGCAACTTTTGGTTTCATTCTGAAATTAGCCGAAAATCTTTTGCATGGGTTCTTTCCAGGCTTTCTTTAATTCATTAACTGAAACATCGATCAGTATCTTTTTTCCGTTTCTGATTTTTAGGCGACGTTCGGGAGTAACCCACCCAATTTCACCATATGTCGCAGTTCCCATGATTTTTTTAAACAGCGCTTTCTTTTTTGCCGGAACTTCGACAAGAAAACGGGAGTTTGATTCAGAAAAGAGAATATAGTCTGCACGCTTACTGGAGAATCCATCAAGAGGAACTTTTAGTAAATCTATATCGGCTCCGTATGATCCAAAACACATTTCAGCCATAGAAACGCCCATGCCTCCTTCAGAACAGTCGTGGCAGGAACGAATGGCTCCTTCCGCTATAGCCCGGTGAATTTTTTTATACGCATCAAGTGCTTTCTTTGCGTTAAGTCTGGGCACTGTGTTACCCAAATTATTCTTTAGACTGTAATAAGCAGATCCTCCCAATTCCTGTTTTGTTTCTCCAATGATAAAGACATGATTATCCGGACTTTTTAAATATGAAGAAACGGTCTTGTATACATCCAGTACCGGCGCAAATGCAGATATACAAAGAGTCGGCGGAATCTTAATAATTTTTCCGTCACTTCCAACGTACGTACTTGAAAGACTGTCTTTTCCCGAGACAAAAGGCATACCGAATGCTGAAGCAGTATCTACACAAGCATCAACTGAACGGTCTAGATCTCCTAAAGAAACCTCGTCGGGTGTTGGCCAAATGAAATTATCAATCAGCGCAATCTTTTCCGGATCGACACCGACGGCAACAAGGTTTCTGACCGCTTCATCGATTGCTGAAGCAGACCCCCAGTACGGGTCAATCTTATTGTATAGCGGAATCATCCCGTGGCTCACGGCCATTCCTCTCCTTTTTCCGAGAAGCGGTGTTATAACAGAGGCATCACCTGGAGCGTCACGGTACGGCCCTGAAAATGGTTTGAACGCCAACGTGCCCTGTACCTCATGGTCATATTTTCGAACGATAGGCTCTTTACTGCATATATCACCATGGGCAAGAATCTTTTTAAGAAGTTGCGTATAGTTTGCTGGCTCTTTAAATGAAGGTTCCGGAATTTTTTTCCGTTTATAGGTACCTAATTTGTGAGTAGTGGGACAACCGTTGTGCAAAAAGTCTAAAGATAAATCACATTCTATTTGTTTATCGTACTTTAATTCTAGGCGCTTCGTATTGGTAATTTTTCCGAGTACAGTAGCCGCTACATTGTAATCTTTGCACTTTTGAATAAACTTTTTTTTATCCCTAGGTTCTATTACGACAATCATACGCTCCTGAGATTCGGATATCCACAGTTCCCATGAAGCGAGCCCCGGATATTTAACGGGAATCTGATCAAGCTGCACGCGTGCACCATACTCTTCAGCAATTTCCCCAATAGCCGATGAGTAACCACCACCACCACAATCCTGAGCATACTTAATAAGTCCAGTGTCACGACAGGCCAGAAGCGCGTCAAACATCCGTTTTTCCTCAATGGCATTTCCGATCTGTACGGCTGATGAACTGACCGATTCCGTTGTGTCTGTCATACTTCCACTTGAAAACGTTGCACCATGAATCCCGTCTCTTCCTGTTTTTCCGCCAACCGTAATAATTAAGTCCCCCCGTTTAAGTTTTTTCTTATTGACGAATTTTCTCGGCAAAATACCATATGCTCCCACTATAACAGTCGGTTTTGCGCGCCAATCAGCATGAAAATGAATAGAGCCATTATTGGTAGGGATTCCCATTCTGTTACCATAATCTTTAACTCCTCTGACTACCTCCTTCAGTAATCGACGGGGATGGAGACAGCCAACCGGGACTTCTTTCTCCGGAAGATCAGGCGGTGCAAAACAAAATATATCAGTACTTACAATGACTTTAGCACCGAGTCCGCACCCTGCAATATCTCGAAACACACCGCCGGAGCCAGTCATCGCACCACCGTATGGTTCAATTGCTGATGGGCTGTTGTGTGTCTCCACTTTCCCGCAAATTGCAAATTCTTTGTCAAAAACAATAACCCCTGCATTGTCTTTAAAGACCGAAAGGCACCATGATCGACTAACCTTTCTTGTTGCTTCTTTCAAACGGGACATGAGAGATGGTTTCTGCTTACCATTAATAACAAGTGATGCGTTAAATGTTTTATGTCCGCAGTGCTCGGACCAGGTCTGTGCTATTGTTTCTATTTCTACATCCGTCGGATCGCGTCTACCCTTTCTAAAGTAATCCTGTATTGCTTTCATTTCTGAAAGATCAAGCCAGAGGCGATTAGCAGTCAGTTTTAATAATTCGTCTTCAGTCATTCTTCTTATTTTTACTTTTTGTGTAGGAGTTCGGGAACTACCGACTACTAATGTTTTCTCCGGTTTTTTCATAACGTGTTCAACTGTTTTATTCACAAGAAGCTTATAGGTTATTATTTCCAGATTCTTCTTGGACACTTTCCCGTACAGGATATATTTTTTGCCGGTACCCACCATGGTTACTCCGGTTATTCCCATATCAGAAATGGCTTTCAGAATTGAATCTATTTCAGTATCCATGACACCTGGTCTTCTCGAAATCTCAATGACCGACACATTTTTTTCTGGAATAACAGAAACATTTATTGCGTAGTCCTGCCAAATAGATTCGACTAATAATTCAGAAGTCAATCGATGGATAGCAGGAGAAGAAAATTTTCCTTCAAGTTTAAAGATTTTAACGACCCGAACATTTTTGACCGAAGTTATGCCTAAATCGTGAATGTTTGATAAAACACCTGTGCCTTCTGTATCGGGGAACTGCGGATATTTTGGAGTTACTTCAATACGGGTGATCATTTCGTATAGCTTACCACTTGATTTAACGCTGCACAAGAATTTTTCTCTTTTTTTCTTTACAGCAAGACGCCTTTAAATTCATCAATTCCCATTTGTTGAATCCCATTTAGTACCTCAATTAATCCTTTCTGCTCTTCACTTTTCAATCTCTCATACAGTGATTCGGTGGTATCCCCGGGTTCGACGGGTACAAACACTCGTTGCAACACCGTTCCGAAATCAGTTTGCTGTGTTGCAACATGAATAGTTGAACCGGCGTATGTTCCGCCAAGAAAATTTCTTACCGCGTCATCAGTCATTAATCCTCTATTCCACGGAGCTTCTGATCCATCGGGAAACGTAACAGTTTCATCCTCCCGATCAGGTATCCATCCAGGGTGAATGTTGAGCGTTACCCCGTCAAATTCATCAAAGAATATCCTGTCTAGTATGACCGGCCATCCGGCGAGCACTGCTACTTGTACACCGTCTTTATTCAATAGTTGTGCAAGACGGGAACTATGTTTCTCAACTTCGTCAGGATTATCACGGTCTTTTTTTAATAACCCTTGTTTCAATGCGATTATTCCATTTCTTTCAGCGATGGTAAGTCCCGGAGCAGTACTCATATTGGCTATGACCATCTGAATTTCTGCTGTCAATGTATCTGCTTCAATTGCCTCAAGTAAGCCAGTCAGGGTACTAGCCGATCCCGTACTAGCAATAAGAACTGCCAGTTGTAGTGGAGTTTTTTTGATTTCGTCTTCCGGATTACCACGATTTGTTTGTTCTGGGATTACCATACTGTTTGGTATTAACGATGTAGTCGCGGAATATCTCCTCTAAACGTCTTTCTTTCAAACTCAATTGCGTGAACTGCCCCATATGCTCTATCTCTTGCAGCGGGAACATCAGGACCGGTTGCCGCGGCAAACAGCACACGGCCGCCGCTGGTTGCCAGCTGGCCATTCTCCCGTTTTGTTCCTGCATGGAAGATGGTTACTCCGGGTATTGACTGCGCCTTATCCACCCCTTCTATTATCTTTCCTTTTTCATACGATCCCGGATATCCTTTTGAGGCAAGTGTAACAACAACACACGTTTCACCGTTTGTGGGGATTGAGCCGAGTCCCCTGAATGTACCTTTTGCCGCTTTGTCGAGTGTCTCGGTAAAATTAAGCTCATCTGAAAGAATAGGTAATTGTCCTTCCGTTTCCGGATCACCGAATCGAACATTGTACTCAAGCACTCTAGGACCATCTCTGGTCATCATAAGCCCTGCGTAAAGTGCGCCGCGATAGGAATCCTTGAATTTTCTTCGAATACCGGCAATGGTGGGAATGATGATTTGCATTTCTATTTGTCTTGCGATATCAGGTGTTATCAGCGGATGTGGAGTAAGGATGCCCATACCACCGGTGTTTGGTCCTTCGTCGTTGTCAAAGGCTTGTTTATGGTCTTCAGCAAAGGGGAGAAGAAAATAGTTTGTACCGTTCACTATAG
>Ga0209343_10004460_pt1 | contig 17292 bp, 7 predicted proteins | sample RifCSPlowO2_02_FD_184026 | JGI IMG/M metagenome (GOLD analysis project Ga0209343, IMG submission 184026) | Groundwater microbial communities from Rifle, Colorado - Rifle CSP2_plank lowO2_0.2 (SPAdes) (version 2) | ecosystem: Environmental > Aquatic > Deep subsurface > Groundwater | place: Rifle... | reverse complement strand
TCAATAATCTCTTCGTTGGTGGTATCCCGTAATGACCTCATGGCCTCTATCTTTTTAGACGGCCTGGGGTCAGCTAAGGTTGTTAGTATTGTCTTTTCAAGAGGAGGAAAATTATCATGAAACGCTGTCCTTTTCTTTTCCTCGATCTTAAAATTATCCGTGCCTTCCGTAACAGTAATAAACTGGTTTGCTGCCACATCTTTAATGAGTTGTGTTATACCTGATGGCCATTGGATTAGAATCTTATCTGCCTTTTCCACTTCATCCATGCCAAAGTGGAGACGCGTGTCATTCTGAGAGAGATAACCCGAGCCCGCCCTGACCTCCTGCAGCATCACCAGGGAGCCTGCTGTCAATGATACCTTTGCGCCAATCCCGTCCCTGTTGCTCTTTGTCCCCTTTAGCTGTATTGTCAGGTAATTTCCTGAATTTCCCCCGTCATTCCTTAACACTGATGCATAATTATTGTTGTTGTTAACCACAATGTCTATGTCACCGTCATTGTCTATGTCTCCGAAGGTTGCCCCCCGGCTTGATCTTGCGATCTTTAACCCGTCTCCTGATGAACCGGATACATCAGTGAATATTCCGCTGCCATTGTTGCGAAAGAGCTGATTCCTTTGACCTACTGTTGTCCTCGGGTTATCAAAATCAGGATTTGGATTTCCATTGGCAACAAATATGTCGGGGTAGCCGTCATTGTCATAATCAAACATGTCAGTGCCCCATCCAAAAAAACCTATACTGACATCTTCACCAAGACCAGATGCAACAGTAACATCTTTAAAAGAAAGAGCAAGCTCATAATCTTTTTCTGAAAACAACGCTGCAAATCCCCCTTTATCCCCCTTTGAAAAAGGGGGAACTTCCTTCATCCCCACTTTAGAAAAGGGGGGCGTGGGGGGATTTGATATGGGGGGATTTGATAAAGTATTCAGCATATTTCTATAAAGGATATTGGTCTCGCTTGCAGGATATGTTGCAAATATGTCAAAATCTCCGTCATTATCATAATCCCCCGCTGCCACACCCATACCGCTGAGAGGCGTATCTACTCCGGCCTCACCGCCGATGTCAGTAAAAGCGCCATTTCCGTTATTGATAAAGAGGACATTCCGCGCCCCGTCGTTTACAACATAGATGTCAGCGTCTCCATCATTATCAAGGTCGCAGAAGATAACCCCAAGTCCCTTACCTGCCGAGTCCTCTACGCCGGCCTTTTTTGTTACATCAGTAAATGTTCCGTCTTTATTGTTGTGGAAAAGAATATTTGCAGACCCCGTGTAAATCTTTGAGTTCATCAGGAGATTTGTTGGCATCTGATATGCAGAGTTGAATTCTCCTGGATTCATGTATTTATCAAACTTGATGTAATTAACGACATAGAGGTCGAGCCATCCGTCATTATCATAATCCGCCCATGCTGCCGATGTGCTCCACTTTTCTTTCTTACCGTCGACACCAGTCTTATCCGCCACATTCATAAATGTCCCATTCCCGTTATTTTTATAAAGGATATTCTTTCCGTAGTATGTAACATATATATCCTGATAGCCGTCATTATTAAAATCTGCTGCCGCACATCCCATCCCCCAACCTGTGTATCCCATACCTGCCCTTTTGGTAATATCTGTAAACTGACCATTTCCATTATTTTGATAAAGGACATTTGACGGAGGTTTGTACCACCACGGTTTTTCTCCGTAATAATATGTGTATCCTGAACCATTCACAAGATAAACATCCATATTCCCATCGCTATTGTAATCAAATATGCATACCCCTGAGCCCATTACCTGAGGGAGTGAATCAATTACATCTTCTGCCTGATGATGCAAGAAATCTATTCCTGATCTTTCAGTGTAGTCTGAAAAAAGGACACGCCCCATATTATAAGACGTCTTGAATGACGCAGGGACAACATCCCCGGCCACGCCAGGTTTGATCACCGGTATTTCTGCTGACATGCGTTTGTTTGCCTTGAAATAGAAAAAGCCGGCGATAGTGGCAAAAGAAAATAAGAGGATAACAGATGTGAGAATGACTGTTTTAAGAGAGTTCATTTTAGCTACTTGAAAATCCTCGATCAAATCCTTCTTAAGGATTTAATCCGGTTATCATTTCCTGCTTTCGTTTATTCTTAACCGGTATTGTTATGCTATCCCTTGCCATGTCAACAATCGGTAGCCTGACATCTGTTCTTCCCAGAGCCCAGTTCGTATACCACTGATTGAACTTTCTGTACCGGAGTTTTGACATAACCGTCAGGTTGCCCTTGACCCAGTATGGCACTTCAACTTCATATGTTGCTATATCTGTCTCACCTGGAGGTATAGTCTTTACATAGACATGGCCGATCATATCCCATAGATTATGTTTGTTTACGATCTTTCCATATTTGTCAACCTCAAGCGCCCTGTAGAAGTGGGCCTTTTCATCAACCTCCCCATTCTTGTCAATAGCCCCGCTTGAAAATATAAGGTTCCCTTCGCTGTCAACGATCTTAACCTCGATCCAGACCTCATGGATATCTATAGGGCCGTCAGGGAAGTGGTGTCCGACCCCGAAATTGGTTACGCCAATCTGAAGTTCAAACTTGTCACCCATGTATACCCATGGCGCTATCTCAGCAGAGTGATAAAGGTCCTGTGAGATAAACTTTGTCTCTCTGGGACCGTCTTTGATTCGTGGTTCGTATATATCGAGAAAGACCTCCCTCCGTTTCAACCACTCCTCCGTCAATTCAAGCTGCTCTTTGTCACCGAGGAGCCATGGGATGGCTGTATTGGCAGCAACATATCTGTGAGACCTCACCAGACCGTCAGGCCCGGCAGCAGGGTCATCGGATTTTACAAGAGGCATGTGGCAGTCATTACACGTCTTAAGATTTGTATCGCTGAAGAATCCCTTCGAGTTTCTGCCGGAGAACCTGCTTGCAAGCCAACTGCCGTACTGGTCCTGCAGCCTTAACCAACCCCAGTGGTTTGTGTCCTTACCGATGAATTGCTTATGACATGGGACACAGTATTCAGGTTTTTCGTAAAAATCTTTTGAATAGGTATCCCTGTGCATCTCAGGATTACTGCTTATCACAAGATTACTTATTAATTGGGGGACATACCCCTCCTTACCCTCGTATATATAGAGGGCAGGTGGGGTGAATAAGAAGCTGCCGGAACCCCTGAGATGAGTGATTTGAGTTATAGAATGGCATACTATACATGAGATGCCTTCCTCGCTATAGGGAGTGTCAAGGCCCTTCCCTGGATTCTGATCGCCGGCAAAGAGGGCAATGGGATCGTGACAGCCGCCGCAATAGCGTGTGGCAATCATTCCCTCGGTTCTGACCATATATTCTTCTGTTGCCCGGTAAAATACATCCGTAGACGACCATCTGTGGGCAGAGGAATGCCACTGCTTATAGATATCCGTATGACATCCGGCGACACCGCATGATTTTGAATCTCCCATTATCTTTGCATCAATGATCCCGCCTGTTGATGTCATGCTTTCACTCGGGTAAAAGGGATTATCATTCCACTTCAGGACATATCCATCCGGCATCCCATTCTTATATTCAACAGGTTTGTAGGTATGGGATAAGGCAAAGATGACTGCAATCATAGCTACTCCAAACACCAGATTGCTCTTTGGCAGAAAGATATTGAGGAGTCTCCAATCCCTGTGTCTACCAATGTATATACCGATGTGTATCAGGATGATGACGAAGGCAGTGATACTTGTGACAAGATGGACTCTGGTAATAATGTAATTATCAGCCCGTGTTCCTTCATATCCCCATATGACACCTGTGACAAGCGAGGCTATTACAGAGCCAAAGGCAAGGAGACCGAGATTTCTCATCAAATGCTTTGAGGATCTTACTGACCGGATAATATGGAGTGTCTGATGTACAATCACCGGCAGCAGGATTAATAAGCCGAGGAGGATATGAATAAGTGTGGTAAATTGTCTGGAGACTGTGAAGGAATTGTTAAGATAAAGATATATGCCGCTCAGGGCTTCAAAGACAAAGAGTACAAAGAATAGAGGGTATATCCGTTCATCTGTGAGGAGTTTCTCCATGTTTTATTGGTCGTCAATTGACTCGCAAGTCACTCACTCTTGACTTCTGTGTCAGGAAAATTCTCTTCCATAAACAGTTTGATTCCGTCCAGCAATTCTTTTGCCAGCTTGACATGCTCATCTGCATTTTCATCCTAGAGATCTACAAGCTCTTTATAATAACCCTATTGCATAGCATCAAAAGTCTTATGCAGTATTTTTGAATAGTGTTTTTCAATCTTCCCTGTGTGGAAATCAGCCTGTTTGAGTCTATATAAGAAAAGGGTCTGTTTATCCGAATATTCATCAGCCACCCCTCTTGCCCTTGAACCAAAGACCCTGAAATCAACCACCTGGACAACCTCCGATAGTCTGTCCTTTAGTTCCCTGGCTATTTCACAATCCTTTTCTGTCATCTCCCCTCCCTATCTATAACCTTTTTGATATTATAGCACAAATAGATTTTATGTGAGGTAAGAGGGGAGAAAGTAGTACTGAAAAACCACTTGCAACTGTCGAAAATGAGTCAAAGACAAAGAGTACAAAGAATAGAGGATATATCCGTTCATCTGTAAGGAATTTCTCCTTCATGTCTTATTAGCTATTGTTCCATCTCCCTATGCAGGTACCAGTTGGCCCTCCATGCCATGGGATTACCTGAAATCTACAATATCAATATGCCACAACTGAATAGGGGTGTTGTACAGATAATTCCATTTCCCATCCCCGAGCTGGCCATCAGAGTTATATCCCCATCCCCAGATAGTCCCATCGCGCTTTACTGCAAGAGAGTGGCGGTATCCTGCTATAACAGAAACCACTACGTCAAGGCCGCTTACCTGTACAGGGGTGAGCCTGTTAGTCTCTGTCCCATCGCCAAGCTGGCCATATGAGTTATACCCCCATGCCCAAACACTCCCATTCCCATTTACTGCAAGTGAATGGTAGCTCCCTGCGGCAATAGCAGTCGCATTGCTGAGGCCGATCACCTGGACTGCCATGTTCCAGTGAGTTGTCGTCCCATCGCCAAGCTGGCCAAAATAGTTATACCCCCAGGCCCAGACAGTTCCGTCAGCCTTTAAGGCAAGGGAATGGGATCCTCCTGCGGCAACGGCAACCACATTACTAAGGACAACGTTATTATTATTATCGATATACTGTCTAACCTGTACAGGGGTGGCCCTGTCAGACCATCCATTATTTCCGAGCTGGCCATACTGGTTATATCCCCATGCCCAGACAGTTCCGTCAGCCTTTAAGGCAAGGGAATGGGATCCTCCTGCAGCAACAGCGACAACAGCGACTACTCCATCAAGACTGCTCACCTGTACCGGGGTGTTCCTGTTAGTCCATGTTGTTCCATCGCCTATCTGGCCATATCTATTATACCCCCAAGCCCAGACGCTCCCATCACCCTTTAAGGCAAGGGAATGGGATACTCCTGCAGCAACAGCCACCACATTGTCAAGGCCGCTCACCTGTACTGGTGTGTTTTTGTCAGTCCATGTTCCATTGCCTAACTGGCCATAATAGTTAGGCCCCCATGCCCAGGCACTCCCATCACCCTTTACGGCAAGGGAATGGAATCCTGCGGCAGCAGCAACCACATTGCTAAGACCGCTTACCTGTACCAGGGTGTTCTTGTCAGTCCATGTCCCATCACCAAGCTGACCGTATCCATTATACCCACATGCCAGGACACCCCCATCATCCTTCACTGTAAGGGAATGGTAGTATCCTGCGGCAACAGCAGCCACATTGTTTAGAGGACTGATATAAACAAGCTGAACAACCTGAACCGGGGTGAGCCTGTCACCCCATGACCCATTCCCAAGTTGACCAGAACCATTATACCCCCATGCCCAGACACTCCCATCACCCTTTACTGCAAGGGAATGGGAGTCTCCTGCGGCAACAATAACCACCCCACTGAGACTACTCACCTGAACCGGGGTGAGACTGTCATCCCATGTCCCATCGCCGAGCTGACCATTGCCGTTATACCCCCATGCCGAGACACTCCCATCACCCTTTACGGCAAGGGAATGTTCGCCTCCTGCAGCGATTGCAGCCACTCCGTCAATACTGCTTACCTGATTTGGGGTGAATCTTTCAGTCGTTGTCCCATCGCCGAGCTGGCCGGCCCAGTTTGCTCCCCATGCCCAGACAGTCCCATCACCCTTTACTGCAAGGGAATGGGAGTCTCCTGCGGCAATGGCAGCCACTCCGCTAAAATTGCTTATTTGAAGAGGTGTGGGGCTCTCATCAATCTCTGTCCCAACCCCTAACTGGCCGTAATTGTTATTTCCCCACGCCCAGACACTCCCATCATTCTTTAAGGCAAGAGAATGGTAGTTTCCTGCGGCAACGGCAATCACATTGCCAAGACCGTTTACCTGGACCGGTGTTAGACTCTGCCATGTCTCGTCCCCGATCTCGCCATATTCGCCTTCTCCCCATGCCCAGACAGTCCCGTCACCCTTTAAGGCAAGGGAATGGTAGTATCCTGCTGCAACGGCAATCACATTGCTAAGACCAATCACCTGAACCGGGGTAAGACGGTCAGTCTCTGTTCCATCCCCCAACTGACCATACCTGTTATCTCCCCATGCCCAGACAGTCCCATCGCGCTTTACTGCAAGAGAGTGGCCGTACCTGCTGTCTCCTCCTGCGGCAATTGCGATTATATCGCTGAGACTGCTTACATGAATTGGAGTGAGACTGTAATCCGTAGTTCCATCTCCGAGCTGTCCATTGCTGTTATTCCCCCAGGCCCAGACGCTTCCATCATCCTTTAAGGCAAGGGAATGGTGCCTTCCTCCGTCAATCGCGATGATGCCCTTTCGAAGTTTGATATCACCCACATCGGTTATCCCGCCAGGTATTGGAGTAATGGCTGAGGAACGGCCGGTATGGGTTTCATTATTAATAACAGCATAGGCATTGACGATAATATCTCCTCTCACTGTAGGGACATCAGGAATGTTGAAGCTTCCATCCGGACCAGTGATGGCTGAAATTCCCAGCGTGGTTACTGTCGCCCCTTCTACCGGCTGTCCGCTGTTATCAACTACCCGGCCAGTGACCGTTGTCCCTGGATCCGGGATCACATTTACTACCACATCAGAGGCTATACCTATCTTTCCGTTATTGTCTGTGGCAGTGGCACCGATGGTCAGGCTTGTGATGCCAATGGGCACCGGATAAGATGTCTGATATGGGGCAGCAGCATCCGTTGCAATAACTGACCCATCTACAATAAAATCTACTGAGGCAACTGCGGAATCGTCTGTTGCATCTGCGGTAATTGTGATGATACTCTCCTCGATTATAGTCGCCCCTGATGCAGGGTTTGTAATGGATACGACAGGAGGAGAATCTGAGATTACGTTTACAACTACATCTGCGGCTATTCCTACCCTTCCATTATTATCTGTGGCCGTGGCGCCGATGGTCAGGGTTGTGATGCCGACTGGAACGAGATAAGGAATTTGGTAAGGCGGGGTCGTGTCGTTAGTTATGACAGACCCGTTTATCAGGAAATCTACCGAGGCCACTGCAGTATCGTCTGTTGCATCTACAATGATTGTGATAATACTATCCTCCATTATAGTCTCCCCTGACGAAGGACTTGTAATGGATACAACAGGCTGAGGACTTGGAAGCACCGAAATAAATACGTTTGGAGCAGTACCTATATTATTGTTGAGATCAATCGCCGTTGCACCTATGGCAAGACTCGTTATGCCAACAGGCACCTGATAATTAAACTGATAGGGAGGAGAATAATCTGCTGAGACCACTTCACCATCAATTAGTAAATTCACTGATCCCACAGCCACATCATCCTCGGCTGAGACTGTAATAGAAATGGTTGCACCTTCAAAAACCTCTGTGCCGTCTGCAGGTGATATAACACTTACTGTCGGCGGGATTGTGCCTGAATCCAAGATCTCGGCATACTGGCCTATGAATAATCTGGTGTTGCCTGTAGTGCCATTTTCAATAATGCCTTTGGATGCAGTTAGATAAAGATAATTGCTGACTGCAGCTATCCCGGTGCCGTCATAATCCCAGAAAATTGAAAAATTGAGGATAGCCGAGAAAACTGGATTTAAGGGATTGGACAGATTATAGATCGGCGAGGCATTAAATCTTAACACATCAGCGCCAAATGCAAAGTTGCCAGATCTTGCAATATCAAAGAGATAATTATCTCCAACAGTAGAAGTAATCACCGGGCTTGCCGGGTTCGTAAAGTCTATAGTTATTAAACCGCCTGTATAACCGGCTATATAGGCGATACTCCCTTCTGCTATAACATCCATCGCATCACCACTGATGTCGACAGATCCTATATACTGTGGCTCGCCTGGATTCGATATATCAATGATCTTGACGGATGTACTATCTGCAATTACAGCATAATCCCCTGATATTGCCACACCCTTGGCTGTTCCCGGAGTATCTACTGAGCCAGCGAGTGCTGGGGCTGCAGGATTGCTTATATCAAGGATTTGAAGACCACCCATTCCATCGGCGATATAAGCATAAGTTCCGGAAACTGCAAGATCCCATGCTGTTTCAGGGGTATCAATCGTTCCTGTAAAGAGCGGAGTTGCCGGATTATTGATATCTATAATGGTAAGTCCGGATGATCCGTCAGCAATATATGCATATTGCCCAACGATCTTCACATCATTGGCGTTTCCAGGGGTATCCAATGAACCGACAATACCGGGAGATAACGGATCGGATATATCTACTACCTGTAAGCCTGTGGACCCTGCTGCAACATAGGCATAGTTGCCTGAGACATCTACATTATTGGCGAATCCAGGGATATTCACATAAGACAAGGCTGTAGGGAAGAATGTCCGCACAGTTACCTGCGCCGCAGCATTGAAACCGCTGTTGGCGGCAGTGATCGTCGCCACACCATTCTGTGACGCAAAGACCATTCCATCCGCAGCGCCAAAGTTTGCAACAGATAAATCGCTTGAACTGTAACTGGTCCCTCTGGCGGTAGAGGTCAGGTCAATCCTGTTCCCATCTATTAGGACGCCTGTTACTGTCAACTGCCGGCTCGCCTCCGTCATGATGGTGTTATAGACTATCACAAAGTTAGACGGCGTGATCTCAATATGTGAGAGGGCGCTCCCAAGATTGTAGCTTGCGGAGTTGGTCGGATCGCTCCCGGTCTGCACCTCAAGCCCATCCCTGATGCCATCGCCGTCACTGTCTGCAAGAAGTGGATTTGTGACAAAACCATCCTTGCCTGACATGACCTCTTCCCCGTCCTGTATACCATCATTGTCAGTATCAGGATTGCGCATCTCGGTCGCATTGTCATATTCCTGCTTATTGGTAAGACCGTCATGGTCAGGGTCTTCAAGTGCATCTATCTGGTCATTTGGATTAAGACCATTTGCAAGTTCCCAGTCATCAGGTATACCATCGTTATCTGCATCAGGATTATCTGACTGGGTGATTGTAAATAGTAAGGAGGATAAGACCATTTCATTGGATGCTGAGATGATCACCCGCCCTGTGCCTGTGGCTGTTACAAGGCCGTTTCCCGAAACAGTTGCAATCGCTGCGTTGGTTGTACCATAAACCGTTCCGGCAGAGCCCGATGTGATATCACGGGTTGTGTCACCTGGATAGGCGGCTGTGACTGTAAGCTGGGCCGTGCCGCCTATGGCTGTCAGGGTCGTTGTGGGGGTAGATAGAGTGACAGCAGAAGGGCTGGGTTCAAAGGCATCCAGAGGGATATCCCCTGGATCGATTGTCCCACCCGTCGGAATAGCTACCCAGTCAGACTGACCTGAGCGGGTAATGCCATTCTCTACACAGGTAGCCCTTACCCGCGCCAAACCCATGTTTGATGGGACATTGGGCAACACCCAACTCCCGTCTGCCTTTACCTGGGCCGTGCGGTTAAGAACGCTAATAGTACAGTTCTCGTTGAGCTCAGCATAGGAGGTGGAAAAGTTCAATAACATTAATATAGATACGATTATACTTCCCATGCCTGTCCGGACTATTTTGCTATATCTTTGATGCATACAAATATTATTCCTTATCTAAGTATGTCCTGATATATCTTTTATGCATTACAATAATCCATTATTGTGTCCCGCTGTTTTTAATCTTCCCGAGGTATTGCACTGCAATTCCATGAACAACAACATCTTCATCTTCTTCAAGTGATTTTTTAAAGGCTTCAACAATCTCATTTCCACGGAAGTTTTTAAGCTCATCTGCTGCCGCCCTGCGGACCCTTGCGTCTTTGTCCTGATGCAGTACATTCACAAGATCTGGGACTACATGTATATTGGGTTCCTTAAATCTTAAGAACCTGGGCAAGACACGCACAGCATTGAGACGATCCATAGGATCATTATTTTTTAATATCTGAGCAACCGTTTCATACCCTTCCACCTTTCCAATATCAGCCAGTATTGATGCTGCCCGGAGCCTTGCCGGGATATGCGCAGCGTTGAGGGCCTCAAAAAGGACAGGGATGCCTGAATCGTCTCCCATGATAGATAATGCCTCAGCAGCAGCTATTCGTGCATATATATAGTCATCCTTTAATAACCCCTTTAAATCAGATATAGCCGATCTTTCTTTTCTTTTCCCCAATGTGATAGCAGCATTCTCTCTGACAGCCGGCAGAGTATGACGGAGGGCCTTTTTAAGACCTGTGGTTGTAAGTTCTATCCCGTATGCCTGAAGCTGCTCCTCTGGTGTGGAAATCTTCTTATCTGCGTAGGCCTCATTACAAATCATAGAAAATGTAATAAAAAGTATTGTGAAGATTAAAATAATCTTCTTCATTTCCTCTCCACATCCCTAATTAACATAACTTTATTACAGCCGCTATTAATCCTCATAATGCTCATGGCGGCCCGGTTTCTACTCCAGGGTCTCCAAAGCCATGTATGAAATCATTACTGTCATTACCTGTGTCATATACACGCAGGATAGCTTCATCATTAGGACCCGTAGAGTTGCCGCTTGGCGCACCGCCTCCGCCAAGCTCGGTTTCTCCTAAAACTGTTGGGAGAACATAATTAAACAGGACTTGAATGACGATGTCATTGTCCATGTCCCCGGAAGGATTGCCAATAACGAGTATATGACCGGGTAGAAGCATATCAGCATCACTGCCAGTCGTATAAGCCTCAATCGTTCCTCCTCCACTGCCAATAACGTAGTCCTCAGGCGATGAGTCTGACATGCGGAGGACCATATCCCTGACGCTGACAGAAAAATTGCTTAGGTTTCTAATTTCAATATACTCATCTCCTGTGTCGATTACTCCGTTGCCTGGTGTAGAGTCAAATTGTACACCGCTATTATCACTCCAGTCACTTTGTGGATCAGTTACTATCTCATCAATGCGAAGCCTTATCGAGCTTATCAGGCTGCCGGTACATACTCCACTGATGCATGTATCATTGAATGTTGCAGGATTTCCATCATCACAGGCGTTATTATTGTTTGTATTCGTGCATCCATTGATAGAGTCGCAGGCATCATCTGTGCATATATTGCCGTCATCACAGAAATCAGGAGAGCCGGACGTGCATATACCGCCGCTGCAGACGTCCATTGTAGTACAGACATTTCCATCATCGCAAAGATTATTATTGTTTGTATTCGTGCATCCATTGACAAAGTCGCAGGCATCATCTGTGCATATATTGCCGTCATCACAGGAAATTGGAATGCCGGATGTACATACACCGTCGCTGCAGACGTCTATTAAAGTACAGGCATTTCCATCTTCACAGGGGTTATTATTGTTTGTGAACGTGCATCCATTGACAGAGTCGCATGTATCATCTGTGCATACATTGCCGTCATTACAGAAATTAGGAGCGCCGGATGTGCATACACCGTCGCTGCAGATGTCCCCTAAAGTACAGGCATCTCCATCTTCACAGGGGTTATTATTGTTTGTGAACGTGCATCCATTGACAGAGTCGCATGTATCATCTGTGCATACATTGCCGTCATTACAGGAAATTGGAGCGCCGGATGTGCATACACCGCCGCTGCAGACGTCCAATAGAGTACAGATATTTCCATCATCGCAAGCGGCAATATTGTTTGTATTCGTGCATCCATTGAGAGGGTCGCATGAATCATCTGTGCATACATTCCCATCATTACAGGAATTAGGTGCGCCGGATGTACATACACCGTCGCTGCAAATGTCCACTAAAGTACAGGCATTTCCATCATCGCAAGGGGCAATATTGTTTGTATTTGTGCATCCATTGACAGAGTCGCAGGCATCATCTGTGCATATATTGCCGTCATCACAGGGAATTGGAGCGCCGGATGTGCATACACCGTTGCTGCAGACGTCCAATGAAGTACAGACATTTCCATCATCGCAAAGATTATTATTGTTTGTATACCTGCATCCAGTGAGAAGGTCGCATGTATCATCTGTACATACGTTGCCATCATCACAGTTATTAGGGCACAGCGAAGCACATTCTGCACATGGGTTTGTTGTTGTCCAACCTTTAACATATCTTGCATAAAGACAGATACTATCAACTAAAGTCTGGTAGCCCAATTTGCCATCAGCATAAGCCGGGTCTTCTCCAAGGGCATGCCAGTCATTGAAGGCATCTTGAAAAGCCATGTCAAACATTATATCAATAGAGGCCTGTTGCTGGGCCAAGGCTTTGGCAGGATCATCTACAGTACAGGATATAGGAACAGTTAATCTTTCAATAACTGCCTCAAAAATACTCCAGCGATAGCGGAAAACAGTCTCCCATTCCGTAATATGAAAATTTTCATGTTGAAGGGTAAGCACCTCACTCCAATAAGTATTTCGAGGTGCTATCCCTCTTGCATCAGGAGTAAGATCATTAATTATTGCGCAATAGGTGGCCTCTGTTACACCAGGGTCATTAAAGCCAGAAATATCGATTTTATTGCTGCACGGTCCTCCATGCACGTTAGAGGTATAAGGGTCTACCCTGAAATTCCAGTTCCAGGCACTGCAGTCCCCTCCGATACAGGGATTGACAACCGGCCTGACAGGAGGTTTATCTATCGATGTTGTACCATAGCGGACGCCATCGTTGCAATCCGCAGGAACTCCAAGGTTTACGACAGCAGGAATAATTTGATTGTTGACCCCGCACTGTGAGCCAGCTATATTCTGGCAAGAACCACCCTTGCATAAACCCTGTCCACCATTACAACATCCACAATCAGGCTTATTTGATGCATTTCCACTCAAACATTCCTTACACTCTTCTCCTGGAATGACTGATCCATCAGGTTTTGCCGGATGTGTGCATCCTCCGCCGCGGCAGTTGCCTGGTGTGCAGGCACCACACTTATCTTCGGTGCAAGCATTGCCATCATCATGACACCTTGCCCCTATTGGCAAGGAAGAGCACACTTGAGTAACCATACTGAATGGGGCGCATTCCGGACACCGATTGACGCTTCCTGTTGGCGTCGGGTTACCTCCGCAGTGCCAGCCTGCCTTGACCACGCCAACACCAGGATCTGATTTAACCAGCATTCCATCCTCGCTTACTGTTCCAGTGCCTATGCTCACGAATATCCCCAGATCATGATCGAATGAATACATATTGGTCTTCTCACCAGGGGCAAGACCATCTACATTAGGCAGTGTAATCGGTGCAGGGGGATCAAAGACTGCACCGGGCGGCTGGATGGTAATGATAAACCTCGGCTGCTGGCCTATCTGCGGTACCATGGGAACTTTATCAGCATGTACCTGTGTAACCGATATATAACCCTCTTTACTACTGTCAGGGAAGGTCACAGAGTTTGCCTTAATCATAATCTCAAAACCTGGCACGTCCGGTATTGTATATGTTACATCCTCACTGCCTCCCACCCACTTTGCATTGGCAAGATCGAGGGGAAGCAGATATATAGGCATACTTACTGTATTGTTTGCCCCTGATATTGTCGTAATCTCATACATCAAATTTGGATATTCAATTTCACCACGTTTCCCCGCAGTTGAGCCATCTGCTATGAGATGCACAGGGCCTACAGGGACATTCTCTATCACAAACTGACCGGTTGCATCAGTAAGCGCCTCACGGGTGGTCCCCTCTACCCGCATGGTTACGTTTGGTATAGGATTGTTTGAGTTATCAAGCACCACACCGCTGATCTTTGTATTACCTGGATCTCCGGGTATCATGCCTGTCGCTGTATAACAAGCTGTCAGGCCGCTGTTCCCCTCAAATGTGGCATTCACCGCATTGCTGTCATTCCCTGCTGCAGGCCCGAGGGTAAAGGCTACTGTTGCCCTTCCATCACTGTCTGTACTCACAGTTACAGTATCCATTCCATTGTCAAACAATCCGTCCCCCTCAACTGCCTTGAATATCACAGGGACATTGCCAAGCGGGTTATGGCCCTCATCCGTGACATAGGCTACCAGTGGTTCAGGCAAAGGCTGGTTAACAGCCCCCCTCTGCTGATTCCCCTGGGCTACATATATTGCAGCAGGCGTCTTCTGTAAACCGGAAACTGTAAAGATAACATTCCCATCAACACCGGTAGATGTAACATCCACCTTATTGTTTCCAAAACCTGCCCATGTGCCGAGTGTAAGGGTTGCACGGGCAAGGCCATCAACGTCAGTCGACACAGCTACAGCCCTGCCTGGTGTCGAGCCTGTAAGCATGCCATTGTTTTCTGTTATTCTGAAGATTGTTGTGGCGCCAACGACAGGGGTCCCTGTCTCATCAACCACAGAGACCACAAACGGCTCAGGAAGCGTTGAACCTATAGCTCCGCTCTGATTATTACCTGAGACAATATTGATTATTGACCTGGGTGTAGTATCAAGATTGACTGTGATACTTGTGCTCGCTGTATTGCCCCACTGGTCAGCGCCTACAGCCGTTATGGTGTTCAGACCTGGACTCAATGGCACTGACTCAACGATAAAGTTCCTGTTTGATATGCTTGCATCAATACCGTTTACTATAACGCTCCCCTGGTTATCATTGACTGTCCCCCTTACAATATCATTTATGATTCCTGTAACTGTAATGGGTGACGACGCAGTCTTGTACCCATCAGGAGGAGATGTAATCGCTATATGGGGCGGAGTCGAGTCAAGCGATATGTTGACACTTGCAGTAGCAATGTTGTTAGAAGGGTCAATCGCCCTTGCCACGATCGTGTTCATCCCCTCTGATATAGTAACGTTGGAAACGGTAAATTGACCACTTGATATAGCCGCAGGAATACCATTTACTGTAACTGTTGCGGCCGGGTCGTCTACAATGCCAGAGATATTTATGGGTGAGCTGCCTACTGTAACCAGGTTTAGAGGAGATGTAATGATTACAGTCGGTGGAATCGTATCTGTGACTACAAGATTGCCGCCGCTTAAATTCTTTGGCCCTGCAGAGTAGCGCAGGCTCCCATCCGGCTTAAAAATCTTTATCTGGAAAGAGTCAGGAACCTTATCAATAGCAGTTATGGTAAAGGTGTAGCCCGCAATGTTATTAATAGTGCATGTCCCTGAGAGGTTTGCCGTGGTGCCGATTCCGGAAGTGATAAAATCAGTAATACCGGTACTCACCATATTCATCCGGGTCCTGGAGTAGTAGTATTTGACCCAGCCGGAAGGTGGATTTTCCCCGTCCTTGCTGACGTCCATTGAGAATGTTGCCTTGTATGTAGTGGTTTCAGGGAATATATAGCCGTTGCCAGAGATCCTGTTGATGGCGGCTGAGGCTATTTGGGGTAGCCCAATCAAAGCTATTATCAGAATTGCAAACAGGAATCTTTTATAATTCATTGATACTGGGGACCTATTTCTCAAAGGTGCCGTTACAAAGAAGAATTATTTTATAAGCGTTATTGTTTAAAGCTTATTCCACCTAAATCTTAATCTACCAATCATTACTAACAACAGAATAAGTGTAAGTCCCACACCAACAAGCAGTATTGTGCCTGGTTCTGGTACTGGGGAAATTTGAGAACTGGTGGTACCAGCATAGTATACAGGATTATCTGCGTCAGAAGGATTAGTAAATAAGACATCAAAAATTAGGTCACCTGCCTGGTAGTTAATCTTAAAGCTAAAGCCATCCAGAAGTGAGCCAGGAGTAATATCAGCGCCATCAGGAGGTGGCAGCGATAATGCATAGGCATATGCCTCATAAGTGCCATCGGAATCAGGATCAGTGCCATCATTTGTGCCGATCCACGGGATACCATCCCAATCAGTTGGGATGGATAATCCTTCAAACTGGAAAGGACCTATGTTTTTAAAATATATGGCTGCATCAGATATATCGTAACCTGCGTCTTCATCTATGTCTGATGTATTAAGTAATGTATAATCATATTTCCACCATCCACCACCTAAGTCAGATTCTGTATAGAGAAACTCTGCTGAGGGGATTGCCATTACATAAACGGGTGTAATCAAAAGAAGAAGTATTAGGGAAACCAAAATTTTACTTAACCGCATTTTCATATTCACCTCATAATGACATACATATATTGTTTATATCTCTGCATTAAAAATTACGCAATTATTGTGCCACTTTCTTATAAATTTAAAGAATTTTATTAGAAAGCTTTTTCCACACAATCGTTCACGGCCAGGACGAACCATGGCAGTACGCAGTTTATGAAGCAATATCCATGTAGTCTCATACCTCCTAATACCCAATGCGTTTTGAAGGCCAAGAGCACTGACGCCATTTTTCTGACTGACAACGTACCAAATTGCACGAAACCACAAACGCAAAGGGAGACGTAAATCTTGAAAAATCGTACCGGCTGTAACAGAAACCATAAAATCGCAATTGGCGCATCTATAAAGCCCTCTTTTTGTGATCCAGACTTTACGGTGGTTACAACGAGGACAACAAAACCCCTCAGGCCACCTTATCTTATAAAGGTACTGGCGACATTCTTCTTCAGTCATAAAACTTTTCTCAAATTCAAAAATCGTTTTCGGATAATCCTCCATGCCCCACCATACTATATGTTGGGGCTACGGGAGTCAAGCGGATAACCCTATAAAAGGTAACCCCTCGGTGAACTGGGGAAAGGTAATCCCCTTTGTCTGTATCAAATGGGATTGATAATTATCAGGATGTATTGGCAGGATAGATGATGTTGAAAGGGTCTGTCTTTATATCCTTAGCAAGTTGATCAAGTATATTCTTT